>Ga0179593_1256181_pt1 | contig 10912 bp, 16 predicted proteins | sample CZODoug2_1_08_16_FD_185931 | JGI IMG/M metagenome (GOLD analysis project Ga0179593, IMG submission 185931) | Vadose zone soil fungal communities from Angelo Coast Range Reserve, California, USA - CZODoug2_1_08_16fungal (PacBio error correction) | ecosystem: Environmental > Terrestrial > Soil >...
AACCTCCAAGCAATCGTCCAAGGAAGTGGGGAGGGAAGTAAAGAGGGGGAACGACAGCCACATGACAGCGGCTCCGTTCGGAAGGAAGAAGGAACGCTAAAAAAAGGAGAGGTTGAAGCGGTGAAAACCGACACGAATGAAGGAACGATACCATGGATTGGTGTCGGCGGGAGCAAGCTCTCACAAAAGAGAAGACAAGAAAGTGAGCGGATCGAGGAGGGGGAGGACATGTTATAATTGATCATAATTCTGAGATTCCTATCGGCAAGGAGGAGGGAGCGGCGCGATCCATCTGAAAGAAAAAAACACCCGGGGGAGGGACCGATAAACGCGGGAAAAAAAGGCAAAAGAGTTGAACACATCAAGGGAATTTCGAGGGGCGCCATTCTTTTTTCACCAGGAAGGGAAAAAAGAGGGGCGAAACAAAGACTGTAAAAAGAGAACAGTAATCGGACAGCTAGATCCAAAGACAATCTTAGAGAAGAGAAAAGGGGGGGGGGGTGAGAATATACGCCAACCGGCCGGCACTCGGCTTGAAAGAGTCAACTCGGCGTGGGGGAATCGTGCGAGAGGGGATCAGGACACTCCAGAAAACGCGGAATGAAGTTATCTAGGCGTCTTGGAGCTAGGACGGAACTGATCTCTCGCCGGTAAAATCCGCATGAATTCGATAGGTCGCACTAAAAGACCTAAGAAAGAAAATCTCAAGTACACCGAAAGGGCTACCCTCGAAATGGACTTTCAAAGAGTGCCGTCTTTCCTAATTGTCTAAGGATGACGGGAAATTGAAGCTCCCATTCCTGAGAAAGGGGAAAAAGAATTAAAGATCAGCGTCGGGGAGCAATTCAGTGGGGACCAGAAAAAAAAGGGAGGGGTCAACTCTACCCATGAAAAAGACGTCCGCATTCTCCTCACAATTGGGAGGAAAGGGGAGGATCGTCGAGGAGCGAAGTAGATACCCAATGCAGAAAGATGATGGGGGAAAATCGAACCAGGCGCCGGGAGGACCGACTCTTGGATTTGGAGACTGGTTATGCCCGACGCCGCTTTTAGAAAAAGAAATAGCAAAAGTCGATCCGGGGGAACGCACAATGGTGGTGTGGAAAAACAATCAACTGCCCGTGGGGGGTGAGTAGGCCGGGATGAAAGTAAAGACAACTGATTATGGTTGATGGACGCTAAGATAGATCGTCCTCTGATCAATAGGGGGGCACTCGATCATCAGAATCCGCTTGCTGTCTTGGAGGAGAATATCGTGAAAAGATGATCTTAAAGGGGGGTGGCTTAAAGTGGGAATTGGTCAAACAAACTTCGACCCGTCTCGGGCGGATGGAGCAGGGAATGGAAATAAAGTAGTCCATCAGAGTAGGAGCATAGCATCTAGCTCCTTCAGTCTCGGATACGCGATCGGTGTCAACGAGTAGGATAAGCTTGGAGAGGAAAAATCGAGGGGATGGAGAAAAGCAATGAGACTCCGCTCAGAGAATAGAATCTTCTGACAACTTGATGCAGAGTAGAAGGGGGGACAATGAACAGCGGAAGGTCGAGAGAGGATTCACACACCTGCCGTCAGCGAAAAAAGGTAGAGAAAAGGAACGGTTACGTGGAGGAAAAAGAAAGGGAGCTGGATGAAGCAAGCGAGCACGCAGAACCGTCTCGGAGAAGAGAAAGGGAAAAGAAAGAGTTTAACACAAAATTCTCAGCTAAGACGATCTAATGGGGACGGAGCAGAACCAGGCATAGAGTATCGCAATTAAGAGGGCGAATCTCGGCCTCACACCAAGGAGAGAAGAGGGAAAGTGTGGGAGGGAAGAGTCAAAACAGAGCGCGCGTGTGATCACCTGTTCTCAGATAGCGCACAGGTCGTATTAATAAAAAGGTACGCGAAAATCGAACAAAGTGCGCGGTATAAAAGGAGAAAAAAAAAAAGGATAAAAGGGGAATATGGAAGAAAACAAAACGCCTCTCCTGGGTCGGTCCTGAGTTCCTATGCATATTCAACCAAAAAAGGGAAAAAATACAGTGAGGATAAAGGAGCAAAAGGTGCGAGATTCAAGGAATGGGGGGGCTCTGGAATTCAGACCTAGTCCGAGGATGTTGGATAATCTCTGAGGACGGCCCGACTGGGGAGAGGATTGAAGGGGATTGTCCGCGGATGACGCCACCCGGCCTAAGTACAGTCCAGAAGAAGAAAGCCCCCAACAGAGGCAGCGGAAAACCGGAATAAGGAGGAATACTTAGCTAACGCTGGGAGCATGCGAGGGAAGACACTTAGACATGGAGGAGGGAAGCCCGAGGAATCGAGCGAGGTCGTTTAATACGGGGGGGGGGGGGGAAACGGAGAAAACAAGAGAACGGGAGGCGGAACCGGTTAGGCAGGATAAGGCCATTTGGTATAGAGTCAAGTTGTGCTTAACTAAAAGAAAAAACGGTAACACCGGCCGAGGAAAGCCAACAATGAGTCGTGCGCTCAAATGAAAGGAGAAAAACTACTTTCTGAAAGTGACCATGCGTCCGAAAGACAGGCAAATAAGTGAAAAGTCGGGAAGTATGCAGGGGGGGGGGGAACCACAGGTCGAGAGCACCTGTAATAGGAGTACTCTGGAGGGAGGAGATTCAAGCCTAAGATCAGAAGATAGATACTCCAACGGAGGAGATAATATCATATAAAAGAAAACTGAAGTAGGAACATCTTAAGGAAAAGAAAACAGGACGCTGAGGGAGGTCGAGCTACCCTTCAGGCCCCGATTACTTTCCAAGGAAAAAGTGACAAGGATGGGGGAAAGCAAGGGGGGTAACGTCAGAACAAATCGGATATAAAGAGTAATCAAAGAAGTTGGGAAAGGGGGTGTGCCTCGACAAGGTGGGTGAAGAAATCGGGAAGGGGTATCAGGGGCAACAGCCATGAATGTACTTGGGGAAAAAAGGGGGGAGAGCAAATAACGGAATGAGACTAAAGTTAGAGGGGATCGAACCGGCGCGGAAAAAAAAAAGATAACGAAAGCGGCTATTAATGGCGGCGGCCTTTCCAAAAATCAAGCTAAAAAAGGGGATAGAACCCATTCGTACCAGCTTGACAGAGGGATAGTTCTCAAGAGAAACGATAAGAGAACGGAGTTCCTCGGAATAGGGAGGGGCCTTACTTCGTACCGGAAGACCGGCATCCGAGGGAAACATATTTAAACAAGCAACTCTTCAAAAGCTAAAAAAATGCAGGGACCTGAAACGGCGAGCTTCGCAACTTATATCAGCATATTCGGGAGTTGAGAAAAAAGAAAAAAGGATAACCAATGACCTGAAAAGCAAGCCTTGACGAGCGTCTTTTACTGGAATCCCCAAAACTAAGGCACTGAGGGAAGAGGACTGGGCCGAGAAGAAGATTGAAAAAAAAAAAACAGAGAAGGCTCGTGGATTTTTGGAAGCAGCGGCAAAAATATCAGTGAAGGGTGAGGAGGACTACACCCTGACGGTGGCTAGGACGGTGAAGAAAAAAGGGCTTGAAGACGAGCAAACAGGTGTAGGTACGAAAAAAAATAAGGACCACAGGGAAAAGGGGCGAGTATGACTTTCACTATCCAGCAAACTGTAGCACGATAATTGACGAAAGTGGACGCCGGAGCAGTCACTGAAAAAAAAAATGGGAATGGCGAGACGCCTGGGGAGGAAAAGTACTATACTTAAAGTAATGAGGCTAGCGATCATTTCTTGGGGAAGGAAAGGGGTTGAAAAGAGAACCACGAGGTTGCTAACAGGGGGAGAGGGAGGGACCTAGAAGAGATAGCAGCAATGGCCATTATATATAATATCCGAGGGCAGCTGACTGGAGGGGGGGGGAAGATCATTATAGCGCATGTGGCCGACGGGTCAGGAAGGGAAAGTTCACGGAGAAAATCCAGAAGAGGAAACCCAAGCGCGATGTGTACTACTCACTCTCAGTCTTTGTCTCCAGCGAAAGGAGGGGAAAGGGCAGGCTTGATAGGGAGAGAGGAGACGACAGAAGAAACCAGGCTCTTAGCTCTGGGGAATGCTATACTCTAAACAGGAAGAAGAACTTGCTGCAAGGAAGAGGCGGCCGAAAGAAAGAACGGGGGAAAAAGTGCTTTGGCAAAAGTAAAGACCAAAGGGCAAAATCCCGTCCTCTGTCCATCAAGAAACAAGGAAAAGCATAAAAGATGAGACACGGAGCCCCAATAGTCTCAAGAAGAAAAGGGAGGAGAGCACTGGACTAAATCAGTCATCCTCGAGACAGCATATAAGCAGCCGGGAGAGAGACACTTTCAACCAAAAGCTCGGAACAGGGACACACCCGAGGAAAAAAAAGGAAGCAGGGGCGCAAGGCGGGAGAAAAGCGACAAAAAAAAGAGAGAAACGCTACAAGAACTTGAAGGCTAAGGTCGTCAAATCTTCCAACGCAGTCTTAAAAAATCAGACCATTTTTTATCTCAAGGTCCGCAATCCTCTAAGCAAAAAAGGGTGAAAGGGTGGAGACTGGCACACGACTAGTTCGCGCGGGCGCACTGCGGAGGAGGAAGGAAAAAATAGGCGCAGACGCGTAAGACGGTACCCTTCGCGAGATCAGAAAACGGGGACTCTTCAACTCAGCGAAGTCCAAAAAAAAAAAAGTTGTACAGGAGAAAAAGAAGAAAAGAAGTAAGGGGGTTAGGGAGAAATACCGATATCAGGGTTGAGAAAGGTAGGCTCGGTGTTGGAAAGGGAGAAACAGGAAGGCGAGGACCCTAAAACGAGGTCTTCTAAGAACGCGAAGACGCCAATCTTAAAGAGGGAGAGAAAAGCAAAGCGTGGAGAAAATGTGAGATGCCAAGACAATACGACTAAAAAGTAACACAACATCTTGCCCGAATGGGGAACAAAGAAAGGCGGCCTTTTTGAGAGCGAGGAAAATACACGAAAGGCGAAAACTATCGAGGAGAAGAAAGAAGGAGACCGCGACAGGGCGATGATCAAGAGTCGCATAGTGGGTAAAAAAAGAGGAAAACCCATAATGGAGCCAATACAAAACTGAAATACATTGAAATGGTGTAAAAAGGAGATCCACCACAGGTGTAGAGAAAAGGGAGAACCGCGCAACTAGAAAATGGTCCTAAGATAGAAAGAAAAAAAGTGATTGACATCTGCATAATGGCTAACTATTCAAAAACGAAGGCGAAAAACGTTACGCGCGAAAAATGGGCAGAGATCGGATTAGGAAGATAAAAAACCAAGTACTGGGAATCATTAATTACTGCCGGAGGGGGGGGGATGATCATCCAACAAACAATGGGTGTGAGAGGCCTTCTTAACTGAGAGGCGCCAGGGAAATTGGGCTGGGGGGGAGTCGATCTGCCGGGGGAAGAACGAGGAAAAGAGAACGAGTTGCTACGGGGAGAGAAGGCCAAACAACTTAGGAGAAAAAAGAGATGACCATCCGCAGAGTCAACCGCAGTTGTCGTGAGGTGATCGAACTTCATAGGACAAAGATGCACCAAAGTGCCAGAACTCGAGGAAGAAGGCCTCGAACAAAAAAAGGAAAATAAGTGAGGAGAAAAAAAAAACACATGAAGGAAGGGAGAAAAAGGCTTTTGGGAAAAGGAATCAGAGAAGATCAGAAACAGTTCGCGTAAGAGAAGGAAGCGTTTGACTCTTCTGGAGTCGCCTTCAAGAAAATGGGGAGAGAAAAGAGGAATAGGGATCAGAAAAGACTGGCGCGACTCTTAACTAAACAGGGGGAGGCTCACTTGCACCAAGGGAATGCAGACCACATCAATTTCATGGAATCGGGTTTTGCCAAGGGAAACGAGCTTCGCGACAAGAGGAGAAGAGAGATTAAAAGGTCCGAAACAAGTAGGCAACCTCGCACAAGGGGGGGGGGGACGATCGGGAGCCAACCCAAGGGAACCGGATTGGATGTTTCGGGGAAGTCGGCAATCTTCTGTGGGAGAGGGAGAAGAGATTCAAAAACTCTTCCAAAAGAGTAACGGACGTGAAGAGGGAAGGGGGAAGAGAAGGGGAAAGAGCCCCGATCTGAGGAAAAAAAGCAGGTCCTCCTCAACGAACTTGAAGGGGGGGAGAGGCCGCGCACTAAGCCGACGCCCAAGAGAGAGAGAAGTGCCGAAATCGACAAAGGGAAAAGGGGGCCCCCCGCGGGCCGTCTTGTCAGAGGGAAGAACAAACTTCTCAGAAGGCTTGTTCAGAGAAAGGAAGCTCTGATCTGCAAGGGGAAAGAACAGCTGGCGTCTCCATTTCATTTATGAGGAGAGAAAAGAGAAAAAAAACAGAAAGAAGAGGTGCGCGGCCTATACCACATGTGTAGAAAGTAGGAGGGGAAGAAATACGACTTCGATCCCCAGGGGGAAGATCAAACGATGAGTTTGGAATCGGTAAACATCACAGGGAACGGAGCCTAGTTCGTGGGAGAATCGGAGGTATAGAAGGGGAAGAAAAAGGAAGGAAGAGACGACTTAAGCCGCCCAAAAGAAAGTGTATCTCAAATTCGAAACGGACGAGGGGAGGGGGGGAAAGGTAGACAGCCCTGTCAACTGCCCGTGGGGGGAGGAGAATCTACCGGTGACTGGAAAAAGAGAAATAAAATACGAAGTTTGTCCTCTAGCAGAAAGGAAAATCAGCGGAGGAGGGAGATGACAATCTGGAAAAGGGATTCGGGACAGGGTCAAACCTGATTTCGGGTGGGGAACGCACGACTGATGCAAAGAAGTCGGGCGGATGCAAAGCCAAGATGGTTAAAGAAGAGGGAGGGAAGGAATCAAAGGGACGCGATCCGCGCAGAACGGAAAATCGATCATTAAAAAGAAAAGGCATCCTTTAAAGGAAAAAACTCGGAAGCCTGAGAGGGGGAGGTGGACGATCAAAAAGACAACCGAAAAGAAAATACCAAAAAAAAAAAAAAAAAAAAAAAAACAACACACCCAAAAACCAAAAAAAAGGAAAAAAAAAAAAAAAAAACAAAAAAAAAAAAAAAAAAAAAAAAAAAAAAGTCAAAAAAAAGAAAAAAAAAAAAAAGTGCGGGGGTGTGGTTGACGTGGCGGAGCATCGAAATGAGAAAGAAAACGGGGGGAGATCGTCTCTTCTGACCCCGGAGCCGATGTTACAGAATATAAAGGGTCAATCCGCAAAAATCGCTCAAAACCAAAAAAACAACTTAAACCGTCACGCCCCAGATAAAAGAACTGGCCAGGAGCTCTATGATGTTATTTTCTCCGAAGCCCGAAGGAGAGGAAAAGAACTAGATACATGGAAAAAAAGAGTACAAAAATCTCAGCAAAACTCTAGGAAAAATGTCATGCTCGTACTATAACGGAGAAGCAGAAAGCGTCCTCTCAACTTCTATGGGAGGGGAGGGTGAAACCTCCACCATTCGTAAGGAGCAGAGTTGGAGTATAGGTTAAAGGGGGAAACGCGCCATGCTCCCGGGAGAAGAAAAGAGTTTCCGCGTCAAAAATGGGGGATGCTCGCGTCCAGGGCTAGCATCGCCACCACCGTCAGAGGGAAGGCTAAACAAACCGAGGGGGGTGCCTAGATCCAAAAGAAGGGGAAGGAGGCATGCGGCGGACGCGAGTTACCAAAATAGTCCCCTGACGATAAACAAGTCAGTTTGTAGGAGACAGGAAAATACGTCAAAGGGGAGAGAGACGTGAGTGGTAAAGAGAATGCCGCCGAGTCGACTGCGAAATCTGGAAGGGGGGGGGACTCTGCTTTCCTTCAAGGGAAAGGGGGGAAAAATGCGGGGGATGGAAAGTTGACCAAAAGATGCAGTAAGAAAAATGCCTTCCTTTGGACGAGTAAGGCCCTCTAAAAACGAGAGAACACGTCGTCCGACGGATCTTGAAGGAGAAAATACCTGATCAGGGTCAAGGGAAAAAGCGGATGTTCGAGAAAAGGGAAGCTTAATAAGGAAGTCCGATTGAAAAAGGGACAAGTCAAACTTTGCTTTTTGTCCAATTGGCTTAGAGAAAAAGAGACAGGCCTGCACCGGGAGGCGGACAAAGGGGGGTCTCTCATTGGACAGTAAATGGGCGTAACTATACCCTCCCCACATAAAAAGGAAAAAAGGAAAAGACCCCAAGGAAAATAAGAGAAAAAGAAGAACAACAATTCTGCAAGAAGAATCGGAAGTAGCGGGCCCATCAGGGTGAAGAAAAAAGGGCATGCTGTCAAGGTTAAGTGGGAGAAAAGGAAAAATCATGCTCTCGATATGGAAAGAAAAAAAAAGGATGGGAAGATAATATGAGAAAGCAAAGGATCTATTGCCCGGATGCTCGAAGGAAAAAAGGAATCGCTGAAGGTTCTCTCGGACCAGGAAGAAAAAGGGACTTTACCGGGGGGGGAGGCCCGTGTTTGGGGAAGTCAACGATTTGCCGCAATGGTTTTTGGTGGGAAAAAAAAAAAAAAAAAACTCCAAGGAAACGGGAGCGGCCCAAACCGCCCTTTGAAACAGGGGAACGGCCCGGTGTTTTTTCAACGGGAAGCAAGGGGTAGCGTGGAACAAAAGTAAGGGGAAATTGTCAGAAACTGGCTTATCGAAAAAAGGGAATAAACCCATGGGGGAACCGCCCCTGGACACACCGATCATAAAACGGAGACAAAAAGCTTTCTAAAGGAAAACAGGATCTACTCTAAAGAAGAAAAAAAAGGTCGTCTTTAATCAGTAGAAGGGGCAAGACCGCTCGACGCCTTTTGGCGCATGAAGGGGAAGACAGCGTCCGAAGGCCGGGTCACGGCGGCATCGGGCGGGAAAACAAATCATTTATAAAAAACGCGGGAATCGCGAAGAAGGTCAAGCGAACCGCGAGCTTCTCGCTGAAAAAGGAACGATTCGGGGCAGTTGGAGAAAAATCGAGTAAAACCTTAAGGAAAGTCGCACAGCCTTGAAAGAAAGGAGGGGAGGACGAACTAGGCGCTTCCGTTCAGGGAAATCCGAGCACTAGGAACGCCTAAAATATAAAAGGAGGAGCTTTTGGATGAAGAGGAAGAAAGGCCTGACTAAGATTCGGAAAAACTTTTCTTGCAGTTAGAGGAACTTGTAACTGCCGGGAAAAAAAAACTTTTCTCTAACTCAAAGATGGAGAAGACCGTGACAACTCTGCCCGAAAAAGGATGAACTCAAATGAAAAAAAAAGTAGTAACTGGTCTTAAAAAGAAAAAATCGAATTTCGAGACTGCCGATTAGAGGACCGCTACAACCATCATCGTGAGAACTGATGGCGTGTTTCAGACCGAGTAGGGGAAAAGGGAAGGAAAAAAATATGGCTTAAGAGCAAGCAAGTATACTCTGGGGAAAAACGAAAGACGACCGCAATGCCATTGGAAGGGATCAAGAGGGGGGCAGTACTGCAAGTTTTGGGAGAGAAGATCGAGGAAAAGGTGTCCGAAAGAAAAGACAGGTTTAAAGCTGAAAAAAGAAAAGGTTTCATACAAGGAAGGATCGATCTTGGGAAAAGAACGAAAGGACTGTAACCAGAGAAAAGAGAAGTAATGCTGATTCGTCGTGAAGGAAAGAATACTATAACGTCTGCGCTGGAGGAGAACTTCTGATACTGAACGAAAAGAAATTACTACTTGATTCATAAGGAAAAAAAAGGAAGGGGGGAGAGGTCGTTGCAAGACCAAATGACAGAGGCCAAGTCCCGAATCACCCTCGTAAGAGGGGGAAAAGGAAACTCACGAAAGCTGGATTAGGGCCCGAGGAACAACCGACTTTCCGAAAACCTGTTGAAAGAAAAAAAACACGACAGGTCGACCTCTCGAAAGAAAAAAATTGACCGATGCTCGACTTAACAGTTGAACTCGTACGCGTTCCCCCCGAGAAGAGGAGAACTGGAACTGCTGGGTTGAAAAACGGCAGAGCTGGATAAAATAAAAAACTCTACGATCTCCAAAAACGGTCAGTTTTGAGGAAGGGGAGAAAGGACAACATCATTCGGGATCGGAAGGGGGGTATATCTAAGGTCGCAAAACTGATAGAAAGAAGCAGGGAGAAAAAACACCGTTTGTTGGATCGGGCAGAGGAAAAAATCGAGGGGAGACTCATTCGCCTAGGAACGAGCCCCAATAAATGTCTCTTAACGGAGGAAGGAAGGCCTTCGCAAAGATCAAGGAGGAAATTAAGCCAAAGTCCTTATATAGAAGAAATTAGGAACGACGGCAAAAAAAAGTTCAACGGCCAGGTCGGCGGGGAGGACAGAGCGGACGCAGGAATGCTTCTTAGGGAAAGGGATAGATTTAACCGAGCAAAGGAAGCGACAACGATAGGCATAGGGAGGAGAAAGATCTGTGCTAAGCGGCAATCTGAAAGGGAGAAAAGGAAACGAAGTGGGACGACGAGGGGGGGCATGAGCGCCTAGAAAGCGCACTACTGGGAAAAAGATGGAAAGCCGTGGTCTAACAAAGAACCAAGAGTCACATTTGGTGGGGGAGAGACTCTAAACTCCCAAAAAGGGAAAAGGGGAAAAAGCTGGAAAGATGGAAGACGTGAATGCAAACCGAAGGGAACCCGCTGGTGTCCGCGCGCGTTCAAAAAAGTGGGCACCAATACTTGCGACACCAAGAGAGGATGGGGTCCACGAGTAAAGGGAGCGCGGTCTGAAGCCAAACTTTTGGGAGGGAAGGAGGCTAGCGCCCGCTCGGGACAACCGGAGGTATCCGTGGCTATCGGAGAAAAAAAAAAGGGATGAAAATCAGGGATGAAGGACTAAGCGATTCAAACGATTAAGTCTAGAAGAGACAAGTGCTGAATCAAAGAGGAAGCCAACAAGTACTGGGAAAAAAATGGGTACTGGAGCGTCGGTATCGAAAAGAAAGAATGCAAAGACCGGTGGGGATAGGAATCTTCACTAGGCCGGCCTAGGGGGGAGAGATCTCCGGTTCGAGACGAAGGAAAAAACGGGCCTATTGAAGC
>Ga0179593_1277643_pt1 | contig 10912 bp, 6 predicted proteins | sample CZODoug2_1_08_16_FD_185931 | JGI IMG/M metagenome (GOLD analysis project Ga0179593, IMG submission 185931) | Vadose zone soil fungal communities from Angelo Coast Range Reserve, California, USA - CZODoug2_1_08_16fungal (PacBio error correction) | ecosystem: Environmental > Terrestrial > Soil >...
GAAAGGGGGTAGAAATGGTAGCACGAAGGAAAAGAGAAAAAGAACCAAACGAACACTCGTGTCGCCTCGACAAAAAAAACAAGAAAGAAAGGGGGTGAGAATCGCAGGGGAAGGAAAACACGAAACAAAGGGGGACAAACTGATTCTATCTGCGCAACTGGTATCAAGAGAGAGAGAAAGCAAAACCGATACAAACCGTCGCAACCAAGAGAAAAAAACCAAGCAAATAGCAAGTAGGTAGAAAACTACTGGCCCACGCGATTCAAAAGTATAGGAAAAAGCTTAGGACGGTAAGGAAAACAAAGTCAAAAGAGCAGAGGTGGAAGACGGTCCACCGGAGCCGGAGTGAAAAACAACGAAAAAGAAGGAGGGCTTGCCAGTGGAGAAATGAAAGAAGAAAGGATAGGGAAAGGGGGTCGTCGACCAGTCGAGCGGGAGCCGCAGACCTCGGAAGAGCCGCAGTGTGGAGTCATGATGGGTGGTAGAGGGAAACTCGGAAAAGAATAAAACGGTAGTGGCGCCTGGCAGGGGGTGAGGAGAATCGTAAGTATAAGACGGGACCTCGGGGCTTTGAATGGTACTCGGACAAGCATCGGGCAAGAGCCGCAGAGGACGTACTCGTGGAAGAAAACAGAAAAAACTCCACAGTGAACACCAACATACCTCAAATTGAAGCGATAGACAGCGCGGTTGCAGGGAGCTCCAAGAGAGAGTACCCTGGCGGGGAACCTTGGGGGGAAAAAAAAAACCGGACTATTAGCGGTCGTTTGGGCTTCGGAAGCGGGTACACTAATCACGGAATGGTTGGGGTGACACCCTCGTAGTTGTTCCTAGACGGGGGCATGCGCCTAAACGACAAACGACCTTTCATGCCTCGAGAGTGGAGGAGTAGGAGTCTGCAAGAGGAATCTTTCTGCGCGAAGGCATAGACTCCGAAGAGCATTGACAGCTCAGGGGGGATCTAGAAATCTCAAAAAAAACAGCGCCTCAATGGGCCCATTAAATTTGGGGAGAGAAGCGTCAGGCGCTAACGGAGGAAATGAAATCAACGACGGCACAAAAATAGGATCGCGGTCCAGCGAGAAAACCAGACAATATTTTGAAAAGGGGCGGAGGTCGCAAAGCTGCAGCCTACGACGTCGCTAAAGATGGGGGTGATTCTAAGGCGAATCCAAAACAAAACGACGACGGGGTTGCCGCGGGAAGGGGCCACGCAACGGGTCAGTTGAGTTTCACAATAGTCGACCAAGAGACGTTTCAACAAAGGGCTGGTAATCTGGCGCAAGCTGGAGCCTGTTGAGTGAGAGAGGTTAGGAGGATAGGGATATCGATGGGTGGGAGGTACGTCGAAACATGGAACTGATCTCAGGAAACTCCGTTCAGCGAAGACCAGAGCAAGGAGAGGGGGCCAGTAGAAAATTTGGTATTGTAATATAATATCCTAGAACAACCGGGAGATGCAAAGGGCTCAGCGGGAAGCACGTCAGTAATTGCGTAACGTTGCCCGGCGACGCGTGCCAAGAGGGAGGGAAGAGGATCTCAAAAAAAAGGGATGGAAAGAGAGGACGCGAGGAACCGCCTGGATGGTGAGTGGGGAGGTGGGTGGTGGGGGTGGGGGGGGGGGGGGGGGGAGGTAGGCCTGGTGGTTGGGTGCTTTGGGAGGGGGGGGGGTGGTATTGGGGGGGGTCGGGGGGGGGGGGTGGTTGGGCTTCTTGTGGGGGGGAGGTGGGGGTGGGTTGCTCATTTCCTTCCACAGTCGAAGGGGGTCGAAAGGCGAATCCTCATCAAAAAGACAAGGGACTAGTGGGGCACAAGAACGTGCCACTTTATCTCTACTGGGAGGAAAGGGGGATAGTAGGATCTTAAACTAAGGCTTACGACGGTCCCTGTTCAATGGTTGCTCTGGCTAGAGATCAATGAAAACAGCTGGAGGCTAACCGCTAGCTCAAAAAATCAATGGCAAGAGTGAACTACTAGTTCGAAGGGAGGCAATAGAAACTTCTAACTCAATAGTAAGAATAACAGTCGGCGAGGAAAAGCGATGTACTTCTGAAGAAAAAAAAACGTTCGCGTCGTCAGGGAGGACTCAGAGGAAAAGCCGCAAGAAAAGAGGGCGTCAGGGTTCAGAAGGGACACGAGAAGGTCGACGTACGTGATTTCGTTCGCCGCGGGCGGGGGACCGGCAGAGCAAAGGCAAAACTAAAGTGGTGGCAAGGAGCGTGGTCTGACTTGTCCACGCAAAAGGGAAGAGCCACGAACGCTAACAAAAGAGAGGTCAGGGAGAGGATGACGAACGAGACGAAGTCCGGGGAATGTACCTAAGATCAAAGAGAGAGGCGGGTAGGCCAGACGTGGGAACGAAGTAAACGTCAAGTTACAACGACTGGTCTCACACAAGGGAAAGTCAAGAGGAAACCAATAAAGGGCCTAAGAAGAGATCAAAAGTTCAAGAAAAAACCAAGTTGAGTGCCAAACTGCTGTTTAAGTGACGATGGTCAACACCTGGGTAATAGCTGGGAAAGAGAGAGCGGGGACGGGACCATAACAGAAAGGGGGCGAGGAGTTGAGTGAATTAGTCGATTTGCGCGAGGAAAGGTGGCATAAGGGTCAAAAAAAAAAAAAAAAAAAAAAAAAACAAATGGAAATACGATACGAATGATATAAAGAAATCGCCAGCGTGGATAAACTAACAGAGCGCAAAGGACAGGGGGGTACTCAAACAGGAGTCATCACAAGCTTCCGCACAGGAGAGAAGTCGGGAGGTAAAGCCGCGGCAAAAAAAAAACGACGACAAGCATAAATCGAAAAGGCAAGGGCGAAGTTGGTCCTTCCAGCAAGAAGGGACGGGTTCGGTGCACAGAAGAGAACCGGGTAGTAAGGTCAAAAGGCGATTACTGGGAAGTCAGAGAGCAAATCTACACAAGCGAGATGATCGGCGGCGTAGGGAACCTGGGGGGGGGCTAGGCGGGATCTAGAAGTAGGGGAGGAGGATCACGGAGCTACAATCAAAAAAAAAGGACGGATCGGAGGAAAACGGCGGGAAATCTCAGAGAAAACTATTCTCCGTTTTTTCATGGCCAGGAAAGAAAGAGAACTATGGGAAGGGAGCCAGATCTTAAAAAAAGACGACTCAATAAGAATAAAACAACATAGGCAGGGCAGAGATGGGATGAAGGATGGAACTGTAAACACAATACGTCGAAGAATCCAAAACTGGGGCATTCAGGAAAAGACAAGCAGGGTTTCTACGGAGAACAGGGGGATGAAAAATCAAGGAAAATTAAAAATAAACTAAGGAATACCTGCCGTCGACGAAGGGAAAGCAGCCGAAAACGATGTTATCTCTGTCTCAGAGGATCTAGAACGGAAAGGGGTGAAGGCCCGAAATCTGCGCTGAGAGGGCAGCCTCAAAAACTGGACAGAGGGAGGAGGGGGCGGGCATGCGTCAAAACGGTATACGAATTCAAGCAAGGGCGAGGCCAAAATCAAAAAAAAAAAAAGAAGTGGGGAAACAGAAAAGAAGAGAAGGGGGAATGCAACGTTTAGGGGCACACAGAATCCCTCAAAAGGGGAAGCACATCAGTATAGAACAAGGAACTCGCCGTCCACGAGTCGCGCCGCGTAGACGCAAGGGCGGACTTATCAAGAATCTCTACACCCAGGTTGACGGGGGTATCTGCATGAAAAAGAGTCTGAGAAGGATCCAAAGCAAGAGCGCCGAATAAACCGACAGTCCCGAAAAAGCTCAGAATCAGCTCATATAGATGAGGGGAAGACATGGGGGATAGCTGGGAAAACAGCGGGAAAAAAGGGACGTGCTCATATCTTTTGTGCCTCGGGGTGGGTCTCTTGCTCAGGCGAGAGTCGCTGACCGAAAAGACACGGTAAAGAGCGGCACTGACGTATCGGGTTGTTTAGGAGGGGGAGGCGGGAGTAGGAGATGAGGGGACGTAGATATGGAGGCGGTTCGAAGTCAAATCAGGCCAAGTCTTCACTCAAGCATAGACGTCGGACTCGAACGGGGCAAAGCAGCCTAAGAGGCAGGACGCCTTGGTTACAAAAAACAAATCGAAAGAAGACTTAGAGGAGTTGGGAAGCAGGACGACAAAACATGTCCAGAGACCTCTAGAGAGTAGAGCCGGGGATTCAATAGAGGAAAGTCAACGCTTCCAGCGAGAGAGTGTTAAGGACGTACAAAAAAATTTGACACCCTACAGAGACTTCAGTAAGGGAAGGCCAAGGGAAAGGGAAAACAAAGGAGGTGGGGAGGTTTACAGAGAACGACGTCGAAGTCAAAAGAAAGAAAAATTAAGTGGGGTTTGGAGAAGTCTCTTAGGGAAAGTAGTGCGCCGAAAATGTGAGCAAGTCTGACACGTGATCATCTTCAGCCTTGCCGGATGAATATTCAAAGATGGGTACGCGAGAAAGATCCACCCTATTGACCATCATTGTATAAATAGCCGGACTGGACTCCTAAAAAGAACATAGAACGCAGAAATAGGGGGGACCATGGTTCCAGAAAGGAGCGCAATAAAGGCGTGCCTTAGTGGTTGCTTAAAAAAATTATGATCCTTGAAGTTGGGAAAGGCACCTGAGGGGAAAAGCTGAGGCATTTTTAAAAATCGTTTAAGAAGAACGGTCGGCAAAAAAGAAACGGGGCCTAAGCTTGAAGAGGGGAAGGGTCGTACTAGGGTCGAAGAAGTCATCACAGGCAGAAAAGAATCCGAGGGGGTCAGAAGGGAGAAGACCGCAGAACAATCTTGGCCAAAAAGGGGGGGGAGCCTCGTGCGTGTAAAAACGTAGCTCAAAACTCAGAAGCCCCGCAGGTATCGAGGTCCGTCAGAGGATGAAAACTGACCTCTTTCCACAGGTGAAGTCAAGCTATTTACGACGAACGATGGAGAAAAGGCGTGGGACGACGCTGATACAGTCTGATGGATATACTTGTGGGAAAGTGCAGTCCAGAAAAAAATACTTGCGTTAGACAACGGAACAAAGAAGTAAAGAAAGGGAGCCCCGAGCGAGAGACAAGGTGGGGGGGGAAAAAGCTCGAGTCAGGATAAGTCGATACAGAAAACGGTGTCTCGCCCGTGAAAGGTGGGCTATAGATGCCAAAAATAAGAAAGGTCCTATGATAGACCGGTTCGCAAAAAAAAGATGTTCGTCGGTCGAAGCTCACGAAAAACCATAGATAAAAAAAAGGGCGCACGCAAGAGGAGATGGGGGGGGGAAGATACAAGGGAGGAAATTGGCCCAAAAGTCCTCACAGAGGGGCTATTAGGAAAAAAGGAAACAAAAATCCCGTAGGAAGAAAAGGATGAACACAGGAAATTGCCATTGCTGTACTAAGAAAAGCGGAAAGATAAAAAAGGGGGCAAGTCGCCGAGGGAAAAAAAAGGGCACCGCGCTGGTGCTCAAAGGCTACAAAGAAAAAACTGGGCGGATAACATTTGAATAAAATTGTAAAAGGGAAAGCGAATAAAAAGAATCAGCGGGACATTGTGCCCTGCGAGCACCTGAATCGGGTATAGAGCAGAGCTGCTTCGTCAAAAAAAATCTGCGCAGTATGCAGGCTCACAGGGGGGGCTCTGATTAGAATTCTCAACACAGCGTCCTATTTACCAGGCGACAAGTTCCGTGCCTACATCGAAAGGAATAGCACACTAGCAGAACAAATGAAAAACAGTTCGCAGCGTGAAGAAACACGCTATATACTACCAGTTCAGGGGGAAGTACGTTGAGACAACCACTAGAGAAGATGGCGACCGTCGGGAATAAAAGTTCAATTGAAGAAGATGATAAACGTCATGGAAAAAAAAAGGGCGGGGGAGAGCCCAGGGACAAAGCGTGCACAACAGTCTACTTGAAGAGGATAACGGGATAGAACCTAGTCCGGCGCGGAGACCGCTACAGGAATAGAGACAAACAAGGAAAAGAAAACACCGGACGGGTCCAACGATAAAGGGCTAAAACAGGCGTCTCCTAGGAGCGACCAGGGGGGAAAATCGCTAAGGCAACGGGAAAGTCAATGTCCAAAATCAGCGTGGATGGAGCTAATGTCACCCAACTTAGAGTGGAAGTGGAAGGTCAGGGGGGAAGAAAAAAAAGACTTGGAGGGGTATGAACTTAAGAGAGGCGCTTCCGAGGAGGGGGATGGAACGTCACAGGCAGAAGCTGAGATGAAAGGAGATCGTCCGCGTGAGGGGGGACGACACAGCGCAACGACCGGTGTCGGGTCATAATTTAAGGCACAATGCCGACTCAAAAAAAATCCTGTCGAGGGACGTCGCCTGCAAGATATGAAAAAGGACCCAGCATAAAAAAAACTCTCAGGAGAAAGTTCCTTCGACGAGTGCTGTTCGGTTGGCGTTATTTTACTCACGAAGTCTTCAAAGAGCTGAGATTTAAGTAACGATTCGAACCCGCTCTCTCGAAGAGCGAGGTACAGTGGTGCCTGGGGGAAGATCTAGTCAGAAATAAAAAGGCATGACAAAAAAACTAACCTTCGCCGAAGTATGAAGGGTTTGCAAAGTAAAAGGACGAAAGAAGCCTGGGGCAAACGGCGCGCACGTGGGTGAAACCAGATCTCTAAAGAATCTCTCACAATCAGGGAGAAAAATACAGAAACCGATTGGAAGGATAAGGGTTCTTTAAGAAAGAGGGGCCAACAAAGCACAAGAACAGATCCACCAAAAAACACGAGGCATGAGGAAAGGGGGGGCAGGCAATAAAGGGGAATAAATCACCAGCTTAAAAGAAAAGTATAAGGACCTATATAATCACACAAGGCCTTCAATATCGCGCTCGACGCTAGGGAAGAGGGGATTCTGGGCGCGAGGGGACACGCGGATAAGAGAAAGAGGTGAGCGGAAAAAGCGCGAATCAAAGTCCGGGCCGCAGGAAAAAACGGCAGCAGCACGCACGATGGTAAAAACGGGCGAGGGCACGTTGAAGAGGTTAGAGCAAAATGGTTAGGGAGCCCCGTGGTGCAGTCATAGACAACACAACAACTGGTGGGGGGAAGGGGAGAGAGGTCGAAGCCGGATCTACTACCGCCACGTTGGAAGAAAAAAAATGAGCTTACTAAAGAGACCGAACCAACAAGTCAGAAGCTACCGCGAGCCTTCAAGAGCGCATTGAGGGCGGGATGACACAAACGCCCGGGGCTTTCAAAAAAGGACCTATGTCTACTAAAAACCTCACTCATCATGCAGAGAGATCCTCGCGAAGGAAACGGTCGTGATAAAAGAAGTAGGAGAAAAGAAAAGAGGCTATGGGAAACAAAGGTTATTAGGCGTAAAAAGCGCTTCCCGTTCAGGGGCGCAAAAAGGTCGAAAGGGTTATAGTTGGGTCTAGTTTATAAGGAATCGACCTTTGCTCGGGACAAGAGAAATAGAACCTCGACCCAGAATTAAATAGTCGGGTTGGGGTTGCGTGTCGGATCGCGCTTGTGGCGAATGCGAAGAGGGAAACGCTCCAACTAGGAACGAGGGGAAAGTGACAGGCAAAAAAGCGCTTAGTTATTGGCCTCTCAGGGGGTAGAAAGGGCAAATCCCGGAAGGGGGATATGCGGCCTAATCGTTAAAGAAGACATTCAAAAAAGCACTAAACTTCGATGTAAAGTAACAAACTGACAGCGCGCCTAGGAGGGGAGAGCGTAAGGGGAGAGCACTCGCCTGGACAAAAGCAGAGAAGGCGAAGGACCCGGGGACAAGAGATTGCAACAGAAGAATCAGGGGGCTTCCACCTGAAGTACGAGCGACGTGTGAATTGTCGTAGGAAGCGTAGGAGGAAAGAACTCGATCCCCGATGGGCGGTAAAAGGTGTTGGTGTCACGTATAAGAGATCCCCGATCAAAGGGGCGCAGTCGTGAGGGGAGATCAGGAAAAAAGATGTTGGGTGTCATCGTCATCTCGTGGGACTTGTAAAGTGGCCATCGGAACAGAGAAGCGAATAAGAAGAGTGCAATAAAAAACTCGTCGACGGGACTGTATCAAACCAAAAAAGAGACGATCGCCAAGGGGTGTGAAAGGCGCTCCGACCCGGGCAAAGGCTGAAAGTTCGGGGGGGGACAGTACCCTGGAGAGCGGGAGGTCGTTGGGGATGTACGGAAACAGGGGAAGATCGAAACAGAATGTTTCCGAACAAGATTGATAAATACGTCGGGCGAGTTTCGAAGCTATCGTCGAAGTGCATGTCGGGCAAAGGTACTCGTGCTGGCGGGATGCCGCATAAAACTAAAATCACTATATAGGCGGCAGAGTTCAGCGACAGGAGGGGGAGGGACGCGAAGACTCCATGGGAAAGTATGGTAGCGCCGGCGGAAAAGTGAGCATCCATCAAAGAAGTCGCAATCGGTGTGAATCGGGTCGTGGCTAGGGGCAAACTAACAATTACCGCCCAAGGGGAGAGAGAGAAGGGGTCCTAAAAAATAAAGCTAACGCTGGGGGTTTAAAACGCAAAGGGACTCCATAAGTGCGGGCGAAGAAAAGGGGTCTTTGCAATCCGCAGGGCGACCCTAGGGTTGGGCCGTAAGGGGCCGAAGGTGGTCATTATGTGAGCCCGGGCTAAGAGCGCCGGTTCTTGAGGGCAGCAGATGGAGTAGGGGGGGAATCGTAACCGGGCGTACACTTTTCATAGCGGACGCCATGGACTAGAGTAAAGGCTGACGGCCTTTCATACTGCTGGTGATAAAGGGTCACAATTTAGATGATCCCGGGAGGGTAGGGGAACTCAGGGAAAGACAGATCGCAAGGCCAGGAGACCGCGTGAATCTACCTTGCAGAGAGCGTCCATGTACATGCAAGGACGTGGACCAAGGAGTTCCAGGAAAGGATCCTCTCACCAACAGGGAAAAAGAAGAATCAAGACGCCGGAAGGGAACACGTCGTGCAGGGCAAAGAAGATGTAAGAACTTCACCTAAAGTCCGAGCATGGGGATCGCTTTCCGAGAAGTAGACCGAAGAACGAGCGCTCCGGGGGGATGGAGTTAGTGGAAACTGAACGGAGTCAGCCTCTATCATGTCACCTGGGCAGATCAGCGAGCTCAGAGTTATCCACTGAAAGTCATGGGGCTCAAAAAAAAAAAAGGTCGAGGCAACTCGAACTGCGTGAACGGCAGGAAAGTGAACTGGGGCAGAATCTAAGCTATTAGATCATCAAACCTTCGTCAGCCGTCAAAATGATTGGCACGGGTCGAAGGAGCCTTTAGACTGAAAAAGTGAATTATTACTCTACTTCAGCAAGAAATATGGGTTTGGCGACGAAGGGAGAGATAAAGGGAGAAGCATGAGGGCTTCTCATTCAGAGAGGGCCTATCAACTTCAGGAAAAGTGGTAATAAAATCTTTCCGTCTTCCCGCGCACAACCAGAGAGAGTAGAAGAAGCTCTGGAAACGGTGAATTAGGGAGTCAAGGAACTAGTACTCGTTACATCACGATAAGGGTACCACGACACGGGCGGACGTAAATGAGGATATGGCAAAAGATCTGGGAGAGAAAATGCATGTGTTAGTCAGATAAGAACCTAGCCACCTACAACACATCAAACTCACAGTCAAAAAAGGAAAAAAAGGACGGGAAAGGAGTTCAGGGAGAACACGGGAGAACCAGTAGCTGGTGAAGCACATGAAAGTCTGATCCAAGGAAGATGTAGGGTGGAGGAGAGGGGAGACTTAAAAATTGGGCGCGAGGAACCTATCTTCGCTACTTCCCTCACAGCTGAAGATGAATTCCAGAAAAACAACGGAATACGGACGGGGAAGGAGAAAGAGGCGCTACAGGGGGGAAGTACGGTCTGTACACTGACAAGCCGGGAGACTTCAGGAGCCGGAAGAGAAGGCATGGGGAAAAAAAGACAATAATCGCTTCTGAAAAAGGGAATTTTTCTGCCACGCTACGTTCGGTTAAGAAGGTCTCACATTGACGTCAGTAAAATAAGCCTAGCCGGGAAGAGCAAGCAGAGAACTCCTAATATAGGGGAAGAGAGGACTAGGTGGGAAGTTGTCCTTCTTGGCCTCAGAAGGAGGTTAGGAGGAGGAGCCCCTGAAAAGCTGACGAGCAATAGCGCAAAAAGGAAGGTAGGGAAAGTCTAGGGGATAGAGAAAGTGGGGTTCCTGTCCTAAAACTCCTAAAGACTCCAATCACGCTACGAGTAGGACATAAGCCGATACGGAGAAATAACAACGAAAACATACAGATAACCTCTATTGCTACGGTCTTGAATATCACATAGCACGACGAGCCACGAGAAACAAGGCACAAAGAGCCTAGCTTAGACGATGTCCATCACGAATGATCTCTAAAGAACCAGGGGGACCCTAGAGGAAGCTGACATGCAGACGGAAAGGAGACACAGGGAAAACTGTCCGTCGGCCTGAAGGAATGAGAGGCTCGCTGATATAGAGAGTAAGCAAGAAGCAACGGCGCGAGAACTAGGCCTCAGACGCATGATAAGGGCAGACGCGGATCGAAAAGGGGCGAGGGGGGAAGGAGGGAGAGCAAGTCTAGAAAAAACTAGGGGTTCATAAAAGACTAACCTTAAATTGCTAGGGCGCAAAACACGGCGATTGGAAAGAGTATGAACCGTGGGTAAACGCAAAAGAAAAACTCCAGCAGTGGGGAGGGGGAAACCATCAAAGGGTCCAGAGGGAAAAGACAGACCGAGCACGCGTGCGCTACAAAAAGTTCAAACAAGAAGCGTAGGAAGTCGATCCACCGCCAATTGTCAGGGAAGAAAAATTCAGGAAAAGCGAGACGAAAACAAAGGAAACGACATATCTAGCGGTCCAGAATCTACCACTGTGCTCGCCGAGACAGGAAAGCGCTACAAGGAAAGGTTGGGGAAAGAAAAGGGAAGGATCACATTAAAACCGTGCGGTAGGCACTGGCGCAGAATGCCCTCGGTGGGGAAT
>Ga0179593_1408150_pt1 | contig 10912 bp, 13 predicted proteins | sample CZODoug2_1_08_16_FD_185931 | JGI IMG/M metagenome (GOLD analysis project Ga0179593, IMG submission 185931) | Vadose zone soil fungal communities from Angelo Coast Range Reserve, California, USA - CZODoug2_1_08_16fungal (PacBio error correction) | ecosystem: Environmental > Terrestrial > Soil >...
CTCAGGGGAGGAGGGAGGGGGGAACCAAATTCGGGTGCCAATAATAAACCAGAAGGGTAGCAAGGAAAACTAAGGTTCGCAAAGCATAAAGGAAGGCAGGACCGCGGAAAACGTGAAAACTTCAGAAACCCACAACTGCCAATGCACACTGGGGGGGAGGCTGCCAAGACCCAGAAACCGCCGGTGACGATAGAGACGCGGTTCGGGAAGCGTACACTAGAAAAACAACAAGTAGGGGCAAAGGGGGTGGTGATCTTCACATTGGGCTCAGGGGGAAGCGACCTGACGGGCGGAGGTTCTACGGAGAGGAGAACGAAAAAAACTCCCAGAGAAGCCGACCTAATCCGGGTGACAGTGACGGGAGCTTGCAAGAGAAGTCACTCCAGGGTATCGACGCCTCGAACCTTCCCAGTCACAGGGACAACCAAAGGGGGGGCCGACGAAGAGGTGTCAAGCGGGGCTTTCAAGGTATAAGCAGCGGAGGGACGGGGACCAAAAATAGGAAATCAATTGCAAAGGGTCCTCCACGAGGGACCCTAGCAAGAAAAGAATGAGGCCCGAAAGAGGGGGGAAGGTGGGTTGTACGCAAGTTCGGGGAACGGAGGCCCTGGGAGAGGGGGGATGGTTACTCAGGAAAAGATGGGGGGCTTCGTCTATGGGGGGGGGGTACTGGAGCAAGCAAACAGGACGAACGGAAAAGCAAAAAGAAGTCATACAATCCTTAGCAAGAGCTGCTGATGCAGCGATGCTGGGGGGAAATGAAAAACGTGGCAGAAAAAAACTGCACCGGGGCAAGAGTTCAAGGGGGACACCATAAAGTCCCTGGACTGTCTATTTTTCGAAGACGCTATGCAAACAAATTTAGTAAGTGTGAGGAGGGAAAGTGAGGGGAGGTTTGCAAGGGATTTAGGACGCAATGGGGCCCTATGGAACACTGAAAGGCGGGGGTGAAGGGGGGCGAGGAAAAGCACTCGAGTTTGGGACCAACCCCATTGCGATCAAAAGCGCAAATTCAAGAAGGGAGGGGAACCAGGAATGTGGGGACGGGGGGCTTCCCACCAATGCTGCCGGTCGTAGTGGAAAAAGAGGGAAAAAGCTCTGGAGATGGCTTGGAAAAAAGGTGGTGATCACGGCGTGAGCAAGGCCAGCACACGTGGAACCGGAGAAGCAGAAAAAGCGCGATGCGGGGTCCCGATCGGCGGAGGCGGAAAAAAAGAAAAGCTTTCGGGGAGCAAGAAAGGAGGGACCTGCACGGAGGAAGGGGGAGAGTGGGGATGTTCGGGGAGTAACGAGGCGTAACCTGAGCCATACAGTGGGTTCGGTGGAAAGGGGAAACGACAGAAGGACTCCCGTGGTCCACCCGCATAAGAGAAAAAAAGAAGGAACTCCCCTGAGGGGAAGACGGCGACCTTGCCTTACGCAATGCCCTAGAGTCAGGCAAGAGTCCATCAATGACCGAAAAAAGGGAGAAAGGAAAACAAGGCACACCTGGTCAAAGGGGGGAGGGAAAGAAGCGCAGGATCCGAATGCCTGAAAGGAGAACAGGAAGAACGGACCCTCGTCGCTCGGGCCTAAAACGATCGAGCCGCTGGAAACAACACGCCGAAGGAAGGAGGGAAGCGAAAGGAAAAAAGAGGAAGTGGACTTAAGCAAAGTGGCACGCGCGAGCAAAGTAAAGACGAGGGGAAATACGGAATTCCGGGGATAAAAGGGTAGGGGCGGGTGCAGTTTTGGCCGAACGAAGGGCAAAAAAGACATTTTCGAATGGGGGGACGCATCTAAGGCAAAGGGGGAACGGGGGGGGAAGGGTCAAAGGACGAACTGTCAAGGGGCGGAAGGTAAAAAAAAAAGCATAAGAAAAAAACGTAACAAAAGTAAGAAAAACAAAAAAAAAAAACCATTAAGAAGAATGGGCCATAGAACAAAAAGTGCCGCTTGGTCTCGAAACACTACAAAGAAGGGATACGAGAGGGGGTTAGGAAGCATGTCGATCATTGATGAGTAGGGGTCGCAGATCGAGCCCGAAGGGGGGGGAGAATAAAAAGTGACAGCCAACTCAGCAGAAGGGAGAAACAGTATGTGGCGATCTAAGGGAACGTAGCCGCAGCGCACGAAAGAATCGGTCTGCCAGGGAGGGGACGTTCACCCCGGGGGGAGGGAGTCCAGTTGGAGCCGCAGACAATGTCGACCGGGGCCATGGAAAAGGACAGAGCTCTGGAGCAGACCTTCAACAAAATAGGAGAAGGGAAAAACGATCTGGGAGTCCATAAAGAAGACACCAGGTGAAAAGGGTAGGGAAAGAAAAGACAACACTGAGGAGGAGGGAAGAAGGACCGATTGCGTAAAAAAAGCAAACCGAAAAAGGGAAGGGCGTGGGGACGCGACTTCCAACCGGACGAGATAGGCACTGTTCTGGGTCAGACAGAGCAACGACGTTTTTAGGGGTGGTCATGCGGTGCGGAAATCTCAAAGAAGGAAGGGGGAGGCGAAAAAACGCCCCTCCGCGATGCCACCGCAGGTCTTTGCGGGTGAGTGCCGGGGACGGGAAACGATGGCGAAAGAAAGCACGGCAACGTGGTGAACTAGATAATCAAACCGCGATCGCGCCAGCGGCGTCAAAGGACGCCAATAGAAGCAAACCAGGCCCGGGGGGGGGGGGGCTGAAAAAAAAGGGGCTCATTTACGAGGCCTCTGCGCCCAAACAAGGAGTCTAAAGAGGGGAAACGGGGGAAGACAAAAAAATCGAGAAAACAAAAAAAAAAGGGAGAAGGAAGTAGGCTACACGCAAAAAAGCGAACAAAGCGCCTTGCTGTGCCTCCGAGGGGGACCTTAAAGAAGACTACTGTGGGCGGCCGCCAAAAAAAAAAATGGGAAGGGGAGATGGGGCGGAAAAGTGAAAAGCACACGCGACGATCGTAGGGAAGGTCGAGCCTACACCCAACGGGGCGAGTCCTGGGGAACAGCGGCAAAAGGAAAAGGAAAAAGAAAAAACTCACTCCTGGGTCCGAAGCTGGGGAGCGAGTTAAGGACAAAAAAAAAAAAAGAATAACCGAAGTCTTAAACTTAGGAAAAGAGAAACCGCAAAGGGAAAGAGGAGAACTTTCTGGAAAGAAAGAAGATCAGAAACGTTTTGGGCCAAGGGGAACACGAAATAAGCAATGGGCCGGTGGAAAGTGGAAGGAGGGGGGGGTCATGAAGGATGAAGTAAGGGGAGGGTGCCGTCTGTAAGCTCAAAACGCAAACCCATAAGCTGGGGGGGGGAAAATGCCTACTGGGGGGGGGACGCGAGGGTCGGCAAAGAGAATCATAGAAGTCGTTAGTATAACAGAGGGTCTGGGGGGAAAACGAAAGAGGTCAACATTGACTGAAAGCGAAAACAAAAGGAAAAGTCGACCAAGTAAAGTGGAGGGGGGCAGAAGACCCTGGCGGGAGGGGGGGCGCTGAGACGTGAAAGACGTCGGCGCCACCACGGGGCGGCACACAAAATGGGCTTGAGGGGGGTAATTCAGTTGGCAGGGAAGTGGAATCGAATAACAGGGGGGCGAGAAAGAAAAGTCAGGGGGGCAAAAACATTCTCCTGGCTAAGAAGCCCACGGACTCTCAAAACAGGAAGGAGGAAATCAAGACAAAGCGAAGGACGTGGACGAGGAGGAAAATGATCGTCTTCGGGAAGGTCGGATGCGTGACGCGCATCAGGGGAAAAAAATCTGTGTCTAACTCACATTGCGGGGCCGAGCTTCGTAACCAGTAGCCACTGGGGGTTAGTAGGGGGGGGACATTCGTAGGAAAACAAAACACAGGAATAGGTGAGAACGAAGAAGGGGGGAAATTAATAACAGACGGTGAATAGGCTCAGCGCGCCAAAAAATTTTTAGACCAGAAGAAAGAAGAAAAGTGGGCGGATGCTTCGCGGAACCTGGGAAGGAATTCGGCTCGGGGGTGAAAGGACAGCGTAGTCGAACGGGTAGGCAATCGCGAAAGAGGGGGCAAGGAGAGAGTATTCACGCCTCACATGAAGTAACGCCAGGAGGGAAAACCTGGAGGGGGGGAAAGGGTGGGTCGGAAAAATTCCGGGAGGTTGAATGGGGGGAAAGGGCTGAAGAAGGCAGGCTAAGACGCACAAACCAGGGGGAAAAGTCGCCACCTCCCGGTCGGAGGACAAGTCAAAAAAAAAGAAAGAAGGAAACATCTATGACGCGGTCCAACGAGGGAGAGGGGTGAAGGTCGCAAAAACCCTAACACTATGGGGAGAAGAAAAAGAGAGTTAAGAATCCGTGAACAGCAGTATTAAAAGGTATCCCGAAAGGAAAATAATTAGGCTGGGGGGGAAAGGGAATCGGCCAGGATGGCGACGGGGCCGCCGAGTAGTTGGGTAAAAACCGCATCGCGACATTGCCGGGAACTTGAAAGGCAGAAAGTTGTCAGGCCAAAGAAGCCAAGTGATCACTACGGGAGATCCTAACTAGCGGGATATCGAAGGGGACAAAAACCCGCGCCAGAAGCTGGTGGGGAATGCCAAGCCAAACTGAAAAACAAGAAGAAAGCGAGCAAGAGTGCGCTTATAGGGAAATGGTGTGACAACCAAGGAGGTGATGGGGAAGAGGGCAAAAAAAAAGCTTCAGTGGGGTCAATGAGGGAAAAAGCATAATCAAGCCAGGGCACACCGCAAGAAGTAACCGAACAGAACGCATAGAGACGCAAAAAATAAAGGAATACCAGGGAATAAGGAAAAAGGAAAGGGAGCAACCGGGGGAAATGCAACGGTGATTCCAAGGTCCGGGGTTGGCCAGCGTACCGAGGAAAGAGAAAAAACGCTCGGAGGAAGCTGTCTGCGGGAAGTGGGCGTATCAAGCTTGCAACGTACTAAATAACCGAAAAAAAGAGGTGACAATGACCTAAAACCCAGCAAGCAAAAACCAGGGCAAAAAAAGGAATGTTCAGGACATATCAAGCTGCTCGTAGCCGGAATCGTCACGAGGGGGGATCGGGGGAGGAAAGGGTCGAAAATTGGATCCTGCGAAGGGGGAAGATCGAGGAGACCTGAAGACCCACTCAAAAGGCAGACGTCCAAATGAGGGTGAGGGGGGGGGGGTTCGAGGAAGAGGAAGAGAGACTCTAGACGTCATCAAAGGGGGGGACGAAAAATTCATAACGTCAAGAGGGAGGGGAGGAGCTTTGCGATTAGGCTAACAAGAAGAAGACCCAAGGCGTCTGAGTGGGGAAAAAAGACCAGCCCGAACAAAGACGTCGAAAAAAGGAGGAAAAAAACCAATTGAAGAGGGTGATCCAAAGGAGGAGAGAAATGAAAAGCAAAAGATCGGAACACCGAGGGGAGAGAGGGGTATGTGGGAGAGGAAAAGTCGTGGGCAGGGGGAAGGGGGAGCCGTCACTGGGGACGGTCAGCGCTAGAGAAAGGAGGGGGCTGGGGGACTGGCAAACAGTCAGGGCATAGCGGGGAAAGACTAAGGTGGGGCAGGGAGTGAACAAGAGCAGAACTGATAGAGATAGTAAAACAACACAAAGGATGAAAGATAGAGGGAAACATTTAGGAGGGCAGACAAAATTCTAATGGCCAGTATATGCAAACGAAATGTGAAAAGCAACGCCTGGAAACTCTAAAAGGAAAAAGCCTGACGGAAAACGCAAGACGGAGGCGCCCACACCTAAAGGGCAGAAGGGGGGAGGGCAAAAAAAAATTTGTTTTTTTAAAAACAACCACCAAGGAACGAGCCGAAAAGGGGAGGGATCGCGTCTTTCATGTGAGACATGGACAGAGGGAAAGTGGGGACTGAAGCAAGAAGGGTGTTGAGAGTGGGAAATTTGTAGAGGGGGGCGACGACTGGGAACGGAATGGGCGATAGGCTGGGGGGGATCCATAAGAAAAAAAAAGAAGCCTCCTACGTGCCAGTGTACAGAAAAAGCGGGAGCACGGAGGCAAGGGAACGGGGAAGGAAAAATATTCGTCTAACTCGCCCAGAAAGGAACGCCCACGAAGAAGACGCCTAGGGGGAAAAGGGGGAGTCGGAGTAAGCAGTCGAGTAAAGGTTGAAACAATCCATGAAAATTTCGAAAAAACGTCCAACCCAGTCCCATCGGGGGGGGCAGAAGAATGAGAACCGGGAAAAAGGGGGGGGGGGGGGGGGGGGGGGGGAGAGGGTCCGGCCATTTGACCGTGACCGGCGGTGCCTGGATAAAGTGAGGGGGTACTCAGGTCCAAGATGGTCTGCTCGGAGGGAGGCATAAAGAGCCAACCACAAGAAAGGGAGGAGAAAACAAAGTCAGAAAACCTTAGAAACGGACTGCTTGAAGAATAAAAAGGGGAATGGAAACAGAATGTGCCCCTGGCTTCTTCACCCGGGGCTAGGAAGGGAAAACCCCTATCATGACTGGGGTATTTTTGGACTAGGAGTTCCCGTGGGAAAAAAAGGTTCAGTCAAGAAGGGCGGGGGGTTGCAGTAATGGATGCTGAACAATGAACCACGAGATTGGGGGGGACTGAGGGCAGCAGGCGGGGGGCAAAACAAAGAGGAGACAGGGGAAATGAGGAAGAAGGGGAAAAGGAAAAAAAGTGGCGTGGCACTTCCCAACACAGGGGGCTTGCCGGGAAAAAAAGGGTGGGTCCAGCAAAATGGAAACTCGGATATGATAGGGGGAAAACTTGGTATCACGGCGGCATTGGAAGACAACGTGTGACGTATGAGGCCGGGTCCCTCTCGAGCGTTTCCACCGCCTCGGCGGAAAAAAAGAAGACGTTAGGAAAAAGAAGGTTGGCCAGAAGTACAGTTTAAGACTAGTAGTTCATGGTAGTAATCTGCTTCCTGGGAAGCATGGGAGGAAAAAGAGTCAAGACCCGTGTTCACGGCGCAAGAGGAAAAAGGAAACTCAAGCAAGCCAGGGCGGGGAAAAACGAAGGCGCCTGAAAAAAAGAAGAATGCCGCAATCAGTCAGAAGGTACAAGGAACTCCGGCAGTCCCCACAAACAAGTAACCTTCAAAAAAAAAAGCGAGGGGGACAGAAGCAAAAGGGCAGAAAGGACAAAGGAAGAACGACACTAATGACTGACCAAAGACTGGGAAATACAAACGAGCGACAGCCGAGGCAAAAGGGGGGAAAGGGAATCTAATACCATAGGGTAATCCAGATGCTCAAGGGGGAAGGGGGGGATGAAAAGTCAGGGGAGGAAAAGAGGGGGTGGGTCCGGAAGAAAAAGGGTCGCAGGGTGAGGGTTAAAAAAGGCCTTGGAAAAAAAGGGGGGGGGGGAAAGAAAAAAAACAAATTAAACGAAAAAATGGGGGGGGGGGGGACAAAAAAAAAGGGAAAAAGGGGAAAGGTAATGGGAAATCCTCGACCCAAAGATCTTAAGGTCTACAAGAATAAATTCAATGGACTGGAAAAGCAGCATCAAAAGCTAAGGAGGGAAGAAAGGACCCTCAGAGGGAAAAGTAGAAGGTAAAATGAAATCTTCCAACGAGGTTCCCCCTTCGAGAGATCTGGGGGGGAGATGGGAGCCGAAAAAGGGTAGGAAGATTTCGCAAAACTGAGAGAAAGAATGAAAAAAAGGCAGCACCCAGAAAAATCAAAAGCATATCGATTCGAAGGGCTGTGGCTAAAAGAGCGCAATCAAAGAGAGAAAGAAACTCAAAAAAAAGGAAACGCGGGAGGATGCACCTCACTGTACGAGAAGGAGGGCGTGGGTGGGAAAGCAAAGCAGGTAAAATGCAAAACGGGGCAAGAACGTCTCGGAACATCACGCATCATATGGGAGCAACGGGGACACTCGAGGCTTGGGAAGGCCATCAAACCAAAGTCATGTAGGTGCTGGGGGGCTGACCGAAGAAACGAAGGAGAAGACAAGGAACCAGGTCAAGGGAAACTCCCAAACTGAAACTAGGGCCGAAACTGCCAAAAGTGGAAAGATCTGGGCGGGGAGACATCGCTCGAAGGGGAAGGGTCCTTCGGGGGGCAGCAGTTCCGACTTCGGGGAGAGAGAAGGGCAGGCGAACCCTCCGCGAGAGGGGGCCAGGCGTGAGGGGGGAGGGGGCTAGGTCGGACGGGGGCAGATTGCACAACCCACAAACCCTCAACGTGCGGCTCGGGAACCCATAGAAAAAGAGGCGCCGGGAAAAAGTGCGTCAAGGGGGGACGCCAAGAGAAGAAAGAAAGAACGGGGTTGGGGCGGCGAAAGAGGATGGGTGAGCAACGGGGGACTCGGCGCCACAAGAGCGTCCGCAAGCGGGTCCGCGTGTGCAAGATCTATCAAACACAAACAACGGAGAAGGAAACTAAAAAGAGGGCTAAACTCTACAAAAAAAAAGTAAAAGAACGTGCGGGAGGGGACGAGGCAAGAAAGAAAGGGCAACCAACACCGAGAAGGGAGGGAACTGAGGGTTGGGAAGGAAAATAAAATTGGGAAAAGAAAAACGCGCGCGTCGGGCGGTGAACGCGATAACCGCAAAACGGTGCCGGTCATAGCGGGGACGTAACTCAAAAGGGAAAAAACACCCGGGAGAGCGTAGGCGCGCGTTCCACCGAAGAATTCGGAGGATGCAAAAAAAAGATGACCACCAAGGAAACATCTCCGCGATCTCTTCGGGCCGAAACGCCAGATCGCGGGGGGAACTGGGGGGGGAAAAGGAGGAGGAAAACCAGCCTTGTGGTGAATTGACTGGGTAAGAGGATGGGTTCAGAGGTGAAGAGAACGTTTTCATGAAACTCCCGCCAAAAGAAAGAAAAGGGGGGTGAAGGAAGGAAGATCGCGTGCTCAAAATTCAGGTAACTGATCGTAAACGGAACTCCAGGGAGGACGGGCCCTGGAGAAAAAAGTGAGAAAACGGCGACACAAAACGCGAATGAGACAACTTAAATGGGCTCTGTTCCGAAGCGGGGATTCATAAGAAGGGTGAGGGGGATTCTTTACGTCTCAGGGGGAACGCAAAAAAGAAAAGGTAGGAGGAATAGTCCGTAGGGGGGCAGTTCAAGGGGGAGGAAAGCGCGGAAAAAAAGTTACTCTAGAAGCTTCATAAAGAAATCGGGTAAAATTTCGAATCCAATGTGCTCAGAGGACTGGAAAAAAAAAATGGGCCGAAGGACCAGCTTCAAGTGAATTGGTGAAGGTGGGGGGGGGAAATGGGGTCAGAGGTCGGAAACTGTGAATTCTGGGGGCGGGGGGAAAAGCAAGTACAGAACAGCAGCAACGGGGGGTCGCTTCGCGCAAAGGTAGAGTTACGAAGGGGCGTCATTAAACACTGTGAAATTCGGTGCAACAAAAGGATACGGGGGGCTCTCCAGGAATAAAGAAGTCCGGGGGTCAGAACGTTAAGAAATCAGGGGAAGGGGGAAAAGGGGAGAATTTGTAGGGAAAAAAGATGGAGGTCGGGAGAACTGCGGAAGAGTTGCAGACAGCTCAGGGAGGGTCAGTGGAACAATCCTCTCGCGGGGAGATCGCTTCATTCGGAAAAGAGGAAAGGAGGAAACTTGATTGCGCTTCGGTTGAACCGAGTGAATGGTAGGGGGGGGAACAATGGCTCTTTCCGTGGGGAGCTAGGGGGATGAAAATCAGGAAGGGCGACACAAGCCAGGGAAAGGGGGGAGAAACTCCAGGACGGACCGTCCCTCAAAATCGGGTATGAGGGTAAAAAGAAGGGAGGGGAAGTCTAACCGACAAAGGGCTCATTATCAGAGTTGAAAGGCAACCGGGAAGCAGTAGGAGAGTATCCGCGCAGAAAGAGTCGGTGTGCACGAGAGAGGGACTTCTGGGGCGAGTCAAGCCAAGAACGAGGGGAAAAAATCGCTCGGAACGGGGGGGGGAAGGGGGAATCCTTAGGAAAACGGCACATGAGCGACGCCGTGATAAAAATGGGAACAAAAAAGAACCTGTAAGCGAAGACAAAAAAAAAAGGCAAAACTGGTGGGTTCCAATAAAACCATGCCTCCGTCTCTCACGACGGAGAGACGCAAGGGGGGGGGGGAAAACGTCCGCGGAGGGTATCTCACCTGAAAGAGCAGGGGGTGGAAAATCGTGGGGGGTCCAGCTGAACAAATTCCAAACGCAAGAAAATCCGAAGGACAAAAGAGAAAAAACCATCTAACGAAAATCCAGGGAGAAGAGTCCAGGGATATTTGAGCACAGGGGGGGGGGAAAAATGAGCAAGGGGGGGGGGCAGGGGGAAGGGAAAAGGTGCATTCAAAAATTTAAAATTTGGGGGTGTGACGGGAAGAAAATCACCGCTCGATAGGGCTTCGACTGACGCTGTCTTCTTCGTCCAGGGGGGATGCGACTTACTCCCAATCCGAAATAAAAACCAATGGAAAAGAGAAAGATCCCAGACAGAAAAACAAAAAAGGGGGAAATGAAAAGGACTAGAAAAGTTCTCAGGGGAGCATGATATTCAACAGGGACATCAGGTGGGGGACGTTGAAATGGAGACAGGGGGAAGCGGGAAAAGAAATCAAAAGGAGGGTACTGAAGAAAAAGGGCAACGAGGAGGACGGCAAAGGGCAGTGGGGTCGTGAATGGGAGGGGAGGAACTGAAAATACGGAGACTTCGCTTAACACGCAATTCAGTGGAAACAAAGTCAAGTAGGAGGTCGTCTCGGGGGAGGGAGAAAACAGCAATATAAAAAATCCTCGAAAGTCAACCCGAGACAAAGAGAACGTATCAAAACCAAAATTTCGGCGGAACAAAACCACGGTTGAAAACCGAGTAAGGAAAGGTATCGCAGCACAGGGAAAAAGGGGACTAAAGAGAAAAAAGAGGAGCGGAAGGTATGGGGAGAAAAAAAAGAGTGCAGGGGACAGGGGGGGGCGCCGAAGGAAGGCAAAGGTAAACGGAGGCTATGCGTAGGGTGGCTTCGAAAAAATTCGGTGCATCGACTGGATAAAGAGGGTCTGGTACGGGCAACTCGAACGGAG
>Ga0179593_1436808_pt1 | contig 10912 bp, 14 predicted proteins | sample CZODoug2_1_08_16_FD_185931 | JGI IMG/M metagenome (GOLD analysis project Ga0179593, IMG submission 185931) | Vadose zone soil fungal communities from Angelo Coast Range Reserve, California, USA - CZODoug2_1_08_16fungal (PacBio error correction) | ecosystem: Environmental > Terrestrial > Soil >...
GGATAAAAAAAAAAATGCATCGCCACTGGTCAGAGGGGACTTTAAAAATGGGGTACGCGCAAACCCATCGGAAGGGAAATGGGGTGGTGTATCCATGGGTATCGGCGAAAGTGGGAGCGCCTCGTGGAAAAAGCCCATGGAGGAAAGGGGGCGGACAGTAAAAAAAGGGACTGAATGGGACAGAAAAGCGGAGGCCCTGCACCGGGTAAAAAAAAGGGGGAAAAACAACCAGGAAGAGAAAAAAGGGGGGGACCTTCTTCGGATTGCCAAGGTCAACTTGTCAAAAGATGGAACGAAAGGAAACAAGGAAAGCAGCGAAGAAAGAAGGAGCTACTGAGAACCCTGCTCACGCCGAGCCCAAAAGAAGTAAAACTCATGGGGGCGGAAAAAAGGACAAGCTAGCGGCGAAGCAGGGGAGGCGTCTCCGATGAAATATAACCTACAAAACGAGGGCGAGCTGGGAGAGGACACCAGTGGTGAATCAATTCGCTTGGGAGGGCCCCGCGCGAGAAGAAAAGGAAAAGGAAGCGAAGAAGAGGGAAAGCGGATAGCCAAGAGGGTCGGGGGGGGAGGGCGGAGTAAGTCCCAGATAGTCATCGGCAGTCGCACGCAAGAAAACATGTAAACGGACCCAACTTACTGGATCGTGAAAGAGCTATCAGATCTATGAAAAGAAGATACCATCAAGGACCGGTTTGTAGGCCGGGGGACACCCACCAATCCAAAAGGGGGGGGGGAGTATGTGAGGGGGGGAGTCAATCGTCCCGGGTTTCAGCGTTGAATCGGAAAGGGGAGAATTTAAAGAAACTCACGAGGGAGTGAAAGGGCAGCCTAACTGAACTAGGGGAAAGGCCAGAGAACCTAAGGCGTAAGCCGGAGAAAAACGAAAAAGGAGTCTTTGGGGAAAACAACGAATGGAATTTCAAAAGCACAAGCAGAAGATCGAAAAAAATGTCGCGCAGGGACGGCAAAGGGGGAATAAAAAAAGACAGGGGTCAGTGGGGGGAGAGGGAAGGCGACACGAAGGAAAAAGCAGACATCCAGCCGGAATGTTACCGGACAATTGCCATACCGTCTCGAGAAAAAACTCAGAACAAAATGGGAGGAAGCGGGACAGGGTTCAAAAGAAAAAAAAGAAGTAGAAGGGGGGCCGCAAAAGCCCAACTGCGACAGTGTCGGCCCATCTGAAAAGAAAATGAAAAAGTGGGTAAAGAGTCAAAACAGGCGTCCGTATAGCGGGGAACGGTAAGGAGGGAAAAAGGGCTTACATGAAGAAGGAGTGAATACACGTGAGAGCTACAAAGAAAGGGGAGGGGGGTTCGCCACCATGGGGGAAGAGGGAACAAACCACTGGAAAAACAACAGACCTAGTGAAGGGGGAAATTTGATCAAAAGGAGAATCGTCTGGGGCAGGAATAAACGAAAAGTGTGAAGAACTGTCCTTCCTTATGGGAGGTGTACGGATAAAGAGGGGGGAAGGGCGTAACGGTTGTCTCTACCCGCGAGAAATGGTAATTATTGGGTTTGGTGTGTTTGTTTTTTGTGTTGCATCCGTCCCTCTTCGTGTGGGAGGGCAATGTGGTATCAGTACAACTACGACGGGTCGTATGTTGGGCCCTGTCTTTTTGTGGGGGGGCTGTTCTTAGTGTTGTTTGTTTTGGCTTGTGGTGCTTCTCCGTATGAAAAAAAAGTGGGTGTTTTGTTTTATTTTGTGTTTTCTTTTGTGGTTTTTTGTTTTTTGTGTGCGGGAAAAGGTATCGGGTTTTGTTTTCGGGTTTTTGTGTTTGGTGTGGGTTGGTTTTTGTTTGCGTTTTTTTGTCGCGTTCTTCAAGTTTATCAAACATGAGTTTTCTGGAACCGCGTCAAGAAGGGAGTATTGTCGGCTCTGTGACGTTCTGAATTACATGAATAAGCAGTTTTTTGGTCTTTGTTTTGATCCTTTTTTGTTGGTGTTTTGCACTTCGTGTCCTTTTTTTTAATTGCAATGAGATTTGGTTGGGGGGAGGTGGGGTGGGATTTGTGCGTTTCTTTGCTTGTGAGGTGCTTGTTGGTCGGATCTGGGCCGGCGTGAAATTAACAGCACATCCATCAAAAGGAAGAGATCTGTTGTTGTCGGTGTTGGTTGCAATGAGATGACTCTCATCGGTTTGTTTTTGTTTTATATAATGTTTTGTCTCTTTTACTTTTTTTCCTGTTTTTCTTTTTGTATTTTTGGGTTGGTTTGGAATATTTTTTTTTTGTTGCTTTTCATTGTTTTTCCTTTTTTTTTTCATGTGTTAGGTGTTTATTAAAAATTGTTTTGTTTTTGTGTCGCTCGTTCTTTCTCATGATTTTTTGGTGTTTTTTTGCTTTTGTCTTTTTTTTGTGTCTGGATGGCAAACTACTTCCTTCAGCAAGTGTATGGGCTTGAAGGGGAAAGGGCGGGTCGAAAAGGAAAAGGGGGGGGCCTTTGGTGGCTGGATCAAGGCGGGGATGAAAACGACAAACATGGGGAGTGCCAAAGCGAACAGTAAGTCGACAGAGCCTGAAAAAGACGAGGAAAAAAAGATCGGGGGGAGTTGGACACCTAGGCAAGGTAACTGGGCCCCGAAAAATGAAGTAAGGGGGGAAGGGGTGAAGCTCGAACCGAACGCCACAAACGCACGCAAACAAAGAAACGCAGAAGAAAGAGAAAGCACACCCCGTTGTGATTGGAATGGATGGAGCAAAAGGCCGGAAGGCGGGGCGAATGAAGGTGAGAAGCCGGTAGAAAACGGAAAGGGGTGGGTTGGTTTGTTGGGGTGGGTGCGGGAGGCGTCTGGGGGCGGAGTCTCAGGAGTGGTGTGGTGGGGGGGAAACTAAAACCGGACGGAAGGAAAAAAAAGAGTTGTGGTGGGGAGCTCAACTTTGGTACTCTCTCGAGGGGGGATTGATTGGTTTTGGTGTTTGTGGTGGGGAAACAGCACAAACCATAGGAAAAAAAAAAAGAGGGGCGCGGCGCAAGGACGCCAACCAGGAAATGGGGGTAGGGGGAAATGGTTGCGGGTTTTGATGGATCGGGGTTAGCGCGTGGGCGCGGCGTTGGGTGATTTGGGGGGGTGTGGTAAGAAAAACGCAAGGGAGGGGGGAAAGGAGACAAAAAAGGGGCGGGGATCAAGGACGCCACAAAACGAAGGCAGAGAGAGATGGGTGCGGAAGAAAAAGCACAAACAAAAGAGGGGCGGCCGGCTGCACCGACACCAACAGGCGGAAACTAGCGCAAGAGGCGGGAAAAAAGAAAGGAAGAAAGCCACGGGACGGGAGGGGGGGATGGGCGCTGGGGGGTCCGGAGGGAGGACCGCTACAGGACCCGCCTAAAGCGGGAAACCGGGGGTGGGCAAGCAACACAAAAAGAAAAAAAAACGCACATCAAAACGAGAGCGCCCAGACTGACTACGCGGGTAAAAGTCTGCCCGGAGTTTCGGTGGGGGGGAGCCGAAAAAAGATCAAAAAGACAGCGGACTGCTTTCGTATCGCTGCGAAAGTTGCCTGAAGCGTCGGGTTGATGGGTGAACGAGGGGGGTTCCAGGAAAAAGCGAGGATCGAAGGCAACCATTTGTAGCCCTGCGAAGTTGCTAGGGGCAATAGCACAAGCTGGAATCAACTAATCGGTGTTCAGGCGTCAGGTCCCGACACTGGAAGAGTGGAAGGGGAAAGAAAAAATTGGGGGATGACCCTAATGAATAAACAATGAATCGCGAAACAGGGCTGTCAAAAAGAGGTCAAAAAAAGCACGCAAGGGCGTTACAAACCGGCTCAGAGGAGGGAGTACTTACTCGCGACGGGAAGAAAACGGTTAGTGCATCATCGCCCAAAGTAAAAAAACGGAGAGACTGTAACGTATGGTGGGACGCGAGATCCTCAGCAAGCAAGTAGTATCGGGATTGGAGTGGGTGGGTTGGGGGGGAAAAAAAAAAAGGAAAGAAGAAAAGGGGGGGGACCATCCTCCTTAACAATACTTTATGGGGAAAATATCTTTTGGAGAGACGAGAGGAAACTGGTGAAAGAACCGTTTAACATCATGCGACGACTACCCTGGGCACCGGCTGTAAGGAACAAAGGGGGGGGCTGGATGACACACGATCATAGGAAGGGGGTGAAGAATTGGCGGAAGACTGCGAGCCCGATGAGGTGTCCACAGTTAAACCTCAAAAGTAAAAGGGCAGAGGTAGCGCTAAACCGTAGGAAGGAGGGCGAAGTGAAAGAAATTTTCCAGTGATCAGTGGATGCCTCAACGCAGAATACGTGCCGGTTCTAGCAAAACAACGGCGACAAGACCAGGGGCTGAATCAGGAGGAAAAAGGGGTGGGTGAAAGAGGGAAGGGGGGGGGGGGAATCACTGATAAACGCTGAAAAAAACACCTAAGTCCGTCACATTGGACCGTCCGGGGAGAATTAGGGACAGAAGCCTGGGAAAACTACAAGAAAAAGAAAGAAAGACAGGGATCTGGAAAAAGGGGAGGGGAAAAACTAATGGTTTAATCCAACCAGTAGTCGTGTCCCGGGAGGCCCAGGGGAACGGATTCGAAGGGGCCTGCATGAGGGGAAACGTCTTCAAGAGGAGATGAAGGGGAACTCCTCTTTAGGATGAGAAAGGCGTCTATGTTTTGGCGGGAGAGGAACTCAGTCAAAAAGCGAATTTAAAAACGGATGAAAAAAATAGTGGAGTACCGGAAAAAAGGGAAGAAACCACCGACCACGCAAAGGCGCAGACAGGAGGACCGTGATGTGGGTCCAGATTGCTCAAGGGGGAGAGGGGGCTCGTGGAATCTGAGAAAGGGGAAAAAAAAAAAAAAAAAGGGGGCAAATCCTGCGAAAGAGTAGAGGCGACCAATACTGGGGTAATTTGGCTACAATGAACCCAGCGTCGATCGGGAAAAAATGGAACCCCTGGAAAGCCTAAATTGAAAGAGAAACGTCGGGGGGTCTTGCAAAGAAAGAGGAAAACAAGTGGTGGGTGGGGGAAATGGGACCAAGAAGTTACCCACATGACTGGCGAGGCTAACATCTTGGGGCCGAGGCGCTAACGGGATGGTGAAAAAAACGTATAAACTGGATGGGAGACGATAGGCGCGCGGTGGAAGGAGTCTATCTTGAGCGCCAGGCAAGAAAACAAACTCCAGGCGCAATCCAGAAATGAGCCAAGGAAGAGGGAACTTTGATGGCACCGTCTCAAGAAGGGATCTGGGGACAACAAAAAGGGTCAAAAAAAGACTCGAGTTCTTGAAAGGAGATATGGCTTGCTCATGCGACGTCAGAGAAAAAATATGCCAGCCATAGAAAGGAGGGAGGAAAAATGCAAAAAAGGGGGGGTAGTGTAAAATGATGAGGCTGAAGCTCGGATGGTAGTGTGCGAAAGGGTAGGAAAGGTCGCGGTGAAAAGATTCTAAAAAATATAGGGATAGAAAAAGGTTCTGGAAGGGAAGACAACATGAAGAGCGTGAAAGGGGAAGGAAAGGGAAGGGGTGGTTTTCAGGGGAGCGGGGTTTCCTGGTTGAAAGAAACCGCGGCAGTCACGCAGGGTAGCGGGTCAAGAAAGGAAAGCTTTAAAAAAAGTCAAGAGAAAAAATCAAAGCTTCAACAAGAGGGGGGAAAAAAAAAAAGTAAAGGGTAATCGGGAAAAGATGTCTTTTCGCGGGCTACATCATGCAGAAGGGAAAATAGGGGGAAAGGAGAAGTGTCTCTGGCAGGAGGGGTCAGGAGGCAATCTCTATAAACGATCAACCAATTAAAGGAGAGTTCTGCCCCCAGAGAGGGAGCCCGCGGAATCAACAAGAAGGAAGGACCCGAAAAGGGGAGAAAGCATTTATGTTGACTCGGATAGCCATCGGGTGAACCGGTGAGTTGATGAGGACTAAGGGAGAACTTGTGGAACACAGCCCATTTCGCGAAAATGAAAGGGGGAGAGAGACTCTGGCGGAAAGGGAGGGAAGAGGGTGACCCTACGGAAGGCGAATAGACACGCAGGACGGAGTCCAACAACAGAAAAAGAGAAAAAGGCGACAGAGAAGAAAAAAAGGGGACGCTGACGGAAAAAGTAGGAAAGGGGACTTCAGAAAGACTGAGCACGTACAGGGGGGGAAAAAAAAGGCAAGGGCGAATGGGGGGAAAAAAACTTCTAACAAGGGGTTACGAAAAAACCCGAAGCCTAAAGGTGACAAAGAGCATCACACTGGACAGCAGCAAGTACGGAAAGGGAAAAAGGACTCAAGGGAAATTGGGGAAAGCGGACATAAGCGGCGGACAAAGATACGAACTGACTCGAGGCTCTTTAGTGCCGAAAACCGGGGGATCAAGGGCAGGCGGGTGCACAATAGAAGAAAAAGGAAACCAAGGATTAGCAGATGTAAAAAGATCTTGACGGAGGCCCTTGGAAATTAAGTCAGTGGATTGAATCTAGGTATCAAAAAAAAAACGTCTGAAATACGGAGAAATCATACCACTTCTACGCATTTACGAATGTAACAAAGAAGGATCGAACTTTATCTGAGACAGCCTCAGGAGAGAACACTCGATCCTCTAAAACAAAGGGGAAGGAGAAGGAACTTGGCCACAAAAAAAAAGAGAAGTACTTATATGGGAGGAAGTCTTCACTAGCATCCCGAAGGGTAATGTTAAATTACGGGGGGTCCAGTTAAAACAGAACAACAACCGGAGTGCAATGCAGGAAAAAAGATAGGGGGGGGAGAAAGCAGGTTCTCGGAGAGGACGTGGAGACCAATCCGGAGCGCGGCTTCGTGCAACCGTACAGAAAGAAACCAAGCATTGGAGCTCAAGGGGGCGCAGGAAAAAAAAAGTCCTCCTTACGAGGGAGGGGGTCCTTAGGGGAAAAAACCGACCGATGGGGAACTAGAAACCAGACGTTTTCGGCTAAGAAATTTGCCAGAAGTGCAGAAGCAGACCGGAGGAAAAAAGACAATTCTTCAAAAGGAAAACGTTCCCCTAAGCAAACGGGATTTCAAAGCCCACTGCAAAAGGATAAAAACCTCGACAAACACAAAGAAGGGAACAACAGGGGTGGAAAGCTCGCTTGAGGGGAGGTAATACGAGGTGGTCAAGAGCTTTAAGGCTTCAACACATGTAAGCGTAAAAAACATGAAGAAAGGAAAGCGATTTGGGGGAAAAATCTGTTTCTGATGTAAACTAGAGACCGGTAAAAAAAGAGAGTGAGGTTGCCGTTTGTCAGTAAACGCTTGTTCCAAGGCTTGTGAGGGGGAAAAAAGGAAGACCAAAAAAAAGTGGGGAGATCCTGTGCACTGAGGTTCTGGAGAAGGTACGCAGAATAAGAGAACTGGGGGCAGGGATGTCGCGGAAACTTCTGGGAAACTGTACCCGAAAAGCCGTGGCAAGAAGTCGGGGTCAGACACTAAAAGGGAAGGGCCCTATCGTGGGAGGGAGGAAATCCTCTTTCGTTCCAAAAAACAAAAAGAAGAAGTTCGGAGGGGGGAAAGGGGGAGCATGGAGGGGGTGTAAGGGAAAGGGTTGGCGGAAGGGAAAAAGAAAGTTGTGGGGTACAAAATGCACGCGGTTCCTTAGGGGCGGGGCAGTGTTCTCGGGGAGAGGGAAAATTCCGGAAAAAAAAACAAGACATCAAGGGCTTCAAAGGCGCCCTGCAGGTCATCGGGACCCAACAAAGTCAAAACACGTAGGGGGGAAGAGAAGGGAGTGGGCAAGAGGGGATTCAGAAGGGGAGGACCAGTAGAGAATTTTGAAAAGGAGGCGGGCCTCAGAAATTGAAAAAGGCAGTCGCCTCGTGTACTGCCCGGCAGCCGGGGAGCCCGATGAGAAAAGGGTTTTAGAGTTATGAACTAGAGAACACCAAGGGGGTTTACAGGGATCCGGTAGGCTAAAAGGGGACTGGAAGAAAAAGATCGTTAAAAACAGAAGGGAGTAGGGCGAACAGGCGACAATAAGGGGGCTCCCTGTCGCGAAATACCAGGAGAAGGGTTGCACGTGGGTAACCAGAAACCATAAAGCCACCCAGCGGCCGGCCGCTCCCACAGATCGAACAATGTATTGGGAAGGACGGATTGGACAGGAACGAGAACCGGCGAGGAAGGGAACGAAGAGTTAGCATAGGGACCGAGAATTTGAGAGCGTCTCCAGCGGTCGGAGCGCCATCGTGGGAGAGCAGTGAAGGAAGATCACTCAGCCTTAGGGGGAGCGTGGAACCCGCATTGTGGAACACGTGGCTGCAGAATGCGTACGGAAGGCGGAAAATCGAAAAATGAAAATCCAACGGCAACGGTAAATAAAGTAAAAACTGACAGTGGCAAGCGGGGCGTGCAGGTCGCTAGCGTCAAGCAGGAGGAAAGCACTTTCAGGTGGGATGAGAAGAAAACCCTAGAGTGAACTCCTGCAAACGGAGATCTCATACATTACAACGTAAAGGGGAAGATGGAAAACGGGATAGAGAAGACATAAGGAGCGCATAAAGAAAAAAAATAAGGGGAACTGGGACGAACACTTCCTCTGAAGCAGCGTGGGAAGTCAGGCAAGGAAGGAAAATAATAGGGGGGGCAAAAACGGCTGCTAAGATTGGATGGACGCGCGAGGAAGCAAGGGCGTTGCGGGAATTTTTGAAGGAAAAGAGGTTTAGGGGGGTTCACGCCAAGGAGCTTCTAATGAGGCAACGTAGATATAAGGGGGGCGTAAAAGAAAGAGCTGGGGGAAGCGGCGAATGAGACAGAAATCAAGAAGAGATCGCCATCATCAATCGAGCAAAGATACACCGGGGGGAGGAGACGTTGAATGAAGCTGAAGAATTAGGTTTGCTGCCAATGAAAAGGACAAACCAATCAAAGGTCGAGATGGGCGGACGACGGTACAAACAGAGGGCGGCGGGCAGGGGAAACTCTGGAGGCTCAGGGCAAAATTCCGGGAGAGTCAAGTTAAACGCAATTCTAGACCGTGAGGAAAAGTGGAGATGTTCCAATAGAAAAAGGGGGGGGATCACGGTGTAGGGGGCGAGTCGGTCACCTGGTACGAAAAAGGACGATTATGTGAATAAAAATGAGGTTCGGAACCTGTCGAAGGATCAAAAAGAATGGATTGAGGCAGTGCGGTGCTTCAGAGGAAGAAAAAAAAGGCACTCTGACGTATACCAGAATCTCTTTTTCAACAAGAGGAGGAGAAAGGGGGGAAAGACTGAAAGAACAAGGGGGAAACCCCGGAGAGCAATTTAAAAGATGCTGAAATCTGACTACGATGATAAAAAGAAAAAGCCGGACATGGAGGAGGTCTGGAATCACGGGGAGGACAGACAGAGGGACAGTCCCAAGGAACAAAGAAGCAGTGGAGGGGGGGGAAAAGACCTTTTTCGAAGCAATCCGGCATCGATTGGTTCTCTGACGGGTTAAAGACAACATTGGAAAAAATGAAAGGAAAACAGGTCGGCGAGAGGGAGGGGGAAGAAAGAACGGAAGGGGGGGGATCTTGTGTCTATTGGCGGAGCAAGGAAAGGGAATCCCACTGGAAACGTGAAGCGGTAGCGGACAGACGAAAGGAAGAAGGATAGTACACCGGAAGCAGGGAAATCTTCAAGGAATATTACCGGTTTCTAGCAAAGGAGGGGCGAAAAGTCAATCTGAAGCAGCTCAATCACGAAGGGGTGGGACATATCATGGGAAAGAATAAAAAAGCTGCTGGGGAAGGCAGCATAGGTGCCGCAACTTGACTTCCTAGTGTCAGGGGAAGGAACAGAAGCCTTCTGAAGAACGAAGGTATGTCCGCCACCTAAGTAAGTTCCATCAAAGGAGGAAGGGCTTGGAGGCAACCAAGCGATCGGAAGTTGCGCGCAGGGAAAAAGAATAGTTGTAAGGAAGGAGGCAGCGCAGGAAGGGGGTGGAACCTGAGGGTTAAAGAGAAAAAGGGTCTCGGGTCTGGGGGAGAGAATCTTTCGGTCTAAAAACTTACGAATTCAAGTGGACGTCGCCGGATCGACAAGGGGGGGTCCGGGAGCCCAGCATAAAAAAAGCCCCGATTCCGGAAACTTGGGGGGGCGAGTTCGGCACTAGGGGGGGTTGCGTTTAACGTGAATGAACTGGGCCAGAACAAAAGCAGAAAAGCTACGGAACCAGGCAGAAGCGCGAACATGGGACGATGCCGTGCTGACTGAAATAGAGAAAGGACTCTAATGAAAAAGAGAACCGTCGAATGGAGCTTGAGACACCAGAAAAAACGGTAGGAGTGGGGTTGGGAAAGGAGGTCCCGGAAAGAAGTCAGAGAGTTGAAAAGTCGTATCGACTAACGGAATCATGGGGGGGGGGGACTCCCGTATAATTTTAACCGGGGGAATCGGAAAGCTGGTGTTAGCGCCCGGCAAACGCAAGGGGGACTATGCACCGAACCAGATTCTAAGTTCGCCTAACGAAGTATTTGGAAACTTTCAAAAAGAAAGGGGACATCGAGGAGTACGCCAGTTCTGAGGATCAAGCGCCTAGGCGGGAGGAAGCTTCCTCCGCTTAGCACGGCAAAAGTTTACAAGACATAACACTCGAGGAGGAAAAAGGGGTTTGAAGGGCACGGTAAAAGAGGGCTTAAAGTACTCGGGTATGGCGAAAGGGAATCGTAAAGGCTTCCTCCCAGGTCCTATATTGAAAAGTTGAACCGGGATACTCACAGAAGTCCATTTGGACACTTCTCTGTGTGAAACGTGCTCAATGGGAAGGTGGGGACCAGGCATGCAAGGAGGGTGAACGAGAAGGTCAAATTCGCAGTAGTCTGGAGACGCCGTCAGCGCTCATCGCTAGAGAAAGGGTGTAGAAAAAAAAGCTCTATAAAACCCACTTGTGCAGAAAGGCCGGAGGGGAAAACGAGTTGCGTGCGGGCAAGAGAGAAAAGGAAATCGAGGGAAACGACAGGTTCAAGCAGCACGAAACCGTCCTCAGGGCAA
>Ga0179593_1539466_pt1 | contig 10912 bp, 12 predicted proteins | sample CZODoug2_1_08_16_FD_185931 | JGI IMG/M metagenome (GOLD analysis project Ga0179593, IMG submission 185931) | Vadose zone soil fungal communities from Angelo Coast Range Reserve, California, USA - CZODoug2_1_08_16fungal (PacBio error correction) | ecosystem: Environmental > Terrestrial > Soil >...
AACTGATACTTGGTCATAAAGAACCGTTGAGAAGAAAAGGAGCAATGAGTACTCGGGAGAGGGAGAAAGCACGCAGGGATGCCTATGTCAGGGGCAACCTTCTTACCTCTCGCAAAACGCAAGGCCCGCTCAGAGGAACATGGCTAAAAGTAGGCGACAAAAACTGGGGAAAAAAAAAAGCGGACTTAAGGAGTGTGAGGAAAGCGGAATCAGTCGAATCTCCATGTCACAAGGGACGTTTATAGTCGAGGGGGGGTGGGAGTTATGGGATAATATCAAAAATCGTTGGGAGGTGCAAGAACGTTTGAAGGGTACAGGCAGATTTCCCGAAGAAGGGAGAGGAAAACTTCAAGCTTTCGCGTAAAGACAATCTGCAGCTTCTGTAGGAGGGGGGGGTTGGAAAACGTAATTGCGTCTGTCTTGAAGAAAGGAATCCAACGGGAGCGGTAATCGGAAGATCCTCCACCCCATTGCAAGACTTGTCCCTCACTGTCCTCCGGAGGGAAAGAATGGGGGCTCGTTCGGTAGGTAATGCCGCCTCCAAAAGAGCGGCGAGTAGTCACTCGCAAAAAATTGAAAATGACCCTATATTGCAGTCGGGAAGACATCGTCCCTTGGGAAAGGAATCGAGTTGCGAAAGCTGTCACCAATCTGAGTCCTTCAAAGAAATCGTTAATCCAAGAGAGATGCGCAGGAAGGTGGGCCGCCCACTGAAAGAAGGCACGGGACAACCACGAAGGGAAGGTTTCATCGACTTCGCTCGGAAGGGTAGGCGTGGATCGAGAGGGTCGGAGGAAGGCTTAGGAGGGGGATAAATCTGCAGAGCCACCGGGGAAAATACGCAATTAAAGGGAACCCTGCAAAAAGAGACAGGCAGAAAAGGGGTCCTCGTGGAACCGCAGTCGTATGCAGGAGAGAGGGTCGATCGTATATCACCAAAGCTATCGACGGAAGCGTCGGGTGGAAAAGCAGGCCGGAGAGACAAAACGTAGTCCCAGGCCGTTGGCTATAAAGGAGACCGGGCACCGTTGGGGTCTTCGAGAGTAATGGTCCAAGAACCAAAGGGAACATGAATTGGGAGACGGAAAACCCTCAAGCCGTCCTGAGGGGGGACATCGACCTCGGGCGGACAGGGTAACTACAATCGAGGGGTCCCCTGACGCACTGTCCCAGGCGTGCAAAAATATAGCCGTGAGAATGGGCTTCCGTAGAAGGAAATGATGGGGGAAAAAGGACAGCTGGAAAAGGGGAAAAGGACGGAAAAAAAAGGGTGGAAAATCAGGCAATAAAGAAAAGGAGTTTCTTGCCGCGGTTGAAAAGGGACCCGCGCAGGGGGGGAGAGAACGTAAAGTCGAAGGAAAACCGAGAAAGAAGCGGCGGAAGGAGGGGACGCCTCCTTAAGCGTGGAAAGAAGTATTCCTCTTTGAAGAAAGAAGGGGGGAAGCAAAAAACCAGATGCTGAACGGAAAGGGACAGGAGTAAGGCGAGGAAACGGCTGAGCGCCTCCTTCCTGAAGAAGGGGTCCCACGGCAAAGTAATTCCCTCCGAAATGGGTCGGATAGTTCGGGGAAACGGGGGGGAAGGACATTGAAAAGAAGTGAAGTGTCTTGAAAAGGGGGTTTTGGTGTGGTGGAGGGGGTGGGGACGACCGCATCGGAAAGAAAAAAGAAAGGAACCAAGACTGAGGGTGGAGAGGAAAAAAAAAAAGACCGAGCACGCCTGATCGCGTCTGAAGAACAGAGTCCTCAGCCTGAATAAATAAGAAATCGCTCATTCGGTGAGAGGAAGGGAGGGAGAGACAACGGAGGAAAAACAAGGAGGGAGGAGGAAAAGAAGGAAGAGATCCCGAGGCGAAAAAAAAAAAGAAATAGAATGAGCGATTTCTCGTCAAAGGCGGGTCTTCCTGCTTCGGCGAGGAAACGGGGGGGAGGGGAGAAACAGAAGCTAAACACAAATAGAGAGACGTTCACCAGGGGGGATTGAAGGGGGATACTGGCAGGGTCTCTTTGCAAGACCAAACAATAATTTCCCAGGCGATCGAAAGAAGTCTGAGGAAAAAGGAACACTCAGGGATATCCAGACAAGGGGAGAATTAATTACTTGTGGGCAAGTGAAAGGCTATCGAGTGCAGGGGGAAGTGGGTGGTATCGAGGGAAGAACCGTAGAAAAGGGGAAGAAGGGCTGCAGGAAAAGCAGCTGGTCAAGAGCTGGAACTGCTGTGCGCGCGCGAAATACGCCCTCTGATCTTTCAAAGAAGAAGTAGTCTCGAAAAGGAAGAGATTGAGGCAAATTCTAGGAGGGCAGAAAGAAGCACGAAAAATGCGCAGGGGGAGCGCCTCAACTTCGGAACATGATTTCCACGGGCGCGAGCTCAATCGTGCGCAAAGTGAACGGGGAACAAGAGAGAAGAGAGTGACGAAAAAAAAAACACGGCTATAGAGAGGCGATCTCCTGCCAAATGGTGCATTGTCGGCAAAGATCCGAGCTGGGCGAGGTGGAAAAAGTAGACGGAAAGGGGGACCGATTCAAAACGGCTGACAGGAGGGAAAGGGCGGAACATAGCAGGGCTCGCAGCACTGCCGCAGAAAAAAAAATTTCTCTAGAAACACGCGAAGAGAAAAGGGGGGGAGGCACGTGCGTGTGAAATCCTCCACAAAGGACGCTCGGTGATTCGGATGAAAAAAGGAATCCGACGCGCAGGGAGAGAAGAGAACACCGTCGGCAAAGGAATCTTAGGGTTGGAAAGGAGAGACCGGGACTTAAGGAAAGGGGAAGGACACAAAGAGCGAAGAAAAAAAGAGAGCCCGCTAAAGTCCCGACGATCGTAAAAAAGGTCGCTACCGGAAATTTGCGTGAAAAAATGGCGCTTGTGCACGCCCAAACGGACTCTCATAACGTAGAAGAAAGGGAGGGGGTACTGAAGCATTCTAGAAAGGGTCACAGAGAATCTATTTTGCATCACGAAACGAGGGAACTCTTATCCTTAAAGGGGATTCAAACCCTCAGATCGGGGGAAAAGGCTGGGGCTGGGCTATTGAAGAATTGTTACGCAAGAAAAAAAAGCGGCAGGGAAGGAAAGAGAAGGGAGAGGTAAAGCCAGAAAGAGTGGTCATCGAGGCAAAAAGACCCGAGGGAACAGGGGGAAAGGGTTTCGGTCTGAAGACCTGAATCCTTTTCCCGTCCGGTGGGGAAACGGGAAAAGACGCAGAGGGGTGTTGAAGGGGGAAAAACTATAAATTACGAAGCTGAACTGTGCACGCTAAAAGGGGTCACCGAGAGCCGGATGCAAGGAAAAAGGGGGGTGAAGGGATTGTGGAAATAGAAAAGAGGGGGAATCCAAAAGGGACCTAACAGCCACAGAGAAGAAACGGAATTGAAAGGAAATGGGGAAAAAAAGTTCCTCTGGGGGGTAAATCTTATTCCTACTTGGGAAGCTTTTGGCGGAGAAAGATTAGCGGAGGGAGGGGAAAGGAGTATTTAAGTGACATAGGAAAGGAAAAAGCGTGTCTTTGCCGCGTTTTCAGAAATGACGCACCCCGCGTTATCTAGAGGGAAAAATTGTTATGACCTACACAAAAACCATGCAAGACGCAAAGAAGGGATCGAGAGAAAGGTATACAATACTGGAGAAGGTGGGGGGGGCAAAAAATTTAAATCGCATATCTAAGGGGGCCGTCATCTGTTTAAAAAAAAGAAAAAAGACACGGCTTGATAGGGGGAAGGAAAGGAAAGGAGGAGGCGCCTCTCAAAGGGGAAGGTGTCTTTCTATTCTCCAAAAGCTGATAGTTGCCCCAAGTCGTCGAAAGAGGGACTGAAAGCGGACAGAAGGGGAAGATGAATTTCTGTAGAGGGATGGGTCAAAGGCCCGTTTCGTTTGAAGGAACGAGGGGTCCCACAAAAAAGTTTAAAAGGCGCAGGCAGTTCAAGGGGACTGAGGAGAGGGACGTCAAAAATCTTCTGTCATTGAGAGAAAAGGGGGGGGTTTTCGCCAATCTCCAGTCCACCAACGAATTGCGTCTCTAGGGTAACGTCCAGGAGGGTTACAAGAAAACGGGAACCTCGAAAACAGTGCGCCAAGACATGTCCTCACAGGGGTGGTCAAGTAATCGGGTGGGAAAGGTTGAGAGGGGCGTTCGCGGTCCTTTGAAGGCTCAAAAATACCAAGAAAGAAGGGTAGCTCAACTCGGAAACCCTTTCAGCCAAAAAGATTGCAGTCGTGGGGAACTAACATCGTACAAGCTAAAAGCGTAAGGAGGTGAAACGGCCCAAGATGGGAAGCTTCAGCAAAGAGGGAAGAAAATGCTCCTTTCTTTTCCGGAGGGGGGCCGGGTGGGGAAAACTGGAAGACGCAAAAAAACGAAAGAGCGACAGGAAATTAGGGACGGCGTGGGAAAAAAAGGAAAAGGAGCTCTCGCGATCCAAGTCCGGTGGGGCTGGAGGGTATCAAGAGGACAAGGCAGCCTAAAAGACCTTCCCTCAGAAAAAAAAAAAGGGGTTCCCTCGGGGGAACCCGCGCTTCAGGAGAGGGGGGGAGAAAATCGAGGAGAAAAGACTAGACAAGGGAGGGGTGGGGAGGAACACGCCCAAGGGTCAAGGAATCCTGGAAAATTGACTAGGTGCACCAGACCCGTGTGAGAGAAAGGGCTGAATCAGAAGTCCCTGGGGAGCCGCCGCTAGATTTCGCCTACCACAAGAGTCGGAGCTCAAAGGGAAAGCTTGTCATCTACGTATCATGACTTCATAGGACTAGACTAGAAAAACACAAGGAGGGAGTATCTCCTATATAGGCCGGGGGAAAGGATGGGAAAAAAGATAGGGAATTGTAAATCAATTGCCTATTTCGAAGGGAAAAAACTACTCTCCCGGTGGAAATCAGTAAGAGAGTGTGAATGCATTGGTTGGGGGAAGTAATTAGAAGCGGAAAAGGAAACTTCTTTTTTCATTGAGACAGAACGACAGAGGGTCATCGTCGTCGGGAAAAAAACTTGGGACCTCATAAGAACTATCCTATTGGAGAGCCGATGACTGTAGCCAAGGTTTCGGGGAAGCATGTTCTTAATGAAGAAAAATCATGCCTCTTAGATAGTCATTTAAAAAATAAAAGTCCTTTCCATGGTATGATAGGGAAAAAAAAATTAATTCCTCCGCGCACTTCTTTTTCTTGGACAAAAAGTAGTGCAACGTAGAGGATCGTAAAGGAGAACGGAAAGGAGTTTGCCCAAAAACATTAGCCAAAGGAAAGAGGTGACGTCACATCGTTGAACGCTAGGTTGTTTATAATCCATTTAGGGAAAGGAAAGGAAAGCCTGATAAGGCCTCAGCCGGAACCCAGAAAAGAAGAAAGCGAGAAATGGTACTCCGAGAGCGTCTCAAAACAAGAGAAAAGAGTATGATCTCCTCTTCAAGGTCAGTCTCCCAAACGTAAAGGGAAAGGAAAAGGAGCGAGTGGAAAAAAGCTGGTCAGGAGGCCAAAAAGTTTTGGAGCGCGTCGCTCATGGGAGGAGACCCATTCTATATCTTTCACGGGGTGACGGTACGAAGGGGGATAATGAACTATGAAACTATCAGGGGGGGGGGACCGAAAGACGCGAATCGATCAACTTTGAAAGAGGGTGGAAACTACTACACTATCCGACCAGTTGGAATTACTTTGGGAAGATCATAAAGAAAAATCGGGAAGAAGTTTGGGGGGTTTACATTAATTCTGAGGGGCGCAACAGTACAACGAATTTACCTGGAAAAGTCTATTCCACTATTCTGAAGGATTACTCTCTCTTAGTTATTTACGTAGGAGGAGAAAAGCTCATTCTCTTCTTAAGAATCATACCAATGCACGGTCGTCCTCTACAAAAAGGGAAAAGAAAAACCAGGGAAGGATCAAGAAAGGGGAAAAAAACCAAGGGAAAGGAGATCTTGCAGAATACGCTCGGGGGGAGGTCCTGCGACATCATCTCGAAAGGCGACAATTATCACTGCGAGGGAAGAGATGAAGCAGGGGACCGGACAAGGGATTGACTCAGAGCGCATAGGAGGAAGGCCTATTCGCGCGGGAGATCTTCTGGTAGGAGGAGGATTAACGGAGGATAAGCCGAAGAGGCTCAAGCATTGTGAGAGAAGTCCTGAGAACGGAGTTTGGATTAGTGGGTGGAAAGAACACCGAAAGTTCCTAGAACGGCATTTATCTCTATCAGAACCGAGAGGATCCTAAGACCATGGGAACTGCGGGGGAAACTTAGGTTTAGCGATATTGGGGGGAAAGGGAGTTAAATGGAAGTAACACAAAAGGAATAAGGGGAAGTATCCGAAAAGAGGGGGGATCCCACTTCCTCTATAACGGACGAGACTAAAAGGGAAGGAAACTGATAGAAATGGGGAGAATTATCCCGAAGGTTTCAGGGAAAAGCCTTTCAAATTCTCTTTTCCATTTGGTTCAAAGCACCGCACCAAAAAACCAACAAGGGAAAGAAATCTGGAGGAAGGTAAAAAGGCTTAAGAATGAGTTAGCTTGTCAAAATATGACATCTCTATTGTGAGACAACGATGTATAAAAGGGTGGGGGGAGTTCAAGAAAAGGGAAGGCTGAAAGCGGGCTAGTTGAGGGTAGGGAAAAGGGATTGGAGGGGAAGTCATGTACACAATTCTCACGAAAAGAACCCCAAGGAGGGAAACCACTAGTGAAGGTAAATGACTTGGGTGCTGGATTTGCTTATTACATGCGGGAAAAGAATGCGGGTGATTTCCATGCCCTCAGGGGAAAGAATCTACCGTTTGGGCCTAGAAAAGATCCGATAGAAAAGGAACAGATTGCGTGGCACGAGTGAATCCTTCAGGAAGGAATGAGGGATAGGAAAGGTGAAGAGAGGTGGAAAAAAGGGAGAGAGCAATCCAAACGAAGGGAGGCAACATATATTTCTATAACAGCAAAGAACAGAAGGACATTGCAGAAAGGAAGGGATTCCTCTTCAGGGGGTATCTTACGGAATAGGGGTCCGTAGGAAAAAAAAAGGGAGAAATAAAAAAAGAAAAAGAAGAGGCCTTCGTTGTGGGGCCTCGATAGGGGGAGACCGGTGGACGGGGAATAAGGAAGCGAAAACCGAGGGACTCCAAAAAAAGAAGCATTCTCTTTAAACATGGTTCGTAAAGCCTCAATCAGTCAAAAGATGACAAGGGAAGTTGCGGTAGGAGGGAATACAAACCATAAAAAAAAAAAAAAAGAGTCATCTTTGCATGGAGGAAGGGGTGGAAATAATCAGAGGCGAGGAAGGTTTAAGACGCAGTTCAGGAGGAAGGGAATGCCTATGGTCATGAAGGAACTTAAAACAAGGACAAAAAAAAGGGAGGGTGGTCCTTACCTGAGGAATAGGAAAAAGCCCCAAGGGAGGGGAACCGAAAAGGCGGACTCATTCGGACATAGAAAGTCGTTTCGGGGGAGAAAAAATGGGGATGGGGCGGGACATAGACCGAAAAGGTCGTGCCTCAATGGTCAATAGCTCCGTTTAAGAAGGAAACCGAGTAAAATCCAAAACGGAAGGAGAAAATCTTCAAGAGGAGGGACATTTGAAAGGAGTTGTTAGTTTGAAGAGAAGTCAAAGACTAAGGGCGGGGATGGGGGGGAAAAACTTCACGGCCAGAGGAAAACGGTAATACGAACCTAAAGACAACCCCCGAAAAACTGGAAAGAAGAAGGGAAAGGGCACATTGGGAACCTTTGGAGTGCGCCTTGGAGGTGAGCGCAAGGAAAAGGTAGAAAGGGGCGTAACAAGAAAAAAACTCGCCCAGCCATTTCACCTTCCCGCTATGGCAGGGAGAATAAACACCGCATTGCTAAGGTTGATAAAGGAAGGCACACTCGCGGAGGGGAAAAAGAGGGGACACGCTAATGGAAGGCTTCAAAGAGGGGACCGAATGAAGATGGAAAAAGTTGAGGGAAGGTTTGGTTGCTTGACCCACTTGGAAGAATTTGAGTAGCGAAAGGGGGCAGGGGGGGGACGCATCGAAGAGCTAAGGAAGGGGGGACCTCTAGGCTATCCTTCTAGTGTATGCTGGTAGTCAAGATCTGGAAAACCAAAACTACTTAGAGAAGGACCCTTCAACATCCTCTCAGCGACGGGTGGGGGGATGGAACAAGGGAGAGGTCGGAGAGAAAGGGACCCCTCTCTCGAGCGGGTACTCGAGGAATAGGAAGAATGAGGAAAGAAAACTGGAGATGCAGGGGGGGGAGTCTAATGCGCCAAGTTTCTTTACGGAATAGAAGGGCCTGGCAGTAGTGTAGGAGATGGGCGCACCACGCGTAATGAGGAGGGGAGACTCCACTCGAAAGGCCTCTGGGGAGCGGGGGGGGAAAAGGAAAAGTTAGAACTTGCCGACCAGGGGGGGAAAAAGGGCAGAGATCGCCGATATAGCAAGAATTGTCGGCCTGGAAAGAGAGGATGGGAAAAGGCAACTAAACGCACCGAACAGGGGGGGAGTGCAATCGAATTTATCCCGGTGGGGGCTGGATCAAGGGAGAAAATGCTTGGTAGGCCATCCGGATCAAGTGGTTGGGAATTTCGAGGGGGCAAGAGTCTGAAGAAAGAAAGTGAAATCTCCTAGGCGCGGTGCACTCTCTCTCAAAGGAGCCAATCGTGGAACTAGATCGAAAGAAGACGCGTCGAGACAGTCCTTGAAAAGGAACCAACCATCCTCTTCCTTACGAGATAGGTAGTATAAGGAAAAAGTAATTCATGGAAGTCGATTCGGAGGAAAACGAAAAAAAGGTTTCGACAGGTAGAAAGAAAGGAGGAAAGGCCATTATTTCTTGGAAGTCTTTGCCAAGACAAGAAAGAGCCCAGTAGCAGGAAAAGAGGGCCCGGGAAAAGAAAGCCCTACTTGGCTACGCCGAGAAAAAAAGAGAAAAGGGAAGAGGCGGTCGATCCTCCGAGCCTCATCCTGAAAAGCACAGGAGTACGAAGATCGGAGAGGAGATTTGAGAGTTTGAGACTGACGAAACGACAGTAACAACGGAGATATGCGAAAACATGAGAAACCTGCTCGGCCTCCCAAAAAAGCTCGGGAGTGGATTCTAAGGGGGAACGCGGGCAAGGAGAGACAGAGGAAAAGAACGTCGGATCAATGATCACCGCTTGTGAAGGAAAAAGGATGGGACAGTTGGTCTACTGGCTATTAGTTCTTCCCAGGAGAGAATAAGGGAAATGAGGGACTAGCCAGTCCGAGAAAAGTTAAAAAGCAGACCAGGGAGGAGGACTTTGCCGGGGGGAAAGGGCCTACCTATCTCTTCCTGGTAGAGTGGGTAGAAGGCGGGGAAATAAGGGGTTCCTTCCGCTCTAAAAAAGAGGCTGCATTCCTAATTGAAGGAAGCAGGCGGCAATGGGCGGAAAGGCGGAAACCTCAAGGAGGCGGAAGAAAGCGTTCTTCGGATTCATAAAGGGAGTTCCGGCAAGACAAGAAGGAGGTCGGCAATAAAAAGAGAGGCGGTCCTAAAGTAGACTGTGCTGATTCCGAAAAACGGGGGCGCGAAGGGAGGGGGGACCACAAATCTGATGGCGAAAGAAAAGAGAGGGAAGGGAAGCCTGCGCCATTTCATGCTATATGGATCTGCCGCATGAGAAATCCGGAAGAAAGAAAATCTCAGAGTCGATGACAGAAAAAAGCAAATCAAGGAAATTCTCTGAAAGTGGACGGCTGCGGAATCTTGCTGCTCACATAGAGTCCAGGGAAAAGGGAAGGCAACTTGCAGGAGTTAGAAACTTTCTACGGCATGGGGGAGAGGAAATTAGGCTAGGAATTTTACCTTCAGGGGCAGGTGGAAAAGCACAGAGAAAAAGACCGAGAAAAGAGGGGATACTAGGGAGGAAGGCGATCCTGGCATAAGCTCCGGGTCAGGAAAGGAAAGGAAAAGGGGTATATCACGGGGTTCAAAGGGGGACGTAGATGGAGTGTCCCGGGGCACCTTAAAAGCAAGGAACACACTAATCGGAGAGGGATAGCGAAAATGTTCTCCCTCCTATGAAAAAAGGGAGGAAAATACGAGGAAGAGCTTTTGGGGGCGCCGGCAAGTGGGTGAAAAAAAAAAAAAAAAAACCGCTCCCGCAAGGAAGGAAAAGAGAAGCATTTGATTAACCGAATGAAGGAATTCGATATCGTGTAATGGCAGCGGACGGGCCGAATCTGGGGAAAAAGAAAACTGGACATGTTAGGCCGCGACTGCAGGGATGAAATGTGCTGAAAGGGGGGGCATTGTGGAGGACAACAGCCTTGCTACAAAAAAAAAAAAAAAAGGGTGATCGGCGGCATGGAAAGAACCACGGGGATCCATGCGGGGGAAGTCGGGAAAGGGAAAATTGACCGATGGGAGGAAAGAAAGGGAGGCGGAGGATTCGTATGGGACCGGTTAAGCCGGTTTATTTAATTTCCAAGGTCAGGGAAATAACAAAAAAGACGGGTGAAAATTGGGAACCCTAACAACTACAGGGGTCCAGCAGCTGCATATGAAAAAAAAGGGGCAAAGAAAGAGGAAGTCTGGAAAAAAGAGAAAGGGGGAATCGCATGGGTTCCGATGGGGGGAGCGTAGCTAGGGTGAAAAAGGGCACCGGAATAAAGGGGCTGCAACAGAAGTTCCGAAAAAAAGAGACAACGACACATCTCGACAGTACACCGAAAAAACGGACCATGGGGAGGAAGAGGGAGGGAATAGAGGGCATTTGGAAAGGAAAGGGGGGCCAGTAGGCAGAGGGGTGGCGCAAAAAAGGAAGGAACAAACCGCAAGGGGGCCTTGGAGGGCACGGTAGGTTTTAAAAGTCCTTACCAGAGAAAAGAGAAGCAGAACTGCGTGTAGGCCTCGTTTAAACAGAGAACACCCGTGAAAAAGGGGTGGGCGAACAACTCTCAAAGGAAATTTCAAGGAAAGGGAATT
>Ga0179593_1628094_pt1 | contig 10912 bp, 5 predicted proteins | sample CZODoug2_1_08_16_FD_185931 | JGI IMG/M metagenome (GOLD analysis project Ga0179593, IMG submission 185931) | Vadose zone soil fungal communities from Angelo Coast Range Reserve, California, USA - CZODoug2_1_08_16fungal (PacBio error correction) | ecosystem: Environmental > Terrestrial > Soil >...
GACACCATAGGTGAGAAAAGAAGATCTCTCTCAAACGAGGAGTATTAAAGGGGTCCTTATCGAGAGGTGTTGGGCTTCTCTTTAGTGACTTAACTTTCCTGAGGCTCCCCCAAGGGGGAAAGAGCCACCCTTAATTCTAAGAGGGTTCTCCAACTGAGGAAAAACGGGCTCCTTTCTTGAGGGTCAGAATTTTTCGGAGAGTTCCTTAAGAAGGCTCCTTAGGAGGTCTGTTTCCTAGGCTAGGGGGGGACTTGGTGGACCTACATCACCGTCCGGTTTGCGGGAGGAGACGGTTCCCTTGCTAGAAGGAGTGTCCCCTCGTCGGTCAATCATTGTCCAACTGACAGACCAGACCGGGTTGAAAGGTTTCAAAAAATCCCACAAGCGCGAAGGGAGGAAAAAAGCGGGGCGCTGGGGGGCCTTTTGGACGGCCTGCGAAAGAAGGAGACCGCCGAAAGGGGGAAGTGAAAATTAATCTGAAAAGAGGGAACGCGCAAGTTAGGAAAGGTGTACTTTTGAGGGGGGGAACAGGCCTTAAGATGCATCGAGGGGGGTGTCGTAGGAGTTGTCTGCAAGTCTAGCGAGCGCTTGGGGGGAGGGGGATGTACGGGGGGGGTTTGTTTGGGGAAATTATCTAGGACAATAAGGGAAAAAAAAGCATGTGTGGGAGGGCTTTATGGGAAAAACAAGGAGGTAGAGGAACCTACAACATGTGGTGGGGAACTTTTTGAAGATCCATTTCTATAGAGGGACCTTAATCAGAAACGGGGCGATTAGTCCATTTTTTTGGAAGCACGTAAAATCCAAACAGTCCTCCTAGGTTTCCTCCCGTTCTGCAGAAGAAGAGATCCTCGTAGAAGGGCTTTTTTAGCACCTACTCTTACAGCAAGGGATCTCTCACAGTGGGCCGATTACTGTCACTCTACGGGAAGCTTTTATAATTCACCGGGGGGGGGGGGGGGGGAAGCTCTGTGCCAAAAAAAATACTCTCGAAATTCCTTCAAAATCCTCCGAAGTTAGGAGGGGCCCAACAAAGATCTTCTGAAGGGAACGCCTTCGTCAGAGAAGTTGTGAAAAGGCCGTTTAGGCTACCGGGACTGAAAGGAAAAGGGCACGAAGGATAAAGAAACTCCAAGAAAATCGAACGCCCGAAGAGCCTACCTAGGAAAACCCTAATGATCCACGGAGGAGGGCCTTCACTACTCTTTTCTCGGTGCTCTGCAGGAGAAGGAGCTCTCACCGGGAAAACACTGGGGGAGCGGGGCTTTATGCAAGGACTCCGAAAGAAGGCACCTTTTAGAAGATGGAGTCGGTGATACTTGAAAGAAGCAGAGCATCCTTCCCTGCTCAAGATCTACCAGGGCTCATTGAAGAGATAGGGTAAAATTCCCTCCTTTGTGCTGTCAGGGGAGGGGGCCCTTCCTTCGAGGGGGGATCTCGTCTGTCCCACTGAATCTTCCTTCCAAGTTTATGAGACGGGGTTCTCCTTTTTTCTAGAACGTCGATTCCGGACGATGAAGCGCCCTAACCGCCAACCGGGGGAGAACTGCCGCGAATGGAAAAAAAGTCTTGCCTTCCTAAAAGGCATGGCTGAAGGTCAAAGTGAGAGGAACCCTGTCTTCAAGGGGAGAGCAGAAATCTGGCACGAAAGTGCTCGCCGGTGCATGGAAGAGGGGACATAATCGGGGGGGGGGGGGGGAAGGGGGCTTAAGGACGGGTGCCGTCGATACGTAACCGACCAGGAAGACCTCTATCGGTCTAGGAGGGGGAAAAAAAGTTCACGATAAGAGGAAAGAGGGCCATTTCTACTACGGAGTCTCGATCAAAAGGAGGAGGATTGAAAAAGGTATCCCTTTCCCCGGACCGGGGGGGGAAAAGAAAGACCGCCAAGGTCAAAAAAAGGCGCGGTACTGTGCTATCCGGGTAAGTATCGACTGAAAACAGGAAAGGAAAGCACTCTGAAAATATGGAAGAAATTGCCGTCACCTGCTCATGAAGAAATTCGAGCCAAGGGGAGGGGAGAAAAAAGTGCCCGCGTTCCCCCCTTTTGGAAGAAACCGTGCGCGGAAAGGGGGGGACCCCAGAAGAAAGAGGGGCTGAGGGAGCTCTGACATTCCTGGAAAAAAAGGTTGCGGGAAAAAGGGGAGGGGGGCCAGCTCGGCAATCGGAAAGCGGCATCTACTCCACCAGGACGGGGGGGGGGGAGACATCAATCTCCCAGCTTGAGAATAAGGTCGTAGGAAGGCAAAGAAAGGAAATTGACCTTCTCACTAAAAATGTACCTGCGCTATAACCATGCAGATGACAAAAAAACTGCTCTTATTCGAGCCGTTCGTTCAAAAAAGGAAAACCGCTCAAGGGCGAAAAAAAGGGAAGGGGGCGGCGTCCGCGACGTGCAGAGAGCAGTTGTCTCGAGGAAATTCGCACAAGAAGCCTAATAACCGGGGGGAAGGCCTCGCGAGAGAGGGAAATGTACAGCTGGCAGGTCACTATAATGGCGTAGTGAAAACTTTGCGTCTTTCAGGGGAGGGCCCAAGGGGGAAGGAGGGGGGGGCGTCCCGGGGTCCACCTCTCCTCAAAATGTGCTAACAATACTGAGCACAAGGAGAAGGGCCGGCAGAAGGAGAGGGGATTTCTCCTTTCAAAAAGGCGGCGGACGGGCCTACGAAGCCCGCGGTGCGAAGGGGGAGCGGTGTTAGGGAAAGGAGGCGGGCGGGAGGGGGGGAAGTCCGAACTGTCTGCGAGCACTGCGATACTCGTATTTGACAGGCTTTTGCATCTTTGGGGAAAAAAGAAAGGGGGGGGATGCAAAGAGCAGGGTTCTTTCATTTCCTTACGGAAGAGTACAACGGCGTCCTTGGCCTTGCGGAAACGGGTCAGAATCGGAGGACCCACTTTCTTTTTGGAAAGGAGAGAGAGCTGTGGGGAAAAAAGGAAGGGAGAGACTTGTCAATCATCCCTAGATAAAAAAAAAGTGGCCTTCCGGACCAACAACACCGCAAACCAGCGATCTCCAAGAAGAAAACCTCCGCCTACTCACAAGAAGGGAAGATAGAGGAAGAAGGAAGCCAACAGCCTTCAAAACGGCGCGTCCCCGAGATAAGGGTAGAGGGGAAAAGCAAAGGACGGCTCCCATCCTCCTTCCTTCCAAGGAAAAAAGAACTCCCACCAGTAAAAGAGGGGGTGGGGATGGCTTCCTCCTCCGAAGGGAAAGTGGCCTTCTTCGGCGTCTTTTGTAAAATCGTACCAGTGTTCACTAGAGGGGAAACTCTGGAGAGAAGGGGGGAAAAAAAAATCCCATCATTCCGGGAGGCACTATGTTGGCGTTGAGCAACCGAAGTTCCGACTTCGAAAAAGGGAACCCTTTACCGAGAGCCCCTTTCAGGGAGCATTTACAGCGAACTCAGGGGGAACTCGTGAGGAGGTTTTTTTTTGGGAGGGGAAGGGGGCCATTATGTAGAAAAGGAAGGCGGGAAAATGCCCGAGCAAAGCAGATCAGGATCTCTCCAACACCAGGAGGATGAAAAGAAGTCACTACTTGTGTTTCTTCAAAAGGAGAAGGGGAATTACCCGACAGGCCGGGAGGAGGGCCTTTAACAGCGTACGCCCTCCACCATAACACTCGGGAGACCTGCGGAGGAAAAAACGTAACTTTGGGGGAAAGTTGCTTGAAAGAGGAAAAGGGGAACATCGGGGGGGGCTGACTTCTCCACGAACGTAGAAGTGGTACTGTGAAAAAATTTCCCTGGGAAAACGTACAGGGGAAATTTTCGGGGGTACCGCTCTCCATGATGTCGCAGGAGAAAAACGCCATTCCCTCATTCCTGGGGAAAATACGACGGATCCAGAAAGACGTCCAGTTTCGGGCGGCGGGAGGGAAAGGACTGGGCCAATTTTTGCAGCCGGGGAGGTGCGCCGTAACTGAGCAGAAAGGGGAAATTACCCTTCTATCGTTTGAAAAAAAAAGGAAAATGGTTACGGGCTGGCGGAAGTAAAAGCCTAATATCTGCCCGAGATCTGCGATGGGGTTTTCGCACGGAGACGCGAGAGCTCGAGGGGGGAACCTGTGGTGGTTTGCTAGAAGGAAAAAAGGGGACAAGTCGCGGCAAGGTGGGGGGAGGAGGGGGACAAAAAGCCTAAAAAAAACCAAGACCGTGGGGCAGGAGCTCCGTAATTCTGGAAGTCCTCAAGAGCCATGGAGGAAAAAGCCATCCTTTGGTCGACGCAACCCCGCTTCAAAAGGGGGGGAATCCCGTTAAAAGACCAGTGAGTCTGGTGCCGGCACGCTAAGTCAGTAAAGGGGACCACCGTAAGGAAAGGGGGGGGAGGTGCTTGCACGCAGAAAGGAGAGGTTTTCCTCCCGCTGCCAAGTAAGACGCGCCCCTCGGACAAGGCCGTCCCGGAAAAAAGGGCAGCGGGCTAGAAACCTGCCGCGCGGAGAAAGGAAAGGGCCCTCCGCGATCAGTATTGAAGCACAAAAAGAGACGTGTGAGGCGAGGGAAAAAACATGGACGGAAAAAAGCAACTGGAACGCACCAGCGCAATTATAACCTGTAAATCGCCTACCTTACCAACCCGTACAGCACCAGATAGAGAGGTGCTCGTCCTTCGCGTTCAAGACGCGCTCAAAAGGAAAAAAGCTCGCCGAGGCATTCCTTCTGGGGAAGGCCCGCGGCGAGGCACAGGGGAAGGCATCGTTTGGAGGACTGACTCCCTGCTCTACTACTGTCGGGGGCCGCCTGTCTAGAAAGAGGCTCAGGGAATATCTTCAGGGGAAAGCAGAAGTGAAAGGGTCAGTTCATGCTGCGCTTCTCCCCTTATTTTCCCGTAAAGGGGATTGGAGAAGGAAGGAGCGTCCTTCCCTGGGGGAACTCTCTTCCGGACCGCTTGAAGTGCAAACCCGAAGGATCCTGCCGCATCATTTGGAGCGTTGGCCTTCCTCGGGAGAAATGGCTTAAGTTACACCGGGGAAAACCATGATAGGAAAGGAAACGGGGTTAACTCTTGCAAAGAAGGACGCCGTGTCCCCTCTGAAAATTAGGTGACTTGCACTGAGAAAGAAGGAACCGGTGAGCTTCCAAGTCAAGGAGAGGCCCAGAACACGGATTGAGAAAGGAAAAACGGGGAGCTTGATACTCTTGCGTGAGGGAGGTACTCGGTTCAAGTCTCTACGTTAGCGAACGGGCAGGGGGACTAGAAAAAAAAAAAACGGAGGAGTAGGGGGGGAGGAGGGATACGTATTATGCCCTTGGCTCATGAAGAGGGATCAAAGCGGCGCGGTACGGTTTCGGAAAAGAAGGGACAGGGTTATTATCTCGGAACCGAGTAAGCTCACAGGAAGAGGGGGGAAAAGGGGGGAGCGTCAACTTCTCATGAATCTTCCCGGGGAGAATAGTGGCCGGAACCCCTTTTTCTCGCAAAAGTGCGCGCACGGGTTTAAAAACCTCAACCACGCTTCGGACGTAGGAAAGGGGGAAGAGCTGCATTATCACCAGGGAACATCTCGGCAAGAGGGTAAAGGAAGGGCGGCATCTACTCCACCAAGGGGCCTGTACGTCCGCCAATAAGTTGCCATCAGGGGGAGGAGCCTGCACTTACCTTCTCCACGGGGGGACTCTATTCCCTGAGAAATGATAAGGGGGGAGCAGCGAGGCCATCCTGCATAAGAGTGACTTATCACCGACTCCAGATCCCTTTCTCCCCTGGGAAGGAGGGAAAGGGAAGGAGGTCCGCTACTTTCTCGAGGTCTTCGAGCAAGTTTCGAAGGAAACGTTTAGCTCTTCAGAAAGGACTCTCACCGAAAAGAGGTGCAGGAGAGAGCGCAGTAGGGTTTTGACAGGGGAGAAAAAGGATTGACAGGGGAGCTAGCAAGGAGGAGGAGGGTTCGAAAAGGAAAACTGGGTCGTCCCCATGTTTGGACACGGGGAACCTCGAGAAAAAAAGGAGGAGTGTGCTAACAAATACTGAGAAAAAAGGGCCCTTGCCGGGGCAAACGAGGGGGTGCCCTTTCTCGCCCTCGAAAAAAAAGGGAGGTGCCGGCCTTCCCGGGAGTAAGGACCCTTACTTTGCATCAGGGGGGGGGAAAAGTTACAGCTTCTCTTTCGGGAGCTAACTTGCGCTGTGCGGAGAGAAGGGCTCGACGAAGTCGTATTTGAAGCCACCATCTCACTTTTCGTGGTCATAGTCTAACTTTATGAAAAAAGAAAGGAAAATGCTGTTTTCTTTATTGAAGAGCAGCTGGAATAGAAGACAGGGCGCCTGGGCGACTGGAGGAAAGGAATCGCCCTTGTTAGCTCCTGAAAAAAGGCCTTGGGAAGGGTCTCATATTTTAAAAAAGAGGGGCTTTGTGCAAAAGGAGACTTGTCAAGCATAGAAGTCTAGCAAAAACCCCCCAGAAAAAAACCTCACCCGCAGCCCCAGCATCTGAAAACCAGGGCGAAAAGTGCGCAAACCGAAAAGGAAAAGCGCCAGCCGTTCCATATCTTCCGGCCGGAGCCTTCAACCATGGACGGAGAGGGAGAGTACCCGGGAATGTTACTGTGGGAGAGCTATTCTGGACGCCCAGCAAAAAAGAAGTCAAACAACTTGTCCCAGTACCAGAAAAAAGGGTTCTCTTCCTCCGGCCTTATTAGGAGTCTTGGAGCCTCGTACCAGGCCTTAAAAAATGACCGGCTATGTGGCCGGATTGAGAGCAGGTAAAGGGGGGGGGAAAAAATTCCCCTCCCAATCATTCACATTTGCCCTATTGGGGGTAGGTTGAAAAGGGGGGCCACTAGAAGGTGTGACTTCATGCAGCACTCTTCCACTGGGAAAGAAACGGTCCATTTCTGGCGAACGAAGAAAGCTGGAATGGTGTCGGAACGCTTTTTCCAGGCCTGATCTAATGAGAGGGTTCCGCAAGAGGAAAGGAACCCGTTTAAGATCAGGATATAGCAAAAAGGATGAGGAGAGGAAGCCTTCCACTACGTGTTCAATGGCTGCTCTTGAACCCGCCGGCCTTTAGGGGCGACAACACCCACAAAAAGAAAAAGGCACTCGTTCTAAAGGAAGGGCAACGTACTGTGCCGTGTCGTTAGCGGGAAAGGTACAGCGGGGGTGGGAGGACGTCGGCCACGACGTCTACGGGGAAGAAACACATAGTGCACCAGGAAGACAAAGACGACCGGCCTGAGGGGGGAAGTACCTGCTTCTCCAGCTGCGCCTCGGGCATCGTGAACCAGAACAGGGGAAAAGGGTCTCAAGACGCCCCGAATCCGGCCACCAGAGGGCGTCATAAAAAAAAAAAGGGGTCAGGGGTGTTATGACTGGGGGAAAGAAGGCTGTCGCCTTACTGGATCCTCCCCTGGTGGGAAAGTACTCCTTCGATAGAGGAAAAAGATACGTCATGTTTTTCTTCTGTTGAAAAAGCTTTCGCCTAGCTTGGTGCGGAGGGGAGACAGTGCGCGAGAAGGATTAGGGGAAGGAACGCCACGTTGGGGGTTTTTACTAGTAACGAGGGATGCTTGACAAGGGATGGGGAAAAAAAGTTTGCACAAATCCATCGAGGACCAAAGACCGTGGGGAAGAAGCGAAGATTCTGAGTACAAGCCCGGCCGCCGGTGAGGGAGATCCAGGGGGGGGGAAAAGGGTCCATGCCTCAAGCCCCCGCGGAAAGTTCGCCGACAAGCGAACAAGCCCAGGAGGACGGACCACTACTTCGTCAAGGACTCATAAAAACAGCGCACGTGTCGCAGAGGAGAGGGGAAAAAAACGCTTGTTCTACTTCGACAAGGAAGACGCGCCCCTCGGGACAGGCAGTCCGGGAAAGACGCCCGTTGCAGAGAGAACGAGCGGCTGGCCGTCAAGTGCCAAGAAGGGCGCATTTGGCTCAGTATGGGGGGAAAAGGAGTGCCTGGGATTCGAGTTACCGAGCCCAGATGAAGGCACGGGAGGGGACGAAGAAAAGCTCGCTGAGAAAAAGATCGCCGCCTTAACTCAGCATTGCCAAACCGTACCTGAGCCAAAAAAGAGGGGGGAGAGGGAGGGCACCATCCGTCGTTTGCTCGGAAGTTCCGACGCGATCAAAGGAAGAAGATAAACAGGAAGGGCGGCTTTAGCACTTCTGTGAACGGGGCCGCCCGAGGGAGAGGGGGAAGGGGGCTTCTGTTGAGGAGAAAGGCTCTACGACTAGCAGAAGGCAAGTACGCGGTCAGGAACTCGGAATAGCGTCATTTACCGAACAACAGCATTGCGCAGGGAAGGGGAAAAAAAAAGATCCTCTCCCCGTCTGTGAAAGCCGTCTGTGGAGGAGGAAAAGGAAACTGGGGGCGGGGACGGAACCGCTTGCAAAAACGCTGAACACCGACCCCGACCGCCAAAGGAAAAAAAAGGAAGCGAGTTCGAGCCCGTCGTGAAGGAGCAGAGCTCAGGGCGTAAGGGTTACACCCAGGAAAGAACCTGCTAGTCACTTGCGAGCAGGGGAACAACTATATCAGACCAGGGGGGAAAAGAGAGGACAGTTGACGGCACTTCTTTCTCGGAAACGGGTGCTTCGCTACTTACAAGGGGGGAACGGGATGTCGCACCGTACCAAAGGACTGGATGAGGGACCTCTCATCTCGTCACGTAAAGGCTATCTACGTAGCCGAGCGGGAAGAAAAAGAGAGAAAAGGGAGGAGGTGAAAATAGATAGATAGGGGAGAGGAGCCCTTTCCCCTACCGAGATGAGGAAGACAGCCCGCAAGGTGATCAGAGAAAAGGAGGGCGATCCCCGTGTTCCGTCAACAGGTAAGACTGCCCCGTCCCGGGAGGGAGAAAGAAGAGACCGCGCATAATTGCCTGAAATACCTGGCGAGCCATGGTAGAAACGTGACAGCGTTTCCCCCGGAAAAAGGGGTTTACCCTTTCTCTTCCGGGGTACCCTTCAGCCATGAAACGGGGGAGGGGGCACGACGGAGCTCTACATGCTTGAGGCTGTTCGGGTACGTGTTGGAAGGGGCAAATCTTCCGGACGAAAGAAACCAGGGAAGGCTCATCACCGTCCTGGAAGGAAAAAAAAGGAAGTGTCTCCGGGGCACACTTACCTGCGCACAGGCAGGTGGTAGGGAGGAATGGAAGGAGCATTCTCCGATAAAGCGGAGGAGGGGGGGGGGGCCCTTTCTTCTCAGTGGAAAAGGTCTTCGGCAAGGGAAGAACTCCACCTATCCCGGAGAAAAGTCTGTCCCGCGACGTTCCTCAGCCAAGAAGAAGAAGTGTACCTCTTCGTTACAGGGGGAAGCATCCTCAGGACGCGCAAAGGGGGCAGGAAGAGGAGAGAATCTGGGAAAGGTGGTTAACAGTCGGGGGTCAGGGGAAAGGCGAATCTGGCGGAGGGGAAAAAAGGAAAGATTGCGCTTTCTTTCTTAGGGAGCATCTGGTCGTCCCATGTGTCAAAGGGGCACCTCGCCTCCAGGGGGGTTCTAACAATACTGGGCAAGCCGCCGCGCCTTGAAGGAAAAAAAAAGGGTGCTTCTTCTCTTGGCTTCAAAGGGGAGGGAGGGAAAGGCCGGCCTGTCCAGCGAAACGGGAGCGGTGTCGCAAGTAAACCAAGGCTCGGTCCGAGGGAGAAAGAAGAAAGGAACTTTCGCTGTGGCGTCGAGAAGGGGTGTCCGGCCACCAGCTCACTAGGGGGGAAGAGTTGCGGCGACGGGAGAAGTCGTAAGCTGGGGTTGTAAAGGGACGTGCGTACGGCAAAAAAAGGATAGACAACGGCTTCCTGTCTCTTGAAAAAACCTTGAGCTCCTGCCCCAAGGGGGGGGGGTGTCGCGCATGGGGGAGGGTGGGCAAACTAAAGTACGCAACACATGCCGAAGGGTCAACATCCCCTAGGATAGAAGAAGAAAAAAAAACGGCCCACCTCAACAGCCGAGCTCCTCAGCAGCAGTGCTCAAAGAAGAAAACCAAGATCAATGCGCCAGAGGGGAATGAAAGAAGCGCCACCAAAAAAAAAAAGAAAAAAAAACGGCTCGTCCCCTGAGAAGAAAGACCCATCGGCGGCGGGGGCGCCCAGCCCGCCGGCGCAAAAAAACCAAAAGGAACCTCTGTGGTGCTCTGGATGAAATCACCGCAACGGAAAAGGGGGCCGGATTAGTGAGGTCTGTACACATGTACAATTCGGGAGGGAGGGGGGGAAAGGCCGACCGCTGGAGAAGCAGGTGAGAAAAAAGGTTCCCCCAAGAACATAAGGACGGTCTTCTGTAGGAATCACCAGTGGCACTAAGGGGGGAAAAGGGGGAAGACCACGTATACGTCTGTGAAGAACTCCTGTCCTGCCGAGAGCACGCCAAAGCCGGGGTTTCGTGGGGAGGGGTACACTCGTGCAGGGTGGGCGGGAAACGGGTGGGGGGAGGCTGTTCACCAGGGGGGGGGACTGGCTTTTCCTTAAATAAGCCAGTTTTGAAAAAAAAAGGGATAAGTATCGCTCTCAACAACAAAAAGAATATATCCAGGGGGGGGGGGGGGGGGGGGGGGGGGGGGGGGGGGGGGGGGGGGGGGGGGGGTTGGGGGGGGGGGGGGGGGGGGGGGGTTGGGTGTGGGGGGGGGGTGTGTGGGGGGGGGGGGGGGGGGGGGGGGGGGGGGGGTTGGGGGGGGGGGGGGGGGGGGGGGGGGGGGGGGGGGGGGGGGGGGGGGGGGGGGGGGGGGGGGGGGGGGGGGGGGGGGGGGGGGGGGGGGGGGGGGGAATCGGAAAAGAATGTTGTCAAGGGGGAGGAAAGGAAACCCTCCGTCCTTCTACATCATGCTGGAATCATCCAACACCAAGGGCCCGAAAACATTCACGCTAGTGTACCTTCTCAAAGAAAAGGGAGGGGCACTCGAGTTCAAGGGAGGAGACTTCTGCCACTAAGTATAAGGCGTGCCATCAACGAAAAGAAGGGAAAAAAAAGAGTACTACACG
>Ga0179593_1637420_pt1 | contig 10912 bp, 15 predicted proteins | sample CZODoug2_1_08_16_FD_185931 | JGI IMG/M metagenome (GOLD analysis project Ga0179593, IMG submission 185931) | Vadose zone soil fungal communities from Angelo Coast Range Reserve, California, USA - CZODoug2_1_08_16fungal (PacBio error correction) | ecosystem: Environmental > Terrestrial > Soil >...
AGGGAGGGTGGACGCTCTGTAGAAAGGGGGTTACGTATGAGGGGTCTGTAGGTTGGCGACCAGAGATGGTCAAATACGTCGTACGGGGAAGGGAGAATCAGGTCTATGCAGGGGGGGGGGTGCTGCGTCTTTTCGCCGGGGGGAAAAAAAAAAAGAAAAAAAGAAGAGTTCGAGACCTATTGATTCACCGAAAATAGGGCTGAAAAACCGGTCTCACGCCTCTACATACGGGAAGGGGAGGGGCACCATCACAGTTCGCCCCGAGGGGGGGGCAAGCACTTTTTCATTTGAAACGAGACTGAGGCTATCTTTTGTTAAAAAAAGCAGAAAGTCAGCGGAGGTTAAGAAAGAGGAAAAGGGGAGGACGGGGATAGTCCGGCGTGATGGAAGGAAAGAGTCTTGGTCCTACAATTGTCTTTTTCGGCAGGGGAATGGTAAAAGGTAAGGAAGCCTATCATCCAATGATAATCGCTATAAAAAAAAAAAGAGAGAGTATCCAGTGGATGCTAGGCAGAGGGAAGAGAAAACACTTTGTGTCCGGTTTCTTGTCAGGCAGGAAGACCCAGAACAATTGTTTCCCCTGGTCAAGGGCGTCATACCCCCACCAGCCTAGCGCCCGACGCAGGAGAAGGAGCCGCATAAGGGGGGGGGTTCAACAATCAAATGAAGCTTAGGGTCTATATTGTAATTGCCCAAAAGGAGGAAGAAAATAGAGGGGCGACCCCTGAGGGGGGGGAGGGGAAGTATTCGTAGGCTGGGAAAGGGGGGAAAAAAATAGGTAGTTGCAGTGAAAGAGGACGCCATCGGGACCTTGCGAGGCTCGTCTCAAAGCAGAATCCTAAAAAGCCCTTTATTCGCACAAAAAAAGAAAAGAGGAAAACGGGGGAGCTTGAGAAAAAAAGAAAGGGAACCCCCGGCAAATGAGAGACCTTACCACCCTCGGCTCACAGCAGACGGGTGGATCGCCGTAAGCTTTTTTGGAGAAGACATAGAGACAGGAAAAAAAAAAAAATAGCCTACGGTAACCGGGAGGGGAGAGAAAGACCAGCCAGCTCTACCAAGGGAAAAAAAAAAGTTTCCTCTAGCTAGCCCCCGATTAAACAACAGAAGACTCCCTCCTTCAATAGCCAGAGGAGGAAAAAAGGAGGGCACCGGGAACTTTAGCTTAAGAGGAGGGGAAGGGGGGGGTAAGTAAGGCTAACTAGGGGGGGAAGTGTCTTCTGTCGGGGGGGGACCTGTGGCTGCACCGGGGAACAATGGGATTCACTGAGGGAAGGGGAACACCTCCATTGAGGGCGCTCCCACAACTTATCAAAGGAGAAAAAGAAAAAAAGAGGGATGAGATATCGGCCACCGAAAAAGTTTCACCAGTAAAGTTTCCCGTATCCGGCAGAGGGGTGGATGGGAAGCGCAATATCAGAGGGGGAGAAGAATGCCGCGAATCCAGGCAGGCCTATGAAGGGGGAGTTGATTGCCCGCACTTGTCTAACACGTTTTGTCAGCGTGAAAGGGGAAAGTCAACGATGGATCCGGGGCAAGGAAGGAAAGAAGGGAAAAAATGAATCAGAGATTCCCCCTCATTAGGGGAGCCTTTATCTTCACCCAGAGAGTAGAGTGAGTTTCGTCCACGCGCCGGTGGCCACGCGGAAAGGGGTGGAATCCTGAATCACGGTGAAGGACTTGGGCTGGCGGCCGTCTTGGAATGCGATTTCGGGAAAGGAAGAGTGGCAACTTTCACGGGGGGGGGACTGCTTAGGGGAAGGGGAATAGATTTCAATGCTCTATTCTAAGGGCCCAAAACAATATCACACCTATCGGGATGGACCAGGGGTGGTGAAACGCTATTGTCGGGAAGTCTCCAAACTGGACTGGTACTTTTCTGGTCTGTCGAAAGAGGAGGGTAGATGGCGTTAAATGGAGGGGGGGGGCTACTAACCAGCACTATCGAAACGTAACCTAAAACAGGGGGGGGAAAACTGGTGTAAAACCTCAGTTCCTCTACGCAGTAGGAGGGGAGAGATCACACCAACAACGGGGGGAGGGGAGAAAGAAGAGATCTTTTTTTTGGGTTTTGTGTTTTTTTTTGTTGGAAAAAAAAAAACACAAAACACAAGACAAAAAGACCTCCTCACTGCGTAGCGGCCTGAACCAGGGCACTCTTCAGGGAAGTCCGGTTCGATCGAGGAGGGGGGTAGCAATTTTGGAGGCAAAGGAAGGTTCTCCGCTGGAAAAACCAAGGGGAATCGTGATCGCAAGGGGAGGACGGCGGGGAAAGGCGGTCACCCAAAAGAAAAAAACACGCTCGGTTTATCTTGGTATACCAAGGTCTCCGACTCGCCTGGAAAAAAGAGAGAAAAAGAACGGACCCCGACAAGAGCATCCGGGGAAGTGACAAAGCTAATCTCGCTTGTGTCTAGAAGGAAGCCAGCCAGGAGGGGAGGGGGAAAAAGGATTCATGATTTCACGGAAAAGAACAAAAAATTGCCACCGTCGAGGGAAAAGATCTAAGAACGTAGATCTTGTTTAATATCAGGCTAAAAAATGAAGACCAATAATGAGGGGGGGGGGGGGGAAAAAGGAGGGGGATTCGAATTCGCTCTCTGGGAAGAAATTCCCTTCCTTTCCAAGAGGGTGTTCGTTAAAGGATGACGACACAAAAAACTTATAAAAAAAAAAGATAATCGGAAGAGACCCTGTTCCATAAAGGGGGAAGAAGGGTCGAAATTCCGTTCGCTTGATACGGGAATACGCTGCAGGATACGGACCTTCGGGGGTGACAACAGAGGGGGAGGGGGCTATCAAGGGGCGATTTTCGAGGAAATGGTGTCCTTTGCAGCACGGGAGGAAGTGTTTAACCCATGGAAAAAAAGGGAATCCCAGAGAAACCGTTTGCCGACCGGGGGGGCAGCCCGCAGCACGGCCCCAGAAAAAAGAAAAGCCTTCCATTACCCCCCAGGGGGAAAAGAAGGGGAAGCTCACGCCGGTTCAAGGGAAAAAAGGCTATTTCCGGGAGGGTTTAGATCACTTCTTTCTTCCTTTTGAAAGCCGGGGGGGGAGAGACGAACTTGGCGTAATCCTTGCGGAGGAAAGGGGGGAGAGGACTGGGGGAGTCGGACTACAGGAAGGCGTTCCCTTAGGCGAGGGAGCGGATTCTATTGCTTCTCCAAAAAAAAGCGGGGAGTTCAAAGTCTTCGGGGGGGGGGGATGTAGCCGATTTGGGGAGATTGCCTGGTTAGTTGCCTCTCTACGGGGGAGAGGCGGTACCACACGTATTGGGGAAGCATCAGGGCGATGCACGAGATGTTTGCTGCGGAGGGTGGCACCCTCGCACGGTCTCGATGGCGGAGGAAAGGGGATAGCCCACCGACAGGGAACGAGGTCCACGCCTCGAAGGAAAATTGCACCATCAATTGTGGGGGGGGCACTCACGTTTGCACTTTTCACAGAGAGGAAAGAACGAAGGTCCAGCTATCGGGGGAAAGCACAGTCTGCGGAGGGGGGGGGGGTTCCTTCGGTATGAGACCATGTCGTAAAAATTTTTCTTTGCGAAGGAACTTGGGGCGGCAGGACAGAAAAAGGGGGAAGGGAAAGTGCCGGAATACCTACATCCACTGATAAGAGAAAAAACAACAACGGAGTAGGAGGACAAGAAGGAAAAGGTCGCAAGTTGGACACTTTGTGTGGACGGTTTCTGTCAGCCACGGGGACCAAATGGCGGACACACGAAACAACTTTTTGAAGGGGGGGGAAAGGGGGGAAAAAGAACGCCGCCTAGAAAAAAAAAAAAAGCACGTCTCTTCACCTCCTCGGATGGTTGGGCATCAACCAGAATAGCTTGAAATCGAGCGGGGGGGAGAAAAAAGTGACAAACGTCTTGAAAAAAATACAAATCGTGGGCGAAAGTGTGGAGGGGCACCGCAAGGAGAGCTGGTTTCAGCCAGATGGAGGGGGGAAAGGGGGGCTCGAAGAGGCCGGGGGGGACCTTGCGCAATCCGGCAGGAAAAAATCGGCCCTTATCGTCCAGAAAAAAAAAGAAGAAAAAGATGCAAACGATTTCGCGGGGGGAAAGAAAACCCGGCAATCCCGAATACCTTAAAAGAGGAACGAAGACTTTGAATCATTCGTACGCGGTGAAGAGACACCAAAAGAAAGCCCCTACGTTAAACCGTTTTGAGAGGGCAAGGAGAAAAAGAAAGGATACGCCGATCCCGAAGGAAAAGAAAAAAAGGCTAGCCCCGATTCAAATTCGCACAAGCGCGAAAAATCATCCGTCAATAGCCTCGCAGGATAGTATCGGGAACCGGAAGGGAGGGGAAAATGAGGTGCTTGGGGTTAATGAAGGAGGAAAAAGGGGGTGACTGTTGCCTTTGGGGGTTTGTTCCGGGGAGGGGAAAGAAACCGGTGGAAGGGGGGGATTCCTGCGGCAGGAGACAGGGCCCGTCTGGGAAGCAATCACCTCTGCCGGAAAATAGACACCTGTGATAGGAAGGAAGAAAAGGGGCACCCTCAGGGTGGGAAAAAAAACAGGTCCGTATCCTTCAGCGGGGGGGAAGCTGAAAACAGTATTAGAAAAAAGGAATTTCAGGAAAGAAAGAAAATGGAAGGGTCGCTTCGAAGGGAAAAGCAGGGGTTGTCCTCCGGAGTGGGGGGGAAAAGCGTTCGATGTAAAGTACGGATAAGGGAAGAGGGAGAGGGAAAGAGCGCGAAAAAGGGGAGGGGAAGGAAAAAGCAAAGTCACCTCATTATTTGTATTAGGAGGGAGAGAGGCCCCCAACAGATCGAAGAAATTCCTCCTTCCTTATAGCGTGGGGAGAACGGAGAGGGGCCACTCTGTTTTCTCCCTGGGGGGGTGAGATGTCGCCGGGTGTCTTTCTTCCTTATATTGGACACATCTCTATGGGTCCGCTTTCTTTCCACGGGATTGACTTCTTCTTTTAGGGAGGGAGGTGAAATGCGCTAGTGCTAATTTTCGAAGGGGAGAAAAAAAGCAAAAAGGGAATTTATCCCTTTTTGGTGGAAAAGGCGTTAGGCACAATTCCTTTAGCAAAGAAGTAACGAGGAAGGGAGTGGCGGCGTTTGGCAAAAAAGGGGGAAGGGACAGCTTGGCGTTAAATTCCTTCCAAAGTGGAACAGGGACTAAAACAGGAACCACGAAAACGGAAAGGAAACTGGGTCACCGAAGGAAAAGTAGCCGTCGGCTTTTAAAGGATAGAGGAAACAACACAACTTATGAGTAGTTAAAAAAAAAAAAAAAAACGCCTACTGAGGGAAAGGGGGCTTTGAACCAGAATAACTTTTCGGGGGCCGTGGGAGATAAAAGGGTAGCAGGTGTAGGAAAAAGGGGAAAAGGGGGAACCGGTTTCTCAGAAATCCCTCTGTAATCAGGCGACTGGGGCCCTACATCGTGCGGTCACCAAGGGGAGCACCAAACTCGGGGGGGTATCTTGTCTGGGCTGCCAAAAGGAAAGGAACTCGATACCCCTCAAAAACCATCCGCGTCCACTTGCAGCCGGGGGAGGACCTACATCGCAGGGAACCCCAAGATCCGGCCAAGGCGAGGTAACTCGTGAGGAAAATGTCGCCAACGAGTGGGGGGAACAGGGGAGAAACAGCCAAGTATCCTTCAGTCAGGAAAAGAAAGGGAAGGGGGGGAAGATAAAGCTACGCCCAAAATGAAAAAAAGGGAGTACTCTTCTGCTGAGGTCTAAGGACGCTCCACGTGACCGGGATTACGTCCTTTAAAAAGGAACGAACAAATGTTCGCGTTAAAGTCACTAACCAACCTTGATCGGAGGGCAGAACGGAGAAAAAAACACATGACCATCACGGAATGAAGGGGAGGAGGGGACACCACGGTCGCTGGATACTTGCTACGAAAAAAGTCAGTATCCTGAACTGGACACCTCGTATTTGCGGCGTGGGGAGAGAAACCGGGCTATGGGAAAATGGCCGAGGAGGTTTCATCCCTTTCCCTGGGAGGGGGGGGGCAAGTGTCCTCATTCTCCTGCACCGGAAAAAACAGGCCACAAAGGGGGGGCAACCGCCCGAGGAAAAAAAACAACCCTAGTTTTCTCTCATAAAATTAAAAAAGTCCGTGGACCCGATACGGGGAACGAGAAGCGGAGTGAATTCTTTAGGGCAGTAGGGGGGAGGGGGAGAAGAGGGATTGGCTAATTTTGAATCGGGGGGGAAGAAGGGGCGTAATCCTTTCGGGCTTAAGTTAGTCAGAGAATTCTTGCGCCCACGGTTGGGGAAGAGGTCGACAGGGGGGGGGAAGCTCCTATGGAAAAAATCCAAAAATCGGAGTAGGGGAAATTTTTTTTACTCGTGTGAAGGGGGGGAAGGTATTGGAGGGGGGAAGGGGGCCGGTGAGGTTGGCTCCCGAGAGGCATCTTCTTCTTATGGTTCAGGTTAAAAGGCCTTGATCGTTGGGGGGAGGAAGAGGGGAGAAGAGTGTACCCCCTAGAAAGTGGCGATACATAGTTATAAGGCCCTGTAATAGGGCCAACCCCCTCTACTACTGGAAGGAAAATTGCACCACAAAAAGGGGGAGAAAAGAAAAGAGAGTTGGGCAAGCACGTTGGCAATGGGGAAAAAAGAAAAGCTACGACCTTTCAAGCAGAGCGTAACGTATTTTAAAGATAAGGCAGGGAAAGGGGGGGGGCCCCGGGGGGGGGATAGTGCGTCGTGGATGGAAGAAAGGGGGGGTTCTGGCCTACCATTGTCTGGGAGGAAAATGTGGAAAGCCTGTTAATATCCTATCATCCACTGATATATATCAGAAAAAAGGAAGAAGGAGATGATCATTTGATGATAAAGGAGAAAGAACGGGTTAACCCACTATGGTCCCGGTTCTGTCCCTTCAAAAAAGAACAATTGGGGTCCGCAAGGTGCTTCATCCCACGGGACAGACGAAAAGGAAAGGCCTTCTCTGAAGAAAAGAAAGATGATTGCTGCTTGTTGGGAAAAAGGAAGGGAAAGTATCTTTTCGCGATTCAAAGGGGACCAACTATCAAGGATTGGCGACCTGTTAAAGGGGGAAAAGGGGGGGCTACCGTCAAGAGGGGGAGGGAGGGGAACCGTTGATTTGGAGGGGGGTCATATACCTATTTCCTCGAAATAGGGCGAGGACACTCGTCTCAAGGCCAAGAAAAAGGCAGGCAAAACGGAATTCTCCGAACCTTCAAACGAGGAACCTCAAGCCAAGGACCGGGGAAAGGACCTTAACACCTCGCTAAAGAGGAAAAAAGGGGGGGAAAAGCCGTACTCTTTTTTTGGAGAAAGAGTCGGAAAAATCGCCTACGGGAACCGTGGAGACTCGGAGGGGAGGACAGAAAAAAGAAAAGAAGGATTACCCATTTTAAGAAAGGAAAAGGAGTCAAAAATTAGCCCTCGAGGGAAAAGAGAAAGCCTTCAATAGCCTCGCTGCTAGGGAAAGTATCGTGCAACGGGGGGGGACGTGAAGGAAAAAGGGGAGGGTTGTAATGAAAGGGAGAGAGGGGGTGGCCGTGGCGCGGGAAAAAAAGTTTTTTCCTTTGCGGGGAAAGAGAAAGGTTAATTCCTTGCTGAGGGGGTGAAAAAGTGGGGCCAAGGAAAAGGATCACCAAAAATCGTCCCTGTTGGAGATCCAAACCTCCTGTGTCAACAAGGAGAAGAAAAAAAAAGTTCCCGTATCCTGCAGCGGGGGGAGAAGAAAGCAGTATCCAGGCTACCTGGAAGGAAAGCAAGTGAAGGTTCCTCTTCCGATCGGTGAGACCGGAAGATCAAGGGGGCGGGAAAGTAAAAGAGAAACTTTGTGGAAGGAGGGGGGAGAGGGAAGGATCCGTTCACGCTTGGGGAGGAGAGAAATTTCTAATTCCATCAGCAGAAGTAAAAAAGAATATGGGATTATCCTTTATCCTTCACCCGATATCGAGTAATGACAGAGAGGAAGGGGGAGCCTCGCCGGTGGAAAAAGATGGGCGAATTTTGTTGAATCCCTGAGATCGCCTTGGAAAGGATGGGACACCATCGCAGATTCGGGAAGGCCGCTGGGGAACGTGGGAAAAGCTATTACTGAAAAGGGGAGGGTATACGAGTTTCAAGCTCTATGCGAAGGGGGGAGAAGAGAACCCCGAAGGTGGGGTGGACCGCGAAATGTCTGCACACTGCAGTTTCGAAAAAAGATAAAACGATTCCCGAGGGGAGGGCCGGCGGTCAGCCATCGGGAAAGTGCTGTCTTTAAAAGTTGCCTTAACCAAATTGCTAAAAAAAGCATTATCGAAACGGAAAAGAAAGGGAATGCGCCTTTTGGAACGAAAAGAAGCCTCTACGCCTTCGCGGGGAAAGAGAACAATGAGGGAGGAAAATATAGATATAATTTTGAAAAAAAAAAAAAAAAAAATTTTCCAAGCGGAACTGACGGAAGGGGAGTTAACCATTTCAACTCGTCCGGCCAATTTAAAGGATCCTGCTTGTTATATGCAATTTGGATACGGAATGAAAAAGAGACCGGTTCTCCAGAGGGGGGGGGAAGCCGCACCCGCGCGGGGAAGAAAGGGCCAGTTTTGCGAGAGCGGTCTTACAACCAGGTAAAAGCACGCTCGGTGGGGGGGGGGGGTGAAAAAGAATGGGCGGCGAAAAAGGGGAGCCTGACTCGTATACCACACTCCTCATTCATCGCGTGCAAAAGGAAAAGCCAGCTGACTTCCCGGAAAGCGCGCTGGTGGCCCCAGAGAAAACAAGCCAAGTCAGGTCACTTCGTGATTTCAGGGAATGCGACAGTGCCCCGGCGCGGCTCAAACGCCTTTCCGGCTGACGGAGGAGAATCTAGGGGTGAGATCAAAGCTACGAAAAAAAGGGAGGAAAGAAAAAGGGAGGAAGCTGCTGCTTGTAATTCAAAAAGAAGAGTCCGCGTTACGTATTCCCGTAAGAAACACAAATTGTTCGCGTGGAAGGGGAAAAGGATAGGGGAGAAACGATACGGAAAAAAGGTAAGAAAGGGGGGAACTCGGATTCTCTTGAGAAAAAGGGAAAGAGTACTTTCTCGGTACAAGGGGAAAGTGACTTGTCGTTGTGACACCTCGGAGGGAAGGCAGAATAATAGAAAGGAAGATTTTCCCCCAGGGAAGACGGTTATCCTGTGGGAAGGGGGGGGGGCCGGAAATTTGCAAACCCCTGAAGAAAGGACAAGAGAAGGAAGGGGGGGGGGGGTGCCGCCACCTGGGGAAAAAAAAAAAAACCGCTGCCAGGGAAATTTCTCCTTTCAATGAAACAAAAAGGGATGGGATCCTTCCCGGTCAAAGGAAAAAGGGAAAAGCGAGGCTATGGAAGGAGTGGAGAGGGAAAGAGGGTTTCCCCTCACCTCTGAGGGAGTGTGGAGATGGTGAAGGGAGGGGTACGAAAGGAGAGAAGGTGAGGAGAACAGAAAATGGGCAGATGAGGGAGAAAGGCTGCGGAAGTGGAGAGAAGAAAAAAAGAGGAGAGAAGGGGGGAGAGGGGAAGAGAGTACAGGAAAAAGGATAGGGGAGGGGAAAAAGGAGAAAGTAATGAAGCAAAACGGACAGGGGGCGGGGCAAGATGGAGGTAGAATAAAGTAGGTAGTGAAATAAATGGAGGGGGATGGAAGGGGGTAAAGGGGTGCGATAGGAGGAGGAAGAAAAAAGGTAAATCAAGTAAGGGGAGAGAAAGAGGGGCAACGTGGTGGAAGGCGGAAGGGAGTGAGGGGTTCGATGAATTGGCGATGGGAGTACAAGGAGGATTTGTGAAAAAGAAACAGTAATGGAAAACGAGTGGGAGGGAGTAGGAGGGAAGAATAAAGAGGGGGCAGGGAGGGGTAAGATAGATAGAAAGAATGAGGGGAGGAGAAAGAGGAGAAGCGGATAGAGTGGGAAAGAGGTTAGACGGAAGTATGAGGGCGTGAGGTCTAGAGGTGAAAACAGAAAAGTCAGATCAGACATTGGGAAGAAAGGAGGAGGGTGGAGGGAAGGGGATAAGGGGGGGGGGAAGGAGATGGGGGGGGAATGGGAAAGGAAGTGGGGTAGGGTGAGGGAAGGGCGGGGAGAGGGCAAGCAAGAAGAAAGCGGATGAATAATCATAGAGGAGGGGGGCGAGTGCTAAGAGATTAGGACGAGTGGAAGACAAAATGAGGGCGGTGAAGGGGAAGGAACGAGAGTCAGGTTGAAAAGGGGTGAGGCCGAGTGGTGAGAGAGGAAGGAGAAGATGTAAGGGGGGAAAGGAGGGATAACGGTAAGAGAAAAGAAGGGAAGAAGTAAGGGGACGCGGAAACAAGAGGGGGCAGGAGCGAAGGGGCGGGGGAGAGGAAAGGGAGGTTCGGGCTCTCTTCCTCTCTTTCTTCGCTAATAAAGCGTTCGGATGAGCTTATTCTTACTATTCTTCAAAAGTAAAAGTATTCTAGGAGGAGGGGGGGGCTTCCTATTTCTTTCGCCAAGGGGGGTTTCAAAGTTCTTTTTGGTAAAGGGAAAGGACTAGTGGGAGGTATTCGGGGAGGGGAGGTGTCGTGCGGTTGGGGGGGGGGTTGAGGCGGCCTTCGTATTTTTTTTATGGAGAAAAAAGGCGCGAAGGAGGGGGGGAGGAAGGCTTTTGCGCAAGAGGAGCGGTTCTCTCTTTCGAGACGGGAAAGGGAAATATTCTGCAACTAAAAAGAAGCGAAAGACTTTCCTTAGACAAAGGAATCAAAACAGGTTACCCAATACTATGGGGTGCACGTTTGGCAATTTTCAAAAGAGAGAAAAAACCTTTCAAATATCTTGGTTGAACACAAGCAGAAATAAGGGAAAGGGAAGAAGAAAGGGGTCCTGGGAGTAGGGGGGAAAGGGGAGACGCCCATTGCGGAAACAAGGGGGGGAGGGAAAAAAAAGGGTGGGGCTGCAGAATAAACTCTCCACAAAGTGTGGGGGGAAAGCGAAACTTG
>Ga0179593_1740097_pt1 | contig 10912 bp, 18 predicted proteins | sample CZODoug2_1_08_16_FD_185931 | JGI IMG/M metagenome (GOLD analysis project Ga0179593, IMG submission 185931) | Vadose zone soil fungal communities from Angelo Coast Range Reserve, California, USA - CZODoug2_1_08_16fungal (PacBio error correction) | ecosystem: Environmental > Terrestrial > Soil >...
GAAAAACGGGGCCCTCTCCCCGTTCTTTCAGGGGGAGGGAGGGTGCTTTCTCCACAAGGAAAAGGAGTCCCCTCAGAGGAAGGGGGAACTCTCCCCATCAAGAGGGCGAAACCGAGGAGGCTCGCCTGCAAGAAAAGGCACCCAAGGGCAAGGGAATCCGCCGTTCTCTTTCTAGAAAAAAAAGAATCGATAGCGAAAGGGGAAAAGGAAGATATCGCGTTTGCGAATAGAAAATGCCTCTTCCAACCACAGAGGAGGGGAGAGAGCGGACCGATCCAGAGAGACTTTTATGGGAGAGAAGAAACGTTGCTCTCTTGTCGGCAAAAGGGAGTCTTCATCGACGAGAAGACCTATAAAGGACGAAAATAGAAGAGGGGGAAAGGGCGCGGGGTTCAAGTGAGAATGAAGAAAAAGATGTCTTGGCGTCTCTATTGGCGAAAGAACGAGGCGCGGGCGAGGGGGGAAAAACCGACACAGCTTCCCGCGGAATGAAAGAAGGGTATAGGCTTTGGCATCAGGAGGAAAAAAGTCGGCAATGCTTATAAAAAAAAACGGTAAGAGAAGTTCTCGAGGAAGAGGAAGGCTGCGCATTCTACTCTAAGGGGGAGTCTGCGCGCCTTGGGAGGGATGATGAACACCAGGGAAAAACATCGGGGAGGGCACCCTTCACATAGAAAAGGAAAGTACTGATGCTTTCCTTCCGAGGAAAAAATTCTTTGCGGTCACGATAGAGAGGGGAAGAAGATCACAGAGGTATGGAAGGGAGGAAGTCGCTCCGGTTTCAGAGGGGAAATGATGGCTGGTAAAGGGGGGGAAGGCGGAGCGTCGTGCCCAGGAAAAGATGGTCCGATTGGGAGAGGGGAAAAACATCCTTAAGGTCTGGAAAGAAGGATGATCGGGAAGTGACTGGAGGAGGGGGGGAAAATAAGCATCTGTCACCTACATGAGGGGAAAAAAATTCTCGAAGGATAGAGGAGAGGGGGCGAAGGGCTCGTGAAAAGAGGACACTTTTTCTTTCCAGGAAAGGAAGAGATTTTCTGATGGAGGGGGGAAAAAAGGTATAGGGTGGCGTCGGGGGAGGGGGAGGAAAAAAAAAGCATTTCTCAGTGTAGGGGAGAGACAGGGAGGGGTCCGGAAATCAGCCCATCTTAAGACCTCTGGGTCATCAAATCGAAGAGAAATGCTCTCGACAGAGAAGGAAAGGGGAGACTAGCTGTCGCCGATGTATAAAGGAGGAAGACGCCAACCGCAGATGTGGGTAACATCGGCGGCTAAGACCAATGTTCCTAGAAAGGGCTGGCGCCAACCTGAAGGTTTTCATAAGGGGAAGGGGAATTTGTGCTGGAGGGAGGAAAGAGCAGGGTAACTTGAGGGGAGAAACGCCTCTGATGGGAAAAATAGTAGTGAGGGAAGGAAGCAAAGCGTGGGTGCTGAAAGGACGCGAGGGGGTGTCCCGGATAAGAATGGGGGGGGGCCTGGGGGGAAGATGGCCGCATCCTAGATAGTGTAAGAGGAGGAAAGAAAGACAACGTAGGGGAGAAAAGGGAAAGGGGAGAATAAAGAACTCTAAAACTCATGAATTGAAAAAGGGAGAAGTCACTACAACGAAAAAAGAACTTAGAGGGGACCATTCCGGGGAAAAAAAGTGTCTCAACCACGAGTGGAGCAGGAAGAACTAGAAGAAAAGTAATCTGCTTCCAGAGAGGGAAAGGATCCTCGTGAGGGAAAGACACCAGCCGCCTGAGAACACATAAAATTTGCAGAACAGAAACTTCAAGAAGGGGCGTCGCCCTCTATGAAAAAGAGGGAGGGGGGGGGAGATCCCGATGAGGAAAAAAGGGAAAATAGAAATATATTGTCGGCTCGCCGAAGAAGGGAGGATGCTGACCAAGAGGGGAGGAAGAATGAGGTTCGCGAACACGGAAGTCAGCGAAGCAAGGAGAAAGGTCCAGTCGATCGCCTCTCCAAAAAAAAGCTCCGAACAAAAGAAAAAAAATCTGTCACCGAGGCTATAAAGAAAAACACATTTCAGCAAAATAAAAGAAAGCCGGGAAGACCGGGAATGAATATAATTGAAGGGGAAGGGAATCCCTCCAGCATTGGGAGAGGGAAGACACTCGATGAAAAGCAGAGAAAGGAAGAACGCGCACCGACCTTCCAGGATGTCAGGCCCTTATCAGGGGGGAACACGAAAAAAAAGGAAAAAATTGGACAGCCCAGAAAAGGAAGAGCCTGAAGGGAGAAAGGATTGCGATCATCGAACCTGGAACGCATTGCAAGAATGAAGGGGGAAAGGATGCCGGCCGATCGTTGAGAAAAAGAAAACTCTGAGGAAGCAGCAGGAAAAGAGGGGGTGGAAAGGTTCCTGAAGATGAGAAAATGTAATCAGCCATTTCACCATGCTCCGAAAAGGACGGTAGCCTATCGCCTTAACAGAAAGGGGAGGAGCCTAGGCCACTCGCGAATTGTGAATTCCGAGCAAATGAAAAGGACAAAATCATACAGATAAACATGGAAGCGTCATCTTCTAGTCAGGAAAAAGGTTTTCCCGAAGGGAGAAAAAAAAGACCCCTCGCGAATGAGAAAACCAGCGAGCAGACAGAATAACCAAAGGAGAAAGGAAGGGGAACACCATCTCCATCGAAAGGAAAAAAAAAAAGCGCGTTATATTATGTCAGGAGAGAAGGAAGAAGGGCCGTCCTAAGCGCCAGGGAAGAAAAAACCATCCATCGTGAGAAGGATAGTCCGTCAAGGACACGGGTTTTCGGAAAAGGGAGAAGGGGGTGGAAGCGGCCGTTCTTCTTTCCAAGGGAAGAAAAAAACGCCGATATCAGGAAGGAGGAGAAAAAGATCTCCTGCCGCGCCAAGAGGGAAAAAATGGGGGGGCCGGGATGGTCTCTGTGCACAGGTCAAAAGGAAGGGGGCATTCGAGCGCCTGGTAAATCGGGGGGGGGGGAGGGGGGAGAAGGTCGAAATTCTAATTTCTGGATGGGAGGGGGGGCTCCGCGAACTGATGCGTGGATAAGAAAAAAAAAAAAGGGAAAGGAAAACGTGTATGGGAAATGGAAAAGAGAGCTGACTAACAACAAAAAGAGTCAACACTTTCCCCTCCCCGTTCTAGGGGGGCGGTTTGAGTTGCTTTCAGAAGGGGGGAGTAAGATTCCCCAGCAGAAGAAAGGAAGGAGAATCGACCTCTCCCCGCACGCGTAAAAAAAAGGGCCTTCACTCCACCGCATGACCCAAGTGGGGAAGAGAGCGGAGGCAGGGGAACCCCCGTCTGCGGCCTCTGATAATAGGAGGAGTCTTCTTTGAAAAGGAAAGAAAAGGAAAGAAAAGAACGGCCGCTCCACCACCGGACTCTACTTACCGAGAGGGAGAAAAGGGAGAGACTGGCAGGAAAAGGGGAATACGGATGGTCGTGGGAAGGGGAATCGTCGTCATCTCCTGATAAAAGAAAAATTCTTCCCGGATAGGGAGATCGCTAGCGGCTATGTCGCTGGGGGGGGGAAAACTTCTTGATAAGACCATGAGGAAAGAAGTGTCGGGAGATAGGGGCTCTGGAGTGAGACGCGATCGCGCGGTCTCTTAAAAAAAAAACCGAAGAATCGACGCTGGCCTGCGAAAAAAGCTGGATCACAGGGAGGGGAATCGTTCGTCATGAGAGGGGAAAGGCTGATCTTCTTCCAAAACTGAGAAGGGAAAGAATTTCTCGCGCACGAGGACAAAAAAGTGAGGGAAGCGATCGGCTATACTCCTAAGGGAAGAAAAGGCTCCGTGGTGAAATGGATAAAATGGGTTCGGAGAGAGCGGCCACCTTCAACATGAAAGTAGGGGACGGAGGATGCTACCTCGTTCTTTCATATCGAAAAAGGAAAAAAAGATCGTCAGAGGGAAAAGAACCCTCAAATTCTAATGAGGCTGAAGAAGGTTCGCTGATCCGCCTATCTCCATCAAATGGAATATTTTCCTCCAGTGAGAAAGAGGAAAGTATCAGGGGACTTCACATCCAATGGAATCCTTAAGGGAGAGAGAAAATGAGGCAGTCGAAACTCGGAAGAACGGTTCTGACCAAAAGACTAGAGGAGAGGTGATGAAGGGCCTGAAATGGAAGGAAGATGCAATCTTGGCGCAGGGATCGAAAGAAATCGGGGGTGCGTTCGCGTGAGGGATGCCTCGGTGCCTATTTTCTTCATGCGAAGAAGGGTTTGCGTCAGGAGGGAAGAAATAGCAGGGCTCTGTCGTTCGCAGAGAGAGGACATCATCGCCATCATGAAAAGCTGGGAAATCTTGGTAATACTAGCGGGGGAGGAGGGCGGCGAGCCTGCAATATCTTTCGACGGCGAGAAGGAAAGGCTCGACACCGGGGGAGGGGGGGTTCCTTCCTAGGGAAAAGGGGGCTCGGAAGCCGGGGCTGTGGGAAGGAAAACCTCTCGTTCGAAGGGGAAGAAGGCTGTTGGGGCTGGGAGAAAAGATGGGCCGGACGGCCCAGAATTTCGGAAGAAGGATTTTCCTGCGAGGCGAGGTGAACCTCGCAAGGGGGTTGCTTACCAGTTGGCGGGGGAAGGGTCCTGCGAAGAAGGGGGAGGGGAAGGAGTTGTCGTTACGGAAAAAAGAAAAAAGGTCATCCTGAGAGATGTGATAACAACCCGAGGAGGGGAAAGGATAATCACCTATCTCAGGGGAACGGCATTTATGAAAAAACGCCTTCCGAAAAGGAGAGGGACCATGCCGCTTTCAGAAGCACAAGCTTGGAGAAAGAAAAGAAAGGCCATAGGAAATTACCATCGGGAGGAAGGGGGGGCCGTCGCCGCTTGCGTCTGAAGGAACAAAAAAAAAAAGGAAAAACATCCACCATCCGCCGGCAAGGAAAATTTTTGCGCCAAAAGGGGAAGAGGGGAACTGCGAGGAAAAGAAATAAGTTGCGAAAAAGAACGACCTCGCGCGCCTTCGACAGATATTGAAGAGAGGGGGGGAGGTCGTAAAGATGAGGAAAAAAAAAGAGGAGGAAAGCTGGGATGATGTTCGAGAAAACCGACACGAAAAGGGAGGAAGACAGGGCAAGAACGAAAAAGAGACAAGATCCTCTCCTACCTCCATTTCGAAAAAAGAAAGAAAAGACCGCAGAAAGGAAAAGATGTCAGCATGAATTTCAAAGAAGGTAGCCGCGAATTTAGAGAACGCGCCAGCAGGAGTGAATAGGATGAGGTCATCACCTACTGCAGCGGCGAAAAAAGACGACCTTCAGGGGGAGGGGAGAGGGAAGTGGATTTTTACTTCCCCAGAAAGGGAGAAGCATATTTACCAGCCCATCAAGGTAAGGGAGAAGAAAAGAAAGGACGCCGCGAAGGAGAGGGGGGGAATTGATCGGGAAAGGGAAGGGAGAGAGGCGCCCAGATGATCTGTCAGACTCGCGGAGGGGAGGAAGCTTCATTTTGCCGGGGAAGAGAGGCAGAAAATGGGTTCATCAGACACGAGGGAAGAAAAAAATCTGCGTATAGCCTATCGGGAAGGCCGCGGAAGGGAAGGGAAACGGGAAAGTTTTGGGAAGATCGAAAAAAGAAAAGGGACCAAAGCAATGACCGATCAAAGGGGCAAAAAAAGGGAAAGACTAGAAGGAGCGGTGAGGGGGGTAAGGCGCCATCTAACAGAAAGAAGCCTCCCATCGAGAAACAGAGAGAGGGGTCAAGGAAAGTAAACCAGCTGCCATCGTGAAAGGGAGGAGACGCCGAGCCTACCGAGAAAATAGTTCTCGGGGAGGGAAGACGACTCCTTTTCCTTCCTACAGAAAAAGGGTATTCGGCCAGGCGACCATACCAAAATGCTCATGATCAGGTCCGTCAGACAAGGGAGACCGGCTAGGACTTTGGGGGAAGGGGACCGTTCGTCCTTCGTTCGACAAAGAAAGAATAGCGGGAATTTCTGCTCCGGGGAAAGAGGACGGGCGCCTGGGCTTCCTGAAGAGAAAGGTTCACCATGGAGAAATGGGGAGTGCAGGGGGAAGCCAGATGGTCACCTCGCACAGGCATTGCAGGGAGAGTTTCGAAATCGCGTATCTGAATTGGAGAAGAAACTAACTGAATGCGTGGAGAAAGAAAAAAAGAAACAATAGCCCCAGTGAAGAACGGGAGAGTTCAAAGAGGGGAAGAAACAACACAAAGGGAGGAGAGAAAAGAAGGGGGGAGAAAACGTGTCCAGAGAAAGGGTAAAAAGTCAAAGGGAGATGGGAGGGGGGAGGCGGGACTCCCCTTCATTCATTTCGGGAAGAAAACGAAATTCGCTACGGAGAAAGTGTAGGATCCCCGCAGCGGGGGCGAGGGGGGGGCGCCTGCAATACAAGAAAAGGGAAAAAGAACAAAAAGAAGCCTTCCTTCGAGGAGAAGGGGCGAGTCAGCATATCTTAGGGAAACGATCTCGGAGGGGAAGAACACAGTCTACGAAGACTAAGCGGAGAAAATAATATGTCGTGAAGAAAGAAAAGGAGAAAAGGAGAAAGGGCGCACAGGAATGGGGAAGAGGGAGGGGGAAAAGTGATCTCGCTTTCGCAGGAGAAGAGAAAGAGAACCTCAGAGAGGCCGGGAGTCTCTGCGCGCAGATGGCGCGGGGTCACCCCGGTAGAAGGGACCATACTATGTGAAGAGGACCGGCGCGAGGAGGCAGGTCTTGGGAAGCGGGAGAACCAAAAGGGGGAATCTGACTCTGGCCCGCGTCATAAAAATGATCGGGAGATGATGGGGAAGGAGGAAAGGCTGTCATGGGGAGAAAGAAAGGAAGTCGTGAATTGAACGGAGGCCCAAAAAGGGCATGTCGGGGTCTATCATGGGGGGGGAGGAACAGATTTTCTTCGTGAAGGGGAACTGGGGAAGGGGAAAAAAAAGGGGAATCTTTCTCGCACCGAAAAAAAGGAGTTCAATGTGGTGGAAAGAGGTCTGCCAGATGAATCTGGTGACGTCAGAAGAAGGGGGCCGCCTGCCAGGGAAAAGAAGTCTGAGAAGGCGCTGGCGTCGCCGCGGAGGGGGGGGAGGAGTCATCAGCATCGACGTGAGGGGATGGTGCAGGGAGTAACGTCCTGCTCGCGTCGTGAGGAACATACCCAAGGGGGGGGGAGGGGAAGCGACATCTAGCGTTCTGCTGCCTTAGAAAAAGAAGAAAGGCGGGGGGGGGGATGAACATGAAGCAATCTTCATACCTGCTGTCGTGGATTCGAGGAAGGGGAGAAAGGAGAATCGGCGCGCGCTAGGAGGTCTTTCGCGGACGGGAATAGAGAATCAGGTGCACGAGGTATGTGTCTGGGGGGACCGTATCTTTTTCCCGGAAAAAAAAAAGAGAGACTTTATCGAAGGGGGAGAGGGGGTCGCCTCCGTCGTAGGGGAAAAAGCGCCATCAACACGAAAATCGGGGGAAAGAGCATCGTTACGATAAATTCTATGCGGAAAGGGAAAAGTCTGTCGACAGGGAAGAGGAGGACTTCACGGCTCAGAAAAAAGCTATGTTTGTTAAGGGGGAAGGCTGCCGCAAGGTAAGAGCTGCAGGATTTCTCAAAAACAAAATGGGGGGGGGTTTCATAGGGGACCTTCTGGGGGGAGAGGGGTTCGACAAGAAAAGACGGAAAAAAGTCATTCCGGAGGGATGTCTCCTCTTTTCGATTTGAAGAGAGTCTTTCCGGAAAAGACGTGGTGCTGAACCATGTCGGAAGGACGCGGAGGGCTTCCTTGTGGGGGGTGTACCAGGAGGTCATCCTTATCTATTTTTTTATATAGAAGAGAGGGGGTGCAAATAGAAGAAGATCAAAAGAAAAATGAAGGCTTGATTTCACAACTCCTTCCGAAAGAATCGTCGGACTGGGGAGGAAAGGTCCACACCTTTTCGGGCTCATTGCAGAAAAGAAGGAACATCGAACTGCAGGGGGAAAGAGCGACATAAATTCTTCTGAGAGATCGAACAAAAAAACGCCTGCCGCGATGAAAGAAGTTTGAGAAAGAAAGGACAGAAGCACATGGGGTCGAAAGGGAGAAACATACATCCTCTTTGGGAGAAAGGGGAGAAATCTGGCGCCGGGGGAAGGGAGGAGTTGCCGTCTCGCCGCAAAAAAGGGGAGGCCTTATCGGTAAAGGGATGACCAAAGGAGAGGGCCGAGGATTTTCGCGAAAAGCCGACCGAGCGAAAGAAAGAAAACAAGTCGAGACGAAGAGGAACGCGCCTACCCGCTTAAAAAAAAAAAACCGCAAAGAAACGAGGAAACACCGCGAACGCACCAGGGAATGTCCAAAGGAAAAAAGAGCCTGCGCGCCGATTCCGGAATACAAAAGTGCCGGGGAAAAAACCAGCATGTAGGTGAAATGCTGATTGAAAAATAATCAGGCGACGAGCAAGAAAGGAAGGATAAAAAATCGGGAAAAGTGGGGGAAGTTTAAGGCACAAGGAGAAGAGAGACGCGCTCACGGCCGAAAATATAAAAGAAAGAGCTGAGAAAGAGGGAGAGAACCGGCCGGCCGACGCCAGGGGAAAAAAAGATTCCGAGGCAAGGAGAGGGAAGGAAAAAGGAGGACAGACCGAGTGAAGCAAGAAAAAGAACGGCATCCTTCAATTTTGGAAAAAAAAGGCCTCCATGTGTGGGGGAAAGAGAAACCACGGCGCCGCCGAATAAAATCTGAGGAGAAACAGCACGTTGACCCGAAAAAAGCAGAGAAAGGAGGGAGTTTTTGAGAATAAATCGAGAAGGATGAGACAGTCCAAAGAGAAGGGAATAGAGGCCCATCGGAGGGGAGGGGGTTCGCCGGCGCCAAGCGCCAGAGAGGAGCTACTCGCAGGACAAGAGAGGATATGTATGGTCATGATAAGAAGTACACCAAAGAGAAAAATCTACTATAGGGGGAAAAAGTATTAAGGAGGGAGAGAGGACGACCATGTGCTGCCCGGGAATACCAGAAGGACAGCGTGCGCATCGTTCGATAGAAAAATTCTCACCTTCTCTTCCTTAGAAAAAAAGGCGTCTTCGGAGAAGGGGAGGCAACGCGATATCGGACGGAAAAGGGGAAACATATCTCGCTGAAAAAGGGAAAAGAGAACGAGAAGGAGGATTACTGTGCACAGGGGAGGAAAAGTGGTGCCCTTCTTGATTGCATGAGGGAGGGGCACTCGAGCCCCTCTTGCGGGGGGGGAAAAGGAGAAAAGTAGCGAATTTCGGCTGAGGGGACAGGAGCCCTCCCCCAGACAAAAAGGAAAAGTGGGGGGGAGAGGGGACAAGGGGAGATCGAAATCTCTAAAAAAAAAAGGAAAGGATTAGTAAAGAGATATATCGCGAAAAAGAAAAAAAGGGAGGAAAAGTTTATATGGTCGGGGGGGAAAGGAGGGAAGTCAGTTCGCTAGAGTCCATCGAAAAGGGAGGAGCGACTTTCGACCCGAGAACAGAAAAGGAGGGGAACAGAGGGCGCTCGCCCTGCAACCAGTACAAAAGGGACTCCCCCCACTTGGGGGTGGGGGGGGGGGTAAAGTGAAGAAAAAGGCGTGATATTAAGCCCCCTTCTCTGCAGCGAAAAAAATAAATGTCCCGATAGAGAGGGTGGAAAGAAATACGACGAGACTAACGTCCGCTTCACCTTCATAGAAGGGGGGGAAGGGCTTCTCTACTTACCGAAAGAAAAAAACTTTTATGGCGAGAAGGGAAGAAAGAGAGGGGAAAAAAGGGTCCTGGCCGCACCTATAGGTAAAATCGCCTGGGGTAACCGACAAATCTTTAAGGTCCGCTCTGGCTTAGAAGAAGGCGAGGCGCTGGGGGTATGAGGGAGAAAAAAATCCTGATGAAAACTATTTCTTTCTTAGGGAGGCTTTCTTCGCGGGACCGAGAAAGAGGGGAGGGGCTCTTTGTTCTCGCAAAAGGGCCGTCGACCGGAAGAGGCCATGAGGGTATCAAGGGGTGGTCCTCGTCCTTCAATCGCATGTCTTTATTCTTCGGAGGGGGGAGAGGGAGCTTCTTCCGCGGAAAAAGAACATGTCGATCTTCTATAAAGGAGAAAATGGAAAAAAGGGTCCTGGTGCCAATGGATGAATGAAAAGAGGACATAGGAAGAAAGCCCAAGGCAATGAAGCTTCCTTCTGTTCCGGGGAAAAAATTTCCCCCAGGGGAAAAGAAGAATTTCTGGGCTTCACAAGAAAGAAAAGCCGATCCAAGTGAGGAAAGGGAAAAGGAGTCGCTAGGGGAACTAGCCTAATCTCAAGAAAATAGAAGGTGATGGGCTTGTACATAGTTTCAGGGGGGAAGGGAAAGAGGGGACCAGGATCAGGGGAAGTGCACATCCATTGTCGATGTGGAAGAAAGAGCTTCCGGCAAGGCTGATGCTGCAGTAGGCTCCAGAGATTCACCTACATGCTGGCTTGGGCGGCAACCAGAGGGGAAAGAGCCGGCTACTTCGTTCGTCAGAGGGGAGAGGATGGAAAAAAATCGGTAAGGTCAGCGGGGAGAGGCCTCTTTCCTAAGGGAAGAAGGGAAAAAGGGGAGGGAGGAGCTGGGTGGGGAAAGGGAGTCCGGATCGCCTTTATCGCGCCTCGTAGGAGTGTCGAATCATCGAACATTTGACCAACGACTCTGGGGAGGGGTACCTTAATGTCTATCTTGGAAAAGGGGAGAAAAAAAAAATTCTGTAGAAGGGGGGAGGTAAAAAGGATTATCTGTCTCGCCACCGCGGGAAGAAAGGGCTCCGCAAATTTGCGAGGAATTCAAACCTGAGGCTGTTTTTCCATCGCAAAGGAGGAGAAAGGCACTCGTCGAACGGGGGGAGAGCTTCCTCCTCTTCGATTTGGCCAGAAGAGGGTCCGAGAAAGAAGGTGGGGCTGAAAAGGTTGGGGGACTCTGGGAGGTACCCTCTACGAGGGTAACTGTTCTGGAGCTCAATGGGAAGCACGAAAGAGGTGGGTG
>Ga0179593_1370491_pt1 | contig 10911 bp, 13 predicted proteins | sample CZODoug2_1_08_16_FD_185931 | JGI IMG/M metagenome (GOLD analysis project Ga0179593, IMG submission 185931) | Vadose zone soil fungal communities from Angelo Coast Range Reserve, California, USA - CZODoug2_1_08_16fungal (PacBio error correction) | ecosystem: Environmental > Terrestrial > Soil >...
TCACTAGTCCTGACCGAGAAATCAAGCGACCGCGCTCGCAAATCCACGTCCAAGAACTACGGAGCTCAAGCGAATGGACCCCTGCGCAGTCGCGTTGGACATAGGAGCGAGACGGGGTCTGCCCTGCAATCCGTAGAAAAATAGCAAATCAACGTCGTACTACATCCAGCAACGGGGGGACGGCAGAGGGAAACAAATAATACTCCGAAACACCCGCCGCCCAAAGAGGACCATCTTCCACAGACCCACACAGTTAACGAGAATGCCGTCGGGGGACGCACAAGAGAACCCTTCAGAGTTGAGTGAGAGAAGAACCGGGAAAAAAATCCTTCCCTACGAACACACATTCAAGAAAGATGAAGTCCACGTAAGCTTCGGAGGAAAGGGCCAACGAGTTGGCGGCCGAACAGAGGTTGACCAAAAAAAAAGAGAACATAGACTCAACGAGAAAAGTCTTCAAACCGAAAGGTCTGCGCTGAAAGGAGATATCAAGATGCGTCAAATCCGACTACCAGAGGTGGACGAACCGGGAAGCCATGAAAAGAAGTGATGGTTAAAGGAGTGGACACCTCTTTAAAGAGTAAGGGACCGAACACGGCGGGGAAAGTTTAAACAGAATTGACGCACCCTAGACATACACAAAAAATAAAGACCTGGAAAGGCCGCAGAGTATGGGGGACGACAAAGATTTTCAAAGTAAACCGCGCAACAACCAAAGACTGGACAAAAGGGGAAGTAGCGGGGCCCACAGGTCGTACTTAACCCGGAGTCAACAAGGGAAGAGGAAAACAAAGAATAAGAACGCAAAGGAAGCGGTCCCACAAAAATCTCGAGGATTCCACGGCGTGGGAAAGAAAAAGCATCGCAAAGACCCAGCGAGAAACTCCAGCCGGGAGGGGCAAAAAAAACCTCCGCCAAACAACCGTGTAATAGGCGACAAAGAAAGAGGAGAAGGACAGAAGAACGGGGAGATTCCTTCAGATGCTGAAAGGAAGAGCATAAAACCCCTGTTCAGCAAAAAAAAGTGAACCGAACAGAATATTCCCGCAGACTGAAAAACGGAGCACCAGGTGGAATTCGCAAGAAAAGGAAAGGAAAGTAATCAAAAGAAAAAACGCAGGAACCACTGCTCAGGACTGTTCCGAAGGCATGTCGGGAACGAATCAGAATGAACTGATCAAACCGGCAGACATCAGCCCAAATAGCAAAAAAAAGGAAGGAGCGAAGGCAAAACAAAACCACAAGCAGGCGGGAAAAGCAATCAATGCGCACCAAACGGAAGAAGAGGAGATGCGATAAGAAAAAAGCAGATATTCAAAGGGATACTTCAAATCTTGCCACAATGGGGCAAGCTGCTCAATAGTCCGCCACTCGAACCGGGAAAACTGCCTGAAAAGCAAAGAAGCTGGGGCGTATCCAGAGGGGGATACACCCGTCTCCTCTCGAACGAATAATCTTCATCGGAGGAGCTCCGAAAAGAGTACCAAAAGGCTAAACGTCACACGACGACAGAGGAAACAGCATGGATAAACCTAGCCCAAAAGGGTAAAACAGATACGTTCTTCACTAGAGCGAAGGAGCGGAAAGGATCGCGCGCACAAGTTCAGAAAACTGAAAGACTCAAAGCATTGAAAGGATCCAACCGTTGATCAGAGTGCAGCATGTGAATGGGGCCAATGTAAAATCCAAAAAAATGCCGAAGAAGGAGCCGCCACTGTCTTGAGCGGGCAAGTGTGGGAGTAAGCCACCACTACCGCAAGAAGAAAAGGAGCGTTACTCATAGGTAGCCAAGGGCCGGGAAGAACTACCAAGTGGATAAGGGGAGAGACGTCTCCATCTTCAAAACCAAGATGACTAGGAAGGAAATTTTTGGTCAGGCGGCGCGGCCTTGAAAAGGCGGAGAACCCATAGGACCAACGCGCAGAACTGACAAGCTCACTTCCTCGGGCAAAAAAAAGTCTAAAAATTGGGGGAAAGGGGGGGACCTTCACGAGCAGGGGTCTAAAAAAGAGGTGATAAGACAAAAGTGAAAAAACCGTCACATCCTAACCCAAAACAAAGATCTTCGAGAGAAGAAAGAGAACCACGCCCACTCTGCGGGAAATGATCGAAGAGCGAAAGTCAGCCCAAAAGCCTTCAAAGAAGCAGAACAATTTCAAGGTCATTGTTTTGGCCTCAAAGGAAAAACGCAATGAAAAAAAAAAAGAGCTCCCAGGAGATCACTCGGACAGCGCCACTTGTACAAGACGCAGCAAACAAACCAAAGGGAAAAGGACCGCAGCAAGAGTCGTACCGGGAGGGCAGGCATTTGCACTCCTCATAGGAAGGAAGGATCGGGAAATGCCTCGCCGACACGGGGATGTGGGGAAGAGGGGAAATCAGTGAACGCCACTTCCCGAGTCTAGCTATACAGGTTTAGGGACTCGGCAGCAAAGAAGAAAACCACGAAGAGGTCATCTAAACGTCGCGGCAGGCAATTGCCAAGGGTCAGCTCTCACAACAAGGGGAAAGATGAGATCGCACCATAGAGAAGGACTGCCAAAAACGGAAAAAAAAAAAAGATCATTGTGAGAGCGCTTGCCGAGCAGTGACCCACCCGTCGCGAAGACAGGGGGAGTGAGAACAGTAGCCCGATGACCACAGCACACTGAGAAGGGCCGCGAGTCAACTGCATTAGGCAAGAAATGCCGGCCCAGTGGGGGAGTATAACGGATGAGCGGATGGGGACAAGGTGCGGTTGTTTAAAAAGTGGGGAAGGAAGGCTAAGGAGCGACCGGGGTTTAGCTAGGTTTTGCATTGGAGGGATTTGAACCTAACACGGCCTAAGCAGAGGGTTAGAGCGGCGGTGAGGAGGGGGGTGTAGGTGGGTCGAATGCTTATCATCCAATAAAGGGGGGGGCGGGGTGGATTTAGGGGGAAGGGAGGGAACAATATACTAGCGTGTGACCGGATTGCTGACTGGAGGGGGACGCCGTGGGGGTGGTATAACACCGATTTAAATGAACGTAAGACAAAAGAACGACGGCTACTATTGCTACTAGGTCTTACATTTTGTCTGGGGAGACTACGGTTTCGCGAGTTGCCCGAAAAAGGAATGACGACTACCACAAGCTTGAAGGAGAGGAATCGGGGGCTGGACGAGGGCGGCAGGAGCGTACGAATTCAAACAATGCCGTAGAATACGGTGCGGCTCCTGTGTGGGAAGGGAACCTATGCGTAAACCGAGACAGATGGGCGCGGATTGGGGATGAAATGCCAACCTCGTAAATATACTAAACACGTGCGCAGGGGGAATATCTGAGTCGACCCCGCCCATGCTAGAGGGAGCCTTGGTCGAAGCCGGACTGAAGCAAGGGGCTTACCGGGCGGATAAAGCGCGAGCATATAAAGCCGAGCGGGCGCTTGAAAAAACGACGAATTTTAACTGAACGGAGCAGGTGTTTAATCAAATTAGAACGGCTTATGGGACACTAAAGGGTGGGACGCGTCGAGGAGCTGGAAATCCGAATAAATAAAAGAGGGGAGAAAGAGGGACGGACTGCAAAGTAAGGACTACGCTTCGAGACGGACGAACGCTCACGGAAGAGGGGACATAAGAGGTCCGAGTGCGAAACTATGAGGGAGGCAAGCACAAGGGGGAAAGGGGGCAAAAAGAGGGATTGAGAACAGTGTCATAGAGAGGATTATGGTTTGATAAAGGGCCTCAAACGCCAACCTTTGTCGGAGATCAGGAAAAGTCGTCCTAAAGGGAGGGGGGGGTGGGCCGTGCCCTCAAAACCCACCACGGACCCGTCTTTTGGTTTTTGCTCGTCGAGAAAAGGGCCGACTGCTGTCCGAACAGATCAGGACGGCAAGACGGGGTGAGGAAAAGGGATAATGCGGTCTTTGTGCTTAAGGAAGATGACGCAGTTTATGACTCCCTTGGAGACTGGATATGATTATGCTTGGTAGAAGGGGAGGAAAGCGGGGTGGCAGATTTTCGGAAAGTCTAGAAAGGGGCCGCGATGAAGTGAGCAGAGCGGATCGCAGCCATTGCTGGAGAAGTACTTGTGAAAAGGGGCGGAGGGTTTTGGTTTTCAAGAGCTGTAGCGCTTTCAAAGGGAGAGCTTAGACTGACGCGCTGGCTCCGGCGAAGGGGAATGGGGCTTTCGTTAGTGGGAAAAAATCGTGGCAAGGTCAAAGGGAAAAAATACAGCAACCTTTGTTCAGCTAACTATTGGGGGGGGGGGTGGGGGGCGCGGGCGGGAAAAGGCAGAGTCAAGAGCAAGGCGGCTGAAGGAACTTCGGCGGCTTGTGTGGCGGATTTGTATGGTGGAAAAATTCAGGGTGAAAAAACAGACCAGACTGGAGTACAGGGGCAGAATCGCGACGCACTACGGAGAGAAAAAGGGGAATGGAAAAAAAAACATTTGCAAAAAATACGGGTCCTTCTGGAAAAGGCGGATAGGATCGGTCGGCCGAGAAAATTTGCAGAGGTCTGCAGACCGGGTCATGGGTTTGTTCATTTGAGGGGAGGGAATGGAGGCTGAAAGTCAAAGAAAAAAGCTGGGAAGTGACACGTCCTGTGATCAATCTCGGGGCGGAAGGATGTGACTTGATCACGGAAGTCCTTGAGGTAAGCCTTGAATAGCAAATCCAGAGGTGCTTTTCTGTCGGTAGCGGCATAAAGAAGCTGAAAATAAAGAACGTGGGAGGGGGTAAGGTGCAAATAAGGCGGTTGGGGGAGTTAAACTTATTGGAGGTTAGAGGTCACGGCCAAAAAAAGAAACGTTCAGTGGAAAATGAGGGTGCTATGGTTAGGGAGGGCGCTGTAGGAAATGCTAGCATAGACAAATCAGAGGCGCCAGGGTCACATGAGACAGGGAAGAAATAAAAGTCGCCGATAGGGGGGAATCGAAGCAGGGGAGCACTTTGGGAAGTCTGGTAACGACAGGGATCAAATAAGGAAAGCTAAGGCGGGAGAGGAAATTGTTCTGACAAGTTTTGTGTGTTGGGGGCGCCAGTGGAGGCGACGGGGAAGGAAAAGAAAGAAAAGCACAAAATGTCGTCCTTAGATGCGAGGGCGAGAAAAAAAGGAAGAGGAGGAACAATGGCGCGAACGGTCAGGTGCGGAGGATGGATGAGGAGAGGTGTCGCTGGAAAACATAGGAAGGGGGGAATGGGTAGGTTTGGGATGGAACTGAGAGGGACAAGTAAACGGGGTTCTGGCGGTAGGGATGGAAAGGGCTGGGGTCGTGAGTGAAAGCCGATCGCAGGTGAAGGGGGGGTAAAAAAAATAACAAAACCAACGGTGAGAAGAGGAGATAGATGGCAATCAAACCTTACCCTGCAATCTTACAAAGGCCGGACTGGACAGTCATCAGATACATCAAAGAGAGAAAAAGCAATCAATTGGGCAAAAGAACAAGAAGACTTCACCACCCCTTCCTACTGAAAAAGACAGCCACAGGGGGCTAGAAGACCCCCCAAAACAAAATACCGTGAGAAAAAACTGCTAACATCTGGCAGCGCCGAACATCAGGCACTAGAAGAGAAAAGGGTATATGAGCAAAGATGACACCAAGGACAAAACTGCGCCAATCCAACCGGAAGGAGTTATCGTAAAACTCTCAAAAAGACTGGGGGGAAAACCCGTTCGCTAGAAGGACCGAAGCAAGGAACACAAAAGCAAACGCTACAAAAATTCAGATCACGTCTAAGCAAGGCTCCAAATAACCCTCTGCACTACGTTGGGACCGAGGGAGATCAGGGACGAAGTTCAGGGGAAAACCGCGCTAATAAGAGAAAAGCTCACAATAAAAGGGAAAGGGAACAGAGAAATCTCATAGTGACTTACATCAATCAAAAAATTGAAAATCCCATAGACCAACTCTCGCCACCATTAAAAAAAAAGCACAATAAGGAGGTGGCAGCGGGGAGGTTTCAAGCGACCAACGAGGTGGAGCAAATGAAAAAAAAGGAGGAAGCAGGAAATCCGTGAACCGACAAGTGCAAAAAAAAAACTCAAGATGTCCTCAACGGACTCTGAGGGCAGCACAATCTTAGGCAAAGAGGTCCGACGCCCAGACGCCGACAAAAGACCCACTACGGCCCACGGAGGGAAAACAAGGCGTCACTTTCTAGAACGACACACGCCTGGGGCTCAAACCGATTGCAAAGGTCGTTAACAATGAAGGGCACTGAGAAAAAAGTGCAATTAGACGCTTGAGGTAGACAGGTGACCCATAGTTCCCGACCACTGGTAGATAAACAGGATGTGGCCAACCCAAACCAGAAAAACAAGACCACGTCACCGCGAAACGAGAGGGTAGACAGGACTCGCAGCGTTCCAGCCCCGCGACACACAAAACAAAAAGAATGCAAAGTAAATACGGGCACAACAGTCTACAGTAAGGGGACATCGACAAAAAATCCGAAACTCATGGAATTAACCACCACCTGCGCAGAAAAGGGGGAAGCTAAGAAAGCGCAGCTGAGCCAAATCCAAAAAATGAGAAACACAAACAGCACGCCCCAAGATGCTCCCAGAAAAGCGGCTGCAACCGGAGATGTCGGAAGAGGCCTCTCCTGAGGAACGAAAAGAAAAGTCTGCACCCCGCCGTCATCAAAAATGAACCCAAAAATCAAAGGACGTCTGAGAAAATCACGCAAAGGATCAGCAAAAAAGGAAGTAAGAAATGAACCCCACCCGCCATCAATAAAAGTGCTCCAAGAACCGTCCGCCTCATCGGTTTGAGGGTGCAAAGGACTGGAAAAAGAGGTCTTAGCCAAACATAAAATCGCAACCTACTACGACGGAAAAACAAAGAAAGCACAAGAGGCCGAACCTGGGAGTCCCCAGCTCCTACCCCGGGGAGCAGGCCAGAAAAATCAATCAGTATGCAAAATGGAGAGAAACTGGACAACCTAAAACAAGACGGCTCCAGGCCGCTCTGCATTGGAGGGAATGAAACATACGCAGGGTCGCTGATCGTGAGGGAAGAAGATTGAAAGGTACACGGCTTGCACGAGTCTTCTAATACACAGCTCAACATTCGGCAGAAAGAGAATAGGAAAATCTCAAAAAAAAGAAACCCCATAAACTCCTAAGAAAGAGAAAACTTGAAAAGCTTTCCCCAAGGCATCGGAAAGACGTTTCTTCAAAAAAAGCCTCTTCTCCTGCATATCCGCAGCAAAAGAAAATTGGAAGTGCAGACAAGGCATAAGAGGACAGCGATCGGAGGAGGGGGGGTTAGGCCTACTGTTTAAAATCCCAGGACGTCGCACAAACAAACCCCTTTCGAACCCATTAATCATGAAGCTAAAAAAGCAGGAAAGGAAGACAGGGGGGAAGGGAATCCAACACAAGACCGAGGCAGAGGGGACAAACGGGACCAAGCTCAGCAGGATGGGAACCCTTATCGAAAAATGGGGGGCATATTCTTATGAGTCTCAAAGTCAAAGCTTCGTCAAGAAGGTCCTAAGAACTGAGTTTTTGTCAAAGGCAGGGCGGAAGGAAGGACTAGAGAAGAAATGAGGCCGCCCCTCCTCCAAGACGTAACATCAAGAAAGCAGTGGAAGATCATAGGAGTCATCGTTGCCTGGAAGGGTTCAAAAAACAGCGAAAAAAGCATGCAGATCAGTCAAAAAAACTTATCTAGGAGAAAAAAGGGAAAAGAGAAACCCAAGCAACGAAACTGGCAAAAAGCAGCAAATTAGCCAAAGGGGGAAGAAAAACAGAGGAAACCACGCTCTAACACGAATGGAGGGCAGGGGGTAGTCCGCACATACCTCAAACCGAACGTTCAAAACATCACGCGCATCCACCAGGACATAGGGGGAGAAGAAGGAAGAAAGAGACCAAAAAGGGATTGACCCCATACGCCGAGACTTCACCTTCACGACGCGGGGAAAAGAAATAAGGACAGGAAGGGAATCACGGACCGCCCTCCGCCAAGGGCTGGTGGGTCAATCTGAAAAAGGAGGAACCCAAACCGTCCCGCTATACGCTAAGAAAAAAAAGAACGCATAGGAAGAGGGAAGAGTAATCGAAACAACGAGGCCCGTTCCTCTAAAAGTCTCAGAACATTATTAGGGTGCGAAGAGATATAAAAAAAAGGGGGGGGATGAAAGGGGTGAGAGGGGCAACAATTTCCTAAAAACTCTTGAGATGAGGGGGGCGGGAGGAGAGGAAGGGGTGCGGGGTACCTTAAGGGAGAAAAAAAAAAAAGTGAAGGATCATCAGGATTGACCCTATAAAAAGCAAATGGCGCGAAAAGACCACACTGCAATGAGTCGTTTGCAAGCATGCCAGGGAAGGCAAGCGGAGGCGGCTATGGGACATAACGGTGGGGGCAAAGAGGAAATCTGCCGATCGACCGGGGGAAGGGGAGGGGAGAACGGGAAGGGTTACTTGTTGCGTCGGAAAAGAACAGCCTAGCTCTTGGGTTGAAGCCGCTTTGGGAGCTGGGGGTAAGGGGGGCATGAGGAAAGCGATAAGGAAAAAGTGGCGTTGGGGGTTTCGTGAAATGAACGGCAGGTGAAAGGAGTGAGTAAACTCTTTAGCGCACGGTGGACGACCAACTTAAAGAAATCATAACGACGAGGTGAAGGAGGAAGAGGAAGAGCAGGTGAGGGAGATGAGGTTTAGGAAAAGGTTGAAAAATTGAATGATCAAGCAAAATGCAAAGAAAGGGTGGGAGGAAAAGGAGAGCAGGTATCGATCCAAATAATATCCCGTCAGGTGGACCAATAACTTGCCGCATAGCGTCAAAAATATGGGAGTGGAGGAAGGGTGAAGGCAACAAGACGAAAGGAGAGGGGAAGCAAGAGAAAGGGGGCGGGTCTGGAAAAAACAGTCAAAAGGAACCCCTTCACAAGGACTGGAAAATATGCAAGGTTATCGAGGGAAGAAGGGCGGGGAGACGGGAAGTGGATACCTTGAATGCGGGCCGCTAAGATATCAGCGAAGAAGGCGATGGGGAAGTAGGACCTGGTTTCAAAAGGGGGGGAAGTAAGCTCCGCTTGGCGGTTAACAGCAGAATGGTGGGCTCGTAATTACAGATTCCACGAAGGCTGCCCGCTGTAATACTGGCTAGAAGAGTCTGGCCTACATACAATTCCGAGGGAGCAGAAAGATCAAATCGCTCATAAACATGTTATAAGGGAAAGGTTGAGATTGAGGAGAATTGGCAAGCCAACCTCCGTGGGGAAGGCAGATTGGCAAGTACCTGTAATCGTGAGTGGTGAGCAACTAAACAACCGGGGTAGAGCCTGAAAAAAATTACTGTTTCAAAACTGACTCAAACATTTTTTGGATGCGCGGCGTAGAAGGCGTGGGAGATGGGGCTGAAGGTGGGAGAAAGAAGACTGCAAGGGTGAAATGAAAAAAAGCGAAAAGTAATAGCGGAACGTTCCTTTCGCACTCGGGCTCACGGTGGGCTAATGGGTAATTCAAGAGGGGGTTAGGGCTTAGGCTAAGAAAAGGGGGTAAGGGCGCAAACCGGTGGATAAATGGACTGGGGGGGGGGGGCAAATGGGCTGACTTCAGGGTGGCAAAAACTACTCTAACATAAGAATTCATCAAAAAGATGCGGGGTCAGAAGAGGAGGGGAGCACGGAGGGTACCAAAAAAAATGGGCGGGGTTGGGAAGGCACAGCAGGGGTAGCTTTCGAGCTTTAAGCCTCTGCTGAGCTAACGCGCTGGCTCAAAAGAAGAGGGGTGTAAAAGAAGGAAAAAAGGCCAGGGGGGGAAGCCAGACGGGGGCAAGGATGAAAAAAAAAAGGTACTACATGTGGACCGATGAAGCAACCTGTTGGGTGGAAAGATGAAGAGGGGGGGGGGGGGGTGGGGGGAGAGGTGGGCTTTAACTCTCTATTCGTCCCGCTTGCATGCCTACTACGATGTCGGAAGGTGAAGACTGGTGATGGGTGGGAAAGGTATTTGTACAAGCGAAAAGGGCTGTACCGAAGAGGAGAAAGCTTGGGCGACTCCTCGTCTCTAGAAAAAAACTTTCTCGTGAAGAATTTGAGAAAAAAATACGGGGTTGCCGAGGATGAAAGCAAAGGGCGATAGGCTAAGGGTCATCAAAACTGGGGAAGAAGTTCCCGAATGGCAAGAAGTGGAAGTTTGTCGGTCTTATCTATTAGAGAGACCGCAGCTTGGGGCTTAAAAAAGAAGCGTCCAACTGGAAAATCAAGTAAAGGAGGTGGGCTTTCTAGTTGAGGATGGGACAAGGAAATTTGCTTCCGTCAGGACTCATAAAGAGAAAAAAGGTGGACGGGAGTAGATTACAAGAAAACGGATTCCCTTTCAAAAAAAACGAGTGGTTGAGGGGGGGCTAATGGAGAGAGTTTGGAAAAAGGGTAGGGGAGTCATCTGTTAGATGGAAAGCTTCCACGAGGGGCCGGATATGGTCATGGAGGGGAAGGATGGAGGCTATGGTTCGAAGTATCTCGGGCGAATCGGAGAGGGAAAAAAACTAAACAGAAGGGGAAGCATGGCCAGGAATGACTCGGCAGTCGCAGAGAGGAACGGGAAGAGGAAAGAGGAGAAGAGTGATACCTTCTTCACGGTCATACTAGCGTCCTGGTGGAAGGGGAAAGAAAATGCAGGAGTGGCCGAGAGGGGCGTTTTGTGTAGACAAGTGGGGGAGGACCGCGTAGAGTGCGAACGGACAAGGGCTAATTAGGACAAAATTTCTATAGAGTGCAGTATACGAAAACCAAAACGACGCGTGACTTCGGCGAGGGAGAGCTGGGGGGGAGGGGGGGTGATAGAAAGGAGAAGTTGCTTTGCCGCCTGTGAGTCAAGGCTGGCCATGGCAGGGGGGGGTAGGAGAGAGGTGAGGAGCGGTTCTTTCAAATGACTGGGACCGGCATGGGTATTAGAGGTGAGAAAGGGGTGAATTGGGATTTGGAGAAGAAAAAGGC
>Ga0179593_1514503_pt1 | contig 10911 bp, 8 predicted proteins | sample CZODoug2_1_08_16_FD_185931 | JGI IMG/M metagenome (GOLD analysis project Ga0179593, IMG submission 185931) | Vadose zone soil fungal communities from Angelo Coast Range Reserve, California, USA - CZODoug2_1_08_16fungal (PacBio error correction) | ecosystem: Environmental > Terrestrial > Soil >...
GTAGGATCCCAGTTAGGAGATGGGCGACAGCATGCCAACTTTTTCGCATAGGATAGGGAAAAAAGAGGCGTATGGATCGTCTTTTCTGTTTCTTAAAAAAAATTAGTCGTTATCGCGGAAGAAAGCGATGAAGACAAGCACGCATTCCGTGAGGGCGAAAAAGCGAAGAACAAAACTTTACGCGAGAAAGTTCCCTGAACGCGTGGGAAGTACAGGCGCCGCGAAAGAGGCTTGACCCTAACTCTCCAATACCAGAAGAATTGGGTATTGGTCAAACTCGAAGGGGACAAGAAGGGAGCAAGAGACAGCGACGCGAAAAGCTCATGTTACTCCTTAGAGTCTTAGAAATAGTAAGTGGACATTGATAAAGCAATCAAGGGCAAACGCGCAAGATTCGCGGCAGTAGCAAGGAGTGATCGAAAAACGAGAGTCGGAGTCGGACTGAGGGGACAGAAGGAAAAGGGAAACCAGGCAAGGGGGAGAAAATGATGACAGCGGGAAAAAAGACTCATCCCCTTGCCGGCGGACATTCTTGGAGAAGAGGTGGAGAGCGGCCTCTTTGGTTCCCTTTAATGAGAGGGAGGACCCGAACAAAGATGGTGATGGAACGGAGCTATCGTAGGAAGGGAAAAAAGAACGAGGGAGACGAACGCGGAGTTGGATTTGAAGAAATCGCGTCAACCTGCCGAAAAGAGGGGAGAAAAGGAAGGTGACCTTACGTTTCGAGGCAAATTATGACTTCGCAAGAGGTCTTTCCAACCGGATGGGGCAGTGAAAAGGGATTGCCGGAGTTCAAAAGTCTAAACAATCGAAAAAGTGAAGAAACAAGAGGGGAAAGAAAAGGGGAGGTTTTTCTTTCTTACGCCAGACTCCTTACTATACCGTCCTCATTTCGAAACTCACTAAACTCGAAAAGAAATCAGCAGGCATGGGGAAACAACACTCTTAGGGGATTGGGCGGAACACAAGTCGGCTGAATTCGAACGAGGGGACGGATCTCTTAATTCGAAAAAAAAAAAAGATCTGAGTGCTCGACGAAAGGGGGGGGGGGAGGGGGAGTAGGGTGAAGAGGAAGGAATAAAGCAAGTTTTGAGGAAGCCGCGGAAGGAGTGCCGAAGGGTAACGGTCCGCCCTCCCTGGCCCACAGAACGGTCAATCACCCAGAGAGCAGCGGCAATCCGCCGTAAACCGCCAAGGTTCAATCCTGGGGGAAAGAAGTCTCAAGACAAAGTATCTCGGAGAGTCGAAAAGAAGATAGATGCTCGCGAACAAGGCAGAAATAATCGCGACAATGGAGAGATCTGACGCGGGCGAGCGCAAAAAAAAAACCTTAAGGATCGTAGAATCCCGATAAAGGGGTTTGGGAGAATCGGAGGTGTAAGAGAAAGAGGGCATAGGCCGCAGTTGGCTATTCGAAGAGGATCTTGAAATGTGAACGCGATCCTCCCCGGTGGGGAGGGATCCCGGGGGGGGAGAGTATCATCTATAAAACAACGGTGGGAAGAGTAATTCGAACCATCACCCAACTCATGAGCAAAGGGAGGAAGACGAGGAAAAATCCTTGGGGAAATCACAGGGGGAGGCTATGCGGACCGGTCAAGGACCAGAGAGAGGAGGAAAAAGCAGGGATCGGAAAAATCCAGGAATCGATCAGGTTTTCTTCAGGAACCTGTTGGCACGAGACCATCGAAGGGGGAAAAGGATTAGTTATGCGATGTGGTCGTAGAACATCGATTCTGCTCGAGAACGGAGATAGTATGAATGGAGGGGCACAGAGTTAAAATGTGGGGCGCCGTTTTGTAAAGCATAAGGACGCCAAATTGTGAGGCGCCTTTCGATATGATGGACGAGTCGTGGATGCCAGACGAAGAAGGACAAACGAAAAAACTTCGAAGGGAACTAAAAACAGCGGGGCGTATTCCTTCAGGCAATACTGACAGAAGAAGAAGAGGGCGGGGGCGCACTTAAGATTCGGCCGAAGTGGGTCAATAAGACGAGACTGTGAGGAACTGAAGCCGAGCCAGTTAGCAAAAATCCCCCGGGAGTGACAACAGAGAAATCTAGAAAGCTCGAGTTCAGTCTGCAGGTAGATATCAGACTGACCGGAGAGAAGGAAGACCGTTCTTCCGACCAGAACCGAGCCGAAACTTAGGAGAGGGGGTAAAGCAACGCGCTTGCTTAAATTTGAACGACAGTCAGCACGGTCCGTTCCAACCGGTGGAGAAAAAACTATTTCTCATCCTACAGCGCCATCGAACAGCTGGAAAAAGGGACAGGGGGAGAAAAGACGGAAACGGTCATTGATGAGGAGGGGGGATAAAGCACTCTAGAGGGAAAAATCAGTCGGCAGGAATCAAATCCCCTTTCGCTAAAATCTTGGGAACTGGGGACAGAACCTGCGGCCTTAAAAGGTCATGCAAATCGGCAGGCACGATCAGGGGGTCACTGAGGGTAAAGGAGGGAAAAGTCAGAGTTCCGCGTGCCTCCGAAGAAAAAAAGACAGTCATCGAATGAAAACGCTCTGGGGAAGAGAGAATGGCAGAGAGAGGGGGAGCTTTTGCAGTGGATTGCGAGGATTTTAAGTAAAAAGAAAGGAAAAGAAGACATTGATTATACGGAGACCTGAGCTCGTCAGTTAGGGTCGAAAAGGACACCGGAGGATGTCCCAGGCATTAATTTGAACTCAGGAGGATATTGCGGTTTCGGCAGAATTGAAGCGCCGTGGACATCATAAGCGTCGGTAAACGTCCCGTCGGAAAGGAGGGGGGCGCTCGCGCCTCCCCGAAGGCGGGAAGGGGCGCAAGGAGAAAAGGAAGAAGAGGGGGAAAAGAAAGGAGAAAAAAAGGGTACCACAATCCACTCCTAAATAGGACATGAAGGGTCGGGGGTTGGAACAAAGGAGAAAAAAAATAATTAAAAATTCCGCCCAAACTCGTGGTGGAAGCCGGGGGAGAAAAACCGGGAACCTTGTCTTCTAATTTAAGAGAAAAAAACTACGCGAGGGAAGGTTCAGGAAAAAAATAATCGGCCGGTAATAGAAGGAAATCGCTTCACCCGACGAGGTTCGACCGTGCAGAATCATAAAAAACACAAGGAATGAAAAATATATATACGACGGGGAAACCGCGACGTTGTCAGGAGGCGGCCTTCTGATGGGGAAGAAAAAAGCCTACAGGGATGTCATGAGAAAAAAGGAGGCAAAATCACCAGGGGCGACTATAACAACGCTATTACCAACCGGGCGCAACGTTTGCGCGTTCGAATGAGGTGGGAAAGGCTATTTGTCAAAAAACGACAAGAAGTATTCTGCGTGGCTGGATAAAGGGAGAAAGAGGCGAAGGGAAAGAGCAACCCAAAGAAAATTCATTTGCCAGCGACTGCAAAATATACGCATCGTGACGGAACGCGCTGACTGTCGGAAGGGACGCCAAAGTTTTGTTCGAGCAAACCGAAGGAGGTAAAAGGAAAGTGGTATCAGCATGACGCAACGGAGACAATCCGACCCATCTCCCTCCGAGCTAAGGGGCTACCATTTGATCCTCAAGTGCGTATTAAATGAGGAACAAACCAAAAAAAGGGCAAAAGTAAGCGCAAAAGGCCATTTCAGGTCGCTCACTCGAAGAGAGCGGGGGCGTCGAGGGCACGAGGGCGGACTTTTCGGTCCGGGAAGCGCAGATGGGAAGAGGAAAAAGCCCGAATCTCCAAATCTGACAGAAAGAGGGTGGACGCGGGGACGAAGCGCGACTCTTGGGCGCCCGTCGTTAAGGGAGAGAGGGAAAAACCAAAGAAGTGAAATCAAAAAAATCCTGAATCAAATGTCCGCACGAATACCTAGGGAGGAGGGCGCTCCCCTGACAGAAGGGGAGAGAAACGGGCAATTTACGGGCTTACGTTTTCGATGGGAATTATGAAAAAGGAGAAAGAGGGGCGTCCACCGATGGAAAAGGGCAGGGGAGGCCCGGAGGAGAAAAAAAACCGGGATGCAAGAAAAAAAACGCAGAGAAGAAAGTTTTGCAGGTTTCATTTATTAAACCCGCGAGGGACGGCAGGGACACTCGGGCGCCGAAGGAAGAAACTTGAAAGGAGGAATCATGAGAGGCGTCAAAAGGTAGGGGAAGGTTGGGAGAACAGTATCTCTGGGCGAAAACGCCGAAATCTTGCGCCGGTCAGAGAGGAAATCGGCCAGGGGGCAGCGAAACAAAAGCTGGTGAAGGGAGGGGGGGGGGGAAGGAATAAGCGCTGTAGTAACGCGAGGGCGAAGGGTCAACAAGGCGTCGTCCTGTATGAAACCCAGGAAAAAAGAAGGAATGAAAGCCAGAACACATATCATATGTCAAATAGGAGGCGGGCAAAAAACGAAGAAAACATTGTCACATAGTTGTATAAGAGGCAAGCGCAGGGCGCGCACAAGATCTCTCTCCGAACACAAAAATCATCGCACAAGGGAGACGTCAGGAGGAGGGACTCGGACACTACTTGAAAAGCACCATGAGAAGTAAGAGTGAGACACCAGTCCGATAGTTTTGGCGCTACAGCAGTCTCTGAAAATGGGAGGAAAGAGCAACCTCCCTTTTTCGGGGCTGATAAAGTCGGCCCGGGGAAATCCGCGATGCGCCTTCGCACGAGGGGGGAGTATCCGGGGTATAAGAAAAAAAAAAGAGGAGGGGGGGAGGGAAAAAAGAAGGAGAATATAGGAGACCCCCTTTATGGCACTCAAAGCGGTAAGAGGATCATCGTGTAACATGTAACTAGACGAATAGAACGCATCGCACTTCTCTTAAAAGGCATAGGAAAGAGGAGAGCAGCTATATCTGGGAAGGCAAACTAGAATAAAGGGGTTCGTCACGTCGTGGGGGTCCTCCGCCCGCGGAGAAGGAAGGGGCAGAGATGAAGATGATATTTTTGAGCTAGAAGAAAAAAAGACCCTCGGAGATGGGGGAAGAGGGAGGAAGAGTTTAAGCGTCTTTATTTCCCCCGTTTATCCGCCTTGGGGAATCGAGAAAAACGAATCTGGGTTTTATGCGCCGTTCCCTTCGCTGGTCCGATGGGTAGTGACAGGACCGGAAAAAACAAACATTGGCTCAAATCTCGGGGAAAAAAAAAAAAAGAAACCTCAAAGAGAGGAATTCCGTAATAAATCCAAAGACATCGGAGGAAGTAGCAGAAGGAAGGGCCCGAAGTTCACATAGATTCGGAGAGTAACAACGTTCTCCTAAAGCCGCCTTCCGGGGAAGACCAACCAGAAATCGGAATGGGAAAACATTGATTCACGAAGACGAGGTCTTAGTCATGGGCGGCATCTTCGGAGATGAAGAAGGTCTGAAGACAGGAGGCGTAAAATAAAAAAAAATGTCGGAGAGGGGTGAAAAGGGCAATTGCTTATATGGAACTCCGTGCCAGCAAGGGGCCGTTCCCAGCCGTTCATGCCATCCATACCGCCTCGAAACGTAGAAAGGAAAAGGTGCAACAGCTAACTTTGAACCTTTCAGAGGGAATCAAAAGAAAAAGGGATGTCGTCAGAAAGAAAAGGCAATGATCAAGTCGGGAACGCCGATAAAACGTGGGAGGGGGTCAATAGCAATAACATGGACAAGCGCGAGGAGAGGACGATGCTATCAGCAAATTTCATCTATGTTCCCAGCAAGAGAAGTTGTCCGCTGTCACAGCCTTCGCTCACCACTGAAATACAAATTCCAAAGTCCGAAAAGGTCACGACGCGCTCTCGGTTGAACGAGAGAACTTCCATCTAAGAGTTTGCGTGAGTGGCTGAAGGGGAAGGAAGAGGAGAGAAAACCTAAAAGTTATACCAGGGAAGAGGTGGGACGCAAAGGACTGGCGTAAACCGCCCGTACGAGAAATAGACTCCTCCTGAGGGGGGACGAGTTCGGAACCCGCGCGGGCGCTAAATACCATCGAGTGAGGAGCGAGGAAAGGGGGGGCGAGGACCGATAGCTGGACCCCCCTTAATTCCGTCGAATGCTATCGCTCCTCGTGGATCACGCTAAGGTAAGAACAGCAACGAAGAAATAGAAATACCCTGGTCGTATCCTTAGAAAATGCAGGAGAGGGGGGCATCGCAGGAAACATCGACCTTAAAACCTTGGTCGCCCCAGGGAAGAGGACATAAATACGCTCTGAACTCGATCCGACGAACGGAAGGATGAAATCGATGCCAACAGACGAACTTCGACCGCCGGAATGAGACTCAACAACAACGGAGAGAGAGAAGGGCAACGGGGTAGACCGCGGAATGGTCATCGTGTCGGGAAACCCGGCCGGATCGATGGAAAGCCGAGACCATACCTGGATGTTCCTGAATTAGTCCGCCTCCCAGTGTAAGGGAGATGGCGCCCGCAGGTGCCAACATCGCGGAAGTAGGAAACGGTTAGGTGGAAAAAAGGAGAGGGGTCCAAACCGAAGCCGTCTTTCTATTCTGTTGAGGGGGGAGGAAGGAGAGTATAAGACCGGGAACCGGGCGCTGGACCTCAGAAAAGGGGCGGACTATAACGAGAAAAAGACAGCCGACTACGTGAACTCACCTCAAGGGGGTGGTAAGGGGCGGGAAAGGAAGAGGGCCATGCCTAACTCCGCAAGAAGAAGGCAATTGAAACGGGGCACAAAAGGGTTGGGGAATAATACGACCAAGAGAGCACTGAGAAATGGTTCGAACTCAGTTCTTCTAAAAGAAGGCCATAAAAAAGGGCAAAGAACGGACGCAGATAAGGCCATTTTTAAAAAGTCAAGTCCAACCTCTCGAAAAACGAGAGAGACGTCACACGAATTGGGGTGGGAGGTGACTCCCGTCCGGGGCGCACGGAGGGACGAGGAGCACACCCTTTCCTAAGGTAAAGGGATCAGAGAGGTAAGGGAAAGCTCTCCCTGGGACGGCAATTGCCTCAGGTCTGAACCGCCCAATTGTTCTCGGGAGAGTCCTGTACGGGAAAGCCTAGGGAGAGAAAGGAGAGGTTAAGCGCTAGGAGGAAAATACCTTGCCGAGTTCGAAGGACTTTTTCTGGCGAGGTGAGATGGGAGCCATAGGACTCGCACTCTTTCAAAAGGACCGGCAGGGAAAAACAAGGGGGAGCACTTATTTCACGATAAGCAAAAGGGGAGTACCAGAAGAAAGTTTGGTTTCTTTTCTTGACTAACGCGAGAATCGAACCAGAAGCAGATCGGCCAACTGACGAATGAAATCGAGAGCTCAGCAATTCTATCGGTCAAACCCGTTCATGGTGTTGGCGCTAAAGGAGGGAGGGGAAATGAAAGAGATTGTGACAGATGAGATCAGGCGAGAGGGGAAAATGGAAGAGTGCTTCTAACGATCCATTGATTTGATCTTAGATTGCCAGAAGGAATACGCCTTGTTTGGTCAGTTTTGCGAGGACGTTAGAACAGGTCGTCAAAAAATCCCAGCATCATGACCGTAAAATCAACACCGAAAGAAGGGAGGTCCAAAGAGATCAACCCGGGACTCCATTTCAAGCGCGGAAAAACAGAGAGGTCCGTTCCTCAAAATGAACAGAGAAACGTTAAGATCTGCTAGAGGCAAAAACTCGTAAAAAGAAATCAGGAGCAATTGAGCATCTTAACACTGCAGAGAGGCACAGACGTGAAAAAAAAAGAGTCGGCCGAGGATCGGAAAACCTAATCTCGTGATTGTGAAGAGAGGGGGCATCTGAAGTCGAAAGACCGACGTTTCGAGCGTGAGAGAAAGATGAATTGAAGAAGGCGCCGTTGCGCCCAGGTTTGTCTTGATCAAGGGTGCGGGAAGAAGTAGAAAAGAACAACAACATATGGAAAGATATTCTGCCACACGGGAAAGACACCCTGCAAATGTCGAGAATTTGTCAAAAAAAGAATTAGCCGCATAAACCCGTTAAGTCTATCGACAAAGGCCAATGACCGCAAATCGAGATCATCGGCTCCATCCCGGCAATACAGTGAGGGGAAAGGTTTGACTTCAACGTCTGGGTTTCTCGCAAAAGCGGAAGAAAGCTCAATGCGCGAAGATATTTGTTCTCTATCGAGGAGAGGAACGCCCGCGCGAACTGGTGCTTGAGAAAACTCGGGACAAAGGGGGGGGCGCCGGTTGATCAACAACTCAAATGCCTCTGGGGGTGAGGCGTCAGTTCCTGCTGCAGGCCGATGTTTACAGTAAGGGACAGACGCAATGAAGGGGGAAGCGCGCAAAAAAGCTGAGAGCTAAAAACAGCTCGGAGCCTTCCGGAAAGATAAGCCAATCCATCTGGCTAGTTAGCAGCACTTGAGAGATTTCATCACTCAATATCGGATCCAGGGAAGAAGGCCCTAAAAGAGCCGTGTCGCGAAAAAATCAGAAGGCGTTTTAATCCTCTCATTGAAAGGCGACGCTCGAGGGGGAAAAAACAGTCCTAGGGCGTCTATCATCTTAGGATAGGTATAGCAAGGAGCTACTTAAAACCCGTTTCTGGCCGAGGGGAATGAAAGTGCGCATTGGGAGAACGGTTTAACGACCGGAAGCACGGGTCGGTGCCTAAGCCAATCCGGGGACTGAAAGAGGGACGCCATCGAAACGTACGCCCTCGTTCAAGTCGAACACAGGTAAAGTCTGACTAAAGAGAAGAATCCCGTCGCGAATCAAGATAAGTCAGGGAAGCGCCGGCTACAATCGTGGTGCCTTGAATTGGTCCTTAATAGGGAAGAGGAGGCTGAGGGAAGAGGAAACGATCGAGAAGAATTTCCTCCTATTGTCCATTTTGGAGTGATTGCCAATGTCAGCGGGGCAAAGAGCCTTAAAAGAAAAGTCCCAAAAAAAAACAAGCAAGAAAAAATTCGGGAAGCATGTCAGACCTTTTTCGAGGGGGGGAGAGGCCGAGGAGGGCGAGAGGGGCAGGGACGCTGATAATTGTCTTAGATTATGACCTGAGTAGCAAAGGGAGAAACCGGACTGTGGTCGATTGCTCCCAAAAGAAGAGGTCACATGAGAGACAAAAATAAGTCCAGTCTGAGGGGGAGTTCGAAAGAAGAGGGACAGGGGACGTACATGAAGAAAACATCAGTCAAAGACGGAAAGAGGAGGAATTGGGGGGCGTCGGCGGAATCGCGCAACCGGATTCGTCTTAGTTCTTCATCTCCCAAGGATAAGAGGTGATCCGATAAGAAGCACACTGCAAAGAAGACTTACATTGAGGGTGGGGGAAACAAAGAGAATGGAAAAAAGAAGAGGAAAAGATATCTCTTTTGAAAAATCGCGGGGCGCTAACCTGGGGGGTCGGCTATATCGACATCCATGAGGGCTCGCTAGGAGGGAGGAAAATCGATCCGACTCGGAAGAGAGGGCCCTCCGGACAACAGAAGTAGAAGAAAGATATCAACAAAAAAAAAAACGAGGAGTATGTAAATATAGACACGGTCACGAGGAGGTGGGCCGCCATCGCTTCCCCTGACATTCGAGTTCGAATCTATCCAAGAATCAAAGAACATGGAGGTCGAGTAAAGGAAGCCTTTCTTTCTGCGTGGGGGGAAAAACGGAAGGTTGGTCTCATTGAAGCGTGAAGCAAGGGGGAAACCAAAAGAACCGACAAGCTATGTCTAGTAATTGATGGCCATGGGGCTGAACTTAAAGCTTTATCCCGAGGAGACTTTCTGAAAAAAAGGAAACTATCCGGGAGAAAAGAAGGGGAGGAGAACAACGGGCATCATCTTTTACTTCAAAAACTAAGCGAGAGGGAGGCAGACAGCGCGCCCGGCCATAGATGCCGAACTAGCGAACTAAATAAGACAGGCATTATTGTGTCATTGATCAAAGGGGGTACTCAGAAAAGGAGCCAAAAGAGACCAGGGTCTCAGGAGGCCTACAATAACTTGGGATGCAAGGAAGGCAAAAAACAGCGCAGCTATGAATCAAAAAAAAAAGGAGCGAGGGGGAGCATTTCGAATAATTGGGGCTTTCTTCGGTCAGGGAAAGAAAAAGAAGTGAAAAACGGTAAAAGCCTCAGCCCGCTTGAAACCATATCGAAGTTCCTTCGCAATCGGTTACGCGATCGCGCCTCTTGTCTGAAATTGTTAAGAAAGTAGAAGACACTTAAAAACTATATCGAAACTTAGAGAGGGAAGGCCGCAGAATAAGATCTACGCTTATTGGATTTCTCATCCGCAGAAAAAACTCTGACGATTTTTCGAACTTGGCAAATTTGGACCTGGGCGAACGCAATTTGCGGACAGCTGGAGACCCAGGAGGGGGGGCCTGAAAAGAAGTGCTTCAAGATTGAAAGAAGGGCAAGTGATAACAAGAAATTTTAAGTGGGTTTACTTTAAGGACGGAGGAGAAAGGCCAGTGTATCTCAACTCCTTACCCGGGAAAGGAGAGAGGGGAAATCACAATTAGAGTCTGTCACCGCCATCGTAGTTGGCGCTGGGACGGTAAGTCTTAACTCTGGGACGAAAATCGGGGAAAGAAGAGGCGGAAGCTTACATCTTTCATAGTGTCTGAACTAACGACTATGGAATGATTATTGTCAAAAAACCGAAAGGAATCGAGATGTTGGAAAGAGATCTGAAAAAAAGAAGGTAAGTCAAAAAGGACTTACCTTTCCTGAAGCACGCCCAGAGCAGCAGGAGAAAAACAGAGATCCATGGATGAGAAACCGTCGCAAAACATTGCTTTCACATAAGTGGCAGTGAAGGAGGGGCGCATTCGCGATAGTATCTATATGGAAAGACGAAAGGGGGCAGAAATAGCGGCAATTGAGATATCCTGCGAGCGTCAACACGAAGGGGAAAAAAATGGTCCGAATCGCCTATCGGGAAGGGGGGGAGAGAGAGGGGTAACTCGACCATGGGGAGGAGAAAAAAAGCACGGGGCGATGCGTCTCTTATATGGAATGGTAGCGAGAGGCAAAAATTGGCCGTCTTTATCCCGGAGGAAGAGAG
>Ga0179593_1639540_pt1 | contig 10911 bp, 8 predicted proteins | sample CZODoug2_1_08_16_FD_185931 | JGI IMG/M metagenome (GOLD analysis project Ga0179593, IMG submission 185931) | Vadose zone soil fungal communities from Angelo Coast Range Reserve, California, USA - CZODoug2_1_08_16fungal (PacBio error correction) | ecosystem: Environmental > Terrestrial > Soil >...
CGCGGGTGAAGGGGAAACAACTGCCTCAATTAACTCTTTTCTAACGCGCCGGATTAAAAAGGGATTGTCGTTGACCATCAGGTTGTCTCACGTGAACGTCACTAGGGAGTTTCGTGCAAGTTTTTCTCCAAGGAAGTTCGGGGGACTCAGATTGCGTTGGGAAAAGGGGGAGAACAAAAGAATTTTTTCCACTCGCTTACCAGGACATCTTAAGGGTAAGAAGGGCGCCTAAGAGAGAAACTCCAGGAAAAATTAAGCGTCCAAGGCGGGACGGTAAACTATACGATAAGCCGCCGCAACTAGGATCGGGACTAAAGGCTGGTCGTTTATTGTGAAAATCTTTTTAAGGGCGCGCAGATCGAGGCTGCGTTCTCAGGGGACGATTATCGCGAGAGATCTACATTCGAGAGATTGGCGCAAGGCGGGGATGTCTTTGGGGGAATCGCTCTGATACCTTCCTGGGCGAGAGGGGACTGGGTGAAAGGGGGGGGGAAAAAGAATTACTACCGGTGGAAAAGGTCCAACTTTTAGATATTCTCTGGTGCCTTTCGGAGTGACGAACGGGGGGAAGGAGTTCTCCCTTTCATGGTCTAGAGGGGCGGCGGAAAACCGCCAGGAGAACAGAAAGGGGGGCTTTTGCCGGTGTGATTCCGCAATTTCATAAGGGGTACGCCATTTGAAAATCACGGGCGGGAGGAGGAGCTTGGACGAATGTTTGTCCGCGGAGCATTATTGAGCGCTTTGCGGAATTGAACACAGAAAAAGCCAAAGAACTGATTCCTATGAAGAAAGGAATATAACTGAAAGGACGATTTATCGGGGGTTGGGTTCTCAGGATCTTGGGGAGGGGGGTTAAAGGCACTGATATCACGCGAGGAAAGGAGAAATGCACAGGGAAGGAGGGAGCCCTGAGCCTAGATTTTCAAAACAAACGTGAAAAAAAAATTATTGCTGTCCGCCGCGCTATGAGGGGACACTAAACTATTGGGGAAAAAGAATACATTTGAAAAGAGGGGCGTCTCGCAAGAAAAAGAACCGATGAAGCGACCATACAGAAGAAACACCTATAAAGGGGAGCCAGGAAAAGAATACCTGCGTCACATGTTTTTCAAACTAATTCACGACGTGCCGCAGGGAGGGGACTGAGAGACTACTTTCCGACCCAGGCTCATCGAGGAAGTTGGAGGGTAGGGAAAGTATGGTCCTGACCGAATGTCCTTGCCAAAGAGGGGGGAGGGAAGAGAGTCAGGGCGCCGCGCAGAAAAAAGCTCGCGCAAAGGCCTGGCTCTGGGATTCGAGCTGAAAACAAAGAGATTCGAACAGAAAGGGGGGAAGAATGAAGATGTTTGCTCATGTAGATTTCAAAAAGATGCGTCCACCGGTTTAGAAAAAGGGGAGCAAATTTAAGCAGGGCAGAAGTGGCAAAGCCGGAAGGGGGGAGAGGAGAGGGACGGACCGCGTTTTAAACTCTCAGGGGGAAGGGGAGGGGAAGGGAAAGTCGTCAAAGCAATCACGAGGGGAAAGGGTGGGACATGCGGACAGACCCTGGAGAGACAAAAAAATTTATTCCATGATCGGGGGGGGCAAAGGGATACCTCTCAGGGCTGCACGTTAAAGTGGAGGGGAAGAAATTTTGGTTTCACCAAAGAGAGAGGCATTCCGTTTGCGGGATGGGCTGAAGGGGTTGGAGAGGCGTCCGAACGAGAAACGCGGTTTCTAGGCGTAAGTAGCCAGAAAGCGAACACAGTTCCCTTGGTCGATGTGAAGGGAGTACTGGGGGGAGGGGAAAAGGCGATCGATTCCCTACCTTCGTGGAAAAGCAAGATGACCACGTCTTCCAACACGCTGGCTGGGGAGAAAGAAGGGGGGTTTAAAACCTTGGGGGGTTCGCGTAACCACACCGTTTCATTCCCGGGGGAAGGGAAGGGGGAGGGCAAAAAGGAACCCTATGACGTTTTCGTCATGCAGATATTCTCGGGCATTATGAAGATAGCTAGGCTACAAAGAACACCCAGGGGGGAGGAAACAAAGAGAGGGTCTGTCTGCAGAGTGCGGGGTGGGATGGCTCTAAAGGAGAAAACACGCAGGTTCAGGACCTGGGAGTTCACCTATTGGAGACGCCAGTTCTCGGGGGGATACGATTTGGGGGAACTGTTGAAGATGAGGAAAGACACGCTTACATACAAAAGAAGTATTGTCATGCCTCAATCTGCTTCATCGTTACCGTGGATGAACGGGGATGGAAGCGTACTCGCATCTCGAACGAGGGGAGAGGGGAAACAGGAGGAAGGGGAAACCGAAAAACGAAAGTTGATCTCAGATATCAATTCAGCATCTTCATTGAACGCGGGACAAACCATCGGATTGATTCAAAAAATCGTGTTACGAAAAAAGGGGGTAGCCGCCGGTTTTACTCGGCGGATAAACAAAATATAAAGGGGGGAAGAAAAAATCCAAAAAATGCCTACTCCATGAATTCGAAAAGATCGCCGCGAGGGATGAGAGCGAGGAGACGCGTATGAGAAACACGCATGAAAGTGGGCACTCGACCTGTTCTTTCTCGGCAATCTCTTCAGGAGGCTGGGCCTGATTTGGCAAAGGGGGGAGCACTCGATCGAAGGAATACGGAGCAGCCCGGCAAAACTCAATTAAATCGGCTCTGCTGAAGCCTTACCCATGTCAATCGGCAGACCGGAAAAAGAAGTACTGGCACTCTCAACAACAACAGATTGCGGTATGAGAGAGAAGGGAGGGGGGGAGACATAGGGAGGAAAGGGAGTTGCGGGGTGCGGAAGTCTGGTTAGGCGTCCAGCAGAGCCGATTTCAAGGCTTTTTCCGTCCGGGCTGCTAAACCGTCATTACAAGAGCTTCGATCAAAAGGGAAAGAAATTCAGGGTTGGCCCATCGAGTCTAGCGACTCGGGGGCAAAGGGGGCCCGGGAGGAACAGAATGCGTGTGGGCCAGTCGGACGGGGTGAAGCATAGATGTGGCCTCATCGATCGCAGATACAAGAAGCAGGGGAGGTCGGCATCGAGCTGAGCGGTTGAATTCCCGAGTATATCTTTGTCGAGAAAGGAGGGGGGGATCAAAAAAAAATCTCACCACGATTTGGCGCGGAATCATGAAATTCGGGGGATTTCACAAAAAAACTGGGGGGAGAAAGGGTGATCCGCTCGTCGCGCGGGAGGGGGGGATTTGAAAGAGGGGTCAATGTGCCGTCGAGTAAAGCTTGAAAGTACCGAGAAAAGGGGGAAGCCACCAATTCTGCGGTCGGACTGATGAAAAATGGAGAAGGAGCAGAATAATAATTGGAAGGGGCGTGGCGGACCAGTGTATAAGGAAAAGGGACAAGAAAAAAAAGGAGAGGCGAGCAAATAGTTGAACGAATGTCCGTAACGCAGGGACCGTGTGCGGTAATGGGGGAAAGACCACCGGGCCAGCGCACCGATATAGATCTAAGTGGGAGCGATGGATCTAAGGCCGAGGAAGAGGGGGAAGAAGAATATCTTGGCAATTACGAACTGCACAGGGGGGAAGGTTCCTAGAACGACCAAGGAAGCTGAAACGGTAAAAGAAAACTTGGTTTACGAATCCAGGTGTGGGGGGGGGGGGGACGGGGGGGAAAGCCATCCTGAAAACCAGTGGGGAGAAGTGGTCATCGGCTTCGGGGGGACACGGAGGGAAAGGGCATCGAGGAACTAGCAAGTAGGGAAGGGGAACAAGAATTCCCTGTTTCGAGGTAGATGGAAGCGAAGAAAATCCGAAAGGAAAGTCCTGTGAGACTTCGCGCAAAACAATATTAACCTGAAAGGGGAAGCGACCTTGAGCGGTAGAAAACAAAGGGAGGTCCAAAAAAAAAAAAGAAAGGTATAGTCCCACCCCTCGATTACGGGGGCTAACGATTCGAGAAACTTCAAAGCCTAGGGGGAGATGCCAAAGATCTTGATGGTTGTGCTTTGGGGTAAAGAAAAGAACCGAGGGCGCGGCGAGGAAAAACGAAGGGGGTACCAGCGCAATAATTTTTCGCGAGGGGGACATGCGTGAACTAGTCTGCGCCAGTGCGACAGGTGGAAACGAGAAGAAAGTAGCGAGTTCATGATCCCGTCAGACGGGGAAGTTGTAAACGCTCGAATCTCCAAGAGCGCAGATCTGAATTGCGCGGAGAGAGCGAAAAAGGGGAAGGCCCGAGAAAGGAAGCTATCAATGAGTTGGGAAAAAACTTCAGGAATCAAAAGAAGGGAAGAAGAATTCAATGGTGAGGAAAGTCCGTCAAAACTAAACGAAAGCGGTTGAAAAAAACTGGAAATTCCGTTAAAAAGAAAGGACGGAGGGACGTACTGCGTTAGAGGGTTGTTCGATGCTGTACAGGTCAGCCAAATTGGGAAGGAAAACCGCCGGGACGTTCACATGGGACGAATATTGAAAGAATGTGGTCGAAGGCGCGGAGAGGACTCATTGGGGGGGGGGAGGGGCCGTGTAAACATTTCGAAAAAGGAGGAAGCAGAAACTGCAGTTCTCACTGCGTTATATTCCCGAAAGACAGAGGCACAAAGAAAACCACAGGGAGAGGGAAGTCCCCCTTTCCTTTCGGAAATTCAGTTCACTAGCCGAAAAGGGGAGCTCGGACTTGGTCTCCGTGTTCTCTTGTGTTAAATTCCGAAAAAGAATCAATAGCGGCACTTAGGCAATGCGGCAGTAATATCCCTCCTCCAAGAAGCGGGAGGTATTGGAATTCAAGTTCGCAAAAGCCACATGACAAAAAGGAGGGGGAGAGGGGGGCCTTTGGCAAGCGACAGCGAGCAACAGGAAAAGAAACTCTAGAAAAAGAGGAAGCAGGTCCGGCTTATCACGACCAAACAAGATAGCGTCATGAAGGTAAGGGACAGCCCTTTTAAAGTATGAAAAAAAAAAGCACCCAGCTCGGCGGAAGGAACGCGCAATCATAAAGGACAGAAACGACTGCCGGAGAAAGCGAAGGAGGGGGGGGGAGGGAGACTCTCTCGAAGCTTTGCGAACCTCCTAATGATCTTATTCCCGCTAGACCGCTCCTCAACAAAAAAGCGATGAAGAGAACCACATTTGTAGTGATATTTTCAGACTGAAATATGAGACAGAGGTCATGAGATCGGGAGGTACGAAGGAAGGGGGGGAGGAAATCAAGCGGATGATGACCTCAGCTGGCGGTAACGATGATCAAAAGGACGTTATACTGGTTCACAACCGTCACGAAAAAGCAGGGAACAAAACCCTTCATGTAACAGGCTACGAAGGAACCCCCAAGTCGCAGCCGAACTTGATGGTTCAACCAACGCCAATGAGAAAGGGGAGTCGAAACGTACCACTATGTTCATTGGCCGGGTTTGGGAAAGAGACGTAAAAGGGAGGGTGGAGCGCACACGTAATAGGGGATCAAACAAAAACGGAAAGGGGGGGAGGGTGCGCGACATCAAGATAATCGGGGAGGAAAAGATGCATTGAAAATCAAGGGGGGGAGACCGCAAAAACGTTATGTACCGGATGGCGTTGACCGGGGGACGGCGCCCTTTTAAATCGTAGGAAGGGGAAAAGATGGGGAAGCAGGTTCTATAGAAGTAGAAAAGAATGGGTAACAGGGGGTACAAAAGTCCGGAAATGGGGTTTTGGGCCAATTACAATCGTATGTCATGACGCGGGAGGAGCTTGAACAGATTCAGCCACCGCGGATCCTCTCACTGACTCTATGGATCGGGAACGATATTAACTATAAAGCAGAAGCATCACTACTTAATGGGGGGGAAGAACCTCTCGGGGAGGGCTGGGGAAAAGAGTGGGACGTGAGCTGAATCGAGGGGAAGCGTGAGGAACAGCTAGGCGGGATCCAGCCATGGCAGTAGTCGAGAAAGCAAGGGTCCTTCCTTTATGAGGGGCAGGAGCGAATTCTGGGTATTGGTGCCTTTTGTCATCCCTTAAGGACGACAGGACAAAAAAATTAATTTCAAGAGTTAAGGCGCGGTTTTGCCGGTCGGAGTGGAGCAAGACGAGAGGGGGTTAATCGGTTCGGAAGTGCTCTTCTGCGTGCCAAAAGACATCTATCGGCGGCAGAGGGGGCAAGGGTGCGCGCACGGGACGCATTTTAACATAATGTGAGGCATTAAAAAAGGGTCCGAAAGAGAACGATACGTGTGGGAGCGAAATGTTGGTCCGGCTGGACGCATTAGTAGGAGAGAGGTGGAATTTAAAGAGAACACGGAGAAAAGCAAGACATGTTCAGTGAAGAAGAATATACGAAGGAACACATTTAGGGGGGGGGGTTCGCTGAATTAGAACCTCTTTGTTGCGCGGGGTCGGAATCTACGCAGGACATGGAAGGAAAAGCGAGGGAAGGAGCGACTACTCTCTCAATTTTCCACGAGAGGGGGGGCGCCCGCCGCCTAAGGACACAAATCGGGCTTAGAGGGGTCCAAGAACAATGTGGACGTCCACGGCGGGGGCGGAGCGCAAAAAAAAATGGGAAGAAAAAGACTGAAAAACCCGAGCGGCAATTCCTCGTAAAGGTTTTTCACACGAATTAAGGGAAGATGGGGAACCCAGTCGTTACAAAGGAAGGGACGACTTTCTCACCAGGCTCGAGAAGAAGGTGGAATGTGGTTCTGATTCCTGATCCGAAGGGATTGCCCCAAATTCGACTAGATAGAGAAAAGGAAGATCATGTCCTCGGAATCAGATACTGCGCTCGAATTCGGAGTGAAAAAAAAAGGGAAGGGGGGACGGAAAGGGCCAGTAGAATCTCTTTTTTGCTCCCATGTAAGACCAGGCTCGGTCCACAAGTGGGAAAAAACGGTTCAAGCAGGGCCCAGATGAAAAAGAAGTCAGGGGGGCCCGTTTGTCCCCTTCCCGGAGGAAAGCCGAATCAAGGGGGTTAAAGTCGCTCCTGCGTCACATCAAACCACACGAGTTGATGAGGCTCGAGGGAAAAAGAAGACGTACTTGATTCCCGTAAGAGCTACGGTGGGACGAAACTAGTCAAGGGGGCTGCACGTTGAGTGGAAAGGAATCAAAGGGGGGTGGAAAAAACTCACAGGGACTCGTCATACCGTTGGCTGTTTGCATGCGGGTGTGGCGCAGGAAAGAAAAACGGACCGGATTTCGGGGATGGCGTAGTAATCCATCATCGGAAAAAGTGCCCGTGTATTAAAGGGAGACGGGGGGGACTCGAGCTTTGTAGTTCCGCGATGCCAGCCTTCCGTGGGTGTTTTTCGAAGAAAGGAAAACGTCTTCGATCTTCGCCTCACGGATGGCTGCTCCCACCGTAGGGGGGGGAAGGGATCGGAAAAAAACTGGGAATTCCCTGTCCGTTGGAGAACACTGCTAGGGGAGTAGGGGGGAAGATTTTCTCGTTCAGTAGCCGACCGAATAAGCTATGTAACAATCCCCAAGAAAAAGAATCAAACATCGGAAAGGGGAAGGGAATTGCTGGGATGCTCATTACACACTATCGCCACAAGAAAAGAAAAATTGAAAAAGGCGTGGTCACCTAATTTGAAAAACATTCTCGGGGTTTCTAGATGTTGGGACTCGCGGGGGTCACGGGGGTACCACCTCTTAAAGAAAGTATTTTCCTTGCCGCCCATCCGGCGCATTCATCGTTGAGAAAAGTGTGAGGGGGGTTACTTTTCGAAAATGGCGACATCGTACAGAAAATCAGCGACGCGTGAGCGCAACACGAGAACCGAAGAACCCGAGTGGAGCTCTATCATCAGACGGGGGGGGAGGGAAAAAGCAGGAATTTAAAATAGCCGCGCAAATCGTGGGGGAGGGCTAGGTGGATGTGGTGGAGGCGCGGGGGATAAACAAAATTATACCACAACGGCATCAACCAAATCATCTCTGGAGGGATGGGGGAATGAAGGAGGCGCGCGCGAGGATCGAAATGACAGGAGGCACAGCTGGCTAAAAAGACCTCACCGGAAAGGGGGATCAGGCGTGGGTGTGCATCGGGGGGTCGGGGCCTGGTGTGTGCGGGTTGGGACGAGAGGAGGAAAAGGGGGTGGGTTGAGGGAAGGGGGGATTGCCGTTTGCCATTTAGAGAGCAATAGATCGGGTATTGTTTGGTGGGAAGGGAGAACGGCACTTCGAAAGCCTGAAATCTGCGCTCTGGAAGAAAAATTTAAAAAAAGGAAATGGAACCCCATGGATTAAGGCCGCTAAGTGACAGCCTGCCCGGAAATGAGATTCATTGGGGAGAGGGGGGACCGTGAAGGGTGTTCCGCTTATTCCTTAATAGATTGGCGTGGCGGAAAGTAACGTGTAGGGGGAAACAATACAGGCGTTCTTGCCCCGGGCTGCTTGAGCTTCCAAAATCTCGATCGCGGCGGAAAGGCGTGGGGGAAGCGGTCGACTTCCCGAAAGAAGAAAAAGGAACTAGAGGAAAATTAAGAAGAGGCGTGTCAGGCGGAGCGGTAACAACCTGTGTCCGTCGAGGAACGGGGGAGCGACTATCGCCTTCATGGAGTGCGGCAAAGAGTTAGAAAGAGTGGTATATTAGGTGTGGTGGGTTTTTTTGTTTTTGGGGGGGGGGGGGGGGGGGGTGAGGGGGTGGGGGGGGGGTTGGGGGTGTTTTTGTTGTTTATCACAACCTGCGGCGCTCCAAACGAGAACATCTCCACGGGTGCTCGGAATCGCATTAACAAGGACGAGCAGAAAAACAAGAGTAGCGCTCCCTTCGCGGCCGGCAAGGTTGGGAAGAAAAACTAGGGAGCAGTGGTTAGGCACGCGTCGAAGAATCGGGAGATGGGGGGTAACCTCGATGGTCGCAAAAAACCACGGAAAAGCGGAAAAAGGAGGGGCCCTATTTGAAGGCGAAATAATAAAAAAGGGAGGGGAAGGGGGCAAATACGGAAACCGCGGCCCAATGTAGAAACTCAGAGAAGGACAAATTCGGTGAACCAAATGAGGAACGGGGAATTGGGACAACCACCTCCAAGCTCAATCCAAAGAGAGAGAAGGGGTTGTAGGCAGAAAGAGGTTAGGGGAATAGCATTTATCGCATAATTAACGAGAATAGAAGTGCACGAAAACGAAAAATTGGAGGTTTCCTCAAAAGGACAGGTAATGCTTAAACGGTCTTGGTTAGAGCCCAGGGGTGGGAAAAAGGGGGGGGGCGGGAGAGAAGGCTCAGCGTGGATACTGGTCATCGGCTGGAAGAAAAAAAACAAAGGCAGGAAGGGCGAGGACTCGAGGAGAAAGCCTCCAGAGATCCAGTGGGTGTTCGATCGATGGATAAGACGCCAAAAAATCTGGGGAAAAACTACTCAAAAACCAGTCCGGCAGCAAAAAACAGGTATGAAGACGAATGGAGCTGGGCGACAAAATGGAGGCCGTCCAAAAAAAAAAAAGGGAGAAAGAATCAAAACCGTAGTCGATTACGGAAGAAAAGGACGAGAAGGAGGTGGCTCGACATGAACAAGCTCGTGGATTGAAACCGAATAGGGAACGCGCACCGTCGCGGCTGAGGGCTCCCGCCGGGAGGAAAAGAAAAAGGGTCCGGCGGGGGGATCGTCCCTGCTGGAATCAGGGATCTGCGCCAGTGGCGAGGTGAAAAGAAGGGGGAAACAGGACAAAAAGAATATTCAGGATCCCTGGAGGTGAGACGGGGTTCATCTCGAAGTAGCTCAGTAGATGGGCAGAGCGGCCATGTCGAAAAAAACGAGCGAAAGAGATGTCGATTTTTGGGGGAAACCCTTCGATCAGGAAAGAATCAATGAAACCAACAGAACGGAAGAATCGTCAATCTAAGGAAAGACGTTTCCAGACTCACGGATTCGTCCGGAACATGTGACAATAGGCAAGTACGGGGAGAGATGGTTGGCGGAAGTGTAAACTGTTTAATGTTAGAAAAAGCGCTGGAAGAAAAAAAACGAAGGGGGTCACTTGTTCGCAGATGGAAGAAGCGATTGGAAGACATAGCGATAAAGGACCAAGGGGGGGGGGTTGAGGTTGAAAAAACGATAGAAAAGGTCAGAAATGCTCAGCGCCCTGTTGCATTTCTCATATCTGCGTTTATTAAAAAAAAAACACATAATCCAATGAAGAAAACCACAATACACTCAGGAAATGGCAAAGGTACGGAAGTCTAAAAAAGGGGGGGAAAGGGCAAAAAAGCCTTCAGTGAGGCTTTTCTCTAGACCTGCTTCTGGTGTGAGAATTCCAAAAAACTAAGGGGCCTCAAACCATTTCGGCTGCAGTAGCGGGGAGTAATAGCTCCGCAAAGAGAGTGCCGTGAAAAAGAAATGAGGGGGGGGGGCATCACAGTGCGCAGCCACGGACATAAACTCTGCCGGCTCGAAAAAAAACTCCGGAAAGGACCCTACTCGATACCCCCTAGAAGGCATGGGAAGGAGTAGCGAAAGATAAGGCTGAATTTCGGTTACCGTTTTAAGTTGACCAAAAGGAAAAAAAAAACCAAAGGAGAGAAGGCTGTAAAAAGGGGTACAGCACCACGCTGCCGCGGATAAAGCAAAAAGAGATGGGGGATCTCGCGCGAAGTTCCGCGAACCGCCGGAAGAAGAGCTTATTCAGCAGACGAACCAAGAAAGGCCAAAGGATCTTCCCGCTAACCAATAATGTAGGTGAGAGGGGCTCGAAGAAGAGGGTCCCGTTCCCGATCCAGACGTCATTTATCGGGGAAAAGGGGGGTAGGACAAATCTCTCTTAAAGTAATATTTAACGTTTCATCGAGGGGAAAACATAGAAAGATAAAACAACGTCGCAAACTTCGGAAGTCGAAACATTATAACCAGGCATCTAAAATCAAATTAAACGCGAACGAGTGAATGGTTTAACGCCACTCCCTTGTACATCACGGCAGTTTCTTCCCGAACCACGAGTTCGGAGGTTGAAGGGGGGAAGATATCTTGACGGGTCGCGCAACAG
>Ga0179593_1711242_pt1 | contig 10911 bp, 7 predicted proteins | sample CZODoug2_1_08_16_FD_185931 | JGI IMG/M metagenome (GOLD analysis project Ga0179593, IMG submission 185931) | Vadose zone soil fungal communities from Angelo Coast Range Reserve, California, USA - CZODoug2_1_08_16fungal (PacBio error correction) | ecosystem: Environmental > Terrestrial > Soil >...
CAGAAGACTGCAGGGGGGCGGCGACGCCCTGAGCTCGTTAAAATTTGCCAAACAAGAAATTATCTTGGGGGGCAAAGATAGCGAAAGGTATAAAATGGGGATCGTCCTCTAAATTTGGACGAAAAGATGTCCGTACAATGATACTCCGCCTAAAAGAGAAGAGTACGGTAACAGGGGGGGTGATCAAGGGCGTGCGGCGCCCCAACACATAAAAAGACCGTCCTTCGGTAAAGTGACCGGGTCTCGACCACAAAGTCGGAGAGGTGCCATGCCATTACCTTAAGAGGTGCTGCCGGGAAGTTCGTTAAGAGCGGTCAGGACACGATGGTGGCGAAGGGGGGGGTTCCTACGGTTGAGGGAAAGGAAGTCGCCTATAGTGTTAGACAAAGGCGGAGCTGATGAAAAAAAAAAGGAGAATAATTTTAGCTTGAAGTGTCTTTCGTCATTATCAAACTTCGTTCTTCAGTAGAGAGGGCAAGAAGACCAATATGGGGAAGGGAAGGAGGCGGAGTTGAGAATGCAGCTATTCCTCGCGGTAAGGGGTTTTCGCCATATTTGGGGAAAGGCAGATAAGGCAATGCCGAAGAACAGCAGCGCCCATTGGTGTTGAGGAAAAGCCCGCCCGGAGATGGAGGTTTCCTCAACGAGGCCAATCTTAGGGAATCACCCGAAGGAACTTCTGCCTATCAAGACGGGCGGCAAGATCGACTAAAAAAAAGATGGGACGGGCATGGGGCCGTCGACCCGCAGATAGAGTATCCTAGCTGCTATTGGGAACAGCACGCGATGACCCTCCGGAGAGTCACCGTGAGGGTGGGGGAGACGCCGCAGCCTGATCGGAGAATGAAAAGGAGAGGACAGCGCCAAGCGAAAGCACCATTGATCTGTGTGGACCATCGAGGGGAAAATTTATACTCCGCCGATGCCGAGTTTCGGTCGTCCCACCAGAGGGAAAGTGACGCTGGGGGGGAGGAGCGCACGGATCGGAAAAAGCGAGGTGCAAGGTCCGGAAAGAGGAGCCAGCTGTTACAACTTCAGTGGTATTTCATATGAGCCGAGTCTCGATCAAACGCGGATGAAACGGAAAATAGGGAACAAATGTGGGTGGAAGCATAGGAATCCGACATCTCCTCTTCAGAAAAGAATGAAAGCAGGCGCCTCTCAGCTCTCCACTCTCAAGGTCCGGAGACCGCGTCTTGCAGAGCTAGGGGGAAAGAAAGTGCCATCAGGATGCGGGTTGATGGCCGAACACCACATCCTGCGTCAAAAAACTCAATTTCCGAAGGGAAAACGCTCAGCCCTGCCGGGTTGGGGTCATTGCGGAGAAACACCCAGGTGAATGCGCAAAATCCAGATTGGCGAAGGAAGATTCCGATCAACCATGGTGTACATACTCCCTGAGGAGAGGGGATTAGAAAAATGAAAAAGAAAAAAAGGGGAAATGAGGGGCAGGAGCAGGCCTCGGCACCGTTGAAAAACTTCTTTCCTATGAAGGGCCAGCTCTATCAGAGACGCAATGGTCGGTAAGAGGGCATCTTGCCAATATCCCGGAATCGTAAAGCACGCAGCTTTGGAAAAAGAAGGAAAGGGGGGAAAGAAATGATCAAAAGTGTTCGTCCGGCTGGAAGCCCAAAGGACAAGTGAGCGGCAGTGGCGGAAATTTCCGCAGGCCGGGACTGACAAATAGGAGGGATTCTGGGGGAACGATCTGTTCGCCCTGAAGTTGAGCCGACGAAAGGGGGGGACGACTATTGAAAAGCGGGGGAAAGAAGCCACATCTCCGCCGTCGACAGGAGTCGCGGGTCGACGAAATGCCCACCGTCGGTCACAGGAGCATGGGGAATGAATAATTCATCTTGGAGAGGTATTGCGCCGAAGGTCAACCATGCAGGGGGGGTGAAAACACGGAATGACCGACACCGGATGGTCAAAGCGAAACTACGGTAAAGAAAAAACCCCTGGATACCAAGGTCCACCCTACCGACTGCGAAAAAGAAGCCGCGATTCCCTATTAGTGCCATGGGAACGATCGCTCACGCCCAGGAGAAGCTGCGAAGGACTTCGTCATTGGGGAAGGGGCGCACGGCGGATTAGGGCGAAGGGCTACGAATCCTGAACAGGCAGGGTAAACGATCGTGCAGAAGAGAAGAAAGGAAGTGGGAAAATAGATGGCCACCGAGAGTTTACATGGAAGCCACCTGGGAAGGCTTTCTTAGACGGCTCTCCAAAAGACCATCCGCCAGTAGGAGGGTGAAAATGACGACGTCAGAGAAAGGCAGGAGGGGGGGGATGGGAGTGCCGTCCCATAGAGAGGGAGTCTTTCGGGTATGGGATCAAGGGGTGTTTCATTTAAAGTTTTCGCGTGAATAGGGGTCGGCGATTACCGGTGACAGGATTTGATGCATAGAAAAGAGGACCCCCGGCTCACCAGGGACATCAGGCCAGCTGGGGGAAAAGAGCGTCATCTAGGGCTTTGCCAGCTTTCTGAAAAGAGACGCCATGAAAGGGCGAGATTGTTGTCCAAATACTCGTGAGAGGGCCAAAAGGCGTTCGGAGGCCGGTCGAGAAAGGGAGGGAGGAAAAAGGAAAGACAGGTACGGCCCGCATGTCAGTTCAAGGGAAAAAGGAACTCCGCCACTGCCCGAAAGGACTGGCTTTGGCTTCCAGCAAAAAACAATCCAAACCTTTGAGAGGGAGGAACCGATCGTTGCCGAAGATGGCGGAAGGTACGAGCAAGAGTGGCAAGATTGCCACTTTGAGTCGGCAGTCCTCTTTCTAGAGGAACCGAGACTAGTCCCATCAGGGGGGGGGAAAAAAGGGGGGGGCCGAGGACAGTGACCGTATAAGGCAACAAAAGAGGGAAAGAAGCGGTCAGGTGCAAGGAATATGACCTAAACGGCGTCCTTGACAAACCTGCCTGTCCTCGACATACGCCTTTTCCTGCAAAACGCAAAAGAAAAAAAAATTGGGAAGAAGATCTCTCTGCGCGAGAAGGTCGCGAGGACCGGGGCCCTGACTGCAAAGACATCGTCAATGCTTGCAAGGACGGATGTGGGGTGGGGGGGACCAGGACATACAAAAAAGGACAAAGAAAAGGTGCTAGTGCACAGGGACCGGGGGTTATGCACAGGTTTCGAGCGTGGCGCGCTGTGCGGAGCGGGGTTGGGCGGAAGCAGAGAAGAGGAGAGTAAGGGAACCGTGGCGATTGTCCGGCAAAATAACGTTGCGGCGTAGCGCTTCTCATCGTATAAACGCCTAACGCTGGCAGAGGGGGACATCGGCCTAGGGAAAAGACCCTCCGTCGCGCCATCAGAATTGGCCAGCGTCAAAAGTATCTGTTGTCCAAGCTCAAATCGAAGAGTATAAGGTAAAGGGGTAACACGACACGAGTTCGAGCGCTGGGCTCGCAATCGCCTGGAAGGGCTTCTCGTCAGCCGTGCTGAAAAGGGAGAGAGGACCACCAGCACGCAGACTAGGGGGAAGGATGCGAGCGTGCATCGCCGCTCGACTACTTAACTGATCTGCGGGTCGGAGGGACGTGCACCAGAAGAGACAGACAAGTGCAAAGGAATAAGATTCGCCAAGTCCCCGGCTAGGATTAGGGAAAGACGAGGGCCGCGGCTGTGAAAATCCGACTCAGCCTCTAAGGAGCGCCCCTCCTCAGATCGCTAACGGGGGGCGCTGAGGGTAGAGTACGGCATTGCAGGACGACAACGCTGGCGAAACCCACTACCGAGGAAAGAGAGGGGCAGAGGGGGGTTGAAAGGGAGGAAGATCGGGGGCGACGTAACAATTTAGGAGCGCGGGGACGCCGGGGGAGAATAACCACTGGAAAAGTTGAAGCAATCAGAAAGAGCACGCAAGGCTTAACCCCTTCCGTTCAAGGAGAAACGCTCCCGGGAAGTAGTGGAAAAAGGAGGGGCGACCGCGATCAGAGATAACGTAGAACAACGAGAGCCCTGCGCATACGGACAATCGGTTTGAGAAAAAGTGTGAACGACGTCCCCAGAAACTCGTTCAAAGAGGAGGAAAAAAGGTCTGTCAAAGAGAGCGAAGCACACCTTCACGAAGAAGGCGCAAAAAGGGGGGGAATGCGCGACATCGCCCTTAATACACCGGAAACTGCGAGGGGGAAAGTTCCGATAGAAGAAGGAAGGCTGTCAAAAATACTTTCTTGGCCGGCGAGAGGACGATCCCCAGTAAGTAGAAAGTTCGCTTAGAGCGAACGGACCAGGGGGGAAGCCAAGTTTACGAAGCTCCATTGTCGGGGAAAGGCTCACCCTTCAGCTGAATCTCGTGAAACAACGGAAGGAGGAGTGAAAAAAAAGCCAGGCAGGAAGAGGAAAAGAATGAGTACCAGGGCCGCAGCGAGGCGTTCGAGTCTAAGAGAAGGGAATAAATGACTGAAAGGGTCCTCTACGATTTCGAAAAAAGGATTTCCTTACCCGGGGACTACTCTCGCTAGAAAAAGACGAGCATGGAAGGGGGCTCAAAGGGAGAGCGAAAAAAGGGCATCCCTTCCCTTCGGTAGGTGCTCTACCACGATGCCGCCTCATCAGGGAGCTATCGTGACAGAGGTGATGTCCGGGGGAGGGAAAGGATCGGTGGGGGGGGGGGGGGGGGAGGGATGAGAAATGGCGATCGTGGTCCTACGGGGGCGACTCTGATCGCGAACATCGCCGGATATCACTTTCAACTCCACGTCGGAGCTTATGAAAAGAAGAAAGAAATAAAAGGGGGGTATAGGCAAAGTGCGTTGCAGGAGGGAAACTATGGATGACCGTGAGCGGGCAATCTGAAGCGGTCATTTTTTTACGTGAAAGCCTTCTGCCCGAGTTCACTTACCCATAGGAGTCCGACGCAGGGGGGGGGGTTTAGATTGTTGGAGATACAAGGAGAGAAAAAAAAAGCCACATCAGAAAACCATTTGGAATTTGTGAGTCGTGGAAGCCGTCCTCAAATGTCGTCCGTATGGCAGCACTACAGAGAAGAGGAAGGAGGGACCAAACCAAGAAGCGTCACAAAAAGAAAGAAGATGCGGAGCGATGATCGACGCGGCCGTGCTGGTCAAGCAGGTTCACGGCACGCGGAAAGAAAGAGCTGTAATGCCGATTTGAAAACGGAACCGAAGGGAAAGCGCTGGTGGCGAGCTCCGCAAGAAGGATCTAGCGAGAAGCCCTCTGAAAAGGGAAGCGGCCCAGGGAGACTTGTGGCACCAGGACACAGCTCGAAAGGGATCGCGCAGAAAGGGCCAAAAATAGTTGAGGGAAGAGACAAATTCACTTCTGGCGGCTAAGTGGGGAAGGGAGAGGTCAATATTGAAGGCGCCATCGGGGACACGCGGGGGGGAGTACTCTCACGTCATGATCCGAGTCTGAGGGAGGGACACCCGCGATAGCCATGCGACAGAGGCGCACGCCAAGTTGGGAAGAAACCAGCTATAAGAAGAAAAAACAACGAAGGTCCAACGCAGAAAAGGCCGCCAGTCCACGGGGGCTCCACGCTCAAGAAGTAAGAAGAAAAGAAAGTCATTCGTGCACAAGGGTCACACTGCCATCAGAAAAAAGGAAAAGGCAGGTTGAAAGGGGAAACCACCACATCCGGAAAGGACGCACGCATTGCCGGGTAAAAAAAGGGAGGCCCTGCGCGGTTGTGGTAGTCGAATACCACCACCGGAGAAGCGCAGCGAGGCAACGCCGGACCGGGCCGCGTTGAGAAATCGGCAGAGCGGCCGGGGAAGTTTCTGGCCAGGATATGGAGAGGGGACATTACCGATATAAGTGGACAAGTTTGCCGATAAGCAAGCAGGAATCGGGGAAACGCATCCTGAGTCCCTAGGTCGTTGAAAGAAGTCCGAATGGGAAAAATCAAGGGGATGGACCAATGCCCGGAACGGCTTCGCAAAAAAGCCGCTGCTTTTTGAGCACAAAGAATCGATTGGTCCGAAAATACTAAAAGGGGGATTTTTAGGGAAGGAGGGAGAAAAAGGGACGGGCATTGACGGACAATCGCAGCCTTAAAAACTCGTAAGAAAGAGCTGGTTCGTCCTGAAGGAACGACGACGTTTCGGCGTGGGGAGGACTCCTTTGCCAGCGGGGAAGGTCAAGGAAATATCGCCGTCGCATTACAAGCGGGGGCGGAAGAAAATTAAATAGTCTAGCTGGGAAAATGGAGGAAAGAAAAAGGTATTTGATCCCTGTTATCGAACACGGCGGAAATTCCCTACCGCAAGCTTGTTTTCCATCACCGTAAAAGAAAACACCGGGGAATTTGGAAAGAGAAACTAGGGAAAAACAAATGTAGAACAAAGAAAAAGGTCGAATTGCAAAAGAAGGGGGGGGGAAAATGGGCGGCACTATCTCTAGACCAAACTATCCCGTCTGCGAAGGACGGGTGTCCATGGCGCACTTGGGGGCGAGGGCTTTCTCTCCAGGAGTCCTGAAAAAGAATGGATTGAAAGAAGAGTGACTGTAAGAAAAAAGAAGACAAAAAAAAAAAAAAACTTATTGGGAGGGGGAAGAGAACGAGAGTTGACATGTAAGCCATCCTGGGAGGATTGCGTAGACGGCGCGCCCATCCAAAAAGCCAGTGCCGCCATGGACAAGGAGGATCAGAGGCTTCGTCTGGGGGGAAGAAAGGGAATAAGAGGGCAATCAGAGAGAAAAGAAGGGAGGGAAATGGTTATGAGAAAGGGTTGACATTTACCCTCGTTTCAAGTGACCATCTCGGGTAGGGCTATGACCTGAAGGAAACCCGGATTGATTCAGGAGGCGCCCGGCTTCACCAGCAAGCAAGAGGAGTCTAAGAGGGAGGACTTAAAAGAAGGGGAAGAAGAATTTTCGTCGAAAAAGAAAGTCCGCCGCGAGACCGCGATCTCTTCGGGGAAAGGCGTCCTAAAAGAGGGCGGCGAAAGCTTCAGGGCGAAAACAGGAGGAAAAAGAGGGGAGGAGGGGGTCAGCAGTCCAGAAAGGCAAAGGAAAAAAACCCAAAACTTCTGGCCCTCTCCTTGAGAGGGGGCTTAAAGCCGACGAACAATACAAAGACGTAAGTTCGTCCCCACTCCGAAATAAGTGCTTCCAAGGTGAGAAAGAGAGCAGGTCCGGGGGAAGAGGATAGGAAGAAACAGGGTCGGAGAGATTGCTAGAGGCTGCCCCTGAAAAAAAGGATTGCCTGCGAACACCCGAGTGCCGGGACAGGGAATAGGAAAAACTGGGAAAAGAATCGGGTCATTTCACCATAAACTTGGAAAGAACGGAGGAAGAAAGGAATGTTCGGGCTCAGGGGAGCCACGCGTGTCAGAAAGCTCTTCCTCCCTTAAGGAATTGACAGAAAAGGTTGTGGGGGGCAGAAACCGGGAAAAGGGATGAATCGTTGCCGGGGGAAAGGAAAAAGAAATGCGTGAGAAGGAGGGGGTGTGGTTGATTCCGGGGAAAAAAGGGTAAGCATCAGAGGCTACAGGGGAGGGAAAATCAGGTAAGGGGGAAACGAACCGGGCTCGGAATGGGAAATGTCGGAGAGGAGACGCTGCTTCTTAAAAGGGCTTTGGGTGATGGAAGGGGAAGGGGGCTCTCAGAGAAGAAAAGGCCACCACCCACCTGGCAACTGTGCCGCCTCTGTCATCTCTATCCGCGGGAGTATGTAATCGATAACGCGGGATGGGAGCCAAACCCGTTGTAAGGGGGGAAAAAATCGTCCACTGGTACGTAAGGAAATTAAATCCGGCTCGAAAGAGTTGCCACGTCACGGTCAAAATGGGGGGGGGGGGGGGGGGTTTGTGAGGGGGATCTGGAACCCGAGAATAGAAGGATGGATAATGTTCGTGGTCCCCACACCGATAAAAGCAAATTTCGAGCGGCGAGGGCATCGTCCTGTCAAAGGTTCGCTCTCGATAGTCCGGAGGGCGGGAGGCCACAGAGGAGTGGTCGGATTCAGATCGTGCTTGTGCAAATGAGAGATCGACTACTTCCAGGACGGAGAATCGTAAGGACACCTTAGAAAAGACATGAAATACGACATATCGGATACGCTAGGGGGTAAGTCTTCGGTTGGACGTCTGAGGGGGAAGCTGCGTCGGAAGACGGAGCCCTAGAGGACGCTCGACCAAATCCTCACAAATAAAATGGGGCGCTTTATTGGCCTTGGTAGCTCGGGTGCTTATCTGCTCAAAGGGACGAGGAGGAAGGTATGGGATAATTTAAAAGGGAAGGAGATCTGGGAAGTAAAATTACCCGGATAGCGGGCCCGCGATGGAAATGAAAAAGAAAGGTTAATAAAAGGCCTGAGAAAGAAAGGAGCTCCACGATCCCCTTCGGGAGTCCTTCATCCTCCGCCGGTGAAGGGGGGAACAAGTGATATAACCGCGAAAGAGCACGATAACCGTATTAAGGAAAAAGAGAATGAAGACGGAAATAGGGAAAAAAAGGTTGAAACGATCCGGTGTGAAACGGTTCCCGGCATGCACGTTCAGTATGGCACGATAGAGACACGATATGCGGAAAACAGCGTGGTTCGAACCCAGGAAGGGCGTGGAAAAGTTTTGGGACTGGCGCGAGCCTTGAGCACGGGAAGGGACCTGCTCGGAAGAAGGAGACGGCAAAATAGAAGTGGAAAGAGGGGCCAGGAGAAAGCAAAGGACGATCCCCTTCATGGGAAAGTCCGAAATATCACTCCGCGGGGAGGAGGCACGTGCAAAGAAAGACATGGGCGTAAGAAAAAGGGCAGAGATCGTAAAAGGAGTAGGAGAGAAAGTCAGAATCCTGCGGTTTCGAATCACACTGGAGCTTCGTAACCAGGTGGCAGCAGTGCAGAAGGGGGAAAAGTGCGAGGTTAAGAGGAAGGGAAAAAACGGAAGTCAATCCCGAGTAGACCGGTCAGCAAGTATGTCAAAAAGGTCCGGATGCTACCTCCGAGACAGGCGCGAAGCAGTGCCGTGAGCGAAATGGCTTGGCGGGGACAGAAGGTAGAACGTAAAAAAGGGGGGGGTGAGGGATTCCGCATCATCGGGGAGGGGGGGGCGCTATCGTGCCAATAGGTGCGCCGGGACCGTCGGAAACAAAGGATATGTTGAAAAATGGGACCGGAGTGGGGAAGATGAGGCATGGCAGGGGAGTCCAGAAATAGGGAGGACTGATAGGGAATTTTTCCGCTTCACGGAGAGAGGAAAGAAGCGAGAAAGAAGGACGTGATCACCGGTAGGCAGGAGAGGAGGCGGTTCGGCAGGGTAAGCGGCAAGCGGGGTGAAAAAAAAAAGGAAAAAATTGACGGAAGGCGTCCTCAGTTTCACTTATCCCAGCGAGGTCTCGAGGTAGTTGGTTTCGCCAATGGTGGGAGCATGAGAGCAAGCCGAGCTACCCAGCAGAGAAGAAGAGGAAAAAAAAAGAAAAGGGATGGGCGAGAATCATATGCTGCGACGGATTTCTGGGAACAAGAAACAGGCCGGCAAAACCCAAGAGGGGAAGTAGTAAGAGAATAATTAGGTCGAATGAGGGCGACGCTGTCATGGCTTTTCTCTATGCAGAAGGACCGCTCGACCCGCATAATGATCAGGGCAGGCAGGGGCCAACCAGAGCCCAGCCGCGCGCAAAGAACGTTGGACGGGTAGCTTCCGCCTCATAAGGGCTCGAAGCCTCTGCCCGTCGGACGCCAGCGCTCTAACGAAACCAGTGTATCGGGTGGACCAGCAAGGGACCGATAAGGAAGGGGTCACTTAGGGGCCAAAGGGTCACCGTGACTCTTGGCCAATTCGGGGATCTCCGTATCAGGGTAGACAGGTCAGATGAGGACCGAGGCGCCATGCTTGGAAGAGTTTGATTTCAACAGGAGGCTCTATCAGCGCAAGATGCCGGCAAAGAGAAAAAAACAAGGGGGGTGGCCTCCTCGCCATCGAGAGAAAGTCACGCCAGCACGAAGAAAGAAAGCAGGCGGAGCGTCCCGGGGGGAAAAAGTCCAGGCGAAACCGAGGAAGGTCGTGGCACTTCAAGGCCGCTGGCCAGCAAGAAGCGGCTTTGGCATGAAGAGGGAGGCCGTCATTCACCAAAAAGATGCGGAAAAAGCAGGGCCGCACTCTCAGGCACTGGAAAAGAGCCACACAAATTAGGAAATGGAGCAGCGATGAAGCCGCCGGGAGGCAGGCCAGCGCGTGGAGAGGGGCAAAAGTCTTCCGAGCAAGAGGAAAGGCAGGTGGAACCGGGGGGAGTGGCAAGGTATATTTGAATGGCAATGAGCTAGAAAAAAAGGGGGAAGGAGTCGGTAGCCTCGGCAAGCAGCATCTCTTAAGTAGGCTCGGGGGGCCAGCCCAAAAAGAAGAAAGCATGCCGAATCTTATCAGGGGGTGCCATCTGGAAATATCAAGGAGAACGAGGAAAAGGGGAAGGCCATGACCACTTAGCAAAGAGGGGAGAGAAAATAATGGTGGGGTCCCGGCTGGAAGCCAAGCCAGGCATGGAGGGAAAGTGTCGGATTTGACCTTTCCCTCCGGCAGGAACGTACAAATCGAAGGGTGTCACTCCGGTTCGCCCGGAAAGAAAGGAACGTCGAGGGATGGGCAGAGAAGAGTATCGAAAATATCGCCTGCTAACGTCGCGGTGAGAAAAATGACGGTCAACAAACCGTCAGAATGTCGAACAGGCAAGGGGAAAAGTCAGAGGGTACCTTTGCGCCGGGGAGCCGGGGCGCAGAAATGACATCAATCCTTGGAAAGAAGAGGCCACGAAACAGAGAGTGGGAAAGATGGGTAATAAACCCAAGTCATACGAAAAATACTAAAAAAAGTATTTCCCTCATGATTGAGGCGCAATATCTCTCACAAAAGAAAAGCCTGCTGAGAATAGTCATGTCGCATAGAAAGGGGGATTGGTCCGTGGCGATAGAAGCTGAACAAGGATGGCTTCCAGGTAAACTGAGCAGGAGCCC
>Ga0179593_1317683_pt1 | contig 10910 bp, 8 predicted proteins | sample CZODoug2_1_08_16_FD_185931 | JGI IMG/M metagenome (GOLD analysis project Ga0179593, IMG submission 185931) | Vadose zone soil fungal communities from Angelo Coast Range Reserve, California, USA - CZODoug2_1_08_16fungal (PacBio error correction) | ecosystem: Environmental > Terrestrial > Soil >...
CGGGCAAATTTAACCGGTCTTGAAAAAGAAAAAGAAAGGGAAAATAATCAACAACGAATGGGACAAAACAGAAAACGTGGGGCGTGGGACCAAAGAAAAAACCAATACAGCGTTAGGAGAAAGGTTGAGGGTAGAAGTGAACCAGAGGATGGGGTGAACTTTACAAAGGGGTGGTTCGTAGAGGATGAAGTGGGTGGCAGGGGGCAAAAAGAAACTCAGTCTGGCACGTAAATGAAGGGGGAGAGGGGAAATTGGTAGGTGAAACGCCTGGTAATGGAGGGCAACTTTGGTTGCCTACGGGTTTAGTAGTGGGGGGATCAGGATCCGTGTGAAAAGGGTTTAGAAATAAGAGAGGGATGTAGGAAACGGGCGTAAGGAGTCAAACCAAAAGTGTATCGGGTTCAAAAACTGTACAACGGCCAAACGGGTAAATTTATGGTTGGGTGGGGGGGGTGGGGGAGGGGGGATAAGTTGGAGAGGCCAACAATTATTCTGGTGAACTAACTTGAAATTGGGAAAAGGAGCGGAATAAAACAAGTGAATGCCCGGCCCTGTGGGTGTTCAAAAATAGCCCAACCGCTCCATGGTAGGATACAGGGTTGTCCCGAAAACGTTGCAAGGAATGTAAAAGGTGTTAAAACGCGGAAATCAAGAATAAATAAAACCTGACTTAATAGCTTATGGAGAACTGCCCAAGTGTTCGTGGGTCATATAACGAATTGGGGGCACACACAGGTCGCAAGAATTGAGAATAGAGCCTGACACGGTGGCGCACAAAGGCAAGGCTTTCACGGATTAATGTTTGGGATTGTGGGGCTGGGGATGGCGCTGAAGGGGGGGTGGGTAGTGGTGGAAAAAAACAAAAGTGGCCATGTGGGGTGGTCCGTGCTCCGTCAAGCCTTGTTGGGAAGTAAATGAAAACCTGTAAAAATGAACCGGGTTGTGCATTACCTGGTTGAGTTTATACCCGAAAACCTACGCACACGCAAAGGATTGAAAGGGGTGGTTGGGGACGGGAAGTGGGTTTGGGAGACCTGAAGGGGGCCAAGGGGGAACTGCGGGGAAACATGTGAGCCTTTTCAGCATTAGAGCCAGAGCTAGGCTTCCCATTGATCGTGCAGCAAGGATCCGGACGGAACAGTAAAAAAACTCAAAACGTAAAAATAACGAGGAGTGGGCTCATTAAGGGTTAAGTTGACTCATTCGACTGGAGGGGATCGGTTTTAAGGGGGTATAGGGTAGAGGGAAAATAAAAAACGCTGCGCCGCTGGTGGCGGGAGGCGGGTTGGGGGAAGGGGTAGGTAAAACGGAGATTTTGGCACCGGAAAATGGGAGGGGACCGGGCACAGGAATGGATGGGTAAGAAGGGAACCGGTGCCAGCACGAAAACGGGAGGGTGAGGGGAAAAAGAAATCGAGTGGAAAAACAAAACAGTAAGGTGGCAAAAGTCACCCAGGAGAGAGAATGGGTCAAACTTCGCTGTATAAAGGGAACACCACTGTCCTATTCCGCAAAAAAAAAAAAAAGGTACGGGAAAAAGTCGAGGGAACAAGATAAACCAGGGATCACTAGAAGGCAGGGAAAGCGGCGCGGTTGGAAGGGACGACCGGGGGACCCTCAAACTTAAGGGGGAAAAAAAAGAAAACTGGCGCACGCAATTGAGGGAGGTTGCGGGGATTTTTCCGACGGGAAAAAAAATAACTTGAAGACAAGGCAAAAAAAAAAATCAAGGATCTACATCGCTCCACACAAGGGTGCAAAAAAAAAACGTATACCGGGAACATCCACCTTCGTCAAAAAAGTGTAAGAAGGGGGGGGGGAAGAGCGAAACTCCAAAAACGTGGAGAGGTCATCAGCATACCACACAAGAAAGGGACGGTAGGGAGAAGGAAAAGTTGGTGGGCCGGTGCAGGGGGGAGACGTATTGTCCAAAAACAGTGAAAATGGAAAGGTATGGGCCCTCAGGGAAAAAAGTGAGGTGGGCCGTTGAATCTTACCTACCGCGGACCCATAACATTTGGGGGGGGGGGCAAAAAACCGGGGCGGCAAACAGGGACATGTGGCACGGGCACCTTCAAGGAAACGGACGGAGAACCGGAGTAAACGGGAAAGGGTATTGGTATAGTACCAAATCAAGTGCAATCGGGCCGTCGTTGAAAAGGCGCAAGGCACGGCAATCAGGACGGGTCTAGGTCAGCATCACGACGAAGTATGGTGTTGTGTAAAATGGCCAAACCGATCTGAAGATAACATACCATCCAGATAGCGAAGCCGGTTGTACGTTGTTGCCGGGTTGCCCGAAACGAATGTCCCAAACAAGAACTCAGGTAGAGGGTAGTGAAGCAAATGGAAAAAACGTTGGAAAAAAACCAGGAAAGACCAGCTGATGCCGCCAAGGGTCCGTAAAGAAGGGGTCGGAAAAGATTGGGATAGCGCGGAAAGTGGTGGACTGGTCTGCTTCGGCCTGCCAGGAGGAGTAGTTGGGGTCAGGTAAATCAGGCTGGCAAGAAGGTAAAAGGGGGGATTCGTGTTCCACCGTAGGTTTACGGTGTCGCAGGAGAAGTGAAATGAGGGGGTCATAAAGACAGCGACACGAAAAAAACAACAAAACAAAGGGTGGTACAGAACATTGGTGAATGCCAAATGCGGCGAAGTGTGGGGGGGGGGGTGGTGGGGGGACTGGTATGGTGAAAAGGGAAGACGATGGGTCCCCCTGTGTCTCAGCGGGAGCCAAACAGTTTGACAGGGGTGCTGAGGTGCCCCGGCGGCGCAGTTGGGTTGTGAAAAGCAAAAGAAGATGTCGGAAGGGTTGGTGCACAAAGATTGGAAATCGGACGAATCACAGTATGGGGGGAACAAAATTTTGAGGTGAGAATGACACCCGTGCCCTGGGGAATTTGGTGTAGGAAGAAAAGGGGGGTAACACCAGGACGACCCCAGATAACCAAACCGACCGCACGTGACGGGAATGTGGGAACAAAAGGTGCAAAAAATGGGCAAAAACAAGGCAGGAAAGACCTTTTCGCTTGGGTGAGATGTTGGGGGAGGACGGTATGGGGATAAAGAATAAAAGTGCGAACACTAAGGGGGGGGGGTGGTGGTGTGGGTAATCAAAAACTTCAGACCCGGTGATTCTGGATTAGGGATGAGGTAGGAGAGTTAACCAATATTGTCTGGGGTGTTTGACCACGACGCTTCCGTAGAAAAATGCAAACGGGACAGGCAGGAAAGAAAAAGACTCTGGGGGTTACGAATTTCCCCGACAAGGTTAAAAAAAAAAACGGGGTAAGTTTAATGTTAAAAACTGTGCGTCGAGGGTCAAGAAAAGTGGACGCCAGCCCGGTACCTCTTAGTGTCAGGCTACCGGTGGGGGGGGGTTGTGAGCCAAAAAAGTCCAAGGTCCGGGAGTGCAGCGTTGATATTCTAAGGTTTTGCTGCAGGAAAGGGGGGGGAAGTCTGTGGCAAGGCCTGCCACTGTGTTGTTATGATGGACGACTAAGCATGATGGTCAAAGAAAATTACGTAAATAAGTATGTAGTCAAAAAGGTCATGGGCTCAACCATTGTTTTATTGGGTAGATAGGGACACCAGTTTGCAGGGCCTGTGGGAATTGTCGCGGGGTGTGGGGGGGGGGGGCTTTGGGGAAGAGAAGAGTCGAATGTTACTAATTTGGGGGTAAGGGTCCTGCGGGCACGTGACGGAAAGAGAACGCAGCAAAACAATGGGGGAATCGGACCAGTTCAAAAAACAGTTGAATTAAGTGGGTGCCTCTCTTCAAATTCATGCAGGAAATGCTTGGGGGAAAATGGGTGCAAACGGGGAATCATTACGGAACTTAAAAGGGGGCGCAGGAAAACTGCGCGGGGGTTGGTAAGGACTGGGAAGAAAATCGACAACATGAAGGCAAGTGGGAGTGGCGACAAAACTTGGCGTACGGGAAAAGATACGACAGCGGAGGAGGGTTTGAAGGGGTGTTGAACGGACTAATAGCATATCCGAATCAGGGCCATGGTGGCCCAGGCAGGGGGGGGGAAAATGTGTTGAAATGAAAAATGGGGGGACAAGAGGGAGCGAAGTAGGGGGAAAACGAAACAACAAAACCACCACACACGCGGGGTTGGTTCCAGCATAAGATGCCAGCTGCCCACCCCCCGGCAGATATCCACCAGTCGACACCGCTCCCAAGACCCAATCGCCTCCATACCCCCCTCCCCCCCCAATCCGCAAACACACACACACCCCCTCCGCGCCCACACCCTTAATCGGAAAATAAAGGAGAATGTCTGACGAGGGTTGAATGAGAGTGTGGGTGGTGGGGCCTGAGGTAATGAAAATGTCAAAATAACGCCCGAGCAGGGACAAGGAAAGAAGGCACAAAGCAAAGAAAAAGGGAAACATGACGTTGGGAAAAGTTTGTCAAAGGGTAGGGACGTCCCAAAGTGCCTTGACCAAAGAAACTACTCAAGGGAGGTGCAAGCGAATATACACGTCTTCAACAAAAGTGTGTGAGAAAAAAAAGGACCGGAACAAAGAACATCAAAAAGTTGAAGGAAGATGGGGGTATAAAGGGTTAAGGGGGACAAGTTTTCGAGGGCCACCCAAAAAAAGGGGGGCGTAAAATAAAAAAAAACCGGAAGTGTATGACGTACCGAGAAATAGATCGAGGTGGGTGGGGAAAAGTAGCCCGCATTGACATATTAAATAAAAGTCCCGTGGGAACGATTGCCCAAGGGGTAAAAGAAGCTTTGGAGAGAATTAGACTGGGAAGTAGGAACAGGGTCGGAAAAGTGGGGAAGGGACCACGGAAAGTAAAAATTAAACGGACACATCAAGGGGGGCTAAAAACGGGGGAACATCAAACGTGGTCCACACGTGAATGGCACTAAACTAAGTCCTGTCAAAGCGAAGACAGGTCTGTTGAGGGGGGGGTGAGGAATGACCGATGACAGGGAGACGTGAGAAAAAGTTGAGAAAGACTGGTTTTAGAAAGTAATAGTTTTTGGGGACCCCTCACTCGTTCAACAGAACTAAGGAAAGCTAGGGGGGAGCAGGACGGGAAAAGAAAAATCAAGTATAAAAAGACCGGGGAAGAAAAAGAGGCAATGAAGTACTTAATAATAGAGGGCAGCTACGGGCGAAGGAGGAAGCGGAGCTTGGATAGCCGGGGTGAAGGGATGAAAAGGGGGGGGGAAAAGGAAAAAAGACAACCATTGAGAAAAAAAATGTAAAAAAAAAAAGAACAAATGTAGGAAGGGGCAAAAACTCATGTGACTCAGGGGGTGGCATAATTGAAAAAGCCAGCAGGGCAATCAGGCCACACACTGAAAGGAGGGGGATGAAGACGTGGTGGTCAAGCCGAGCACTCCCAAAGGGAGTTCGTAATGAGACAGAATTCAGTGCCGGCAGTGAAGCCCTTGTGTAGGGGGGAAATAAGAAAGGGAAATTCGAATGGTGGGTGACAAGATAAAAAAGACCCCCGGTAAACAATATTGGGCAATCTGGGTACGGGCAAAAAAACAGAGAGGAGAGCGGCTCAGAACGCGTTAAAAAAAATGGTCGATCACTCTGCCTCAATATGGGGAGGCAAGCAAAATGTAACGGGGAATAAAGTGCAAGGAAACAGCCTGACCTTGAGGATGAGGTGGGAGTGGGGGGGAGAACATAAATGGGTTGGTTGGGTAGAATCAAGGGGAAGGAAAAGGCGGGTGTCGGAGTTCCCGGACAGGGGAAAGGTTCGGTGGGTACTAAGGTAGGAAAAAAAACAAAGAAGAAAGTAAGTGTGGACTCCACAGGTGGGAAAATTGCGAAAAAGAACAGCCACCACAGTCGATCACGACGGGCTTTTGGCCGGCAAAGGGTTCGGGTACGGAAAAGACTAAACAACACAAACAAAATGATGAGTAGAAAAGGAGAAATATCAACGGTGAGACGAAAAGGGCGGCAGGGGGCAAGAACGGTACGTTTGTGGTGGGGGGGGGCCCTAAAAAATTCTGATTTCAATGGTCAGGGGTGGACCAACTGTGAGGGGCGAGGGGGGGTAACAAAAATGTGGGTCCATTGGGGTGGGCCCCTAGCCGGGGGCCCAGGGGTGGGGGGTAAGTAAACAGGGAAACTGGAAAAAAATGTGATCCATGGGACCTGAACGTACTCGACCACGCGTCACCAAGTCAGTACCCAAAGGGGTGGAGCAGGGCGTTCGGATGTTAAAACACCACAATAGGACATGTGGTGACATGTCATCACGAAAATTAAACCGTAGAAGGACAGGACATATGGAAAAGAAGCGTAAAGGGAAAGAAGACGGTCCGGTAAATACAAAACGCCATGGGGGACAAGGCTAAGGGTCAAATTGGGAGTTGGGGGGACTGAAAGAGGCCGTGGGGACAGGAGGGGCTCTATCAGATTTGGTGCTGGAAACGGGGCAAAGTAAATATTACAACAGGGGTTTAAACGAAACGTAAAGTGGGAGACGCGATTAAGAGAATGAAGATCAGACAACCAAAATAGTACGTACGACAAGGGGAAAACATGAAAAAAAAATGTCCTGAAGGAAACTTGGCGTGCAGACGGGCTACCAGAAAACGTGAGACCGTGCAAGCAGGATAGGAACGTTTAACAGTAAGGGGCCATTTGGTTGGCACGGGACGTGTTCAGGATAGGGGGGCCAGCCGATGAAATTTATTAATTTCTTCGGGGGCTTTTGTTGATTTTTTCCTGTGGGATTAAACGAGTAAACGGGAAGAGTTTCCGACAGGTGTATGTGAGGGGGTGATGGAAAATAGGTGGGTGGTCATCTAAGCAAACCACGGGGTGGGCTCAACCTAGAAAGTGTACAAAGCTCCAATTGAAAAAACAAAAAGCATGCTTGGAAAAACGGCCTTGTGGGGGGGGGGTGGGTATGGGAAGGAAAGACAAAGGTTGGGTCCGAGAAGTCGTTATATTAGCAGGTGAGATTTTATTAGTGGCATGGTGTAGTACTCGGGGTTGTGAAAACTGACATCAGGGATTATGGGCTGTTAGTAGAATTTTCAGGGTTCCGCAAATGGATGGAAAAATAAAGATTGGGCGACTCCGAATGGAGAACTGACTAGATTTCCCCTAAAAAAATAGGAACTAGACGCCCGAGTGCGTGGTAGCCAGAAAAAGATTCTAAGAAGTGTTTTGCCACTTGGGGGATGAACAACGGTGAAAACGTGAAACAAAGAAGGTGGCAACAGTGGAGTGAGGCGTTATCCTGGAACCAAAATATAAGGCGCACAAAAATGGCAGGAAGCCAGTCCCTACCCGAAGGAAGCCAAATGAAGAAAAGCGTTGGCCCTGTTTCTGGGGATAGGTGTTTTTTATGTATAACTGGCAATTGGGGAAGAAAGGTAGGTAAAATGGGGAACAGGTCCAATAAAAAATGGCTTACGGGGGTGTCTTTGCTAACACCAAGAAAAACGGACTTTTTTCTATTGGACTAAGTTTGTGTGGTGGGGGGTAACGATTACCTGGGTGACAAGTGGGTGACGGGGACCCCGGTCGAAATTCCCCGGAGTGGTCATAAAAAGACGATAAGTACAGTGGAATTACGATGGCACAGAAGAAAAGGCACAACCCTATTCAGTTTGGTCAGGGGGCCGGGACAGCCAATGAAAAACTTTAGTATGAGGACGTTGTGAGAAAAATGGTCCATGAGACTAAAAAGCAGGAAAAGTGGTGATGGTTGCATTTGTGTAACAGTGGCAAAGAAAAAATACAGTGGACGCCGTGCTCGCAGGTGCCAGGTGTGTACAAAAAAGTAGTGGGGAACGTGGTGCTACAAAAAAATTAAGGGTTGCTCACGGGGATTATTTGCGTTCCTCAGGGGGGCCACCGCTCGCGTACGTTGGTGTGTGCATTACTTTAGAGGCGAAAAAGACCTACGGTTGCCCCTCTATTTACCCCATATCCAAGAAAGGACAAGCGGTGCAATTGGGACGCTGTGAGCATCATTACCACATATGCAGAAGCACAGGGGGGAAGAACGTTGGATGGTTTGTAACCCGGTAATGGTCCGGTGTCCGGATTATTCAACTATCGAGAAATCGTTCCTTTGGTTGTGTTCACAGAGCATTAGTGGGAGATACTATACCCAAGTGGTGAGGGACCCGGGGGGAATGTGAACGAAGGCGGGGGTGGAAAATTGGGGACTTTCAATAAAACGAAGGAGACGCCAGTGGCGGGGGGGGGGATATTAGATTTTGGAGGGAAAGAGGGGGGTGGGCCCAGGGGCCCGCGGTCTTCGTCGAGGCTCAACACCATACCTATCAGGCATTTTCTGTCGCCCCCATTGGCACGATGCTAATTAGGGTTTAAGCCCCAGAGTTGTCAAAATTTGGCAACAAAAGGAATAAGCAAAAAACTTGCTATAATGCCAGGTGGGTTGAGGCATGCGCTCAAGTAAAAATCGAAAAACCCAAAAAACAGGTAAAGGTTGAACTCTGAAAAGGGTGGAGAAAACACGATGTTTATGGGGGGGTGTGAAAAAAGGTCCTGCGATTTTACTCTAAGAACTCGAAATTGAAGGCTGCTCAGGGTTGTCCAGTTTCGATTTAATTGGGGGCGCAGCCACCAAAAAATTTTCGAAAATTTCGGGATGACAGAAAAGCACGGGAAGCCCGTGCACAAGGATGCAAAGTCTAGCGTGGGCGAGTGGTAAGAAAATGATGAACGGACAAGAAATGTTGTAAGGGGCCGGAAAAAAAACAGCACCTAAACAATCGTCATATGTAGAGAAAAGTTAAATAAAAAGGCCAATACACTCTGCCTTTTCGAAAGGGACCTTGCACTTAGGGACAGATGCGAAATTGTAACGGTTAAAAAATACGAACCTCAAATAATCTCTCGTCACAATGTCCGGGGCGGGAAGTTTCTGGTTCGCGGGGGAAAACGGGGTATCAGGGAGGGTTTAGAAAAGAAATGAGGAGGTTGTGGCATCTTTAAAAACTGAGGTATTCCATACAAGTGAAAAAGAAAGCAATCACGGCCTTTGTCACTTGCGTAAATAAATAGAAAGAAGAATATGTAACAAAAATTGAATAGGTAGAGATCTACGATGTTCTTCAGGCACATGGTGTCTACGTTTGGAAGTCCGTGAGGTGAAATTTGGTGCCTCATTGTTCCAATTCCGTTGGTAAGTAAACAAGATTGTTGTTTGGTGAGTTGTTTGCCCAGGACGTAATTTACGTTTGGTGTCCCTTACCTCGGGTAAAGAAATGCCATGCCCGGGACCAAGCAAACTTTTTTGAGCATGGGGTAGAAAAACAAAAAAAAAATAAGGGGATGTTTGGGGGGACGGGGGGGTGCCAGCGACATACGGTAAGAACTATAAGTAGGAATGGATGTGCGGACATTTGCAAACAGTATAGAAATGCCAGGAAAAAGATGTGTGGAAAGTATAAAAAACGACATGATCTCCATAATCTGTAGTTGTGAAGGAAAGGGCACAAAATAAGAAAGGGCTCAAAAAACACGCGGGACATCGGAACAAGGCAAGAAAAAAAAGGAGTATGCCCCCTACAGAAAACTTATTAAAGTTAAGGTCCGGGATGGGGAAAAAAAAAAGAAAAACTGAAAAATAAAAACAATACACGTCACTGCGCACGTTGGGTGGCGGGGAACCTATAGTAGCGCGCAGAGGAGAAAGTATAGAGGGGAAGAACTAAGAGGAATACTGACGCGAGCAAATATCTCAAAATTTGGTATTAAACAGTTCCTTCCGAAAACTTGGCCATAGAAAGTGGTGCCCCTCTCACAGAGCCTTTTCGTTCAAGATAAGAAAAAAAGAAGGCCAACCTCATTTCCAAAAATGTTAAAAAGGATTTTTGGAGATGAAAAACCGTCACACAAGGTCAGCTTACTCTTAGGGAAACGATTCACTTCGAGGGGTGAGCGTGGGGGGAAACTAAAGAATAAAGGAAAAAGCGTTCGGGAAAAAAAGGGGTCAAACGCGGTCAAAATCAAGAATTCCATAAAATTTTAAAGAAAACCGCCCTAAAACTTTCCCAATGGGATTCCTAGGTACTATGGGGCCGTGACAAACAATATAATGTGTCGCCGGCTGTGCAGAAGATACCTGTTGACAACTTGTGTGGCGGAAATAATGGTATTGGGAATGGGGACGTGCCCAATAAGAACTCAAAAGATATAGAAAAATTTGTATTTTCCGACGGAGGTTTTGTGGAATCGTAAGGAGGGGGTCGGACAGTTGGGCCAAGTGCAGATCTAAAGTTCACCAATACGGGAAAGAAACAACGAAAAGGGGTCGAGCAGGAGGGGGAAAAAATTGTTCATGAAATACTGATGTTCAGGAGCACAGGGGAGAAAAAGAAAATCAACAGGAACCGGTAAATGAAAAAGGATTGCGAATAAATAAAAAACAAAAAATGTGAGGTTAAACGGAAAGTGCCCAAAAAAGAAGTCGATCATAAGCAAACACCGGGTGGGGCGGCGCGAATAACAGATGCTCTACAGAAAAAGGTGGTTGGGTAAGTTAGGGGAAATACACAGCCGTTAAAATCACGTGGGGAAAACAATGCAAAGGGGGGGAGGGGAGCGACCTCGTCCAGCGTGCGGAGGAAGGGTGGTTTGCGGCGGTGGGGGGGGGACGGCTGGGGCAAAGTCCTAGGGAAACACAGAGTAAGAGAGAAAAAAAACAGCGGGGACCATTGTTGACAGCTGGGGCGGGGAAAGGAGATACGGCCGGGAACGTGGGAAAAAAAAGATAAACGCGACCGGCCTAATGGGATCCTGCGGGTATTGGTGGGGGGGGGGGAGGGTGGGAAAGAACGAAATTGAACAGAATGGGGTATGCGGGGCAGTGCATTGGCACTGGGACAAAGGTGGGGTTCAACCAAAAACCCAAAAAAAGAGCCGAAGGGGGTGTGAAC
>Ga0179593_1431068_pt1 | contig 10910 bp, 16 predicted proteins | sample CZODoug2_1_08_16_FD_185931 | JGI IMG/M metagenome (GOLD analysis project Ga0179593, IMG submission 185931) | Vadose zone soil fungal communities from Angelo Coast Range Reserve, California, USA - CZODoug2_1_08_16fungal (PacBio error correction) | ecosystem: Environmental > Terrestrial > Soil >...
ACCCTGTAAAACGCGTCGCGGTTAGGGACAAGCAGAAAAGGCCAGAAAAAGAACGGAGTCTTGGGAAAAAAGGAGGGGGGGTGAAAGGAGACAGAAAAAGCAAGGCTGGTCGCTATCTTTGGACTGGGATTCCGTTCATTGCAATCATTGTAGGGTGGACGTGGGCATAAAAAAGAAAAACGGCTATCAAAGGAAAGAAAAGTCGCCGCGGGGTTAGAGGGGAAGACAGGCGTGGAAGGAGAAAGCCTCTTAAGCAGCGCAGTGGAGGCACTCCACCGGGGTATTGGAAGGCGTCACGCGACCGCTTGGTGATCTGAGGTGAATCCAGAATTAAATACGGGGAGGGGGAGGGGTACAAGGGAGAACTCGGGGGGGGATGTCCCCAAAACCTCCCGGAATTAGGGGAGCGCTTGCCGTACCCATTGGTGAAAGCGAAAGTGGGTGAAACGCGCAAAAAAGGGGGTTAAATCTAAGTCAGTACGTCAAAGGGGGGGGAGGAACGGGACTCCAGGACCAAATAGCGAGGTTGCAATTCAAAAGCCATGGCTTGGGGAAAAGGAGTGCAGAAGGGGAGAGGAAATAACTGGGGTTAATAGCAGAAAGGGAAAGGAATAAAAGTCGATCCGAGCTTACCGAGGGGGAAACGAAGCATATGACGAGCACGACGCAGAAAAAAAAGGACTAAGAGACCGCGCAAAATGAGAAAAGATCTGAGAAGGAGGGGATAGGGAGCCTAGAGGAGCATTGAAGGGAAGAGACAAAAAAAATGGGACGGTTGACAAGATGGAAAGACATGGGGTCTGAGGGAAACTCAGGGGGAAAGGTGGAAATGAGGGAAACCTGGATGGGGGGACGTAGAGTATGGAGATTGGACCCCGGAAATACGAGGGAAAAGAATGGGAAGTAATTCAGGAAAATGGCATCAGGAGAGGATTGCCTAATGACTCTGTGAAAGTGAAAGGGAGGGAACATGATACCTCAAACCGAAAAGGTCCATTAACAACTTAAAAGAAGGGGAAGGGAAAAGGAAAAAGGAAAGATAACGTAGGAGGGGACTTGGGGTTGAACAAAGGTACAATTAGGAACGAAACCACCCGTCCAGGAGGCGGAAAAGGAAGTGCAGGAAAAGACGCGAACGTACAAAACAGAGAAAGACACACTGTCCGTAGAGACGGGGGAATCGAACAAATCCGAAAGAGCTCTTTGCCGGAGTGGAAGAGAAAAAAAAAGGGGGTAAAAAAACGCTAGAAAAAATTGGGTAAAGCGCGCTCATAAGAGCCCGTAGATGGAGGGGAAGTCCGTATGAGAAGAAGGAGAGGGGGGGGAGTCTGTAAGGTCAGAGGTTAGTAAAGTGAAGGATAAATTAAAGAAACGGGGAATTAAAGAGAGGAACAAGATTCTAACGGTACAGTCCCGTTTGGACTTCTTGAAAAAGGAGGTAAATAGGAAGGAATTCAGCAAGTATTCCAGAAACAAAGGGTCAAAAAAAGAATACGGGTCGGTAAAGTTTAGGGGGGGAAAGAAAAGGGATAGGGAAAGAAGGAAACAAAAAGGCGAAAAATCAGAGGGTCACTCAATCCGGTTACAATGGTCTGTAGAGAGCTGTCACAAAGAGGGGGAAAAGGTAAAAATCGCAAGAAAGTGGCAAAAGGGGACTCACAGTCAAAAAAAAAAGGGTTGGGTTGCGAGCAAACAAGAAGTTCCTAAAGGATTAAAGTGGAAAGAAACAACCAATAACTGGTGCAACTGCACAGCGAACATGGCCGGAAAAACGAGCTCGGGGGGCAACAGAAAAGCCGAAGAAGACGTAGCAACGGAAGAAGGGTATGGTAGTGTGCCGTACAGAGGAAGGGGAAAATGGCCTAAATAATCAAATGAACCTTGGATGAAAAAGAGGACAAGGGAAAGACTGAAGAATGAAAAAAAGAGGAGCACGAGAAAAACTAAGAAAAGGGTCTAACGCAATAAAAACATAAAAAAGCTACAGTTTGAAAAACGGGAAAAAAAAGACGATCCAAAATCATTAAGGGGGGGGGGGGGGATCTGGATGCTGAAGGAAAAGAAATAAAAAACTCCCAAACATCAAGGGACGACGCGAGTGCGTCGCGTTTTCCGGAAAATAGACAACAACCCAAACGGAGGAGAGTGACAAGTAAAGAAAAAAAAAGTCTAGTAGAAATCGTCAAAAGAAAAGGGTGTCCAAAAGGGAGAAGAGATCAAAAAAATAAAAAAAAAGAGGAAACAACTCGGGGGAAGTCTTCCCGTTCCGAGCGGACTCCGGGTGGTATCACAGTGCGACCGATTCCGGGGAAAAAACGTATTAGGGGTTCGAGCTATCAGAGAGTCCAATCTGATCTCTGGGGGAGGGAAGGGGGTAAAGAGAGGGGGGAGTGAAAGGAAAAACGGGCATCAAAACGTTATTTCCGAGGGGCTCATCATTATTTGAACTGTCAAAAGAAGAAACATGATTAAAAAAATGGAAGGAAGGTCTCGAGAATTCGGCCGAAAGAGAGGAAGGGACTCCCAAAAGGGGGGGGAAGGAAGAAAAGGACCAGGGAGGGGGGGGGGAAAAACCGCTCACAAACGGAACAATTAGGTATCAAGTGGGTGCGACAAAGAAAAAAACAAAAAAAGATTTGAGGAGAAAGTGGGACAATACACAACAAAAGAGAAAGAGAAAAAAAGGTCCCCCAGGACATTGGGGCTTGGAAGAACGAGAACCAACCTTTCAGGAGAGAAAGAGGCTTATCCTCTTGAACGCGGCTGAACGGTTTCGGGACCGAGGTGGGACGGATGGAGACCGGGGAAAGAACACCAAAGCCAACAAAAGAAAAGAGGGATAGCAACTTGAGAAGTCACACAAGTGCCATCAAACGTGAAACCAAGGAAACCTCCTTGCTGGATCAGGAAAATCCGTTTAGTCCTCAGTGGTGGACAAGAGAAACTGAACTAAAAAAAGGGCTGACAATAGACGTTGAAACGTGTTCCACAGAAAAGGCAAATAAGGGACGGGGAACCTGGGAACCGAACCTATTTGACACAAAATGCCACACAGCCTTTCATCATCGGGAAAAAAAAAAGTAGATTGCATGCTCAAAAAAAGGAAAAAAGCCACTAAGCCTTTAGGGAAGAGGAGTTTTGAAAAAAGAAAAGAGAAACTCGAACGCAAATTGGACGAACGACTAACGAACAAAGAAGGCCGCTCTGAGGTTGGGGTGAAAGAGGCACGTAAAAAGAAACAAAAAGTTTGGGTACAAAAAGAGGGGTAGAGGTGTGGGAAGAGGAATCGTCCGGGAGGGAGGACTGAGACGCAAAAAAGTTATCCAACTGCGTGCACCTTACGGGGTAGCATAGGACGAAGCAGAAAAGGAAAATGAAGAGTAGGAAGAGGAACCACGTTAGACCCAGCTTAAGAAAAAAGGGGGGAAGTGAAAAGAAAAAGGGGGGGCGGAAAAAACATGTCAAAGCCTAGGAAGGTTCACAGAGTCCAAGGTGTGGTAATAAATATCGCGGAGAGTGGGCATTAAGGAAAAGGGCCTGTCGAGGTCGTTAAAAACGAAAAAGTAAAACCTCCAAAGACTCGGTTGACCATAAAACGTGCCCAGGACAAAGCGTTTTCTCTTGTCCACACGTATAAAAGGTCGGGATTCGGAACGAAGTAATCGAAAGCCTAAGGTAAAAGCGAAGAGGAAAATATCGAAAGGGAGAGAAGGGGGGGAAGTAGGCCATGCGGCAGAAGATGCAAAGAAGTGTGTATCGATGAATCGTGAACCATCCGATAACTTGAGAATAGGATATGCACAAAAAGAGAACGGAAAAAAAAAAGACTTAAAGGCCAAACAAGACGTGTGAATGGTTTTAAGCGGAGAATTAAGGAGAGGAAAGAAAAAAAAAAATGGAGAACTGAGAAGTAAAAAAATGCTGTTTCGCGGAGGAAACAAGAAATGGAGAAGCAACGTTACGAGCAAAACACACACTAGCAGAAAGGGGGCTGTGTGTTTGGAAAAAAGGATCAAGGTAAGATAAGGGAACCCCCGGCTAATTGCGCCAGCAACAAGGGCCGACGCGCATGTACTACGAAAAAAAGTTCTGAGGGTTTCGCCCAGCTCCACACCTGCCTGAAAAAAGAGCCTTAAGGCGAGCCATCCCAGCCATAAAATTAGGAAAAACCAAAAAAAAAGAGGAGGGAAAAGGACGCAGTCGTAGATAAGCGCTGACGAGTCAGAGTTCTTGCCCACTTCAAAAAGCATAGAGGGATTTCAAGTGAAATCGATATAATAGGGCGGGAAGTTCATAAAGGAGAGGTTTCGAGGAAAAAGAAAGAGGAAAATCAAGGAAGGGGCCGCTTAGATGTCACACCGCAAGACATGAGGCCTGATACTCTACACAACACAACGGATTACTGAGGAAAGAAAAAAAAGTACAAGGCTAGTGAAGCGAAAAGCAGAATCCTTCCTACAGAAAAGGAGGGGGGGGAAAGTCAAGTGGGGGGGACAAAGGAAGAGAAGAAGTGAAAAGAAAAGTTTTTCGAGAGATAGATTGCTCAGTCCATTGCCACAGGGGGGTCCGTACGTGGGGAAAAAAGATGATGACTAAAATAAAAAGAAAACGAAGGCCATCACCGGTAAAAGAGGGAAGGGGGAAATCAACAAGACAGATTATGGGGGAAGGGAGGGTAGCTCGCAACTGAGAACAGGGGGAAGACGCCACCCTCCGAACACCGGATTAGTAACTGCGACAGGACGCGCCGCGGTGTGCTGTGAATGAAAGGGAAAAAGGAGGTAAAAAGGAACTTAAACAATCTATGTCACCAAAAGGAAAGAGGCATCGCGAGGAGGTGGAAAGCTGCCGGGACAGAACAGAGGGGGATGTGCCCTCCAACAAAAAAGGCATCTGGGAAAGGCCTCACGTAGCGGGAAAACTTCAGAGGGGAGAAAAGGCGTAGAGGGGGAAAGAAACGAATTCAAGTTAAGGCCGCTCTCACGGCTTGAGAGGGAAGAGGGGGGAATATCAGAAAAGAGAGATCGGATACGGAAGGAGGAAAAAAGGACTCGACAAAGGAAAAAGAAACTACTGAAGAGACGACCTACGCGAAACGCCATGACCAAGAGTGGAAACTGCGATGGCTCCCTCGGTTTGTACGTCCGAATACAAAACAAGAAGGGGACGTGGGAAAAGGAGGGGAACGCCCTGAGAAAAAGACGGCTGTAGGTTGAAGGGGAGAACTGAGTCGCTTCTTTCTAGGTGACCGAAAAAGAGGAGCCAATTCGCCAAGGGAAGACGGCATTCCAAGGCGATTTGGGGAACAGAAAAAACCTTCGAAGAAATGAGGAAGGCAAAAAAAAAAAAAGGGGAAAAACTTCAGGGAAAAAAGAGAAGGGGGGAAAAAATTACGAAAGAACTTATTTCGAGGGGGGGAGATTAGGGCAGATGGAGCACTCAAAAAAAGCCCACCGTCTGCAGGAGTGAGGAAGTCTAAAAGGCGACCGATGCAAATAAGCAAATGGAAGGAAAATGCGAAACTCGAAAAAAGACGGAAAACAACAGTCCTAGCAGAAAAAGATCTTACGAGAGGCGACAAAAAGAGAAAAGAAAAAAGGACTGTTTTTCAAAAAAAGACGATCGATCGTAGAGGCAGGGGGCAAGAAGGAGGCAGACAGACGGCGGAGGGAGGAGAGGAAAGGAGGTGTCGAGGGAATACGAACAAAGTAGCACAAGGGAGGCCCGGACGAGTTCAGGAGACGCGACCAAGCAAAAGCGGGGGTCAACCAAGGAGTGGAAGTCCAGCAGGGCTGCCTTGCACTTAGGAAGAACGTCGTAAAGCGAGAGGAGGTCCCGGGGAACTTAAAATGGGGGAGAAAACTCAAGACTGGCAAAGGCAAAGATCAGGGGAAGTATTGATTGCTAATTGAGGGTAAGCAGAGCGAGACTAATTCGAAGACGGCAGACGTATAGCCAGTTTATGGCAGAAATGAAGTGTGTAAATGGAGAGAGACGGTACACCTCAAGAAATGACTGGGGAAATCGAAGGGGGGACGTTTTCAAAAGAGGTAGGTCAAACAAGGGGGGGGGGGGGGAAGAGCAAAAAACAGTAGAAAGAATTTCGTCACGAGCGAACTGCACAGAAAACAACCGAACTGGTCTGGCTCCAGAAACCTGAAGGAAAAATTCTCTCGTGGGGCAAAAAAGAGACAAGGCGGAAAGGAAATCCGGGGACTGTGTCTTTACTAGGAAAGGGGAGTAGAGAAGGTAAAAGAGAAGAAACGGATTACGCTCAGAAGAACGAGATGGGACACGATGCCGAATTGCCCAGAGGAGCGCGAAAATACGACTCCTCCAGGTTCTCAAGAGATATCGCGAAAACGAGCAAGACAACCGGAAAACGAAAGAAAAATGAAGAAGTCAAAATCAGGGGGAGAAAAAGATGGAAAGAGTCAAGGCAAGGATCTGCAAGACGTCAAGTTCATACGCCGGGAAGCGCTACGACCGCGATGCGGAGCGCCGAAAAAAACACAACACAACGGATGAAAGAGAGAGAGAAAGGAAAAACTAAAATCGAAAAAGAAGTAACGGGAATCTCCTTCCTCAGTGGAAGGGGGGGCGCTTGACTTCCGGAACCGCAACCATCACATCGAAAACACCTAGGGGGTTTGACTAAGGGGAGATGAGGAGGTCCGGACAGAGGAAAAAAGGAAGTTTGAGAGGAGGGGGGTTAGAAAGACTCAGAGAAGGTTCCAAGAGAGCATCAGGTCTGTCTCTCAGGGTAATCTCGTCGTAAGGCATCGCATTGGGGCTCTTTCAGGACAGGGAGCACGAATTATGTAGTGAAACAAAGAGAGGGAAGGTGCCGACGGGAACTAGCAGTTAGTGAGGAAAAGAAGAAGTGGTGGCCAAATGAAGGGAAAAAAAAAAGACAAAGGGATGTTGGGGTAGGGAAACCGTTCGCGCTACCTCTTCGTTCGCCAATCACTGTCGCCCTGTGCGAGGAACAAACAAAGGATGCGAAAAATAGGGGTGAGAAAACTAACAAACTACCAAAATCGATCTAGAAAAAGGAAAAAAAGCAGGATTGTGGACAGAAGGACAGACCACTCAAAGACCGTCAGTGGACGCGCGACGGATGCGCGCCCTATGTGAGGGAAAAAAATGAAAGCAAAAAAACACGAGAAAACGTAGCTCGGGTCCTGTCTGGAGATCAAAAAGCCTCAGGGGAAAACGAAAGAAGGGAGTGAAGGAAAGACGCGTATTCCCTCCTGTGGTGTTTGCAAGAAACATGGAGTAACCGCCTCAAGGAAAAAAAGCACGTTTCATTTAAAACAAGAAAGGGAAAAGAAAGAGAAAGGAAGGAAGAAACGAGGGATCAAAGACAAAAATAGAAAGAAGTCACATCGCTCCCGCAGTCACATCCTGACGGCAACTCATCTACTGGACTTATCGAGCTCACTGTTGGAAAAATCCACGTAAAAAAAGAGCTCGAGAAAATCTGTGTTGCCGTACTCAGCCCGAGAAGTCCCGCTCGTGATTTGTTTCAGTTTTCCGATCGTCATATACTACCACGGCGGGAGGGCCCAACATATGGGAAGGCCTCGAGCGTATTTACACTTCATCGCCGGGGGAAGAACGGTGTAGTCCAACGTGACCACTGGACGGTAAGAAACGAGTCTCAGGAGAAGAGGGGGGAGCGGGTAAATCTTTCCAAAGGGGACTCGGAGGTTTGTGGGTCGGAAAGAAAGGGTTTGGGGGTCCATAAAGCCTCGGAAAGGTTTCGCGAGTCCGGTGGGGGGAGAAATACAAAGGAATGGGCGATTACCCCGGAAGAGGGAGGAAAACCAGACAGAAATCCAAAGGAAAAGATAGAAGTGAACCGGGAACCGCCAGGGGCCCGCCGACAACAGGGCGTTATCAAAAGGAAAAACACGGGAAATAACGGGTCTTTAGGAGAATAGCCGAAGAAAGAAGAGGATCAAACATCTCAAGCAGGGAAAGATCAGGGCCAGGATCAATGATTCGTAGCCCGGAGCATGGGCTGCATCAGTTAATACTGATCGGGATCTGAAACGAAAAGAAGATCTCTCAGGAGAATCAGGAGATGGTCCCCCTACCACCCAAGCGAGCGGGCCCGACGGCCACCATCGGGTGGAGGTTGAACCGCATATTGAAGTTAAAAAAGAGGAATAAAAAAAGGAGGAAAAAGGGGATTTGGGGGGCGGCGGGGAACAGCGGATTTTCTAAAAACTGTACGTGCAAGACACTCGCTGCGCTGCCGGTCGGGGGTGCATCGATTGAAGCATTGCAAGCCATCGAAGAGGAAAATCCAATGTTATAGGAAGGAGTCCAATCAAACAATAAAGAGGCCAGGTTCGCATTTCCAATCCCGCCGTGTGCGGATGTGGCGCCAGATAATACACCTGAAATAAAAAAGAAAGGCATATCACGAAAGAGACCTACCTCTTAAGGGGTCCATCCAAAAGAAAAGGGGGATGGCAGTCTTCGATAGCGCTGACTCCATCGTGCTGAACACGTCAGACGGACATACGCTGAAAGAAATAAATGGAAAAGAAGCGATAAAATACGGGGAGGTTCAATAATATGGAGGGAGCGAAACCAACTAGCTTGTAAGAATCCGTTTGCAGAAGGCGTGTATGCTTGAGATAGGCAACAAGAATTAAAATCACTCAAAAGAAAAACGGGAGATTGAGAAAGAGAAGGTCAAATGGGAAGGTAAAAAGAGAGAAGCATAAAACAGGGAAGGGGTCCAGATTCAACCGAGTTCTGAACGCTTCAAAGTGGTTCGAGCCATAAAACAGGACCGCAAGTCTTTTTACATCAAAAAAAAGGTCCGTAAAAGCCGTAGGGGAAGGGGGAACACATCAAATTATGAAGAGATCAATCGATAGAACGACTAGGGAACACCGTCTCCGCTTAAGCTGACTTCGGGGAAGGGGAGCGCTCGCATCTGGAAAGAAGGGATAGAGGGGAAAAACAAAAGGAAGGAAAAAGGAAAGAGACTCAAAAAGGGGAAGCGAAGGGTTGGGGGCTTGGCGAAAAGTGCCCGCCAGCGGAGGTTGCCCGGACGTGCAAGCGAAAAAAGAGGGGAATTGAACACAAGATTCAAAGATAGTGGGGAAGGGGAAGCCAGTGGACAGGAGGGAAAAAGGGTCACCGACGCACTATTGGCAACTGCCTCCGTGCGGCAAGGGGCGTAAATGTCTCAAACCTAACAATATACGGGGGAAAACAGGAACATCCCTGAGAATGCTGAAGAGAAGGGGTGCGGAGAAAGGCAGGGGGGGGGGGGGGAGAAGTGGAGGACGGAGAGAGAAGAGGAAAGGGAAGGGAGATCGGAGAGAATGCGATGAGGGGAAAAGGGGTGGAAAAAAGGAAGAGGAGACTGGTCTTGCTGTCTACTTTTCCCGGTATAGCCTCTCTCTCTTATGCCGGGATCCAGTCCTCGATACACCAAGGAACAGCACGACGGATCTAAAGACGACGAGAACCGCGGAAAAGGCAAAAACAATTGATCTGAAAGAGGGGGGTGAAAGACTAAGATAAAGGGAAGGTCCGCACCAGCCCTGGGGTGGACAAGATAAAAAAAATGGGTGTCGGGCCAACGAGGCCGGTAAGGTGCATGAAGACCCGGCGGATGATGAGTAGGCAAAATGCACGAACAGACCGCGAAGGAGGCCGGATTCTCAAAATAAAAGGGATCTTAGGACAAAAACCGTACTCGACACCTTTCCGTTTGAAAACATGATGACCCCTGCGTATAGTCAATGAACAAACTTCGCACGAGGATAAATGAAAAAAATTAGGGGGGGAAGGGGAAGATTGACTAATAGGGTAAAGAGGGGGCACTCCTGGGGGGAAAAAAAGGACGGAGGTACAGGAAATTCCCGCTTAAAACTCGACGGCAACAGATAACACAAAGGCGCCTGGTCGAGAACACGAAACAAAATCCGGACGGGACTCGTGGCCAAGATGGTCGCGAAGGATGGGGGAAAAAAAAGAGATCAGGCAAAGGGGAAGGAAAGATTCACGAGTACTTCGATGTTCAGGGAAAAAGGGGGGGGACTAGAAAGGGTGGGCGGCAAGCGAAAAGAACTGAAGGCAGTTCCTCGCCGTGGACCACAAGTGTACGGTCAGCAGGAGAGTGGGACCATCGTTTCAAAAAAAAAGGAGGTAATAGCGGGAAAAAAAAATTCAGCAGAGGGTCAAAGGCGGATGGGTCCCTCAAGCCCGGGGGAATGAGGAGAAAGGAGAGGGGTGAAAATGCTGGGTCGATAACGCCGCTCGGGCGACGCCCGTAGCCGCGGGCCAACTGGATAGCAGGTTTCTTGACTGAGGGGAAAAAAACGAGAGATAAAACAACCAGGTGGGAGCAGGGGCTTGGGAGAAAGCTACTTGAGGGAAAGGAGAAACAAGAGTTGGAAAAGATAAGGGGGGGGGGGGAGCAAAGAATTTTCCATAAGTTCAAACTCACGAGAGGTAATTAAGCCGTTGACTCCCATAAACACCGAACTGTTCTTCGGCGAACCTGGCCACCTCGAAACATGCCCAAGCAGAGGAGGAAACCTCAAAGGAAGGGAGTCCCATACGATTTAAAAAAGGGGAGGAAGAGGGAAAGGGTAGGAACTCTCTACAGAAAATTGACAAATCATAAACTACTGCCTGATTGGAACCGAAGAGCAGCTCGAAAACCTCCCAGTCCTAGACCCGGAAATCGTCTACAAAATGTCAAGGAAAGATGAGGGAAGGAAATCACCGGAAACGTCGAAGGGGGTCGAATCTCTTTAGAGGAAGATAATAAGGAGCAAAGCCTCGTCAAAAGCGGGGCAAATGGCGACGCAATTGACACCCCTCCCCCCACACCCCAACCCCCCCACCCCCATGGGCGGTCGTGGAAAAATAAA
>Ga0179593_1460531_pt1 | contig 10910 bp, 16 predicted proteins | sample CZODoug2_1_08_16_FD_185931 | JGI IMG/M metagenome (GOLD analysis project Ga0179593, IMG submission 185931) | Vadose zone soil fungal communities from Angelo Coast Range Reserve, California, USA - CZODoug2_1_08_16fungal (PacBio error correction) | ecosystem: Environmental > Terrestrial > Soil >...
TCTCACCCAAGGTTGGGGGGGAGAATTCTTAAGGGGGACGACTCCATTTTCTAAAATCAGAAATAGGAGGCGGCCGAAGGAAAGGATCGGTCCCTCCCCCACAACAGGATTGGTGGTAAGGCCGCCCTGCTCTCATAGGTCCCAACCCCAAGCAAAACATACTTCCCTGTGCCAAACTGGAGACCTCTCCAAAGGATAAAGAGCAACCAGAAATCAAGGTCTAGCCACAGAGGGAAAATCGGGCTAACAATAACAAAGTCTGTCTTCATCCGGAACGCTGCAGGGAAAAAATGATCTTGTTTGAGGCAGGAGGTAAGAGAGGGAGGATAAGAAACTCCTTACGGGGAGAGTAAGGGGAAAAAGTTTGAAGGAAACTGGGTGAAGGTTTGATAAAAGAGTTTCTTCACCGAAGGGGTTCTTAAAAAGGGTCCTGGGTTTCTGGGGAATGAACACAAAGGTGCATGGGGGGATTTGACCCATGAGTTCAGAAGGTTGCTGAGGATGGTGGCGGGGAGAGGGCGGGGTATGATTTAAAAGGTGGAAAGGATCTTAAATTTCAGCACTCACTAATCGCTTTCAGGAGGAGGATAACAGCATTTCAGAAGGGAGGAAGAATCGTAAGGTAATGGGCTCAACCCAACTGGTGTTGACAGGGTATCTGTGCCACAAACGAGGGGTTTCTTGAAGTGGGTGTTAAGAACTTTCGGAAGTCTTCCACTGGTATTCAGAAACACGTTTAAGCATCCCATAAGGGCTGAATAAAAGTTTGCGATTTGGCATGGAAAGTCATGAGGAAAAAAAAGGCGTGCTCGTATATCGGGAAATAGTGGCTGGGGTTGTGTGGGGTCCACTCATGTAAATAAGGGAGATCAAGCTAGAAGCAGGGAAAAAGCGAGGATAGGGAACCGAGAATATGAAAGCTTTGGCGGTGGAAAAGGGGGGAGACTGTACCAAAGCCATCATAAAAAGGTGAGTCGTTGGAGTGGTTGAGAACATAGTGGGGAAAAGTGGGAGGAAAAGAAGTAGATCTCGCAAAAGCTATAAAGTCCGCCCGGGCATAAAGCGGGACTGCCCGGGGAAAAAGATGGAAATTAAGAACGAAAGACTGGACTCCAGGGAAAAAGAAACCAGGCGCTAACTTGGCTGCCAAGTGATAGGGGTCGAGAAAGGATTATAAAAAGACCAGCAGGAGAGGTCCCCTGCACCTTTTGGGAATGAGAAGATTGACTGGGTTTCAGAATGGCTGATGGGGGTCCTAGACCCGGCGTATCCACCGAGATACTCACCCTTCAAGGCCGTGGAAGTTGTGGGAAACGAAGGCTGGAGAAGAGGCAGGGGATTTGGGGAGCAACATTCTCAACGATTAGGACTATGGGCGAGGGGGAAAGGGTTGTTTCTTTCCTTTTGGGAATAAAGCGGAGAAGGGAGGATCCGAAATGAAAAAGGGAACTGATGGAAACTCCAAGAAAGTGCCCACCTCTTACCAACGCCAAATAATTAAAGGGGCCGGGGAATCAACAAAGAAAGAAAAAACTATGCAACTCTGTATATGAAACCGAAGAATTGGAAACAAAATGGGGGGGAAAAAATTCCCACCCAAACATGGAGAAAAAAATAATCGCAATTAGGAAGGGGGGGGTGTAGAAAAATTGGTGGCAGGGAAGGGTCCCCGTTCTCTGAAGGAGAAGAGGGGGAACATCGGTGGACACAAAGAAGAGGCTTGAGGTCAACGGTTCTGTTTTCTGGACGAAAGGAGGTAATAACGCGGTCAGAGAGAAAACTCGAACCTTGCCTCTCCAGTGTGCACCAAGAGGAACAAGAAGGCCGTCAAAAAGAAGGAAAACATTCGGGACCATTATCAACCTAAGGAGGGAAGCCAAGTTCGCCCCAGGGTTCCTCATCAAAAGTAGAACGCGTGATTTCTACCGGTGGGAGACAATGGATGCGCGGATACGATGTTGTGGGAGGGAAGGGCCGTCTAAAAATCCGTTGACCAAAAGGAGAGGGGGAAATGCCTGGCAACGATTTTCAGATCTTCTTGAAAATTGGAAGGGGGACAGGGGGCGAGAGGCCAGCATCTTCAAATTGGGGCCATGAAGAGAAGTTTTAAAGGAGGCCGATAATCAAGGGCGTACAGAGATGTGTTGGGCAATGGTAGGCGACCGAACTTGACGGAAAAAAGTAACGTGGGGGAGTCTAGGGAAATAGCAAAAGGAAGGTGAGGTCAAAAGGGGTTGGGGTCAGATGTGCTCTCAAGGATAGCCCACCCCACCACATTTGGGCAAGTTATAAGTGGTAGCAGCCTGGAAGGGAACTAGCCATGTCTTGGGGCAGGGAGGGGTGGGAAGATGAGAAACTGGTTGGAGATGGGACCGAAATATTCATCGTTGGGTTTCGGGGAAATATTTGAACAGGGGGAAGACCCAAAGTTAATCCAGTAAAAGCCCACAGGGATTTATTCAGTGATCGGGTGGGGGGGAACGTGGGGCTCGTGCAACGGTTTAAAAAGAGCACCGATGAAGGGGTAGAACTTGAGTCCGTGGAGTGGTAACCCTTGAAAGGATAAGAAAGTGAAACCGAAACCCAAAACACCTTAAAAAATAGGGGGAGACAATATAGGGAGGGGAGCGGTGGAATTTATTGAACAGAGGAGAGGGTCGGCTTTAACAAAACCTGGAGAAAGCAGAGAAAGAAGGCAAGGACACACCGCATGGGGAAGGGACGTCAAAGGAGATCAGGGGGCCTTTGATGCTCAGGGGGGGGGGGGTCCAGAAGGAGGGGGGTTGTAGGGGGCTTTTGGGGAACAGAGAAGAAAGTCGGGGTACGGGGGGAGATCAAGCACTATGAGTTTCGAGACACAACTAAAGGACCAATGCGCAGGGGTTTGTTCAAAAAAGGGACCGGTAGGGTTTGCTGGGACCAAATGTATCTGGGACAAATTCCCGATCAGAGAAGATCTATATAGTAAAAAATCGCCCCCGATTTCCCTTAAAGCTTGAGAACTCCGGAAGGTGAACCTCGGCACGCATACCACTAGGTCCCGAGGTCCTTAACCAGGCGAAAGGTAACCCATCGAATTTAGAAAAAGAGCACCGAAGTGCCCATGGGGTTCTTAGGCAAAACAACATATGGGACACCATGGGAAATCAAATCTCAAACTATAGGTACAGTCAAAACAGAAAGTTGGGGAAGAAGAATGTTTATAATAATTTGTTAAGGACTCAGGCCCTTGATGGAGGGAATTAACTCTGTAGGACTGGTGGGGGAGACAAAGAACGGGGGGGTTGTAAGAGGGGGTTTTGCCAGGAGCCGCAGGGGATGAGAATAGGGGAAGGGAATACTGTTTTTGAACTCAACACGACCAGAAAGGATAATCTTCCCTCCAGGGAACTCTTGGTAGTCTGGGGAATTAGGGGAAGGGAGACAGATAGTTTAGGATCAAGGGGTATGTCCGGAAAGAAAAATGGATAAATATGTCTATCTAAATCAAAGCGTATGAGTCTGAACACTTAACTCCTAAAAGGGGAAGCTTGGAGATTTTCAAGATGTTGGGCAAAGGTTTTTGGGGCCAGTGGGAAGTCAAAGACTCAACCTGAATTTTTGGGGTAAAGTAACCTCAGTAAGCAGGAGGGGAAAAGACATAAGACTAGACGAATTGTTTACAATAAAAAGATAGAGAAACAACCAACTGGAAAGAGGAAAAGAAAAAAGAGACTGAAAAATGGAATCCCGGGATAGTATGTCCATGGTAAAAGAGGTTAACAAAAAAAGAAGTGAGAGGGGTCCGAAAAAAGGCACAGAAGCCTCAGGAACAATATCGAAAAAGAAACTTCGGAGGATAAGGCAGAGCGCAATCTAGGCGCGGGATGGTATCAATATTTTCTAAAGTAGAAAGAAACAGTAATGACTTAAAAGAGAAACGACTAGGATAGACTAAAAAAAAGGAATGGGGAGGGGGGGGGGAGATATAAAGTTTGGCCGGGTAATGAAGGTGGAACATAAGACTCACCCCTAGTCATGCCGGAAGATCATCCCCTGGGGGGGAGCGGTGAAACGAAACGAAAAAAGGAAACTATCAACAAAAAAAGCAATAGTCTTTAAATTGTATCGAAAGGCCCTACATCGTAGAGCGAGGAAATGGGTCCAAACAGGATATCAAAGTAGAGCAATCTGCGGAAACAAATTAATACAAGAAACCAGGGAAAACGATAGTCAAGAGCCTTTTTTAAAACCTGAAAATATGGTGGGTGGGGGAGGGGAAATCCACTTCCCTGCAAGAAGGGAGCAATTCAGGGGGGGGGTGTTGAAATATTCTGGGATGCAAGGCGAAATTACACCAAACTCGGAGGAGCTTGTAGGAGGACATTGACAATGGCCTGGGCTTCTTCCGCGATCCTCAGGGAAACTGCACTCTTTAGATCTTTTATCTCTCTCTCTGATCAATAGGAAGGATATAAAAAACCGCTTGCCTGACGAAAGACACAAAAGATCCATTCATTTGGGTATAAAAAACTCACAGAGGGTCCCCTTGATTGTTGTCCCTCGCCCCACTAAGTGAAAGGGAGGGGGCTCTCCACAAGGGACACAAGAAGGATTGGTGACAAAGCCCTATAATTCAACAAGCTTAGTGAAATACGCCACAGTCATCATAAAAATAAAAGAAAATATATCCTTGCCGTCGCTCTTAAAAACTCTGTGAATGGCAGGAAAGGAGAGAAGATCAATTGCCTTTGACCTCCTAAGCGTCTTTTGGGGGGTCAAAGAAAAAGGAAGAGGAACTGTAGTTTTAGCTGGAGCGAGTTTTGTCATTCGGATAGGGTGGTCCAGAGAAAGGAAGAGTTGTAACTAATTAAAAGTGATAAACACCCCCCGTGAAAGAGAATTGGATTCCCGGGCAAGGAACGTATATCCGGTGGAATTGACGTGTTGGGGCCTTGTTCATCAAATGGGAAGAGGGGGTACAAATAAAAGGGAAAAAGATGAACAGCCTAAACAACCGGGGCGAATCGGCTACATCGCTTTCTCGTTCTAGGTAAGGAAGAGCTGCGAAAAAAACTTCTTAAATACCTTGAAGCAGATGGTGGTGATGCAACAACTCACTTAAATTCGAGGATTTGAAAAAAGAAAATAATTAGGGAAATGTCCACATTTCCGTTTGTAACTAAATGAACACAGACTCACAAAAAAGAGTACGACAAAGGGGGTCTCGCTCAGGAGAAAAATGGTAATCGGAATGGTCTACAAACCCGGAAAAAAAGAATGAAAAAGAGCAGGAGTACCTGCCATTTGTCTCCATGCCTGGTAACTCTTTCAAGAAGAAAACCCCGAGTGGGAAAAAGTCTGGTAGAGAGGAAGACACCCTCCCCAATTCCTAGAGAAAACAAAACTTGTGTACAGTCATAATTTTCGGGTGATACAGTGGCGAAGCTTCGAATTACCGTTATTAGGGTCATTTAAAAATCGGGGAGGACCTGGTTGACGGAGGGCTTGCTTTCCGTGCGTCACCTGAGAAAAGGGAGGAGCAATCTTGTTCCTCGGGTATCTCGAGATATAAGTACAACAGAAAGGTGTAAACTTCAGAACAGCATTCCATTCCAGTGGGGAGTAACAATGGTTAGAGTAGCACTCAAGCACGGACACGTGCGGGCAAACATGTGGGACAAACCATGACTAAATGTCAGTCAAAGGGGGGGGGTGGGAAGGGGAAGGGGAGTCGGTTGTGTTGGGGGGAAAGCCCGGGGCTAGAGGCGGGGGGTGCTTGGGAAGAACCATTGGGGGAGCAATTGACTGACAGAAATGAGGGTTGCGGGCTATTTTGGTCACTTGGGGAGGGGGGGGAGGGACCCACTGTAAAAAAAAAATTAATCGGGGCTAAATGCGGGTCATTCAATAACACCAACAAAATCGAAAAAAAAGAGAAAGATTAAAAAGGATGATCCTACCAAAGAAACAGGCGGCCGGCACCATCGCGGGGAAAGCCACGGTATGGTAGGACGGGATGAACCACCAGAGCGAAAACAATCAGAGGCTAACGGTAAGGGTCTAGAGTGATCAGGTGGACCGGGGGGACAGAATTAAGAATGGATTAGGAAATGCACGTCGAACGGGAGAACTGAACCTTTTTCTCCGACGAGGGAAACCACGAGAGGGGGGGGAAATTCAAAAGGCGCGGGAGGGAAGTGTCGAAGTTTCCAAGGGGGATCATCTTTTTGAATTTGGGCGAGATCGGACCAATAGGAGAAGGCATATCCATGCGTCATTTAAAATTTGGAGACCAGAAGGTCGAAGGGGGGGAAAGACTAAATCAGAGGGGGGGGGGCTGGACGGGGAGAAAAACAACATAAAAAACAGAACAGAGCATATCCACTAGTACGTGAATATACTCTAGTTTTGGGCGCTTGGTGCTTCGAAAGGGGGGACAGAATCCCATGGAGGGGAACGGGTCCCGTAAAGAAAAAACAGCACAGGAGGACGGAATAAGAAAGAGGAGACGAGACTTTGCGATAAACCCAGGAGTCGAAAAGAATACAGAATGTATTCGGAGGGTGTAGAGTCCTCCCCGGGGAGAATTGAGGATAACAAAAGTTAAAAAAAAGAAGAAAAGAAAGAGGGTGGGGGGCACAGATACATCCCTGACTTCCAGGTTAAAAGGAAGCGTACCTAATACGACGATCTTTTCGGGGTAAGGCAGAAGACTGTAAACCCCAAATAAGCGAAGAGGGGGGTTCTCGAAGGAAAGTACGAGTGGACCAACCTCCACCGGCATAACCCCCCCCCATTCCCACTACAAACAGAATTAAAAACACCTAGAGAGGGGTTTAAAACACACTTCAAACCCTAGTGCGAAGGAATCGACCCATGCAACCTGAGGAAAGAACTATGGGTACCACTAGAAACCCGAGGAAGTAAAGAAAAACTCCTATCAAGGGAAGCGGCCAGAGAGGCTGGACAACCAAAAAAGACGAGCAGGGGGGTTCGGGGAAGCGCAAGTATCAAACTTGTGGGTGGTAGAGGGGGGTACAGGGAGCAGAAGGATAGGTGTTGGCTGCTTGAGAGGCAGGGCTGGGGGAAATGGGAAAAAAGAAGTTACTGTCAATCAAATTCGGGGGGGGGCGTGGAAGGGAGGGGGAAAGAGAGATCAGGGAGGCTAATGGTGGGGGTTGTGGTTTTATTTGGGGGGGGGGACCAGAAGGGCAGCCCGGGGGTCCGAACGGAAATACTTGTTTTGTCTAGGTTTCTAACCACCGAGGGAGTCGGGAAAAAGAGACAAAAGTTCCTTGCATGACTAAAGGGAAGAGACAAACAAGGCGGAAAAAGAGAGAGATTACATGCAGATCTTTTTTGTAGCAATTCCTTTACATGAGGGTGTTCGCAAGCCGAGAAAACAAAAGGGGAGATGATAAGGAAGCTTTAGAGAAAGACACCAAAAAAAAAAACCCCGAGGGGTCAACCCTCACCTGATCAGAGCCTCACTCCGAAAAAAAAACAATAAGAGGGTGGACCAGTAACTCACATACCTACCTAAAAAAGAAAAACCCTAATCCAGTCGGCCGCAAAAAGAGGCAATAGAGTCCCAAACGTAAAAAGAAGATTACAAAGGACCTCAAGACGGGAAAACCCTTATCTTTTGAAAGGCGCAGTCAAAAGAGCGCAGGGAGAACTCTACCCTGTGGATCTACTCAGTGAATTAAAGAGGGTGGCGTTTGATCCCAGGGGAGCTTGACGCCTGGGTCTTTTTCGGGGGCGTAGAGAATGAACCGAGGGGGGTGATTGTCACTTGTTTAAACATGATTGAAAAGGTTGCAATATCTGGGGACTTGGAAATTAGATTAACGTGTGGAGGTGGAAAGGTACCCTCGGAAAAAGAAGGAGAGCTACCCGAAAGGCCTCTGGGCCGAAGGGGACAGAAGGAGGAAAGAAGAAGGAAAAGGAATCGTAGGTAAGGGAGGCATCAACCCGGGGGAAGCTTGGTGAACCCTATTGTATCTTGGGGGAGGAGTCGGGAATAAACCTTTTTTTTGTCAGAATCTCAGAGGATTGGAGGAGAACACGATACTTAGATACCCCAGGTACTTGAAAATAAATCTGGGTTTGCGAGTGGTTTCAGATGAAAAACAAAGGTCAGGGAGGGAGGAGATCTGCGGGAGGCGGTGGCGGCAACTGAAGTCAAGCTCTAGCAGGAAAAAAAACGAGATCAAAAAAAAGTCGGAAAACTCGCGTGAAGACTTATCCCTCTCGGAGATATCGGGGAGGGTGGGAGTGTTTCGCTTTAAAGTCACCAAAGGACAGGGAAAGATGATGATCGGTCAATCCGAGGGGGGGAAAAAGAGTACCTGTTAGGGGATCAGAATCGTGTCCCAAGAAACAAACCACGGGAAAAGAGTAAGCCCGAGTTGAAGGAAGACAGGGGGGAAGCAAGGGACCTCGTCAAGGAAGCTTGGGGCAGATGGAAAACTCCATTTCAGTCGACGGAAGGAAGAGAAAAAAGCTAGCAGCGTAAGGTAACCTGGACACGACCAGGGTCACTCGCTATCCCGTGACTTGATGGCGAAGGACTGATTGGGATTTGGTGAGCCGAAGGGAGCCCCCACCTCGAAGAAAACGTCAAACACAAGGGGGTTTCAAACGAGGATGAAAGGGGGCAGAGGAGGGGGGAGCAAAGTCGCAGGAAAGAGAGGGATGACGAAAGAATTTGGAACTTGGTTTGATGATTAATGTGAAGACGATAGTCGAATCCTAGTTTGGGGTAAGGGGGGGGGTAAAGACAACGCAACATGAACCGAGAAAACCCTCAAAATGAACCTAATTTCCTTAAAGGCTTTTTGGCCTCAAAAGGCAAATGAACTCCTAGGAATGGGGGGAGAAATGAACACAAAAATTAAACACGGGGGACAGTCAAAAAAAAAGGAGAACAAATCTCGTAAATTATTTGGGTTGGAAATATGTTACCACATTGTTTCTTCCACTTGGACACGGCATGATGGGACTGAAACCGCGTAGAGAAACTTAGGGGGAAAGATTTTTCTGAGGGTGTTGAAGTTCTTTGTTGCTTGAGTCACGGGACATAAAGGAGGTAAAAACTCTGAAATAACTCAGTTCAACGGACGAAGAACGAAAGCAAGAGGCGTCAACATACTCCCAGCTAACAGAACTAAGTTCAAAGGGAAGTAGCCACTTCGCCTTGTTTTGAACATCTAAGAGGAGGGGAGGACCTGTGAAACCTATGATCTTAACGGGGGGGGTTATATGGATCGCGAAAAAACCCTGCATACGAAGGAGAACAGTGGGATGCTGGGAAAGTGAAATCAACTGCTTTATAAACATTGGAAAAGACAGGAAAAAGAATCATCGCCTGGGGTGGTTATCGTCCTAAATACATGGGGAGGGGTATGTCTATAAGAATGTCGTTAGAAAGGGGGTGTGAAATTGGTGGTCATTTAGAAGGTATGAAGACTACGTTTTTCACATAGCTACCTTGTCCGGTGGGGGTAGTTTGGCAGAAAAGAAAAAACATCGGGACCAGGGGAGAAAAGTTTTCCTCGCACTAGTAATTTCGGAAACAAATTCGATGGTAGTGCGTGGGAAAAAATAAAGGGGGGTTTATAATGATGAAAACAGGGAAGGAAGAAGGTGTAGGTAAACCATCTTTTTCCGTGGATCCCGCCCACAGGAAAATACGAACGTAAGTACAACCATTTATTCACTTGGTGTTAAGATCTTTTGGGTTGGAAGGGGAAGGGGGGCCTGTGGAAAGGAGATTAAGAAGAGTCTGTGAGGGGTGGTAGGACAACTTTGAGATCCCGAAAGGAAACACTAGAGGACCAGCAAAGATTCAAGGAAAAGCCTTTCGGTGGGAAGGGAGGGGGGTGACATAAGATCGTGGTTGGGAAAAGAGAAAATGGATAGCAATCAAGCTGCCAGCCATGGGGGGATTGGTGAAAAAGAGCGAAGGACAAGGATCTTAGCTTTGGGGGTAATACTGGGAGGACAGAGAGAAGGGGGGAGTATCGGGTTTGGCAAAAAGAAGGAGAACATATAAATCGTGGGGTACGGGGTCTAGAGCAAACCATACGGTCGGATTTGGCGAGAGAACCATACCTAGGGTGAAATGGGGGGAAAAAAGGAGGGGGGGGAAGTGGGTCTGGGAAATCCTAATATTCCAACAAACATATTCCACCTATATATAGCTATATATATTAATATCAAAAGAGGTACGGAACTCTTGATAGATTTTTAAAGTCCTCAGACCAAGATTAAAGAGAGGAAACTTATCTCCTTGCCTAATCGGGGAAAAAAAAGAAAAAACCCGAAGTGGAAGGGACCAAGTTGAAGGAAACATTATCAATTGCTCCCAATATTGCCCAGTTTAAAGCCTTTCAAAGAAGGAGAGGCGGAGAATACAAAGGGGGGTACCAAGCTTCCTTGTGGTGGAAAGGATTGCACTATCAGGGTGAATATCTCGGCCTTTAATGGGCCCTGATTCAACTATCAGGAACGGGGGGAGGGGACTCGGCCACTATTAAGAAACTAATGGTTGGGTTTTTGGGGGGGGGAAAGTAGGGGTCACCGCGGGGAAGATTTTAAGATGGGTGGTGAAGGCTATTTCCCGAAAGAAGGACGGGGGGGATATCATTGGAGGAAACTCAACTCTTCCTCGGTGGGGACTGGATGAGACCCAGGTCGACCGCTAATCTTTAATGAACGAGCAACTTCAAAAACTGGAGAAAATAGTCCGGGAGATCCATAGCAACTTCTGAGGCCATTCCCAAGGGGAAAGGGGGGGTCGAAAAAGTCTTCCCAAGGAAGTGTTCTGGGGGAAATCCGCCTCACACATGATTGGTTGGGGTAAAAGCCCCCAACAATCTTAAGACATACTTGACTGAGTTCTGGTCCATACGGAGAGCCTCAAA
>Ga0179593_1306162_pt1 | contig 10909 bp, 10 predicted proteins | sample CZODoug2_1_08_16_FD_185931 | JGI IMG/M metagenome (GOLD analysis project Ga0179593, IMG submission 185931) | Vadose zone soil fungal communities from Angelo Coast Range Reserve, California, USA - CZODoug2_1_08_16fungal (PacBio error correction) | ecosystem: Environmental > Terrestrial > Soil >...
CCTACGGCAAACCGGCCGAGGGGACATGTGGGAAAAAAAGACTCATGCAGCAGTGGGGAAGGATCACAAAAGAGGGCTGTGCATCTGTGGTGTCCCGCCAATGGGATTCTTCACCAACTTAAGGAAAATGGCTAGGAGATTTTGGCGGTCGGGAACGCTGAGAAAAGTCGCGATGCCTAACAAGCTAAGGGATGAGTCATCACCGCCATCAAGCGGGTGTACGCGGCATCTAACCAGCGATATGGGGGCAAAAAAAAAAAAAGTTTGAAACCAGCAAGGGCAAACGAGGGGCTAAGAAAAAATTAATCTGGAGCTTCACTACAACAAGGGGCAAGCAATACTACTATAGGCATGACCCCCAACCCGCCGGGATTAGCGTGGTTAGATAGGTCACTATACTTTCTCGAAGGTCGATCAGGACGGTGACATACACGGGTGAAAGTAGTTGGAACCAAAGGCCCTGATGCGTATTGCTAAAATGGATGCAATACAGTTTGGATCTGGGGGCTGGAAAAGGTGGTGTGGTAGGGGTAAAATTTGATCTTGCCTTTCAACCAAAATAGCATGGTGTTTGCTGCTTCACTCGGCGGCCACGGTTGGTCACTTCTTGTCGGGAAAGGGGACTGAGAAAGAAGGGTGAAGGCAAACAAACCTTGTGAACGATGACGGGGTTTAAATTTTTAACAGACCGCGGTGCGAGGCTATTTTTTTGTAGGACGCTGCGGGGGGATAGAAATAGAGATACGGTAAAGAAGGACTTAAATGGCCGGGGGAAAAATTGCACTGTAATATGACGCGAGAGTTAAGGGGGACCGATGGATTCTGAGGAATGCTGGGGGGCAATTGCAGGGATTCGGGAAGAAGTTACCGGAAAAGCCCAACTCAAGGGCAATAAATAAGGTGGCCGAATTCTGGGAAAGGCATGGTGTCGAGCGCCAGTGTGAAGAGAGAAAAAAAATTAAAACTGAAGCAAAATTCGGTTTGGGCACTGCAACAAGAAAAGGAAAAGCAGGCCAAGCAGCGTTGTGCGAAGGAAAGAACAAACGAGAACGGTCTGAAAGGGGGACGGCACCAACATCGGACCGTGAAAAGAATAGAGGCTCGTAGACGACTTCACTAAGCAACGGCGTCAAAATATGTTCGCCATGAACAAGACCTAGACCAGAAAACGCTCAAGGATCATGCCACATGGCTTGAACAGTCTGCAAACAAGCAATGTCAAGGAACCTTTGTGGGCAACGGGCTCGGGGTGGGTCAGCATTCTTCACCGGGCTACACCCCGTACAAGGTGCGAAAAAGAACGGGAAAACGCAGCTGCATCCAAACCGCGAGGACCCTTGTGATTGACGACTCCAGCTCCTCAAAGGGATCACTTGGAGCATTGGAGCCAGAGAGATTGGGAACAGGAGAAAAGGGCAAGACAACGTACATGGTCAAGCTAATTAACAACTGAGCTGCCCAATCCGCCCGGGGGAGGGATGTAGAAGTGCACCCACGTGCATGGGCTAAAAAGGGGAAGAAAAGGGGGGGACGGGCGGGGAAGCAATTGAGCCCAGGACCGGAGAAAAGCCGGAGACAGTTGAGGCTTGTTCGGGACACGAGAGTACGGAAGCCGATGGGGGTTAGGAGAGATCAGGCCAACAATGACTGTCTGAAACGGGGCAGAGAAGGGTAAAGAAAACGCCATCCTGATGCGTTGCGGGGTCTCCCTGACGTTAGGGCTCAGTCGGGTTATAAAACGGAGAAGCGAGTACACGAGGTGGTGGGTGAGATGGGGGAATAAAAAGGTTTTACGAGACAGTCCGACTGGTTCCAAGGACTGGAAGGAAAGGAGTGTGGAGAAAACGAACGAAGAGAGCGGATAGAGAGGAGAATTTTAATCGCGTGAAAACAGGCCTCATTTTCGCGCTTAATTCTGCCGAGCAAACGCGGGGTGTAAAATGCAAGAGGGTATGGAAAGCTCAATCACCAAAATGCGGACAAAAAGAAATCGTCCAGTGGGGAACTGGCGCAGATGAAAAAAAAGGTATTGGGGGGGAAAGAGTGGAGTCCGGCCATACAGTAAAGGGTCGCAAAAACGGGGGCGAATTGCGAAACACGCACGGGCCGGAAAAAATTTAACTGGGCGATACAAGCTGATCCTACCAAGGAAACAAAAAAAAAGAAACCAATGGAACTGGGAAAGAGGTGCAATGAACCTCAAAGTTAGGCAAAGTCTCCGAAAAAGGGGGAGGGATTATAAATGGTACGTGATGGGGGTCCGTGAAGGCGGGTGTAAAGCGTTTAAATGGAATGTGATCTGAAAGGACCAGTGAGGGGGGTCTTTCAGTGGGATTACATTTGAGAACCGAAGCAACAGGCGGAAGCCCCGACATAGGTTATCGTAGGCCAGCGAGGGCGGGAAACAACGATTGTCCAAAAGGAACGTTGCCCCTGAAAATTCTACGGAGCCAAGAAAGGGGGTCCGGAAGGAAAAAGACTGAACTGCGAAAAGGGGGCAAAAAGCAGACGGAGGAAAGAAAATGCTATTTCGTTAAGTAAAAATGGGAAAGAGACAAGAAGAGGACCATTAAATCCCGCTTAAAAGACATCCTCTAGACCGAGTGTGAAGCTGGGCAAAGCCAAGGGCAGACTCCTTCACAAAAGGTACCACTTCATGGAAAAACCCCCAGCTTTCTACTTGAACCTTTCGGTGTGGGCCCGCGCCTAAACCTTTATAACGGATACACTCGAAAAAGGGAAAAAATAGATAGGGGGAAGGCGAGGGAAGAGGGGAAAGGGCCCAAAAGCTGTTGGTCAGTAGGGCTAAAGGGAAGGTGTGCGATTTTGGAGGGGGGTCCCAGAGAAAAAAACGGAGTTGTCGGGGAAAAAAGGCTTTGACTGTCATCAAGATTGAAAAAGGGGAAGCGAGAGAATTGGGGCTCCGCGCGAAAAAAAACCTGCCCCGGAAAAAGGGGTAGTAATAAATTTTTGTCATAAAACGGTCAAGGTTACAAGACCACGAAGTTTGGGCAGGCAAGGGCCAATCTGGGAGCAACTATGCAAGGAAAGCGTAAAAGAGATGATGTAATTTCTCCGCCTGGGTCAGCTTTCGCTGTGAAAATAGAAACAGGAAGAAGGGGGTATAAAACCCTTGTCCTGATGTCAAATGTAAGGTAAAAAAAATCGGCCAGGGAATGACGACCCTTCTGCACTTAACCTGGTAAAGAGGGGGACCAAGAACAAACAAAACAGAAGAGCCCCCCCCAAAAAAACCCTACCTAAGTCAATCCGTGCAACAGGAACCAAAACTTGGGCCTGTCCGGGGGAAGTGTTCAATCAAAGCAACCGAAATGAGGTTCAGAGGGGAGAGGAAGTCAAGATATCGGAGAGAAAGGGTGTTCAACGGCGGAAGGGCAAAACCATCGAGTTAAAAATGGCGTACTTCCACTATTCAAGCCGATTGGTTTAAAAAAGACAAAAAGGATGGGAAGGAGTGGGACAGGGGGGGAGGGGTTTTGAGGGGAAGCCCAGAATGGCAAAGAAGTTAGCCCTCCAAGGGTGCGAACGAGAAAGGAAGAGAGGACCGAACTATAAAGTCAATGAGTATCAAAGAAATTAGGGTCGGCCAAGGGGTTTCTTACCAGAGACACCAGAAACTGTGGGACCGCATCCCGGGAATGAGACGAGGTAAGTAAAACGGTTGTTGAAGTCGACTGGCGAGGGAGTGCAACAAGTCATCGAAAAGGCAAGCATCCAGGAGGCTTGCTAATACCACGAGGCGTGGTTCATGGGACGAGTGTGCAGGATAGAGAGGAACACGAAGAAGGCGCCGTACGCTTGGTTTGGCCTAAACAGACAAGCGAAGTCTCTCATAAGAAGGTCTACCTCGGAGTCAACCACCATGGCACCTGAACCAGAAGGGTTGGCACGTGCTAGTGACTAAGGGAACACTGGGAAGCCGCCACAGGGGGTCAGCTATCGGACGTTGGAGGAAGAGAGAGCGAATGAACATGGGGGCCTTCCGTGGCAGCTGGACACGATGCGCCTCAGGGCCGTTGACCAATCACAAAGGGGCCCATCCGTTGTAATTCCATGCTGATGGGGTTAGGGGCCATTTCTCTCCATTCACATAGAGTGGTCAGAAAAAATTTGACGAGGACCAAAGCGGAGGGAAAAAGTGACCTATGAACGGACTGGAAGAACGGTCAATGTTGCCGGGAGCAGGTTGGCTGCTAGGTCTCTGTTGAAGGCGGAACCCATCGGTTGCACGGGACGGCATTACGAGTCGTAAAAAAGAAGAAAATAAGGACTATTCAATTCCAAAATCATAGGGCAAGGCTCTAAAAGAAACGGTCATGACGTCGTTCGTCGTCACTTTAAATTTCCGAACCTGAGAGATTAAATGTTAGGAGAAAAAAATAGAAGAAGTGGGGCGGCAGGGCCTTCTAGTCACAAAGGGAGGGGATCTTCGAGTCCAAGGGTCCCAAGTTCATCCAACAAAAAAATGGTGAAAAGAAAGTATTTCCGGGAAGGGGATTTGCAGTCACGTTTTCTCATCACAGCTTAAGCGACGGCTAAAGTCCATACCGAAGGAGGACTAATTAAAAGAAAGAGGGAAAATTCAATGGAAAGAACGGATCTGCAGTAAGTACAGAAAGAGCAGAGGAGAAACATGAGCATATCCTTTTCGAGTTGGACCGGAAACTACGTAAAGTAAGGTTTTTAGGGTTTGGGCCGCCAGAAGATAGGGGGGTCAACTTACAGAGTGAAAAAATGACAAGACGAACCCCACTCAGAACCGTCAAAACAACTCGGGAAAAAGGACTTCAGGTTCCTCGAACTGAAAAAACTAAAAACCCGAAAAAAAAGCGGCATCAGAAGCAAATAAAGACTCAGGGACGGGGGGGCAAACTGTCAATTTCAACGGGGGGATCTAATCCGATAGCAATCTACGTCTCATTGGGGAACCAAGGATGGTGAGAAGGAAACGCTAATCAAGAGCCTTCCCGAAAGGGGAGGTAGTGGAGCATCCCTTGGAATCAGGTTCAATTTCGCGCAACTGAGAGAACAACAGCGCGCCTGCGAGAGAGAAAAAAAAGGCAACAGACTAAAGAGGTGAAACTTGAGTATGGCAAAGAAACAGCTTTATGGCATTGAACTCATACTAGTGTTTCACCGAAAGTGGAACATGGCAAGGCTGTCTACAAGAGGGAGAACGAAAATTTTAGGGAACCAAGACCACAGTTGGCGGGGTACAGCAAATGCCTGTGTGAGATGCCGTCCATATAGGGCATTCTGAAAGAACATACTCGGAACAGTGCAAGAAAAAGGATCCAGATCTCTCCAAGGAAGGGGAAAATAAGATTTGTATTGGTCTTGTCTACGCGAAGGATGTTCCATGTTGCAAGTATAAAAAGACGCAGAGGGACAACGAACTGCAAAACTGGGCTTTGGCAGCTTGGGCAACGCCAAGGTTGTGATTCTGTCCCTTCTACAAAAGGAGATTTTTAAGAAGCAAACTCATGGCCTACCTTTGAATAAAAGGGATGAGAAATCAACGCCAGCAGGAGGGGTACGCAGGGTCTCACTTTCCAAAGGGATAGGAACGCCCTTTGCGAAAAGTATCGCTGAAGGGGGAATTGGCGGGGAATTGAAATCGAGAGCTCAGCCAAGGGAGGCCAATAGACGGAGAATAGTGAAGCGCTCAAAAAGGAGAAAAAAGGTCAAGGGCAGGAAAACCACCTAAAGTATCTAAAACTAGATATCTTGGTAAAAATTTAAGGGTATTTGCACACACGTTTCAAGAAAAAGGGGGATTCGGGTAAGGAGGTCGGAAGGGAGGGGGGGCGCAAGTGTTTTACTGGGGGACGGACTGGGTGGGGGGTCATGTGATGATTAAAATTGAAGCTAAATCAAAGCAACACACGAGCGGTGTTCGGGAGGGGGGACAAGAATGGTCACTTCTCTCGGGCACGAGCTTCAAGTAGAAAGGCGCAAACTAAACCTTGAGACCGATGCCGTGATTGGTTCCAAAAAAGGGGGGACTTCGAAGTGCGTATGTGGGGGGGTATGTACTAAGCACCATGGGAAGAGGGGGATAAATGCACGGTAAGAGTAGTTGCAAAAAAAAGTGAACGCTCAGAAGTCGTAGAAGTACAAGAAATTTCTGTCATGAAATAAACTGGTAACGTCTATGAAGAGGATGAACTGAGACAAAGTGAAGGGCAAAGAAAAAGAAAAACATTTAAAGAAAAACATTTTCTGTGCCGAGGCCAGTTGTGCAGCAAATTTTCGGCTCCAAACAAGTTACGAAAGGCGTTCATGCGAACACTTATGAAGCACGTCAAGAAAAAAAAGGGAAGGGGAAAAAGGGAAACAGCAGTGGGGTGGGAAAAGATGACTGTAGTGGACAGGAAAAGAGCAGGTAGGAACTGCAAGGACGAAGAGGACACCGACGACGTGTGGGAAAAAGGCTCAGGAAGGAAAAGAGAAGACACCGTAAGCACCCAAAATCAAGATGGCGTTGAAAAGAAAGACTATCCAGAAAACTCTCCTAACCCGCCGCAGCATGGTGAAAGTATCCCAGACGTGTTTCACAATCAGGAGGGACGTCTCTGGGTCAAGGGTGATCGTCAATGGGACTACCCCTACCATGTGCATGGCGCACGTGAAAGCAAACAAAACGAAGCAGTGGGCCGAGAAAATCGATGGACCTGGGTAAATTAGGAGTCCGCTCTCACTACACGTAGGGCGCAGCGTAGTCACCAGAAAGTCATGAAAAAGACTCAAAACGGCCGTCATAGAAAAGAAGGCCAAGCAGGGGGGAAGTAACAGTTAAACTAAGGGTAAGGGTAATATGTCCCTCTACTCTGGAAATTTCGAAGCTTTTTGGCAGGAGGTTGGGGGGGGGGGTGGTATGCCGGAAGGGAGGTTGAGCCCAAACCAAGGAAGCGCCGGAAGACAGTTGAAGCAAGAAAACTGATACGGAACTATGGGGGGGGTATAATTCCACACGAAAGACTCAACGAAAACGTATGAATCGTGGGAAACAAGCCCAGCCTGCGGTTGCGTTCCGCCTGAAATGAGAAAACCAGGCATGGGGAGGTAAATCGAGTACAAAGAGGGGGGACTGAGGTCTTGAACCGGGGTCTGAATTCCGGAATGCGGACCAAAGCTTCTGTCGGATCACTGGGAAACACAAAATAAATGAGATGCTCGTGTCATCGACCAGGTTATAGAAAGAGGGACGATCATAAGGGAAGAGTGAGTGCGTAAAGAACCAGGGGGATAGGGGTCACGAAGGGGCAAACAGGGGAGGCCGCACAAAAAATCCAATGCTAAACTCAAAATAACTTGGTCACGGTGGCAAGAGGGGAAACAATAGTGGGGTATTGTAAGTCGAACATCAGTAGGGAAGGAGATGGAAATGGGATCACAGGACGAAAAAAAGCAGGCATAAAGTTACTATCGGCAACCAAACTGGTCAAGGGAGGGGAAAAAGTGGTGGAACACGCCGGGGATGGAAAGGCAAAAGAAACCGCCTGGATTGCAAGTATTTAAATGTTAGGCGCGAACCAATTTTCAGTTAAAGTCATAGAGGACAGGCGATTGGGGAAATGGACTGAACAGCAAAAATAGGAGTTATAACCTAACTGGGGAGTACGCAGTGCTAAAAGAAAAAGGCCAGGCGTCCCAAAGTCACAAGAATAGCGTAGTCGTAAAGTTGAGGGGGCGCCCAATTGGAACATGCCCGAACGTGGAAGAACTGGGGGAAAGTTAAAAAAAGTGAAAAAGCCCCACTGTTTCTGAACCTGAACACGCCAGATAACGTAAAAAGGCCCGGAGTAACCAATTACTATTAAGCAGGCAAGAGTGAAACAGGATATGAACCAGGAAAAAGTCCTCGTAGGGTTAACCAGAAAGCGCTAAGAGGGGATGATGGAAAAATCAACGTTACATCAAGCGCGCAACAGGGGCGTTCCATGTGGCCGAAGGGACGGGCAACAAGCAGTGACACTACGGAACGGTTTGTCAAAAGGAAGTAACCCTGGTACAGGAGTCGAGAAAAACAAAAAAAAGGAGGAAAAAGGAGGGTATGAAAGGGGAGGATGGCGGGGGGGAAAAAATACTTTCCTTAGGAACGACGGTTGGGCAAAGAAGAAGAATGTTACTTTGGCTCCTGGATTTTAGTGGATGGGGTGCCCAGAGATCAAAGTAGCACTGGCAGGGATTTGTGGGTTTGAAGACCGCCGGGCTTCTAATAGGACTGGTCTGCTTTGCCTTAAAGGCGGGAATCGCAGTAGTAATACCGGCGAGGGGAAAGGTTTACCAGGGGCGTGTTGAAGGGAGAAGAGGAACAGTGTAATTGGGGCACGGGAAATTAGCCGGAAACTTTTTGGGCAGGAGGGTCACAAAAAACACTCCAACAAGAGGAAAACATAAAGCTGAGACTTTGCCAAAGGGAAGTCCGTTGGGAACCACCTGCAAGAAGAGAAGAACTTCGAGACACATGAGTTTAACAATAAGCCTTTACGCGAAGGGTAAAGGAAACCTGCAGGGAGGAGACTAGAACTACCTTGCATGACCAGGGAAGGGCGCAAAGGGGGATTGATCGGGGAAAAACATGCTGAAAAAACCTACGTCTGGGTTTACGCACCAGTCAAAAAACATTGGACGGTTTGGCCGGGAAAGAAAGAAGTGGGATTGAGAAAAAGGGGTTTTCCGGCGGGGGAAAAAAGGGAGACATAGGCCACAGGACCAGGCGACCCTACCGAGGCAGAACGAAAAAAACTACTTCAGGACCTATTTTTTTGGAACCTAAAGATCAAAACGAAACCCAGTATTCGTGGTAGCTTTTGGGATGGGTTTGAGGGGAGGCAGACCATGAGGGACAAAGGAGGAACACGGGGGAAACAGCCAGTCCAAGCATAAAGGCGAAAAAGGTAGGGAGAGGTCAACCAATTCCTAGAAATAGTCATGAACGAGAAAGAGAATCATTAAGTTAAAAAGTGGGTCATCACACAAGTTCATTGAGCCATAAGTAAGGGAGTACACGGATGGGAAACATGTAACAACGCCCTACCGTAACCAAAATATTTGGGTACTAGGGGAAGGCGACCTTACTGAAAGCTTCATCGTAAAGGACGAACTGCACCGCAGACAAGGGGGCTGGGCGGGGAGGTCAGAGTTTAAAGAGGGGGGAAAGATGAGTGGTGCTGAATCCGAGAACAGAGAAAACCGTACTCATTTTGTGTGAAAAAAGAGTTCCGGAAGTCGCTCAGTCATCCCTGGACTAAGCCGGGCCTCGGAAACACCGATGTGACCCTCAAGCCTTGTCATACAACCATGCGATGACGAAAAAGGTGCAAATGAGCATTACCAGAAAAACAGGTGGGGCTACAGAGGTGTATCGACGGGCTGTATCGTTCAAGGGTTGGAGAAGGCCAGGTTCAAACAAGGACCGAGGCGGAAGACCGTGAAAGACACTAAAATGAGAAAGGTGAGCTGGAGAGGTTAAAAAAAAAAAGGGGAACAGCTATTGGAGAGGGAAAAAGACTGCTAGGTGTGGGGGTGGACCTTTGCAGTGAGACCATGCAAAGGGGGGAGGAAAAGGGTGACGAAGAAGGGGGGGGAAAAAACCAAACGCCGTTTGACAATGTGGAAAAAGACAAGCGGGGGGAAGAAGGGTCCACCATGGGAAGGGTAGAGCTGGGTCTGGAAAAGGGATAGGGGAGAGGGGGAAAAAATAGATGGGAATCAAGAGGAGTGCCACGCCGTCAGAAAGGACTACGGGGGAGATAGTAGGTAAAACCAAAGACGTGTAGTGCAGAACGTCGCCGGAATTAAGGGACCTGTCCTGGAGGACATCACTTGAAAAGACAATCTGAACAAAGAGGAGAAATTCCCGTTTCTGGCTTGAACGGGGATACAGAAGGGGACGTCAGTGAGCAGGTCAGGGATAATGAAAACAAAGTTATGAGACTTCTCAATTCTGTCCTTGACAAAACAGAGAAAGAAAAGTGGAAGTGAAAGGGGTTGACGTAGGTGTGCGTTGAATGACCTTGATTTAGGAACACTATTAATCGACGGATAAACCGCAGCCGAGAGTGGACGGTCCGTACGAATTCTGAAATAATAGGGACATGTGCCAAATTATGATAGGGAAGGAAACGCATACAAAGGACACTAGCGTAAAGACAAAAGAGAAGAAGATGACTCTTGTCCCGAACTAAGAAAAGGCATCGTGGACAGGGTTGGTTGGGACCAACCGAGAAAGGGGGATAGGGAGACCGGAAACGAAAAGTTAAACGTGCAGAAAGAGAAAAAAAAGACGCAAAATACAAGACACAAAAAGACAAAAAACTCCCTCATCATTGGGGAAATCAACCCCATCTTCATTTAAGAGCGCACTACCACGTAGCGCACAGATAAAAATCAGATACGGAACTCCGTACCAAACGAACCTCAGAGAAGTAGCGTGGGTAAACAAAGACTGGGAAAAAAAATCGAAAGATGGGAGCCTCAGAAAGAAGATCTCATACCTAAATTCTCAAAACGATTGACTGGTTACGAAAGTGACTTGATAACACCTAACAAGAACTGCACTATCTTCATGTAGACATGGGGAAGACAAAGGATGTGAAAAAAGGGGCCTGCGAAGAACCATCGAGAGATTGCATACTAAATTACGCTCCTCTAAGATTGGGAAAGGTGTGGCACCGTACCAGGTCTGATGGAATCGATCACCGGGTCCGTGCAAAGTAGAAATAGGGATGCAAGGGGCGCGCTAAATCGCAGAAAGTGCTAAGGGGACAGAAGCACAACCTTTGGGAACTTGAACGCAAAAGGACCAGTGTGTCGATGAAAAGTCAATAGGCGGAAAGTCGCCAAACAGGGAAATAGGGGGAAATTACCACCAGGAACTCAA
>Ga0179593_1312811_pt1 | contig 10909 bp, 8 predicted proteins | sample CZODoug2_1_08_16_FD_185931 | JGI IMG/M metagenome (GOLD analysis project Ga0179593, IMG submission 185931) | Vadose zone soil fungal communities from Angelo Coast Range Reserve, California, USA - CZODoug2_1_08_16fungal (PacBio error correction) | ecosystem: Environmental > Terrestrial > Soil >...
ACATCCTCGGAAGTTTCCTACGGAATGAGGACGCAAAAACAAAAGAAGATTCAAGGTCTCCTAACAGTCAACTGGCTAGTATTCTACAAGGACGCCAGGGGAGGGGAGCCTAGCATGGCACTCTAAAGATGAGTCTCTTATTCGTGCACTCTAATGAAATCCTTTCATCCACATTGACCTAAGGAAGAGGAGCACATCATGGCACGACAAAAAGCGTACCGCGTGCTGAAACGTATTTAACATGACGTCAAATCAGAGGCAGAGAACATTCCGCCTGCGGAGTGGTCGGGGCAGCTACCGAAACGAGAATCCAAGAAAGGGGATGATACATTATCTGCTAAGGAGGAATGCAGGCGGAAGCGGAGCTGGCACGGGCAGGAAAAAATTAAAGGAAAAAGAGGTACGGAATTGGGATGAGGAAAAGGGACAAACGGCCAGAGGGAACGGGAGGAAGGGCATCTTGTAAAAAGGAAGTGGTGGGGGAAAAAATTCACATCGACCGAAAAATAAGGGTCCTGGAAGGAAAAACTTGCTGGTGAAAAGGGCATTCATCCTGTGCGTCAAAGAGGGGGGAAGCGATAACACCGACTACTGGAAAAAAGAAGTTCAGAGTGCAGAGGAGAAAGGAAAGATTCGTGGAGAGACTAATCAAAAGACTTCTCAAACCAGAAACGGACACACTTAAAAAGGCCCCTTGCTTGGAGGGTTTCGCTCTCTCATTCGGGGGCGCATTGGTGAACCGTAAACGGACTTTACCCAGGTAACCGTCTACGAAGTGGAGAATTAGCCGCGCCAAGGACGTAAAAGAACCTAAACCTTCGTAAAAGCGAGGGAAAACCGCTGCAACCAGGACAGGGGGTTATTCTTCCACTTCCGGGAAAAGAAAAATCACGGGAAGAGTCAGATGATCCAGGAGCAGCCAGAGGGGGACGTTCCACAAAGTACAGAAAACTAAGAGGGGAAACGTTGAACCTTCCATAACGAAAACTAAAAGGCTCTAAAGACAGGGATGAGGCATACTTGAGCCGCGCGGTAAGGCTGGGGGTTCGGGAAGGGTTCGACGTCTTCTTAAAAAGGGGTGATACAACTTCTCTTTGAGTCTGTGGAGGGGCGAAAATTCTCGAGCCGCATACTCTACTACGGCCGTGTGGGTAATGTCAGGGAAAACAATGTCCTGATTTCTGAGCCCCAGGGGTGAATACTCTACGGCGAACTGGTGCACATTAAACTAGAGATTATTATTGAAAAAGGGGGCCCGTAGGAGGACAAAGTGGGGCTCTGAAGACGTGTCGCCATGTCGGAAGTGGACACCTTTTAACGACTGGTTCCCATGCACCTCTCATAAATTGAAAAGGCCTATTGCGCCCAGGTTCGTGCGACTCTGAGGTACAGGGTCTCGGGGGTCGCAGTAAAGGGGCGCACCAGACCTGCAGCAACTGCGAAAGGAGACAAGCGCAGATGAGGCGACTGCCACGGGCAAGAGGGATGCCATTGCGTGGTCCAAGGGGGAACCGGTTGACAGGCTCGGCACCTCGAATAGCGTGTCGGCGGGGGGGGGGATAAGGGGGAAAGCCCGAAAGGGGCTTTAAGCTAACTCCTCTACACGCAGAGTCCTGCCGGGAAAGGAGTTGGAACCTTGATAGGCCCGGCCGTGCAAGTTAGAAAGGGGGTCACAGCAAGACGTTCTTCAGGAAACAACGGGAACAGGAACTCACGGCTATAAACACAATCCCAACTCACTTGCAGGCGAAATGTGAGAAAGGAGGGACACAACGGCAGGGGGGGGTTCTGGCGTCGGGGTGTACGAGAATGGTAAGGCTGGTAACGTACCTTCATTCTTTCGTCTCGCTCTGCCTCCCGGGGGCTTCCTTCGGGCTTTGGACGGGCTTCCCCTTTCAAGGATCGTCGTCCTGGCCAGGTGGGAGGTACGGGAAAGGAAGTTGGGTTCTTGGCGCTAATGGATGGGGCCTGGTTCGCCTCAGACCACACCCCAGGGGGATAAAGCCTCCTCTGACAGAGTACTATTTTCTTATCACCGGGGTCCTCTACTTAACTTCCGGCGGCGTATGCAAGTATCCTTCTTACTCTGGTAAGTATCGAAAAGGTGAGCGTCCTAAAAAAGACTAGTCTGCGCGAAGTATCATACTCCTGGAGGAGTCTCAGACCCGGGGGATGGGTGTGGCGTGCCGAGCGGGTTCGAAAAAAGGATTCGGCGCAGCTGCGCGCAGGCAAAGAACCGGGGGAACGACGGGGCACTAACGAGGGAAACTAGAGAGACGTCAGAACGAACTCCCGGCCTAGTACTTGCGGGGGGGATTAACCGGAGGGCTAAACAGGGGACTAAATTAAAATGGGTTGACCCGAGAGGAGGTCCACACAGGGGGACTCTCAACGGCTTTAGCTTTCTTGATGGCTTTACTATAGGGGGTATTGTCTCGGGGCTGGTAAATTTCAGAACGGGAAAAGGATAATTGAAGGACACGCCGTTCCACAGGTCATGATGAACGGGCAGCGCTCCAGTTCACTAGCAAAAAAAGCTCAGGGTGGGGGGTTGCGAATAACAAATGTTTATTAAACGCACAAAAGGGAAGAGTCATCACAAAGCAAAGAGGGTTCGCGGGTCATAGAAGGATCAAGCAGTCTGAAAAGCTAATCGGCCAAGGAAATCTATTCGTAACTCGGGAAGGAGAGATCGAGCGACGATGTCATCTTCAGGTCGCTGCTTAAAGGGACCAAGAAACAAGAATGATGGAGGAAGGAGTAAAAAAAACAATTTGCAGAGTTCTTATAATCCCGAGTACTGCAAAAGGAACCTATCTACCATCGTCAGCCTTGAGAAAAAGGCCGGATGTCCGGATCAAATGCAAATCAGAAGAGCCCCTCCGAGAGCATCAAAGGGGGAAAAAAAAGAGATGTGTAAATACGGCGGTCCTCAGGTACGAGCTGGGAGATTTAAGCGGGCCATCTCTACAGCTGATTACAAGGAAGACAAAAAAGGGGGGGTTGTGGGGGTACAAGGGTGAGATCTTCAGACGTCGGGAAATCCTCATCACTAGCGATCAAAGGGAAGCCGCCTTCCATGTAAAAGGAGGTATAAGGAGGATGATCGGAAATCTGGAGGGTACAAAGCCGAAAGGCATTAAACGGTAGGGGGGAAAAGCAGGAAGAGATCATGAGACGAGCCGGGGGAGTCTCCTTGCCCCTCTTGAGGGAATAGTCCGGTCTCGAAGAATCCGTCTCTCCTTCCTACTTCTCCACTTCTCCCTGTGTTTCTTCCGTGGAATAAAGAGTTCCTACCTCGTCCTTTCTGGAAGAGAGAACCTCGAAAAAAAGACGATTCGTGAGGAAAAGAAAGATCGCACGACGAAGACTACCCCTTACGCAGCCCCGTGGGAGAAGGTTCGGCAACGAAAAATTACGCTTACTTGTCATACTTCGGCATTCGAAGAAAGGCTCTCAAAAGGACCGGTCCAGAAAAAGCATTCTTTCTCTGAGGGGGAGACAAAATGTCGCGCAAACAAAAGGGTGAGCATTTTCGTGCTGGAAAGAACTGTCAGCTTCGGCACGGAACATTGGAAGGGCCGGGGGAGGGGATGGAGCGTGACATGAGGGGAGGCTTCTGGGGGTAAATCGACTCATAACTTCGAAAAAGAAAACCGGTCGGGACCGCCAAGAGAGACAGGCGCCCGCAGTCGGAGAAGGAAGGAAAAGTGTCACCCGCCGCTCGGAGGAAGAGAGGAAGTGAAAGAAACCCCGAAAACCCCAACCGCCAAATTTTTCCCAAAACCAGAATCCCTAAGGACCGGGCAGCGGGGGAATCTGGAGCTCCGAGAGGACTTCTGTCCTTCGAGGCGGAGAAAAGGAGGTAAGAGAAAGGCGGGAAAAGAGGGTTCATCTGCAACCTTCCTTCACACAAACACTTTAGAGTGACTGACTTGCCGAAGAGTTTGTGGCGTTGGTCGGATTGTTCAATGGCTAAGACGGGCCATCAGCCCTCGTGAAGAGGGGAGACGGTTTCTGCGGAGAAAAAAGTCGGCCGTTGAAAAGATTTCGGTATGTAGGGATGGGCTGCAGAAGTAAACCCCGGCACCCTTCTCCAGAATGGTCGGATAGAACCGGGCGAACGGGGGCGTTTCGTAACACCAGGGGACGCTACTCATCCGACTGGAAAAGGGGGCTAAGAAAAAAGGGTCAGGGGTCTTTTGTGCAATCCTTCGAGGAATTTCCTTGAAAGGTGAATCCCGACACGGAGAAACAACTAACGAAACTAAGCTTAAGGTCTTAAGAAGCCCAACCGAACAAGCTGGTGACAGAGAAGCTGAAGCTACAGAGACCGCCTCCCCGCGCGGGGGATGAAGGTAAAAGAAAAAATAACAACCACCAAAAAACCGAACCTGGGGGTGGGAACTGAGAGGCCTTCTAGACAGGATCGGAAGAGGCGAGGGAAAAAACATCTACAAGGGTACTTTAAGAGGCGCCTCGGGGGCCCGGCTTCTCTGTGCTCAGCTGAGGAAGTCCTTATAGAAAAGATTCTGTCAAAACTCTCAAATGAGAAATACTCATAGGTGAAAGAACGCACTGGACAATCATACGGACTACATCAGGGAGAGAATAGCATACGAAGGTGATTAGTACGCATGATACGATGGATTACTTCAAAAACGTCGATCCGCAAACCAGTCCTGGAGCTCCATAGAGGGACTAGGTCAGAAAAAAAAACAAATAGCCGAGCGGACGTGGTGGTGCACGCTCCACTCCGTAGGGCGAAGGTGGGTGAAAACGGTTCCTAAGCGTCAACAGAAAAACGCCTGTGGGAGACGTAATGCGAAACAGGGAAGGGCTCCGGGACGAGACGAAACCAGGCCGATACCCAGATCTTCTCCTACTGGGAAGATGTTCGGATTAAAAAAAATAAACGCTCGGAGAGAAACCGGGAGGAGGGTCAAGAAGATTGCGAGACTTGAAGAGTTCCCTCCGAAGGCGATGGCGCCTGAGCCTTGCCACTAATGAGTTGCCGCGTTAAAAACCTCCTCCCGGACAGCGAAAAGGAGCCCGGCTCAGAAGTGAAGTAGCAGTGGAGCGATTAGGACGCCGCGGCGGGGATCAAGGAATTTTGTGAAACTTCAAGCCTCTCAAAAACACACTCGACTCAGGAAGGTCTTCTGAAAAGAGGAAAACGAGTGCCTCGGAGACTTGAATTATAGGGTCACCACGGAAGGTACCGAAATGTGTCTAAAAAGGCCTTTGGCCTAGGGATCAAGCCCGGGGTCTGAGTTGCTGGGCGCTTGGGGGTGATGTTCTGTATGCTCTCCAGGGGTCATTCTGGGGGGGCGATGTCTCTGAGGAAACTGGGTCTACCCTTTAGAGAACCCCAGGTCAAAAGACCAAACTGTTTACTGCTCGGACCGACAGTCGGCTCGAACCAATCGTACGCCGCACGATCTAAGCGTCCCCCCGAAAAAGGCTGATTAGTTCCCCTCGCTCGTAGGAATCCCCCAAGTCACGAAAATTCTCGTCCCGATGGGGTGTCTGACGCCTGGCGGTACCAGCTGTCCGATGCCCTCTTGCTCTAATTTCGACCCTTGCTCTCGCTACCCACCGAAAATCTACAGAGCGCACCTCTCCTGGCCTAAGCTGTTCTAAAGCGCCGTCCTTCAACCCTCCGCCTCCTGCTTTGCCGAACGAAGACGTCCTCCTATACTTGAGCCCATACCCCTGCGGGCACAGTGACGTGGTCCCTTAAGTGTACGTTTAGTCGCGGCAGCGCAGCTGGCGGCGACGAGTATAAGAAAAGGGACTCCAGCCGTCTTTACAGCCCGGGGGGGAAAACAACAGCTGCCCCCCTTCCGGGGCGCTTCGATGCCCCTTTTGGGATAGTCTTCCTGTGTCAGGGAAAAAAAATGGCTGTCAATCTCGTGTCTTCTGAACAGCACAATTCTAGGTAGCGCGCCGGATCCCCTCCGAAGTAAAGGGAAAAAAGGTAGTCTGGATAACTCCAGAAGCGTAACTGACCTCACGTACAACGCAGCGCGCAGAGGCCGGAGTCGGGGGAGTGTGGACGGGACCACGATTCGGCACCCAAGAGCTGAGGAATCAAACCCGAACCGAAGATGGCCTGACTTCACTACGCCAGCGGGGCTTCATAAAGATCAGGCTACGGCCAGAAGGGGAGTACTAGTCAGGGCGCGCACCGAAAGTTTCCGACCTAAGGAGTATCATAAGGCGTCGTCTTGTTAGGAACTCAGCACGGGTCGGCCCTGCGTGTCGAAGTGTCTCATCCATGAGATAGGTTCAGGCGAAGATCTCGATCACAAGAGCTCCGTTATAACGAGCCGATAGGATTGCCTTGTCCCTGATGCAACCGGCGCTCCAAAAGATGGAGTCACGTTCAGGACGGCCCCAAGACTAGGGGCTGTCGGAATTGAGAGGAGGGGCGGCGGCGCGGTTCTCGGGGGGCGGAGGGGCTCGTGTGCGGCCAGAGGGATATGAGAGAAGGGGGGGATACCTGCGAAATCATGAGGGGAACCGAGCGAGCAGCTCAAGAAAGGCTGAGCGCCCCAGCAGGGGGAACAGGACGAAGGTGACTGCCCGGTTTTTACTACCCCAAGGGGGGCTCCTTATCTGATCCCTCGCCAGACGTTCGGTGGGGGGTGGGGGGGCCGGCGACGAAGGAAAAACCACGGCCCGGCTTTCCGAAAAGCCTGAACAATGGGGAGCCGATAAAATGGACGAGGGCGTACGTCACCAATAACCTGCAAAAAAATAAAACTGAAGCTTAAGCGGCCCACGGGGGGTTAGGCACGAGACAGCGTTTGGGAAACGACTGAAAAACCCACTAAGAGGGGATGGCGCCAAAGGACGAAAAGTCCAGAGCAGACACGCCCTAGAGCAATGGCGTTGAGGTTGACGTAAAGAAGCGGGCCTACGATGAAAACCGAACGGGGGCGCGAGCAAGTTCTAAAGGTAAAAGGTGAAAAAAGCCCGGGGGCGGAACAGAAGTCACGGGGATTGCTGGCCGCCTTTTCCGGTCTGAAGTTTCTTGGAAGGCACGAAAGAAGCCATCGGGAAAAGGCCATGTCCGAGAGGATAAGTAGAGTAGACTCAAAAGAGTAGACGATCTTCGGTCTTATCTCTCACAGCCGGGGAGGAGGACGAAGGTCCTTTGAGAGACTGGTCACCATCGAAGTGGCATATGCTTCTGCAGCCTCGAGAAAGCCTCAGGACTTGAACACCAGTTCTGCGCCTGGTAGCACAAGGTCATTCACCGGGGCGGTATTAGGGTATACGACTCGACCCCCCTTAGTCGTTGAAACGAGGGGCTATCCTCCATTGAGCGGACAGAGAGCTAGGGACAGGGAGTTCGGTGACACGCAACACACTAAACACCAACAAAACACCCCAATAAACGGGGGGCTCATCTCAAACAAAAAAAAAAAAACACCCAAAAGACAGAATACAGGGGGGTGGACGTTGGTGTGATGTGGCCAGAATAGCAGGCAGACGGGGCCAATTGCGGTCGAGAAGGAAGCAATGTCTCATCAGCACAGACCTCAGGTCGATCAGTGTTTCTCCACTAGGCATTTCATGGTCGGACTTCTACTTATAGGCTACCGTACGGTACGTGGCTGCACGTCTCTAAGGTTCCCTTTCGGTTCCTACAGTCTAATCCCTTGAACTCGCTTTCCTCCCTTGGCTTCTCTGGCAGACAGGTCGAACTCATTTCAAGAAATGAAGCCGCCCGAAGAGGGCCAAAAAAAAGACGACTACGACCCAATTCATTCTTGCTAGGTGGCCTCTAACTGGGGGATCTATGATTCCAGAAGGCTTTTTTCAGGGGGACTCCCTCCCCTCACGGCCGGCTGGCCTTGGCGGGGGCTCCCACCTTCCACAAAGGGCTTTCGCGCAAAACGGCGAGAACACCCCCGGAGGGGGAACGTGGCTAATAATAGTGGGTTGAGTGGGGATTTTCGCAAACGAAGGGTAAAAGGGCGCAGCCCTCGCGTAGAGCGTGGTTCGTAGCCAGAGGACGAGTGGCCCGCTCGTACGAAGGTCGAAGGGATCTACATCCCAACGAGTGCAATTTAGGATCGGACCTGTTGTGGGCGTTGCGACACAGTGCCGAAAAAGGTGCTGTCGCGGGTCTCTCCCCGGAAGGTCCGAGCTAGACGGGGTTACCGGGGGGGGAAAACTCATACTGAATCCCTTTCACTATAAGTTCAAGGGCTGGACGCCCAGGAAAAGAACACCAGGACAGTAGCGAACAGGTCCTCAACCGCCTACCTCAGTCAAAGGAGAGGCCCGCCCAAGAGGTGGTGGGGGGTCCTACGGACGTTCCGAAAAAGCATGATCTTGTACTGTTTGGAAAAGCTGACAAGGAAATGGGCCCGCTATGATGACGGGGCTCTTTCCGTTCAGGCTAGACCTTCGGTCTGAAAGAGATCAGTGTCGAAGCTCAAAGCTGCGAAAGACCTTGCTAAACGAGCTCGCAAACAAGACAGTACAAAAAAGTCCAGCCAGCGAGGAGGACTCAACAAGAGTACGTGAAGTACGTCCACCGGAGACGGAGCAGTCACGGAGCGAGTCGTCAACCAAACCACCGGTCTTGGGGTGGGGGGATCAGAAATACAATCAAATTCTTCTAATTGTTACCCGGTCCTCCTCTGTCCCCAAAAAAGGCTCATGTCCTCTTTCGCTTCGAGGTCGACGGGCGTGGGCGGACTTCTGAGCGAAACTGTCCCCTCGTCGGGGTGCTTTCGTTCGGCGGGCGCGAAGGGCGATTAAATATGATAGAGTGACTTTCCCGTGTAGGTTAAATTAGGGGGGGCTATCCGCGCTAAGGAGAATTAAGGTCAAACGGCCACTGCATCATCGGCCGAGAACAACGGGGCGCAAGATGATCGGTCGTGGATGGAAGAGAGCGGGAGTGATGAAATCTGCGTCGGGATCAGCTGCGAAAGGGATAGAGGAATCCACTTACCTGAAAAATTCATGATAAAACTAATTTGGTCGCTTCAAAAATTGGAATTCTGAGCGGCAAAAAAAGCTTCGTCTACGGTGGGGTGCGGCTTGGGCTTCTTTGTAGGCGTAGTACCTTTATCTAGGGGGGGAGGTATTGGCGGCTGTCTAGTCTTCTCATTTCTGCCCTCTTTACCTCCGTCTATCACTTCTCTCCCACCACACCAAGAAGGTTCCCCCCTCTAGAAAATCATCGCTGATCAAAGGCAACCAACGGAAGGTTCCCCTGCGAAAGATATCGTCTCGTCTTCACCGTGGGCTCTAAAAAACGGTTGGAAAAAGCAAAGTAAGCCTCAAATTTCGACGATTTGGGGGGGGCGATAGGGGGCGTACACAACGTAGGTCGGGGGGCCGGCCTCAGCAAGCCTAAAAGAGGACCTCAGGCTCTAAAACTAGACAATCACCTGCCGACACAAGGCGTACCATTCGTTAATAGAAGGAAGAATCCTTTTCAAGCGGTGGCAAGCGAGCGAAGGGGAGTCTAAGCAGCTAATAAAGGAAACCGCATCGGTGCTCAGAGAGGGTACAAAAAGGAAGGGGCGCTGTATCGTGGGGTCTCATGTAGGAGTCAATCGGGGCAGGTGGAGACTCAAAATCGCCGGGGGGGGGGGTTACCTTTAAGGTACACGGCTAGTAGACCTCTCTAACTCTATAGGACTACAAACGAAAAAAGAGAGGGAAAAACGTGTTGAGGAGACCGGAAGTCAGTACCTATCGCGTCTCTCTAAACTGTCCTGAGGGCGTGCCTTGTTCGCATTAGCAGTTTAAACCTACGTTCGAACTCCCTTAAGGTATAGATGAAAACAACAATACTATGGGGGGACATAGTTTTCGGAGCTAAGAAAAGTCCTCTTTCCTATGGTGGTGGGTGGGGTGGGGGGGGGTGGTGGTGGGGGGGGGGGGGGGGGGGGGGGGGGGGGGGGGGGGTGGGTGGGTGGGGGGGGGGTGGGCAGATCTCGCGGGGAGGAAAACCCTTCATCCCCTGAATCGGTTCATCCTGCTGAACAGGTCGTTATTCGTCGAGGCGTTATGGTTTGGGGGGAAGGGGTGAAACGGGATGGAAGAGCGTCTCTCTGCAGAATCTCGGCGGAAAAGGAAAGACTTTGTGAAATAGACCTCGTATTGCACGGAGCTCTTTTCCCTCTCAAGGATGAGGTCCGGGTCAGGATGGGGGAACGCTCCAGGGGTTTTCGAAAACGTAGAATTCGGGTTTTCGTCATCCTTTAATCGAAGGAAAAGAGAGGGTCGGTGAAGAAGGGAGGGGCTTTTCTTCATCAGAACTGTGGTATTGAATTCACAAAGTCTGCGTTACACCACAAGGATGGACAAGAATCTAGCAGCGCTAAGGAACGAGCTGACCAACTCGGCGAGTGGGGGAAAGCCAGTTGCAAACAATAAAAAAACGGGAGCTTACAGTCAAATGGCTCCGTTGAAAATCGGGGGGAGTAGAGCGCGCGTCGGTCGAAAGGGAGCGGCTGGATGATAGAATAAGGAAGAGACACTGTCGCTTTCGGAAAGAAAAAGTATTAGCAAAGAAGAAGAAACCAAACAGATTATTAAAACTTCTAGGGGAAAAGATAAGAATTGTTGGGAGGGGCAGCCGTGTCATAATGGTAGCAGCGGTCCCCCTTTTAGGAGGAAGAGTCTCAAGTGAGGGCTGCTAGAGATCAGGGGGGCTAGCCTTGAGGTCGACTAAGACGGTATGACTTTCACCTTCTCTGGGTTCCATATTCTACCCTAATATTACAATAAAAAAGGTCTGAAAGGGGGGGGAAAACCTGGTCTTCATCTGTCTTTCTAAAGTCCTGGGAAGCTGCCATGGGGTATATTGGGAAGAAAGGCCATCTGAAGATCCTGGCTGTTCATGTTTGCAGTCCTACATAATCTTTAAAGG
>Ga0179593_1358126_pt1 | contig 10909 bp, 7 predicted proteins | sample CZODoug2_1_08_16_FD_185931 | JGI IMG/M metagenome (GOLD analysis project Ga0179593, IMG submission 185931) | Vadose zone soil fungal communities from Angelo Coast Range Reserve, California, USA - CZODoug2_1_08_16fungal (PacBio error correction) | ecosystem: Environmental > Terrestrial > Soil >...
GTTTAGCCATTAAGTGCAGTCTCCCTGGTGTCCCGCGCCTACCGAAGGGGCCTCATAGACATTGAGGCATTATGTCGAGGTGCTCCAAGAGAGAAGAAGACAGACATAGTGAAACTCCATCGAACTTGAACAAACAACCAGATACCACTAATCAAAAGGCACCTGGACAAAAGACACTACACACGTGTAATTCAAACCAAACGCCTGCCCCGTTGAGGACGAATCCCAAGGCCTGTAGAAACCATAAATAGGAATCTCAGGATGCGCAAAACACGAACGATAGGACAACTGAAAGAGGCGGAGCACGTCGCAAAAAAAACCGAACAGGTTAAAACAGAGGAGCAAGTGAAACAGGACGCGTGTTAAAACGCTCGTGCAATGAACCGGTAGCGGGCAGCGGGCTACTGCTGGCGGCCACCGGGAAGAAAGAAGGAAAGGGAAAAAAGGCAAAGCGGGAGAAGGAAAATAACGCTAGTCTAGCCAAGGGGCCATGAAAGGTGGGTTAGCTGAGCTACGCGCAGGATTGTAAAAGAAGAAAGTTCCAGGAGACGGGATCGCTCAGGGAAACAGCACTCGAGCGATAAAGCAAGGTTACGAAACACCAGAAGCGCCACACGAGAATTCCCTGCGAAGGCCAGTGCGGACGTCCAAGGACACTGGGCGGGATAGAGCAGACACAATGAATTTAAAAAAAAGCTATTTCACGGAGTCACGGGACGAAGGAGCTTGTGGAGAAGATATAACATCAAGAGGTCCTCTTCAAGGTGACCGAAGTATAGACATCGAGAAGCTTCACTAACAAGAAGACCAACAAGGCAAAAGGGTGGGGAAACTATTTGAAACTTGGTAAACTACAAGGCGTCAAAAGAGACAGAGCATTTCCGAAAGAAGAATAAGGATCTTTCAAAGTCTGACAAAAGCTGAGATGCTTAAAAATGAAAGTAAGCTTCGGAAGGGGAGGCGTCAAAACGATCAAAACATCACAAACCCAAATAATTATATAAAGGGAAAAGCGGGTTTCCGTAACCGTGGGGAGGCAACAAATAACGCGGACCGAAAAGGGCAGGGGCGGGTTGTTGGGCGGGCTAAAATTCAAATACAACAGAATTTCGGGAAGGGCAGCACGGACGATTCCGTGCCAGGCGGCAAAGAAAAAGGCGGCCGCGTGAAAGAAGACCCAAACCATTTTCGCGCAACCGTGACCGGCCGTAACTGGGAAAATGTCCGACGTGGTGGCCTCCGGCGGACGGGAATCGGGAGGCGTCTGTCATCTGAAAAAAAAAGGCACTTGAATTGTTATCTCGCAGAAGCGGGGAGAACGAGACGCAGAGAGACTTCGATAAATAACAGCTGGCATCACATAGAACCTGGAACTCAAGCATCACTCTCTAAAAAAAATCTGCGGGGAAGTAGGCTCCCACAAGGCTCCATTGAACCGACTACCTCTCGAGGACCACACCTCGAGTCCGGGCCGAATCCTCGCCACGGAGCGAGAACCTGCAGGGAGGGGACTACAAAAAAAAAATCGAAAGTCAGCTACTTTTTCTGCTGGCCTCGAATGGGGGTGCCCCGCACCTAAGGAATCGCGAAAAAGCAACGACGAGGAGCGGTCAAATTCCCAAACGAAGTTATAACTCACCAGATGAAGGCAAGGTGTAAGCGGGAAGTCGTGCGCAATTACAAAACGCCATTCTCTCAGAGCAGAAGAACTGCGAGATCCGACGGCGGCCCAGTTCCCTGAAGATCGGCTGATCGACGGATACATTCTTAAACAGAGGGAACGGGGGGCCATCCTCCGGAAACGTTTGATAAGGGGGAACAAAAAGGATGGCTCGACCTGAAGGAGGAGGAAATCTAAAACCATCACTAGTAAAAGATACTCGGAAGAAGAGGGAGAAAAGGTAACTGCTGCTCTAGAAGGCCTATGAGCCAAAGTGGGGGGATACCTGTCTCCTGATCACGACGGCGGATACAACAAAAGAATGCCGGAAAAAGCTTGCGCTCTCTAGCTCTCCGTCTAAATAGAAGTATTCCCTCAGTCGAAACATCAAACACGCTGATCTCATTGAGTCATAGACGTCCGCGAGAATCAGCAGAGCACCTTAGAAAGAAACGGCCAGAGTGGACCAATACGCTCAATAGCGAAAAAAAAAGCAACAAAAAAAAAAAGGATAGGGGAGTAACATAGAGATTCACTTCGTGGTGAAACTCCTCGGAAGGCGAAAGAACAGGACCTGCTGCGGCTCTAACGTACTGGTTCATGAGCAGCCGTTTTTATTTTCTCGCGGAGGGGTAAGCTTATGAAAAAGTAGAGATCGAGGCAGCCACGAGCGGAATGGACTGAGAGATTTGGAAGGGGTTCCGAAAAGATACGTAAGATATAAACCCATTGTAGGGAAGAGGGCATGCAAAGCCAAGACAGAAGGGAGAAAACTCATCAGAGACTATGTCTTCGTAGGATCGGGGGAAAGAGGATGGTGGAAGGGCCTTAAAGTCGCGTACTAGTCAGAGTCTCAATAAAAGGGGACGGTACAAGTAAAAACGCGCAGTTTTGATTCTCTGTCGAAGCAGTGTAGAGTCGATCAGAAAGAAGACAGGTCACGTGGAAGTCAGAGCTAGAGATCAAGGGGTTGCAGAATAATGCTCAGAGCGGAAAAGAGATAAGATAAGCCTCGCGGTGCCACTTAGGAAATAGTTGGTTCGGAATCCGGACTGTGGGAAAGTAACCGCGAGCTTAGTTGTCTGTAGAAAAATCGAGGACACGTGTGCGGGAGGACGAGAGCGACCGCTCAAAAGAGCGGGACTTCAGGAGGTTTTAGTTGTATGAATCCCCGGAATTCTCGAAGGGAGGGAATTCCGGAAAGGCCGGCCTAGAGGAGGTCAGTAAATCTGAGATGCTGAACCTAAGCGGCAACAAAGAGTGGAGGAGAAGAAGGACTAAATCTTTGACTTGGATTCAACGCGCTGGGGGAATCAAACTGTCTAGGCGGTGATTGAAAGTATTCGTTCAGAAGTCCTAGGGGAAGGAGTTGCTCAAGAGCCAGATGAACTTAAGTCCACTGATACGTGGCAGCGAAAGGGGGAACGACTTACGACGATTGTCCAGGATTAGTGCGGCGGAGGGGACAAAAAAAAAGGAAACGTCTAACTTCCTGCACGAAATATCCTGGAACGGCGCACTTCGCACCTAACCGTGGTCTTCCATAGAAACGGCGGAATCACGCTGGAAAAGGAAGCCGGGGCAAGGACTCGTAATTCTGCTTGGCCGCATCGGACAAACGGAACTGCGGGTGCGGGTCTTGGGAATGAAGATCGGGGCACGGAAAATTCTTGCAGCTACGTCTTTTCGCGCCGGGGGCCCCAAGGGGGACTGACGTTGATTGGATCTAAGAGGTTCCTTGGGACTGCAGAGCTCGGGGGAAGAAGGGAAGATAACCCGCGAGCGTCAAGTCAAAGTCGAAGAAAAACGCGACGTTGACCGTCGTAACAATCACAAATCTTACAATACTTCCTTCTCGGACAGGGGAGAGGGAGAGGGTTCTAACTCAGGGATTGAAGGTTGTGCAAACTCGCACAAAAACTGGGGGAATGCCTGGGGTCTGGGAGGGGGTCAGGGGTCACGCGGAGAAGCAGGATCGACCGCGTCCCCTCCCGGGAGTGCCGAGTGGCTCGCGCTTCGACCCAGCTACGAAAAAGGCCCGCAAGCTGAGAGCCCGATCTTACGTCTAAGAGGTACTAAACGATCACAGAAACCGGGGGAGTAATCTTGCCGCTGTTCACCTTGCTAAGGGACGTAAACGTGGATATGGAGGGGGGGGAGAAGTTTGGGCCTGAGGAGCAAAACTAGCCTGGGTTCGCCAGAGCAGGAGGCCAGCTCTGAGGGATTGCTTCGGGGCAATCAGAGGAGAGCAAGAGGCACTGAACACCCAAATCAGAAAGCCTTCGGGAAAAGCTAGGGTGTAATCTAAGCGCTTTGGGGGACTTCTGTCCACAGGCGGCCGGCATCGGAGGAACTGCCCGCTACAATGCCGACCAGCGAAAAACTTCCGAACATCTTAAAGATCGTCTTGGAACACGTCGAACTGAAGCTGCTAGACGGGGAACCAACAATGTGTCGAGGGGGCAGCGACGTCCGACGCGCATCACAGTCGCGAGAGGGAAGTTGGGGAGGGATCATCAAGCGGTTCTGTGAAAGAATGGCGTTGATCGGAAATAGGTCGTAGAAAGAAGTGGCCCTTAAACAAAGTGTTCATTGTGGGGTTAAAGAACCACGGGGGAAGTGATTGGGGGGGTCCAGGAATGAGGGGTGGGGGGGTTAGGGTTAGGTTCAAAAAATAGGCGAAAATGAAACCTCTTAGGATGCGCGGAGACAGGGGGAGAACCCTCTAACGCGTGAATCCCAGTGTACGCAAAAAAGGACACGGCGGATGAAAAACAAGGAGCCACCGGCACGTCAAGGGCCAATCAAACATCTCAGAACGGAGAAAAAAAAAAAGAAGGAGGAGGGAAAAGAATAAATATGGGGGGACGCAGGGCACGGGCACGGGAGAAAGGTGGTGTCATGAGACTGAACGGACTCTACCGAAAGATACCTGATCAACTGGGAGGTTCTCCAGGGAGCGCAGAATACAGGGGGTAAAAAACGAACCAGTGAACAAACTACATAACAGGAACTATCAGTACACGGACACCAAAGAATAACCGTGGAAGAACCCAAAGACAGGACCAAGGTGGGAATTTCATCCAAGGCCGATTAAAAAGTGAAAGTAGGTCGACAATAATGCTGCGTAAGAACAAAGGAAAGATCGAGAAAAAGTGATACGGCGCAAAACGTACAGGAAAAAACTTAGACAAAATGGTGGCACATACAGCTCACTGTATGGTTCAACCACTGATATTAAAGTAAGATTGCAAAGACGCATTAGGGTTCGGCACCCGGAAGAGGTGAGGAAGCTGGCAAAACACGACTTCTAAATATCCCGACTGGCAAGAGAGAGTGTCAGACCGGGGGGGTCGAGGAGAGGAGCGCGCTGTGAGGTAAAATAAGAGGATACTCTAAACTTAATCAACGAAAAAATCGAGAAGAGTCAAAGCAAAAGAAATCTCCCGAGCTCCAAGAGGAGCCCGTGAAGACACCATGAGGGACTCATTCCGAAAAAAGTTCGGTGGACGGGGAGAGGCGGTGAAAAGAATGTAGAAAGAAATCCAGTGTAAGCATCCTTTACAGTTCAGAAGAGATTTGGGGGCGCATAGAAAGACCTTCCCAGATGAGGTTCCTGCGAAAGAAGGGCAAAATCAGGACTCAAGCCACAAAACTTCAAGGACAACGGGGGGTCTATTGTGACAAAGGAAAAAAGCCCGGCGTAATAAAGGAGGAGGAAAGACATGGGGTAATCTTGGGGCTTCTGGCTAAAGAGGGCTTCATGGAAGCCTCGACGCAAGGAGAGTAAAGGATCTCAAAGAGCCTGCAAGACACCCAGCAAGAATGTAAAAGATAATACAGCCGTTTTCCTTCAAAAAAATGGGGCTGGCCGAGGGAAATAGAGGAAAGCTGCCCGAAGGGCAAGGTGCGAAAAAAAAATAAAAAAAACCGAAGAATGGAAAGGGAAAATCAAAATAAGCCTTATGGACTTGCCAAGGAGAGTTAATGAAAACAAGGGAGTTAACAACAGGAGGCGCGACCCTGGTAACGGAAATTGGCCGGCTATAAGTGGAAAAATATTTTTACGAGAAAGAGCAATAAGAACCAACGAGAGCGAAAAATACCAATGAAGGGAAGTTCCTCGCAAGGGGATAGGGAGAAAAAATCACACTATACGGATAAAGAAAAAAAAAAGGGAAAAAAATGAGAGAACCTGGCCCGCAAGGCAAAGAGCAAAAGAAAAGCAAAGATCTTGAGAAAGTCTTCCACGAAAAGGAGTCAGAGTACTCCTCCTCACGACGACCTACTAAAAGACGGGAATGAAAGGAAGCGCAAACTCGGAAAAGACGGAACTACAACAGCAAAAACTCATAGCACTTTAAGGCCGGATATGGAATCAAGAACCCTGGTCCAGAGAGAGAAACCAACAGACTTCTGCTACCTTGCCACCGTCAGTCCCCCAACACTGGGAATACGTGATCGGATGCCGATGCCTTCGTCGACCTCGAATTCAGCGAGCATCATCAAGAAAGACACGCGGCGGCCCAAAAGGGAAAAGCAGAGGGACATTATCTAAGAGAAAACCCTGGAGCTCCTGAAAAGCCATCCACGAGCGTTGACTGGGAATCAAGCGGAGGAGGAGAAAAATAAAAAAAAATTAGAATCCAGAGACCAACAAAAGTCGAATCAAGACTCGACGAAAATCGGCGAGGAAGGAGGTGTCGGCCGGCTGGCGGGCGAGGGGATTAGGGAACACACACAAGGGTGGTCTCTATCGAAGGACGTCCGGAGCGTCGACAACGAATAAAGGCAAAAAGGAAGAGCGTACGGTAGAAGCAATCGAACAGGAAAGATCCGGAAGCATAACCTCAAAAAAAAAAACGGACGCTCATAATGGTCCGTGGGGATCGAGCAATAGGAGCCTGTCTACGAAAGGAAGATGTTCAAACAAGAGAAAAAGAAAAGAAACAAAAAAGAGGGCGGGAAAAGATATATAGAAACCTTCTTTTTGGAAGAGCGGCCGGCTAGAAGAGACCTGCTGCGGGGAGACGATCGACCTGGAAGGCAGAGGGTGGGGAGGGGATTTTCGAAACTTCGAAAAGGGCTTGGGATGAGAAGGGCTCCAGGGAAGAGGCTAGCAGATCAAAACGAGCGGAAGGAAACCTGACTGCAGTGTCGACGCACGGAAATCACGAGATCTAGAAAAAAAAGGCGGTCCTTAAAATCACAAAAGACAGCAACGGAAAGAAGCAGGACCGGCGTCGGGGGATCTGGGGAAGGGTGTAAAAAAACACTCAGGAAACGACTCGGTCTCGCTGGGCCGCCTACCAAGGGAAAAAACAGCGCAGCGGAAGGGCGCCGGGTAACAAGGTATCTGCGATAAAAATAATCATTTCAGTTTTGAAGGCAGCGCTCGCGCTCCGATAGAGAAAAATGCGCGGGGGAGTAATCGAGGAGAAGTCCGGGGGAGTACACGACTTAGGCAAGTCGGGTGGCGTCTCCCTTAAGGGTGGGGGACAGTACAGAACGGGGAGTTGTGCAGTGCAGAAAGGATAGAAAAACGGTCTCGTGTATTCCAGCGCGAAAAAAAAAAATCTTACATAGGAGGTGGAAGGGGAGTAACTCCCTGCAGGTTAAAGTTCATTGATGGGGGGTAGCTGCATCCTTCTACGAAGGTCCGTCGGAGGCGGAGGTAAGACCGCCAGCGGGGAGGGGCAGGCCAAAAAGGGAAAAGCTGAGGATGGGGGAGACTCTTCTAAAAATGGAGGGGGAACCTACGAGGGTCGAGAAGGGCGCGGCTACGGTGGCAGGGTTAACTACGACTAAAAAGCCTATTCATGAAAGGAAAGAAGGAATGAGCGCTTCCGATAAGACGGACGAAGGGGGGAATTCACTTAGGGGCAAATTAGTCCAACACGAAATAAAGTCAGTTCCGGAACAAGCGTCACGAGAATAAACGCAAAACAACTGCAGGGGGGGAAGCCTCATAGAACACAAGCAAAGGTAAACTCTGCCTCAGCACCCGGGAAAGAACAACCGGGCAAGGCTACTGAAAACGATTCAAAAAGTCGCGGGGTCTTTGGTGTAGAGAAAAAACACATGAAAACAAGGCGGGCAGAGGGACAGGGTACGAAGGCACCAAGGATGCGGACAGCACTTGGAGGGAGAAGAGAGGACCAAGGGTGTAACGGGAGAGGGGGGTGAGCTCACGTGTCCGACAAAGAGGCAAAGAAAGAAATCAGGAGCCCATCAGTCGGAGGACCACGCCAGAAAAACTGCGAATCGGCTCGGCAAGCCTCGCGATCGGGTGTCGACTCCGGGGGTGAAGGGGGGCAAAGGGGGAAAAAACCAAAAAAAGTGAAAGGGGACTGTGGCTTGGAGAGGGGGGCAGGAAACCTCTGAGCGCAAAACAACGGCGAACTAAAGGGCATGATGCTAGAAAACTCCAAAGCTCCTTGCCGACGAAAGACCTCGGAGGACAAAGGGTCTGGGGTCCAGCAAAGGGTTTCGGGGAAGGGGAGACAAATTTAAAAAAACAAAAGTGTAGGACTAAAGAAAGAGGGGGTCGCCTGGTTTATAAGACGAAAAGAAGTGGATTATGCTTTAAGACGTTTGGGGAGGGATCGCGAAAAAGACGAATGGAATAAAAGCAAGATTAAGAATCGTCAAGGGGAGGTAAACTCCAGAAAAGCGATAGCCCCTGGGACAGCGAACCCCAAAGGTAAGACCCAAAGAAAGAACGAAAAACGTTAAGGTGTGTTACGTACTCTTAAACGGTGAGCACCGGAGGCCCCAAGGCCTGAATCGATTCAATGTTCCGCCAACAGCCGGAAAAAGGGGCATTAAAAGGACTCATCCTTCAGACTTATTGAAAACTGTCGCGAGCTTGCTACTAGGGTAAACCAGGGTTGGGGAGAGGTGTGGCCGAGAACGTGCCCGACGGAATATACCGGACCGGATCTCTATGGTTGTGCGGAAAATCCCACTTGAGTGAGCCGTGCCTCGGACACGGTAGAGAAGAAGGGGGTATGGGCACGAAAAATGGGCAGGGAGGGGGGGGGGGGAAGGCAATTGTCGTTCTTGGGTCCGGAAAGTTTGGGGGGGGTGAGGTGTATTTTTCACAGGACGAAGAGTACAAACTCGGAAGTTGAGGAGGAGCGCCTGGAGAAAGCAAACTCCCCATCTTCGTTCTTTGACGCGAAAAAAGAGCGGACTCACAGCCCCGGCAGTGCCCTGTTCACCATCATCTCGAAAAAAACAGAGAAATGAAGAGGAAAGGGGGCAGCACATAACGTCGGGCGAAAGTGGTGGTCCGTCATCCTTCCAAGACCCCTACCTATACGAGAACAGAATTTTTTGCCACAGCGCGCGAACACCTCAAAGAGGTTGTTCACACCGATCCATGGGAAAAAAAACCCCTCACCACGATCAAAATCAACTTTCCACACACACTGGAACAGACAAAATTCCCAGGTAATTCCCAACCACTCCGCCAAGGTGCTGGCCGTTGCAGACACTCACGAGGAGAAGGACCGATTCGCTAGCATGAGAAGAAAAGGGGACGAAAGAAAAACAAAGAACTATCGGGAAAAAACAAGGGACGTCGCGCAGGACGAGATCACAACCGGCCACAAGGGCAAAAAGTCAGACGTTAAGTTCAGAACAGGCGACGCTAGGGGGGAAAAAAAAAGGGAGACTGGAAAGTGACCAAACAGGAAGGAATGATGCTGCAACTGGATAAGAGGGCACTATGGGGGGGGAAAGGCAAAAGCTCGAGGAAAAATAAAACAACTGAGAGAGGCCGTAGGGAACGGAAAAAGGGGGGGTGAAAATGAAGAAGCAGAAAGAAGGCATAAGACCAGTATTCTTGCAAAAGGAGAAAATTCGCAAGCAGGGCCTCTCCTGGATTAAACCAGATCGGATCGAATGACATAAAAAAACGTAAGGCAGAAAGGAAGATCCCCTTAGACCGTCCAAAAAAAGGGCAGAACCGCGGGGGACAAAGTAAACAAAAAGTTGAGTGATAGGAAAACGAACACCATGCTGAGAAAAGATCGTACGCAGCGTAGTGCCTTCCACTAAGGGGGAAAGTTGGTAACTCTATCATCTGAAGTCCAATCTTAGTGGGAAACGGGGCGGTCGAGCAGGCGACCTCAAGCTTACGCAAGAAAGCAACCGGAGATTGAAAAAGGGTGTTCGAGTGGCCAAAGGAAACAAGAAAGCGTGAGGAAACAAAAATGGGAGCAAAAAGAGCGCGCAGGTCCGCGGAAGGAGGTCGGCGGATGCGGCCGCGAGGGCCGGAATAAAAGGAAGGAGCAACCACAGAACTTCATCAACAGCCATGGGAAGAAGAAACAATCTCGTGGAGTACAACTGGGGGGGGGGAGGCCGGAGAAAGCCTCGTAACGCTGCCCCCCGAAGGCAGGGTGACGCGAGAAAAAAAAAAACCGACAAAAAAAGGGGAGGGAAAAGCGGACACAATAGCCTTGAAAAGGATTAGTCGCTTCGACTTGCGTGAAGGAAACGTAGTGGAGTCTGACTCACGTGGAACGCAGCGGGCCGGAAAAGAAAAAAAGTGGAAACGTGTTGGAAAGACGCGCAAGGGATCAAAAAGTCGTCAAAGAAAAAGGGGTCAAGGAGCGAAAGTACACTGGAAGTGGAATGCCGCGACCGAGAAAGGAAACGCCCAGCCAGAAGCGAAAAAACTACGTCAAAAGAAAAAAAGGATAAAAACCTTGCCCTCACCCGGCGAAAAAAGCAAAAAGAGCTGGCGGAACGTAGTCAGCCCTACAACGGATGGAAGCGTCACGGACACGAAGGACGACGACGGGACCCGGGGAGGGGGCAGAACTCTCCACAGAGAGGAAACCGCAAGGAGAAGAAAAAGACAAAATCTAATTCAGAGAAATGGTGGAGGGCACTCTGGTCCCGAAACCGTGGCAGAAAAAAACCGCAGAGAGCGGGCCTGGCCACACGGCCCGGGAGGCAATAACCCAAGCTGAGAGGGTTAAAGACCGATTCCCGGAGAACGCGAGTCGAGGCAGAAACACGGAGGTCGAGAGCACGAAAATGAAAAATGCGCAGAATCGCCGGATGACGAGAAAGGCGCCACGCCAACATACGCTCCGAAAGTTTGGATTTTACTGCGAGGAGAGAAAGAAAGCGGAACGGGAGATTACACAAAGACAGAAGAGTCAGATAATCAGGAAACAAACGCTCGGGAGGGGAGTTGCGAAGGCTGCAGGAAGATCAATCGGAGGGGGAAAG
>Ga0179593_1359298_pt1 | contig 10909 bp, 11 predicted proteins | sample CZODoug2_1_08_16_FD_185931 | JGI IMG/M metagenome (GOLD analysis project Ga0179593, IMG submission 185931) | Vadose zone soil fungal communities from Angelo Coast Range Reserve, California, USA - CZODoug2_1_08_16fungal (PacBio error correction) | ecosystem: Environmental > Terrestrial > Soil >...
AGGGGGGGCAGAAATGGGATGCCGTAGAATTGAAGGTGCCTTTTCAAATAGAGAAGGACGCCCAAATCTCGAGGCGGCCTATGCAACGTTAGAGAGGGAAAGAGCAGCCTTAATCAGGGGAAGGACCTGGCCTCTCAAAATAGGGATAATCAAAAAATACCTCAAGGAAAGGAAATAGGGGTCTTGATGCCGGAAAATCCGAGGATCAGGGGGCGGACCCTACGGAGACCCAGCTAACAATCGAAAATTTCAATCATCAAGCTGGGGCAATCCAGCGGATATAATTGCAAAAGGGGAGAGTACAAAAAAAGTCGGTAAGCATCAAACTACACAACTCCGAAAAGATCCTTGTCGAGAAAAAAAAACAAACCTTTCTAAAACGGCGGTGAGTGTCGGTATCCTCGGAGAGAAAAGGAACTCGAGAGCCTGGAGACGTGGGGAATGATAGGAAACCCTCTGGGGCCAAACGAGCGAAAGGAAAATCAATCATCGGCTCTCAGGGACCAATCACGAGGTAAAAAAAGGAGGGGAACAACCGGTGCTCTACTTGTCAGCCGTCTTTGGCAAGGAGAGGGTGGAAAGGGCACATTTATCTAATTAAACGGCAATGAAGGAATAAGCAAACCAAGGAGGGGAGCGTCAAGGAGGCCGACCTTGCCCATTGGGGGACAGCAGCCGGCGTCATCAAAGAACTTTAGCACACTTGAGGGGGAGACTTTATAGATCATTCAGCTCTGACAAGGGGGAAAAGACCATGAGAATTGGACTGCTGATAATGTTGTGGGTGTAATGCAACAAATTAAAATCAATACTCTTTCTCTCAGATAAAAGTCTCAGAAAAAAACCATCACTCTAGACCGCGTTGGGGAAAACGAAAGCCGGCAAGGGGACTTCTCTCAAACACACACCGCCTTGACTCAGAAACCGGAAAAGAACCGATTGGGTCAGAAAAGGAATCCGAGCCGCTTGGCGTCGCCAGAGCCTCGAGGAATTAGGGAAAGGCGCTTTTCCGACTAGAAGGCAGCACTGGCAATACATCGAAAACAATTGATCTAAGCTTAGGAATGCAAGGCGATTTGGCAAGGGGGCGGGGGAGAAAAATGACAAGGAGTGGCGACTGGAAAGCCATCTTCTCAAGGAAAGGATCCTCATACCATAAAATGAAAGATGTCTTGGCCTAGGTCACGCGGTTATGATTCGCTGCCGGAAGTGGAGGTACGTCCACGTACCGGAAAAATAGGACCACAAAGTCCGAAGGCCAAGGGAAGAGAAATACTGGGTCGGCAGTAATAGAGAACGGGCCAGCGTTGTCGAGGGGTAAGCTGCGCGGGCGCTGTCTGAATCAGGATGGGGGGGGGGAGGAAGGGCAATTGTGGTCACCTTCGTAGGAGGAAAAATTGCCGAGACGGTCCCTATCCGAGAGGAGGCCGAGTCTTGAAAGAGAGGGTGCATACTCGACTGGGAGCATTGACGACTAAGTTTGAACCATACCAAAAAATCTCGCAAACCCCCATATCGGCGTTCTAAAAGAAATTTCATCGCTTGAGAAAAATGATGCAAGGAGAGCAAGACACCTGCGAGAAGGGGAGGGGCCGCGAAGCCACGAAATGCTCGGGAAAAAGACAGGGAGCCTGCAATCAAGATGGGCTTAAACACCCAAAAAGGGGGGGAGTATGGGAAAAGGTTAAAACTCGTGGGGACTTGGGCGCGAGTGGGAGAAGGCTTTTGGAACCTTGATGGACGAGTTCGAAAGAAACCCCAAAGAACAAATAACCGCCGCACCCTGATTTGAAACCGTAGCCTCTGTTGGGGGGTTTCGGGGGCCAGCCTAGCAAGGGAAGGTCTGCTCGGTCGACTGATTGGACCGAGCCGCACAGAAACGTGAAGGGGTTGGTCGTCGTATTGAAAAGGGAGAAGAAACCTGAACGCATCAGGGAAAGAACGCTCGATTGGAGCAAACTTCAAAATCTCCTTGAAGCACGCTCGCAGGAACAAACATACAGTCCACGCTCATGAGCGCGCCGGGCTCAAAGCTCCTGATCGATCTCCTAACGCCTAGGAGGAAAGGAAAGGTATCCCAGCGCCTGGAAATTATCCTTACCGACCATAGTCCTGCGAGGTAAGGATGATGGCGAAACGTAACACGCACAGAAAAATTGGTGTGATATAGGTACAAGAGAAGGTTCCCAAGGCAAGTTTCGCAAGACGAGAGTAACGATGGCTAGAAAAGGGCAGGGGTTATCAGAAAAGTGGCCCAAGAAAGACGCCCGCGAAAGCTGGGAATCCACTCGGGGGGTCTCACTTCGCTGTTCCGTAAGTTGTTAATTCAATCGCGGGAGGAACGTCGCGGTCCCATAGGCTTGAAGAGGAAGAAGATTCTAACCAGAGCGTGCGTCCAAACTAAATCTAAGGAGGTCTCCTGTAGAAAAAAAGTTCAGGGGTGACTGGCCGTTATACAATCACTGTGGCAAGCCCGGCGCTGAATGAAGGAGTGCAGAGGCATTCCCCATCTACACCCTCATGGAAAGGGGTAAGGCCACATTGAGCAATACCAGCCAAGGAAGTTGGTCAACAGAACGCAAAGCGAAAAAAAGATTAACAGCGAAATGGAGTCGCGACGTGCCAAATCAGAAACAAATCATCAAGAAATCTTAGAAGGTGGACGTCTTATGGAAACCAATTGAAAGAGATAAAACCGAGCTCGTCTGCGGTACAACCAGTCGCAAGGCGCAAGACTTCTCTCGCCTGTGTGTAAGGCCGTCATATCTAAGCCGAAAACAAACACACCAAAGTAGAGGGGAAAGCGAGGGGGGACAGGACAGAGAGAGCAAAAAAGGCGAACGCAGTGGGGAGACTGGGGTGGGGGAACCGGGGGGGGCGAGTAGGTTTATCATGAGGGCACTGGAAAGCGCACGAACAAAAGCCCATACAAAAGAAACTAATGAGGAAAATTGGGCAACTGAGGACTCACAGGTCCGTGACTGCTCAGCTGCGTTTGCTTGAAAACTTGGCAAAGTGGGAAATAAAAATAATGTCTACAACAAGGAAATGGAAGCTGGGGGAAAGCGCAGCAGGCAGGGCAGCGCAGCGCTGCCAACGGAAGGGGGGAAATCACACGGCCGAACCTGAATATTCTACCAAGCGCGAAAGAAGTATTACTCACTCGGATGGGGCGGTAATCACAAGGTAGATCAAAAAATGGGCCGCGAAAGGGACTCGAAGTTAGAGACATTGACAGTCGGGGAAAAGGCGGGAAGGCGATCTGGGATCGTTCCATCTTCGCTTTGAAACCACTGGAGAAAAGAGACTCCTCAGACGGGGGCAGTCGCATGCCCAGAAAACGAGTGCTATATGCCGACCGTAATTTCAGCGAAAGTGATGCAGTGCACGGGGCGAAGAAATAGAACAAAAAATACGACGCCTGATGTCGGAAAGACGGCACAAAGAATTCTAGGGAGAGCCGGATGAGTCGAAGTGCGCTCCTCGCGAGAGGATGAGGCGGGGAGAACTTTTATGGGCGTACCGCGATCCGGGGGGAAGCCAGGAAGTATACTTTTTGAGTTTTATAAATTCTTGGGGAACTGGCTCAGTGATGAAGCTTCAAGTGAAAAAGAAGAACCCAACTCAAGGTGAAAAAGGGCGCGCGTACAATTTACGGAGACGAGCAGCATTGAGGCAACCACGAGGGGAGCGACCAGGCAAAACGGCCCGCGCCGCTGAAGCAACATGGGGAAAAGACTGCAAAGAAAATCTGACCATCATTAACTAAGGAGCGGCCCCGCCTCAGGGCAAGGGGTCAAAGCCCTAGGGGGGGGGAAGGGAGATCAGAAGGCTGTAAAACCGACTCCCAATCGGGGGTAGAGCACATCAGGGGCGCAAGGGGAACACAAACGGTATTAGAACTATATCTAGAGGGTATTGGTGAACTTCGTACGGGCTTGAAAAAGGCAAAAGCCCTTAAGTGAGGAAAGAGGATATCGAGGAAAAGAGGATCAGGCCCTCGAGAAGGGGATCGAATCCTTTGGTCGAAATGGTGTCTGAATCGAAAGACGGATCAAAAAAAACCGGACCGATGAAAAAAAAGCGCCACATGGAGAATCGATTCACTTCCTAACAAATATAGCGCTGCAACTAGTCTATACTAGGGGTGTGAGAGGGAAGGGACCGAGGAAGAGCACAAGAAATAAACATACGGGGGGGGGGGGGGGGGGGGGGGGGGGGGGGGGGGGGGGTTAGATCTCAAAAACCGCATATGGCTCAAGGACGTTAACATCCGCTGAATTTCTGCTAGGGAAAAGGTCGAATTCGCGATGAGTGCAGGCGAAGGAGGGGGGCTTTCTTCTCACAAATACCAAAACTCCCATCCGCCGGGGTCAGACCAAAGCACTGCGACCCAAGTTATCATGGGGCGGCGGGAGGTGAAGTGGGGGATGACCAGGGAGAGGGGGGCAAGGACGGAACAGAGTAGCCGATTAAAAAACGCCCCTGAAAATCGCGTCAAACTTGCGCAGGATGGAGGATAATTCTTCGGAGGGATGCGTGCGCGGGCTGACTAGATTAACTTAGAAGCCCTGGTGACGAAAGACTGCAAAAAAAAGGGAGTCGCTTTCGAAATCTAAGCAGTGGTCTTGGAGGACGAAGCTTCAGCATTGAAGAGACAACTAAGAGGGGGGAAATGTGGTCACAGGGGGGCGAGCGGAGACTGCTCGATCACGCCGCCATCAAGGGCACTCTAGAGAAAAAAAACGGAAAGTGATAAGGTCCGGAGACTTCTCGGAAAATGGTTAGAAAAAATGCGTGCGCATTGCGTCGCTATGAAAGGGACTTAGGAAAAGGGGAGGACTTCTTAAACCAACAGGAAAGTCTAGTAATCGAGATGAACACGAAATACCATGTCGCGAAAGGGCTTTACCGGGTGAACGAGTAGACTGGTATCTAGGAAATGCACTGGGGACGGACAGGCCTCAAACAGATGGGCCGGTACAAAGGGAAAGGAGATCTAGTTCCGGGGATCTACGACTGAGGATAAGGAACGCACCGGCCGTCTAAACGGCGTGGTTCGATCAGCGACTAAAACGGACTGGGTGGAGTTCGTTGGTAACGTGAAACAAATTTAAGCTACCTCGTCCAATATGAGAAAGAATGGGACAAAACTGAGGAGTGAAAGCCGGAGAGAGAGGGAGGGGAGTGGGTAAACCAAGCGCACTGGCCGCGCTGCAGTAACCTCTTTTAAACGGACAAAAGAAAAATATCCAAAAATCTGCGGAATGGGGGGGTGCGATTGACGATCGGCCATTTCTCACTGATTGGGATCCTAGTCGAGCGCGAGGAAAAAAAAAGCCGGGAAGTACGCGCCGCGGGTTCGCTGAAAAAGTGACGATTCGGGACAAGGAAAACGGAAGGAACCGTCCATCAGGGACCACTTCAAATACGCTACCACACAAACAGGGGAAAGAGAGAGATGATCAATTAGTGGGATTTGCATTAAATTGCCCGTTGCCGTTCACCTATCAGGAACAAAAAAAGCGCGGAAGCCTCGGCAACGTGCCGGAAAAAGACGAGCTCGAAGCGGACTTTGAGATCAGTATCATGCTGGCCGCTCATAAAATCAGGATAAAACCCAATAAACTCAAGGGATATGGCTTGGCCTTCAACGATTTAATAGAGTCCTCCAGTGCGAGGGGGGAAAAAATCACCCGAGTCGCGGCGTGAAAAAAATAAGGGGGTGGGACCGCGGAGTGGGCAAAGGGACGCTTTACCGTCAAAGTACAGCGCGACCGATTAACACCACCGCCGGACGCCATTATTATGAAAAAAAAAAAGACGAAGGGGAGTGTCGGAAATTCAGAGGCGTAGTAAAGAAAACTCAACGTCCCTAAAAAAGAGACAAAAAAGTAAAAAGACCTGGGCGAGGTGGGGGAGAGCAGCGTCGGAAAAATCTACATCAAGGCAATCTCGAGCACGGCTCCTACTCAACCATTCGAAGGGGGCTCTATGGAGCCGCGGGTTCATATAGATGAAGTGAAAAGTCGCACGCGGGGGGGGGTCATAGAGGAAACAACACACCCACGCCACCTGTCAAACGAAGTAGAGAAAAGAGCTGCGCGCAAAAAGGCCGAAGGAAACAGTTGACGCAGTCGCGGGGAAGGTAATCAAAAGGCACGAGAAAACTTTCAAGAAACCAAGCTGATGGAGGCGGCGGCTCTAGCAAGTTGGAAAAGTCCCATTTGACTCAAAGGGGGGCGAAGGGAGGAAGGGGAAGGCGACAGGGGGAAGGCGCGGGGGCGTAGAGTGTAAGTCTACAAGAAAGGGAAAGCACGGAACGCCGCTCTAAAAAGGCAACTGGTGTCTAAAAAAAGCGCAAAAAGAGTTTAATGATGTATAGAGCCAGAAAGACAAAAGGCATGAAGCCGGGAAGCCGCAAGCAAGTGAAAAAGTCACCGTAAGAGAAAGGTAATCCTCTGGGGGGAGATGAACAGCGCCTCTCTAAAAAACAACTTGAACATCGCTACCGGAGAAAAGGGGAAAAAGACCAGCAGCAAAAAGAAAACGGCTGGCGTCGGGGGAGGGTCGCCCATCAGGGGATGTGGCGAGCGGTGTGAAAAATGCAAACAGGGTCGCTCAATCCTTCGGGAGGAAAAAGTGAAAATCCCCGAACAGTCATAGGGTCCCCTCGGTTTGGAAAAGGGGGGGGGGAACCGGAGGTGATGTATCTTTCCTCAGGCAGGGGGGCCGGGGAAAGCAAAAACCATCTCGTCAAGAACCACGTGCACAGGCATAAGTGTCCATAATTTCCTAGTCAACAGCAAGTTCACCAAAGCAGGCCGTCTAAATATGGCTAAATGTTTCCACAACAGTGGGAGGGGAAAAAGGGTGCGAATGCCTGCTCCTATGAAGTAGACCATATTCGCCTCTGGAATCAGAAGGATTCGGACCTCGGAAGGTCAAAACGGGGAGATCGGCAAAGTTAATCTGCAAGAAAATCGACAAAAAGATCGGGCCTCGCATATATGGAAGACATCTGATCGCGATATAACATAGACCGACCCTTGCGCAATCTCAAAGGACCACACGAAGGAGAAAAGGAAAGGACAAAAAAGCGATAGGAAGAAACACGGGGGAAAGAAGGGAAGGGGGACGAGCTCAGGAGGGGTGGCCTGGAGGGACGCGGACGTTAGGAAACAAGAAAATACCTTCCCAACCCTAAAAAGAATAACTTGAGCGTGAAGCGGGTGGGGGGTAAAGAGCCAGCGGGCGAATGTGATAGGTCGACGGAATTGGGGGGGGGGAGAGCGAAAACCCAGGAGAAAAGGGACCTTGGTGGGGAGGGGGACGTTTCAAAGCGGGCTAGACCAAAAGCTCATCTGAAGCAGACTTTTGGAACAACATCCAGAGAAAAAAGAAATGTCTTCAGAAAAGAACGTAGAAGGGGGTAAGACGGCCATAAAATTCGAACGAAGAAAAGCTAGACAAAAGAGTCTAAATCAGTAGACGATAATCCGCCTACGAAATCGCAGAAGCGAGGAGGTAAACCACTAATCCGAAAAGAGGCCGAACGAGGCCGCGATGGTAGAGTGTGAGAAAATTTCCCAGGCAGCAAAGGTTGGAATTTTACCGAGACGGCGGTCCTGAAACAAGCTTGATGTATCGCAATTGCCACTCGTGTAGGGGATAGAAGGGGGGGTCAAAAGGGACTCGCACGCAAAAAAAACCTCTTAGGGGATAAAACCCAAAATCCTTAGTTCAAAAAATTTAAGGTCTCTACCGTTGGGAAAGCGGGGAAAAAGCTGGGGAAAGGAAAAAGGTAGAGTCTCCCCGAGAGTGCGTCCAGAAAATAGATCCGTGAGACAGGTTCAGAAGGAGAAGGAAGTAAAACGTGCCGTTGGGCCAAACTAAAGAGGAATGCGCTAAACTTCCTTCTTCAGGACTGACCCAGCGAAAACGATTCCCTGTGGGAGGCCATCTCTGGAGGAAATGGGGGACCTACCAGCAGAACCGAAAAAAAAAACACATCCATTCTCATTAAGGTAAAAGCGACGGTCAAAAGAACAAAGGAGATAGGTGCTAGGGGGGAGGATTGGGGCGGGTTCGCTCGATGAAGTGAAGAAGGGGGAGAAGCCGGCGACGGTAGAGTCAAACCATCTTCCCTCATAAAAAAAAGAGGGGTATATTCAAAGGGAGAAAAATCACAAACACAACTGAATTATGATGAAAAGATTGCAAAGGAAGACGAGAGAAACAAGGGACGATCATGGGTGCGAAAAGATGTGTTGAGGGACGGGGGGCGCGAGTTTTTATCATAAAAAGGGGACGCGACGCCAGAAGACAAGGACGACAATCAGAAAGAAATTAATGAGGAGTGGGGGCCCGTGATGAGCTCCCTTGCGAAATGGGATAAAAAAAACGCGCCGGGGGCTTGGGTTAAAAAAATCAGTGGGCGGGCTGACGAAATGCAGGCCGAGAGGTCGAAAAAAGGTAAAGGAGGGTGCGAGGGGGGGACCGCAGCAGCCGTAAAATTCGGAAACAGGGATGTGAGAAACGGGAAAAGACATGAATATTCTTCCAGCGCTATCCTGAGAGGTTGACCAAACAAGTCTGGGGGAGAAACGAACGTTCTCGAAGCACTGTCAGAACTGTGCAGTTCGAACCTTCAGTAACTCAGGGGAGCGAAAGTTTGTATCGGAGAACGCGATGGGGTTCGTTCTCGTGTACATTTGAAACCTGAAGACTATACCCTAAAAAATTGATGAGGAGATGACTAACGGGAGTGAACAGAAAAAAGCCGGAGATGGGGGGCCATAACTCACTTTTTATGTCGGGATCCGTTTCCCATCAATCGAATAGCCTAAACAATGGGTCGGCAGGAATCAATGGGGTCGGAGGAGGGAGGGGAGAAAATCCAGCGCGATTGAGAATCACTGCGATGGAAGTATGAGAGATGATCTAGAAAGCGCGCTCATAGCGTGAGAGAGTTTCGGACTCTATACTGGATAGCTTCGGGGTGGGGAGCGTGGGGGGGGAAGGCGGAAATAAAAAGATCTGACTCTCCCTTATGATTAAAGACTGTGGGCTTATAAAGCTTGAAGACTGCAAGGCGAACAGATCACCTAAAGGAGGGGAGAACTCATTAGCTCCGCTGAGCGAACCAGACTGACACGCCCGCTGATAAAAAAAAAATCCGAGGGGGCGGGGAAGTTCTTGGGCGTCTCCTATTTCGAATCTCTAAGGCACCATCCGGAAGGAAAAAAAAGCATATGGGAATTGCAAAGGAAGTTTGGGTACGAGGAGGGGGGGGGGGACGAGGAAAAGGACTCAAAGTGAGGGGAAGAGTTCGAAATCGGGGAGCAAAAAGATTAAACAAGGCCTCTGCTCATCGAATAGGGATAAGACATCGAGAGGAGTAAAAGGGGGGTTTACTGGCAGGAGGGAAATCATGGTGCAGAGAACGGGACAGCCCGTCGATAACAGCCAAAGTCTGACCAGGAACGCCGAGAGGAATCAGATCTCCGAAAACATGTTCGAAAGGGGGGGGGGGGGGGGGGGTGGTTTTGGGGGTGCCATAGAGGAAGAACGCAAAGAAGATCATCAAGAAGGAACGAGATCTTGAAAAGACGCCACGATGGAGATCTTTACGAAAGAGCCGGCTGTCATGCAAACGGGAGAATGCCATAACGGTTCAAAAAAAATTCCTGCGTCCGAGGCAAGAAAAGCAACAAGAAACGCGATGAAATCAGACACCGGGGGGGGGGAGTGGCCCTATTGCAAGGATTCACAGACCGGAGAGTGGACTGGGGACCTATCTACGGCTACTGTTCAGATCAACAAAAAAAAGCTCCGGGTTTGAATGTGCTGCAAACGGAGACACAGAAACGCACTGAAGGGACTACAAGCCACGCTCACGCGTATAATGTTTACGAGGAGGGGTGCAACATTGTCAGCCAGAGAAGACAGTGGAGTGACTGTGCAAAATAGCTAATGCCGACGGCCATCTATCGGGATGGAAAAAAACGGTCTTATCTGCTTCGCTGAGGCGGAGGGGGAAAGGGTAAGAGGGTCTCTCTACGGGAGGAACTTATCCTAGTTATGGGGTGGCTACACGAAAGAAGTAGTGGAGGAACGGACACCTTATCTCTCAAGAGATAAGGGGACCTTAAAAGCCTAACTTCTAAATGCAATGAGAGAAGAACCCATGAGGGGAAATTGTTTATTCAAAAATGGGCTATCACGACTTCTAGAAAAAAAATACATCAGAAGGTTGTCTCTAAGGCTGACGTGAAAGTGAGACCCGATACTGCGAGAAAGGGATTCCGTGAAGCAGTCTAGGGATATTAAACGGAGAAATGATTTTCTGCTCGAAACCCGACGGGGACAATGGAGAATGAAACTGAATGAAAAAAGTAACCAGGCGATCACTTCTTGAACTCAGGATATAGGGGTTATCTATATGCCGGATTCTGGCGAGGGAGGAAATGAAGAGAAAAAGGAGAGCAGGGAGAGATCAACGCGGCGGATCAGGGGGCATGTCGAAAGAAGGATTAAAAACGCCCCTGAAGTCAAAAAAAATCTGAAACATCAAGGGCAGGCTGAGGAAGGGGACGAATCGGCGGAGGGGACGACGGACGCCGCGGAACCGTGTAGGATACAGTTAAACTTGATCTAAAAAAGCACGGGGGTCAAACTAACAAATTTCCTGCTGAGAGGAGTACAGAGGGGTTGAAGAAATAAAAAAGAGAAACGCGCCAAGAGGCGATTTTGGAGGAGAAAGATTTTCTGTCGCGCCAAGTCGGACGAAGGAATGTTTAAAAAATCGGCGCGAGAAAAGACTGGGACGGGAAGTATCAAAATGGGAGATTCGTTAACGTTCCAAAAAATCTAAGGGGCCATCCCATTATAAAACGCGAAAGTCAGA
>Ga0179593_1359788_pt1 | contig 10909 bp, 9 predicted proteins | sample CZODoug2_1_08_16_FD_185931 | JGI IMG/M metagenome (GOLD analysis project Ga0179593, IMG submission 185931) | Vadose zone soil fungal communities from Angelo Coast Range Reserve, California, USA - CZODoug2_1_08_16fungal (PacBio error correction) | ecosystem: Environmental > Terrestrial > Soil >...
AAAAACTGACGAAGAGGAAGGTCGAAACAGGAGGGAACACCGGAATTCGACGTGCTTCAACGACAAGACCGTCGGGAGCTGCGAGGCCCGAAATCTGTTGGCGATGGCTCGGACTGGGAAAAGAGCTAAAAGGGCTAGACAGGATGTCGTAACATTGACTGGCGCCCCAAAAAGTGCAACGAGGGCGAATGCAGAACATCCCATTAAAGAGGGGGGACCAAGGTGGAGAGACCTCGAAAACGAAAAGGCCGAAGGAAACGCGGAAGAAAGAGGACCGGACCGGTGAGGAGGAAGACAGTCTTAACCGAAGGGACAATTTTAACTGGAAAAGCTACGGAGTAATCGGGAACGTCGTGAAAGTGGAAGGGCTGGGCAAAGAAAAGGGCAAGACGGGGAGAACGGGAAAAGAACTAGGGATCAGGAGTCAAAAGCTATTCAAGGGGGCTCGTCGCAAGACCGGGGACGGAACAAAAAGGGGAAAAGGAAGGGGACGGAAAAGGGCGCACGAAAAAGGCCGCATCACGATCCGAGACGTCTCCAGGAATAGGACGAAGAGTTGGGCTTCGGAGGGAGAGTCCCCATGAGCAGCAGGTCCTCCCCGCGAACAGCAAACTTCGCAGCTGGGGCAGGGGTGAGTGAGATCAGAGCAGAAAAACAAGGAGAGGATCGGAGCTTGAGACCAGGGTAGAGGTTAATAAATAAGGGTCCGAATTTTCAGGAAAGTAAGTCGGGAACTTCAACAAAACGGGAAAAAGCAGAGGAAGTCGAAAGCTCGGAGACCAGACGAGGAAGTGGCAACACCGGAAAAGGGCCCAAATGACTTCTCAGAGGGGAGAGAACGGCAAGCCGATTTTGGTGGGGCTTGATTGGATGCACGGGGCCCAAGGAACGAGAACAGGGGTGACGCATGCCACCTAGACGTACGCAGAGCAAAGCGGCGTCACAACTTCACTCCAAAAGGAAAAGGTTTCGGGGGAGTGAATACAAATATCATGTCTACATAAAAATCATGGGGATGACCAGTATGCGGGGACGCCGGAAAAATCTCAAAGGGGCACTCGGCCAATAGGGAGAGAGGATGCGGCACAAGTAGAAGGGTCAAGGGTCGGGTCTGGAAACGCAAGCTCTTGAAGGCCCGGAGCGTAAAGGGGGGGAAGACGAGCGTCGAGGTGCACAGTTTGAAATGGAAATAGGAAAGGTAGAAAAAAGAGGGCGTGGAAGGTTTGTTCCGTCTGAGAGGACGAGACAAGGAGGGACAGTGATCGATCAAAGCCCCTCAGAAGATGACTTAGGGGAACCAGGTTCTGACATGTTACTCGAGGAAAAAGCATCGACGACCTAAAAGAAAAGTATCTTGGCGCCTTAAGGATGGAAAAGGAGATCTCTCACCAGCTCACAAGAGTTCGACAGGGGCGGGTCGAAATAGGAAGTAAGGGGGAAAAGAGAAACTTCGGGGAAATGAACTCCCGGCACGAGGATCTGAAGATAGTTACAGACTGGGGGCCGCAGGGGTTCAGTAGAGGGGGCGAAACTGGAGGGAGTCTGTTGAGCCCGCAAGGGGCACTGGGAGAGAAGACGCGTTCCAACTTGGCTTTGGCCGGGGAAAGAACGCCCCGGAGGAGGGATCCTTCAAATCGGGAAGAGGTGCGAATTGGGGGAAGGGAACGCGGGGTAGGCCAGGGATAGAGGAGAGCCTACCAAAAAAACCCACCAAGCGATTAACCAGTGTCAAGAAATTTCCAACGGAATCAACCAAAGGCAAAAGGAGAATTCAAATCATCGGATAGGGGGGGGTTTAAAAGAGGTCGGGGCCTTTCTAAAAAAGCAGGGATCCTTGTCTAAAGATAAGGTGGGGGTATAGAGGGGAAACAGGGGAATTCAGGGGAGGAGTGGGGTTGGAGGCGTCTGCTTCGAAAAAATCGCCTTTTCGGGGTATGGGAGAAGATGGCTGGTTCGTATGCGATTAGGCGTCTATGCCAGGCGAGCCTCGGCTTGTTAATCAAGAAAGTATTGGAAGCCGGCGGGGGGAGATTACTACCTCATCCGAGAGTCGACCGAGCCGATTCTCACATAAGGCGATCTGAACGAACCAGAATCTGGGACGGGGGAAGCGGAAAGGCTACGCCCAAGTAGGAGCTGGGAGACCAGTAGGAACAGAAGTCACAGACATCGGGTCGGCGTTCCTCAGGAGACCTCCAGGGAAAGCAAGGAATTAGACTACGTTCACCGGACGCCGAGAAAGAACAGTTGTCCCGCAGACAGGCCGAACCGAACGCTGGGGGACATGGGCCGCGAGCTTAGATATCCACAGGACGGGCAGTAAACATAGCAGGCGGGGCTTCATGAATCCAAGTTGCTGGCTTCGGGGAGGAGAAGGTCAAGCGAGGGGGGGAGCTACCGCGATTCATGGGTAACCGTGGTAGAGGGCAAGTCTGTAGCCGGTAGCGGGGAGTACTCTTCGGACATCGCGGGGACGTCAAAAGAACGTGGTTTCTACAGATCAAGCGGGGTGATCGGTAGGAACGTCTTAGACACCGAAAAAACGCCGTCTTTGGGAAGCGCGAAAAAAAGCGTTGTGAGGGCTTCTGAATTATAGGAGGGGGAAGACGGCAAGACTCGACCGGGTATCTCGTAAGAGTCCCCAAGTGGAATGCGAAACGTCGATCGGAAACGGGAGAGGGAATTACTAAAGGGGAGTGAGAGGAAGACCGGGGCAGGGGGGGGCATCCTAAGTAGTAGCGGCCCTGCTTTAATGAAAAAGCAAGAGTTCGGAGAGAAACAGATGGAAAAAGGGTCTCTCAAGGAAAAGAATTGCACAAGTAAACTTTACCCTCCTTGGGATAGCGACAAAAAACAGACTTGTGGCATGGGTGGAAATTCTGAAACATTTTCGGGCGGGAGAGAGAAAATTCGTTAAGGGGCCTAAGGGGGCTGGATACAGGCGTCCTGAAATGACGACGAGGGACGGTCTCACCCGGGTAGGCCCGTAGTAGGGGTGTCATTCGGAAAACGAGAATATAAAGAACAAGCAGGGAAGGAGGCCAGCGGGGGTGAAAGCGTCGGGGTAGGGGGAGTCCACTTCATCCGAGCTTCCTTCGACGAGGCAAGAAAGAGCGGTAGTCAGGTGCCCAAGGGGGGAAGGAGGGAGCCCAGAGCCGATAGGCTGATGACAGGGGTTCTTAGGGAAGTGGGGCTGGTTCCGGGAGTCAAGGAAAGGGACAAAGTTTCTTCGGAATAAGAACCTAGTTATAAAAAGAACGCGACATTCCGAGGTTTAAGGGGGGGGTATCTCCCTGAGAAATCCGGGGAAGTTGAAAAATCGCCAAAAAAGGGGAGTCCTGGGGTAAGTAGATTCAGAAGTCGGCGGGGGCCGGGGGGGACAGGCAAGAAAAGCCATATCGGTGTGGGAAAGGTTTCTCGAACGGTGGGACTACTGGATCTTGAGAGAGAAGGAGGGGGACTCCTCTCAGATCCAAACACGAGAGCGGGGTATTTGAAGGAGTCGCAATAAAAACTAAAGATCTGAAAGGGGCTACCTCTAAGAGCTCTGGGATACAAGTCCGGTCAACAGCAAATTAAAAGTGGAAGGAGCCGGGTTCGAGGTCGAAAGGGAGGGCCAAGAAAAGCTCGGCAAAAAAAAAAACTTCACCAGGACTCACAACAAAGGCGGTCGGAGTGTCAAATGAGAGAGCAAAGGAAGAGAACCAGGCCAAAACGGAAAAGGGGAGATGGAGAAAAAACAAGGAAATGTTCCGAGAAGGACGACCGTCAGAGGGATGGGACGGATGAAGAACAGTCACCCCGCACAAGGTAGAAACTCGCCCATCGTCCGCTCGGTCCAAAAAAGAGCGGGGAAAAAACGGGGGGGGCAAGGAAGAGAAAGGATCAGGGGTCTCCAAGGGAGGCTGACCGAGCATCCTCTAGATGTCATAATGATACGGGAGAGGGGGGGCAGCACCGGGGAACGAGCGGCACGCTTCCAGGACGAGGGGCCTCTTGTCCGTGGGATCCAGAGCTTCCACAGTCAGCCTGTCCACAAAAAAGGGATGAAAAGATGTTAGAAGGCTCTTCGTAACAAGACCGAGAAAAGAAGGCCCTAGCTGGCCTTTGACAAGGGTCCGCTTAATATAACTCCCGAAAAACAAAAAAGAAAAAAAAAAAAAAAAGAAAAAAAAAATCAAAAAATCTCAAGGAGTGGAAGAACCGAGAGGGAGGCAAGAATCCAGGGAACTGGATGCAGGGGGATGGCTGGAGACGGAAGAAGTACCTAGCTTTAGGGCAGAAGAGGGTCGGGAGACCCAGGGCAGTTGTTGGACTTTCTTAACCAAAGAAGAGAAACCTGAGATCGGGGTAAGGAGTCGCGCGAGTGCTCTAAAAAAAAGACTTCGAGAGAGATGGGGGGGGGAGGGTTAGGGTCCGCCTAGGGGGTTAAAAATTCTACTATGGGGGAAAATCGGAAACGGGTGGGGAAGATCGGGAAATAGGGGGAATTCACGAATGCTGGTTCCGAGTGGGGAACGGGATTAGGATGAGCGATGGTCATATAGGGAAACCGACCTGCAGCGACACCGGGATAACAAGGGTAGAAAACAACAGAACGTGGGACAAGGGTGAAGAAGGTAAGTGCGAGAAGGGGCGGAAGCGTCCCACGCGGGAGGTCCGAAACACGAAGTCGCCCGGACAAAGAGCCGGACGCAGGCGGAACCTCACAGGCACCGACCGCCGCCCTGCGTCAGGGGGAAGACGCGGCTAGAATACGGGAGGCGATGTTATCGTGAAATCCTACCACTACTTCAACAGGGAAGAAAAGCAATATAGGGACCCGGCGACTGGGCCGATCGGGAAGCCAGGTCGAAGGGTACTGAGACCCGATCCGCGGGATGGTGAACGGTAACGCGGCGGGGGGGAGAAAGCCCGGGGGGAGGGGGATTGGGGTGGGGGGGAGTGCGTAGAACCTGACTGGGAGGCCAAAGAAAACCTAGTAGAGGGTGAGTATGGGCGACTGAAAGGCGCGGGGTTTGGCACGACGGTCTGGGGAAAGACTAAGGCAGCGGAGGGGTGAGAAGGACAGTAGAGGGGGGGGGTCACGTAAAGGCTGCGGGCACGGAGTCAAGAAACTGACGATGCGTCTGAAAGGAACCCTGCAACGAAGGGGGTAAATTGCGGATTACCGGGAACTAGTTTCCACAACGAGGGGGGCACTGCGTCGAAATCGAAAAGAAGAGCAACGAAGGGGCGCCGCCCTGATAAAGCCCCAGCCGCTGCCCCAGTCCAGGGGGGACTGAGCCCCAGGAGGAAATAGGGGGGCGCGTGAGTAGGGGGCGAAGGCAGGGACTAGACATAATGAGCTCGAAAAGCTCGCGGGCGGAAAGGGTTTTTTGACTGGGAAGGTTGAAAAGGGGGTGCCCTGGCCGAGGGGGAGGCACGGGTGTGTCGGTCTCCTAGCGCCTGAAGGCGGAACTTAGAATCCTAGGGAGGAAAAAGCGACTGGGGGGGAGAGCGGGAAGAAAAGGCGCTCAGAAAAGAAGGACAGGAGACTCTTTGCGGAGGGAAAAGGGACGAGGAAGTTTTGCGTGAGGGTCCTTCAGCAGACATCTCCTAAAAGGTCGACGGCCTGGGATCAGAAGACGCTCAGACGGGGATCTGGGAGGGGGATCAGGGAAGTCGAGAAACCTGGCCAGATCCATGGGGGAGAAAACCTCACGGGGCGCGGGTGTAGAGGGAAAGTGGGGGACCACAGGGCAAGCAAGAAGAAACCCTCGACCTGAAAGGAGAAAAAGAGTGGGAGAGAGGAGATAGAGACCGAGGTCATAGAGGACTCAAAGACACCGAAAAGGCAGAGCAAAACAAACAGGGGGATGCGAAAAGGGTCACTAAGACGCGGTCGCCTTCCTACCAAAGCGAACAACTATAAGCAAGATAGCTTGAAAAGAACGCGAGAAAAATGACGTACCGTCCGACGTCGAGAAGAGGAATGGTATCCGAACCAGCTAGTGAATGGTGCACTTCTCAGGTGTCTGGAAAACGGGCTGCCACCGGCGCAAAAGCGCGAAGGCAGATCTTTACAAACTAGGTCAGCAAAGAGCGTGGAGAAAAATAGAGGACAAGGCCCTCACCTCCAGGGGAAAGGCACTTTCTCTTTTTACGGTGAAAGACGCGGGGGAGGTCTTGGTAACAGGAGAGGTCATGAAGGGAGCCTGTAAACGTTCGAAAGGGGTAAAAAAGAAAAGAAACAAAACAGGATCAGAAAAATAAGGAAGATGGGAAGGGGGGTGCAACAGTAAAAAAAAGTGCCTCCTTCGACGGAAGGTCCGAGATCTAAGGGCAAAAGCTTCCTGATGATAGAGGACCTTGCAGTAAGGGACGGACAAGGATTTCTACAAGAGAGAGTCGGACTTACCGACACATCGGGCGCGGGATCCTAAAAAAGGAAACGCAAATAGCCTGGGGGGCGGATGAGGAGCATACATGATATCCGTAAGAGTAACTCCCAAGAGTAAAAAACCGGGAGCGGTACGGAGGATACGATCAGGAAAGGATCAGCTACAGGGAGATCGAGGAGGGACTTGATTCTCACAAGAAGCAGCGCCGCATCCCATCACGACAACGACCAGGAATCAGCCGGAGGGTCAGTCGTGGAAACAGGGGGAACGAGAGATAGAAAACAGCAACGCCGACGAAAGGGACTGAAAGTCAAAGGGCCGCGAGGGGAGAGGGACAAGGTAAGAGTCGTCGGGGGGCACGCAAAGTTCAGGGGAAGCTTCTTTAGGACAACGCGAAGTGAAAATTGGCATGACTTTTTCGGTTTTCGCCAAAAAGGGGGGGAGTCAACAAATATGAGGGGATTGAAGACACTAAAGGGGAAAGACGTCTCTGGGGGAAAAGAGGTGAAAATAGAAAGTGCACAGAATCCACCAGTACGAGGGGGGGAAAAAAAGGGACGGAGGCTCGCCTACGACGAGGGGGAAGGGACGTACCTGCAAGACTACACTAGAAGGAGTCAGCTCTCAACACCAAAAGAGAGGAAGAAGGAGGGAAGACTGTAAAGTAGTACAACGGCCAATCTGGAAACTCGAAATAGCCGGTCTCGGAAGGAGGCTGGACAGGAAAAAATGGCTCAGGGGGAATCACCTGGAGGGAAAAGCTCGTACTATACAGTCCACATGGTGAATCCAAGAAAAAAAATAGGGTCTACGGCAGGGAAAACCTCCGAAACCTGAAAGGGCGAATTTGGAAAATGAGTTTAAAAAAGAGAACAAAGGGGGGGGGGTGGTGGGGTCCCTAACATTACCTGAAGAGCCAAAGACGCGGGAAATTGGGGAAGGACGCTAACTTTACTCGGGGAACATTTAAAAGGGCAAAGGGGGCCGGTCAATCCCCTGGGGGGAAAGACGTATAGAAAAAGGAGGAGCTCTTGCCCTGATGTGGAAGTAGAGGAAGAATCTTAGGGGGCAAGTCAGCGGAGGCGGAACCGGGGCTGATCCAGGAGGGGAACAGGAGGGGTAAACTCGACCGGCCCTCGGTCGCGATCAATCCGGATTCAGGGGAGAGTGAAATGGGATAAGGTTGGAGGGGAGGGGAAGCTCTGATCAAGAAGGGCGCCAGCCGTCCGTAAAAGTTCTGAAAGAAAGGCGAAGATTGGTGAACCAAAAAAAAAGGCATTGAGATCATGTAAGGACATTAGACAAAAAAACAGCGAGAAGAGGCAAAAGCTCGAAGAGGAGTGACAAACATTTTACAGGGGGGAAAATGGGCAAGTGCCGCCTAGGATCTTAAGAGATTGTCAGAATCCGTCAGAGTCGGAGGCGGGACATTCGCGAAACAGGCTAGATAGGCTGCGGGGGAATTTGACCTCACAAAAAAATCAAAAAAGAGTTAGGACACAAGAAAGTTGGTCGGGTTTTCTCGGGAGGAATAAAGTGCTAGGACAGGGGTCAAGAACAACAGGAAAAGAGGTTAAAAAAAGAAAATATCGAAGGGGAAAGAGCAAGGAAAAGCGTCCGTCAGACTCTTGCCTGGGTGCCCGGACTCAATGAGGACGTCCAATCTCTTAGGGCTTTGAGGGGAAAAGAAGGGCTGATCCGTTATCTAAAGACTGCCTGGCCGGGGCTCGCCGACTCCTCAGCGTGAGCTGCACCATTAAGGGATAGACGGGGACGTCGATCTGAACGCCCCCTCGCAGTAAAAGGTCCTGGACGTGAAGAGGTACCGAGGGTAAGTGCAGGTTCACTTCATCGATTCGGAGTCTATTCGGTATACGGGAGCAAAGTCCAGGGAATCCTTAGAACAGAAATCAAGCACGAAAATTAAAAGTCACACCGGGGGCGGGAGAGCCCAAAAAGTTGTGTCCCGAGGGGCTCGGACGCATTTCGGTTCCCACCCAATGCGGGAAGGGGGAAAAAGATCACAAATTGCCACAGAGAAAAAAGAAATCGGCCGAGGCGGGGGTCAGGATCCCCCCGGCAGAACTTCTGAATTCAGTCTTGAGCAAAAAAAAAACATAAAACTGTCCCAGCGAAAAAAAGAAAGGAAAAAAAAAATGGCTGCTTGGGGAAAAGGGAGGAAAAGGAAGCCGGCACTGTGAGAAAACGCAACCGCGCGGACGAGAGGGCGAGAAAGACCAAAATGAGTAAGGGGAAAGACGGAGCCTGGATTCTTCAGGAAGAAGAGACAGAAAGGAGACGCCGTTGCTCGCCAGGGGGGAAAAAAAAGAAGAGAGAGAGCCGAAAAAAAATCACGGAACGGAGGCCAGACTCCGCCAAGGGGCAAAAAACAAGGTCCCATAAAGACAAGAGAAGTCTGCATCGGGCGGCAGAGGGAAAAGGGGAAGGGGGAGGCAGCAAATATCAAACCGCTATAAAAAGTGGTCGGTGGGTGGTCGGAGACTCAGGTGAGCAGCCGCGGGTGTACAGGCCAAGACTCACCGGGGGGGGAGAGAGGCACGGGCCGGCAGCGTTGAGAAGCAAAAAAAGATTTGGAATGCGGAAGGGACGCCTCGTATCGGTCAGGGAAGGAACAGTAAGCAGAGTCGGGCATGAAATCCGAAGTGGAAACGCGAAGGAAATAGACCGAGAAGGTGAGGAAGAAACCACTCGAAAGTACCGAGGCCGGCGAGGGCCCCAAAAAAGAGGCTCGCAACAGGAAGGGAATCGCCCCACGAAAAACGAGACTGGCGTGAAACTAATCGCGGCCCATCCCCTACGGTTGGGGGTCACGAAAAAAAACTGGGACAAAGACGAAAAGAAGCGAGAAAATGCGCTTCGGGAAAAAGTAGCGGCACATGATGCGACTGGCAGCAAGGGGCTGCCTATTGAACTCGTTGGTCCAGAACAGGGGAAACGGAGAAGGTACCGCGGTATGAGCAGGGGAACGACCATGAGCGAGCAAATAAAGACTCGGGAGGGGAAGGCACCGGAGACGGGAGTAGATTCCGGGGAAGGAAAAGCGGAGACAAAGTCAAAGTGGTGCTCTAGGCATCGGAAAAAGAAAAGACCACGCGGGGAGGACGCGGGGGAAAACGAATAGCCCAAGGCGGGTTGACCGAGCGCGAGAGGGGGTAGCGGAGGGCAGGGCGACGGCCAATCCAGCCCGAAGAAGAAGGTAACCGCGAACGTAGAGCGCCGGAGTATCAGGATCAGTGAGGGGAAGGCCGCAAAAAACAGACCTCCGGGGTGGTCTCCCACCTGGAGGGAGACCCTCCAGTGCCGGAATCAGCTGCGGGCGGGACCGAACGAAGGAGGGGAGAGCGGAGAAGGGGCTGGGTGGAAACTGGGTCTGTGGGCAGAAAGACCTAAAGGTAGAAGTCGCACGGGAAAAGTCACTCCGAAATAGGCCATCGAACTCGTCCCCGCACTCAGGAAAAGAAAGAGAAAGGGTGGCAAACGGGGGGACGTAAATGCTGGACGCTAAAGGGGGGGGTCGAAGTGAAAAATGAAGGGACTTGAAACTCTAGGTTTGAAAGATGGAAGGGAAGGCTTACAAAACGGAGACGGCGATTAACGACGAGGGGAGAGAGGAACGCTACACAAGGATTATCCTCGCGCTGGGACCCGGGAGGTCGCTGTTTCAGGGGGCGAGACGAGCACTGAAGCCGGAGAGAATCTCATGAAAGTTCCAGTGAAGCGGAAAGGTGGATATGGGGTGGGAATTTACGAAGCTCTAATAATTCGTATTGGACATCGGAGATACGGAAAGAGTCAAGGCCCCAGGAGTTACTGTTCAAAGGGGGAACACAGATGATTCTATCACGCGGTGCACGAGCATCGACTCTCTATGACCAGGAGGAAAGAGAGGTAGGAAAGGAGGGCCGGCTCATGGGAAAACAGTCGGGAAGGGTCGCCAGTCCAGAAAAAAAAATGATACTATGTACCGGATATGTGGGAGACAACAGAGTCGGGAGGGACGTTGTGATGTAAAATGGAAGAAAAAACGCCCTGGGGGTTTTTGTGAAGAGTATTTTCCCTAGGAGGAGCGACGAGGGACCGGGGTCAAAAGGCCCATAGCACGAGCCGGTTGGAGAGACCAAGGCAGGGCTAAACGGAGGTAAGGATAGGAGTCATAGGTCCGGCGGAAAGCTCCCCTTCAAAAATGACAACTGGACAGAAACAACAAAAAAGAGGGACTGGTAAGTGGAGATCAAAAGGAGGGGTCAAAAAAAAAAAAAAAAAGGGAACACGAACACGGCGGAGAGGCGACTGAGCTACCGAGAAAAAGAATCCGGCGAATGTGGTGGGTCAGAAAAACCGATTTTGGAGGGCTGCTCACTGAAATGCGAAAAAAGAACCCGCGAAGGGGGCAGAGCTTCGGAAAAGAAAGGACACCTTGTACTGGGCGCTTCATGGTTCAGACGGGAATCTGGGTCAACAAAGGGCGAAGGGCGAGACCGGACAAAGAAGGGGGAGGAGGTCTA
>Ga0179593_1398104_pt1 | contig 10909 bp, 7 predicted proteins | sample CZODoug2_1_08_16_FD_185931 | JGI IMG/M metagenome (GOLD analysis project Ga0179593, IMG submission 185931) | Vadose zone soil fungal communities from Angelo Coast Range Reserve, California, USA - CZODoug2_1_08_16fungal (PacBio error correction) | ecosystem: Environmental > Terrestrial > Soil >...
CGCTGTGTGGGAAAAGGCTGAGGAAAGGGACGGTTGTCTGCTGCACCTCGTTTCTGAAAAACGCTGCTGCTTCAGAATAGGGACGAGAAGGGAGAGAAATCCCGACCGGAGACGTCGTGTTGCGCAGTGGTGGTCCCCAGAAAGGCGTGGGGCGGATGGTGTAGGTGGCGGAAGAAACGGCGGCGGGGTGGGCTGGAGGTGGAATCGCAATCAAGCGGGTACAAACTCGCAAGCAAAAACGAGGGAAAAAAGCAAAATTCACGGTGAATGGAAGGAAAATAATATGCCAGGAAATAAACTAGCTGTCCGGGCTAAAAAAAGGAAGGAATTGGTTGTTAAAGGGTGATGTAGGGAGGGTGCTAGAACCATCGACCAAAAGAGGGAGATCATGGGCGGTCTCAAAGAAGGGTAATATTAAAGGAAATAGGGGACATGCAAACGGTTTTGATCCAAGTACAGGAACAATTGAAACAGGGGGGGCGATGTCTTTGGTGAAGGGTCCCGACATAACGAAAAGAGAAGAAGAACTGAATAAAAGTCACGACATCGTGAGAGCTACACGAGTGCAGGAAAAAGGCGGGGACTCCCCCCTAAACATCATAGAAAAGACAACGAGAAGCGGAAACATCTGAGAAAGCCGTGGTGATCCGGTCACGGGGTTGGGGGGAAAAGCCTCGCCTTATAGCCCTGATCAGGGGTCTTTATGGAGAGATCATGCTAAAAGGGGAACCAGGATCAAGAACTCAAAGGAGACCGGGGACACCTGTGCTTTCAAAAATTGTCAGAACTTCTAAGCCGCGGGAGAGCCTGAAGCAGATCAAACCCCGGCCATGTCGATCCCAATTACGAAATAAAAGGCAAAAAAATGAAGTTAAAAAAAGGGAGAACCGATCCCGAAGACAACTTCCTGCTCAGGATCTAAAAAAAAGAAGGGGTAAGAAAGAATCAGAAAAAGAGAATCAAACGTGGTGGTGGACCCAGCATAAGAACCTACTCACGTGACTAGAGCCGATCCCTGTGAAAAGTAGGGAAACGTCAAAAATAACGAAGTATACCTCTTGGTTTGTTTAGAGGAGGGGGCACGACAGACGACGACACACAACCCCAAAGTTACGGGGACACGGGATGACATCAGCACATCGACAAGAGGGTGGGGGGACCCCAACAAGAGGAGCATGATCATCAAGGGAAGTGTTTTAGAAGAAAGCAAAATCGGAGACCTGAAAGAAAAATCAACTTAGGAGCAGGCCGCATATATCTGCTGTAAAAGGCGAAACAGATTCACAAATGCTCTGTCCTATTACAAACCTTGGAACAAGGGGACAAAGATGTCGGGGAGAGGAAAAAAAAAGAAAAAAGACTCGAAGGGAAGACTCGGTTCGAACCCCTAACCTGGAGAGAGTGACACGACAACAAAAAAGAAGGTGAACAGGGGGGACTCCTAATCTGAGGTGACCACAGGGGGAAAAAGACTCGAGAACGACAAAATATACACTGAGGCCACCTTTGGGCTGGTCAAGGCGACATGAAAGCAAGCAAAAAAAAAACTAGGGGGGACAAGGACACGGTTTCCCGAAGGAAATGGCCCCCAGGAATCAACCGCGATTTTGGGACTTACTTGAATCGACGGGGAATGGCAGGGGGACAAAAATCAAGATTAACCGTGAAAATGACGCTAACGAATACAAACCCACCCCTGGATAAAAAAAGCAAAGGACCGACCTCGTCCCTGGAGGTGTGGAGGGAGAAAGAAACACATCAAAGAGGAAGAACACGAAGAGGGGAAGGTTGACAATTAACAAGGAAGGGGAAGGGAGTAAAGACAGAATAAAACGAGGCATGGTGGGAAGGCAGCTGGAAAAGTGGTCCATATAGGACACGTACAATCTACGAAAAAACACTAGACTATCTGGGTCTTCCGGCTAGAAAAAAGGCCGATGAGACTATTCCCTCTTCCTGAGGACGAAGGGGAAAGGGTAGGAACGAAATAAATCAACTGAACCGAGGAAAGATCGCTGTGGGGGCCCCTCTCCTCGTGGGACGCGGAAATGGAGAAGAAATAAAGTCAAGAAAGGAAGCTTGAAAAAAGAAAAAAATAAATTTGCAACTAAATACTCCTCATAATGCGAAGCGTGTTCCACCACGGGAATGGGCACGTCATACCGACCAACCCAAAAAGGCAAAAACCGGACTACTGGCAGAAGGCCATCTAAGGATCGGGAAAGTTTTGAATATATTCCTTATCCATCCTGCCGGTTATGAGGGAATTCAAAAGAAACAGCGACTTGGGGGTATCAGAGAAACAAAACTGAAAGGAGGGAAAGAGAGATAAAAAACACACCGTCCCGGTTTAACGGGGAAAAAAAGGAAACTACCGAAGGTTCAGGATCTATCCGCTGCTGGGGAACGGAAAGAGAAAATGGAGACGATGCCTCACACATTCGGTCAGGAGCAGCAAGGGGGTACTAGGGCATTCGAATTGGGGGAGTAACTCGTGACCGCATCAGCTATGGGTGTTGAAGGGAAAGAGATTTTTCGAAAAGAACCGCGAAAAGCGTAGAGACAGGCGAGTCAAGGGAGGGGGCGAAAAGCAGAATACTAGACTATCGACTGGAAAAAAATCTACGACCAGGGCAACTCTGCAGCTGAACTAGGAGAGGGATCTCGCCAGTGATACGCAAGAAGAAAAAGCGGTAGTTCTTCGGCTCTGGACTTGTTTAAGAGGACCGAACCCGAGAAAGAGAGAAAGAGAAAACCAAGCAGAATGCGTATTGAGGTTGGGTCAGGATAATGGGTATAAAAACGTTCCTCCTTCGGGGGAGAAGGGAAAAAAATAAGAGGGGGGGAGAGGAGGGACAGCGGGTCAAACAGGTCGGGAAAGGTACCAGAAGGTAGGTGATAAAAAGGGGGTGGTGCGCATTCTGTGGAGGGCGTCAACCTTTTGCAAGGAATTGCACCAAAGTCCGTCGCATAAGTCCAAAGAGAGGGGGGGAAAAGGAAAAGAACCGTTGAAGTCAAATACTTCTTTATAAATAGGGTCGCTGCGTTCAGCAGCCAAAAACAAAACGAGGGAACCACAGCGGAGGGCCCGACGGATGGGGTAAAGGTGGAAAATCGTGGTAGTGCTTGCCAGGAAGTGAATCCATGTCACCTAACGTGGAGGGGAAAAAGAAAGTCACCCAGATGAAAAATGCTGGAGGTCAACCAAAGAAGCAAGTAGGTATCAGTGGGGGAGCCCGAATAACCGAGGTCAAGGGCAAAAGGTTAATCGCCGGACGTAAGAAGTAAGCCTGGTACTAAAAGCCGAGATGATAGTACAAAACGAAAGGGACCATTAGGAAGCTGGCTTAAACAGAGAATAAAAGCAGGCGAGCTGGTCGGACTCAAATGTAAGGGGCTGTAAAGAGAAGCACGAACCCGGTCCTCACCTGGTTTTGGGGAGGGCGTCGCGGGAGGCAAAAAAACCGACAGCAAAAAAAAGTGTACTGCAAACATGATCCCCAGTATTAAGGTAGAGAACAAAGGAGACGGCAGAAGAAGGAGGGAGGCGACAGTCAGGCTTTCCACAAAAGAAACGTAGGAGGGAAGAGTGGGGGGGGGGAAAAACCGACCGAAGACACTCACACTGGTTCAGTCGAGCCATAAATCAGGATCTTTGGCCGGACTGCTCTACCGAGGGGGGAATCCGGAAATCTAACCATACTGCATCGTAACTTAGGGGCCGACTCGGAACCGAGGGAAGAGAGGGTCTTGAAGGGCAAACCCTCGCTGGAACGTACTTGAGAGGCAAAGCACCGGCGACTACGTCAGAAAGGCGAGGAGGAAAAGCACCTGCGGAACCACCGTGGTGAAAAGCACCGTCGACCAGGGCAATCACTCACCTGCCGCCAGTCAACTCCTCTTTCTTTTACACAATCTAAGAGCAAAGGGAAAAAAAGGAGAGAAAAAGACAAAAGCTGATCGGAAGTGAAAGGTCTCGGGGAGACAAGTCCGGGGGCACCCAGGGCAAAACACTCTGAGCTAGAAAAAGGATTCACTTTAGTGGGGCCTCTCATCGACGATTATTACTACGTAGATGGAAGAAACGCGATAAGAAAAAAAGGAAAATGTAATGAACGGCGAGAAAACCAGTTTTTTGGCGAGGCAAGGAGGAGTGCAAGGCAAGGAGATCATTGAGAAACGTCAGGCAAAGAAGGGGGTAACGGGTGCATACCGCCTCCTCAAAAAGAAACCAAGTCAGGCAGAGTCAAGGCACACGCAAATCGACGAAAATCCTATTGAGAGAGAACGCTGACTTGGTCGGTGGGGGACCTCGGGTTCCAACGAAGGGGCAAGTGGAACGTCAAAGCCCCCTTTGATGGGGCGAAGGGGAAAAAGCCAAAGAACCCGAAAGAAAAAAAGACCACCAACACAAAAAAAAATGACGGGGTCACAAGCATCAAAACCCCAAAACAAACGAAGAGGTAAAAAAATCCCGGACGAAGAAAGCAAAGCGGCGACCTTTTCCCTAACGTTTGAAGGAACCAGTAAAAGGGAGAAAGAAAACTACAAAGGGTGCTATCGTCCAGAGGCAGGGTCGCCATCAAATATCCAAAGAAAAGCGGAAGGGGAAAAGGGGGCTAAAACCCGAAAGGGTCCACGCCCCGGGAAGAACGCCAGCAAAGGACATTCCTTCGGCGAGTAGGCGCGGAGAAAAGAAGGAAAAAACGGAAAAAAGGCGGTAGGAAAATCACCCACACAACCTTGAGAAGATAGATTCTCCAATGTAGTTTCTTTGATCTGACTTATGGGGCGCCGCCCGAAGGCAGGACCCGAAGTGTTGTGAGGGGGAGAAGGTCCTTTTCAGGGGCAGTTATGATGCCGCAGTCTGGATCTCCTGCGACGGGAAAAAGAAGGGTAAGACTCATCGGAGATGGAGAGGCTTACAATGTGAAAGGTGAAAGCTGATAACTCGGTTCTTTAACAAAAGTAGCACAGAGGAAGCTAGTCGTCTCGAAAAAACGAGAAAAGCCGGGGTGAAATGTGGGAATACAAGGAGAACGGGGGGCTTTTTGGCTGACGGGGGACGGTGGGCGTTCGGTCGTCTCTTTTCAACGGGGAAAAGAGGGACATAAGGCTTCACAAAAAAAAGACGCAAACGCAGTGCAAGCAAGGAAACCATTACAAGCACTCAGACAGAAAATTAAAAAAGACAGTCGTGTGGAGAGAACCCAAAAAAACGGGTCGGGTGGGTGGGGGGGGTTAGGAGCGAGATTTGAAGAGAAAACTAGCCTGACGGGTGGGGTAGGGGTGTCGGAATGGAGCTCACAAACGAAAAAACTTATTGGACGAGTCTTCACGGGTTTCTCAGAGCCGATGAATTCCAGTAACTTGCTGCAAAGGGGGGGGATACAAAGAGAGGGGTACAGCCAGAAGGCTAAATCTTGAACGTTTTCCCCGAGCATTATCCTCCCGTAATTACGGTCTGGGGAAGGACGGAGCACAAGAACAAACTGTCTTACATATCTACGCTGCAGGGGGGGACAAAAAAAAAATCTCAAAAAAGGCCGCCTGCTACATATCCAGACCGATCGATGAAAAAAGCGGATCCGCCTGGGGATTCTTCGAAGAGGGGGTGGGCAAAGGGACTCAGTCAAGGTTGGGGCAGTCCTAGGCAGGTGGAGGGGGGAAGGGAAGCAGAATAACAGTGTGGCACCATTGCTCAGCTCGGACATCTCTACCGAGAAGGGAGCAAATGTAAAATCGAGAAGAACAGGGGAGCAGGGAATCCGTGTCAAACGCCACGTCAGCAATAGGAGGAAAATCAAAAGGGAGAGAAGCCATTGAAAGGACTGGGAAAACCCGCTTGATCCAAGCCGATCACAGAAGAAGGGCCTTCTAGGGATCAAGACTTATGGGAGGTCGGGATCTCCAAAGAAATCAATCCAGTGGTGAAACAAAAAGGTAGCAGACTCCAACTAGAGCCCACTGCCGAGAATCAAAAGGAAGAACGAATGTGATAAGAGGGGGGAGCTTCGTGGGGTCCCCAAACGCAGACGAAACCCAAAGGAAGGAAAGTTAGGAGCTGAAGCTGAAGAGAAAACCAACAGATTCCACATGACAGAGAAAAAAATAGAGAAACGGAAATTGGAAGGGACAATTTAGCGACAGCGGTATGCTGGAGTACCAGGAGCAGACCGGCTTTCTATGACCTGAGGGAAAAAAGGGAGAGAGTTCAGACACAACCAAACACTAGAAGAGGGAGGCGCGGGTTCTCACATCCGAGGAAAGAGACCCGTCACGACCCTTCGGGGGAACAGGAGTCACTCCAGCAGAAATTGACGCAACAAGTACGACGAGAGAAAAAAACGACTCAAACAAACAAACTGAGGCCTGAGGGAAGGGTAACGGCGCACCTCATCAATAAATAGGTAATACCGAAGGAAAAAAAGTTTAAGCGCAAAACGGGTGGTGACACCCGCAGATCCCCGAGGGGACTTCTTCTAAGGAACGGTACAAACGGTTCCGTCGGGGGGGGAAACAAAGCGAACCGTCTCACAAACCTGCATCAAAACTCTAATTACCGGTAACCGAGGGAGAAAGGGAAGGGGGGCCGCAAGAAGAAATCTGGGCATTCGGGGAAAAAACCGTACTCAAACGGTGGTCTAATCGCCCGAAGTACTTGCAAGCAAAGAGACGCAATACCGCTAAGGGTCAGCGCTGGAAGGTTGTCTTCAGCTTCCAACAGTTAAAATCGACGAAAAACTCTGTGAAGGCAGAGAGAACTATTCCACCAGTCTGCGAGTTGGAAAGTGTGAAAGCGAAGACGCGCGACAAGGGAGAAACGCGTGGGGCCCCGAGCAAGCTTTGAAGGAGGTACGAAATTTCACAGGGCAAGGGACGCGTAAAAACATCGGGTCCAGAGATCCTCAGAAGGAGGAAAGGGAAAGGGTACGCGAAAAAAAAAAAAGGGAACTCGAATACATCTGCCCAAAAAATAGGGCCTTAATGATGATAAGGAGGTAGGCGGGGAAGATACCTTGGCGTCACCCGGCTGAAGAAGCGGGTCAGAGTCACCCGACTTGGGGTATATCGATCAAACAAAAAGAAAAAAAAGGAGGAAAGAAGTACAAAAAGTCGGACAAGTTCGTTGCCCGATAAAACGCCAACAAAACGAGGAAAGACTAAATCAAGAACCAGGGAGACTTGAGGTCCGGGAGCAGATTATCAAGGACCATTAGAACAGTGGCAGAACATAAAAGAAGGAATAGAAGGAAGGTAGGAAAGGGGTCTGGTAAAGAGCTTGAAGAAGGAAACGCGGGACGAGTCACTCGTAAAAATCCAAAAAAGTCAGGACTGGACAGCGGAAAAGGCCGCTGACCAAAAAGGCAAAGAGTAAAAAGAAGATTAAGAAAGATCGAGGCTGTGATAGAGAAGACAGATGAAGGGAGGAAAAGGGCGTTGGAAAAAGAAAAAATTCTAAAGAAAGTCAAAAAAAATCAATGTGAAACGGGGGAAAGGTGAGGGGAAGGACTGTCATAGAAAGGGAAATTCGGTACGTAGAAAACGGATGATTGAGTCGTCCCCGTTCATGAGACCGGACACCAAGGATACTTTACATGGGTGAACAAGAGTAGCGTCACCCGTTTGACGAAACGTTTGCACCCGTGAAGTCGAGAATATGCAAAAAGGGTTGAATGTGCCACGGGACCCCGGGGATTACGGACCGTTAAGAAAAATAGTGGAGCTGCGTTCACGCCGTTAACACAACCCCAGGAATACCAGATTTCTAGGTGTTAAAGCTTTTAGAAGATGATTGACGGAAAGTGCCCTGGCAAAAATTGGCCAAGGGAAATCAGTATGTACATCTTTAGGGTCAACCCAAAAGCAATTAAAAAGGGGGGACCCGAAGAAACGTGTAAAACTTTAGGTGGAGCAACAGGGCATACAAAAAAGGGTAAACAGCTTAGTCAAAATAGCAAAAAGGTCAGCCGCTGAGGCGACTAACGATGGGGGGGGCGATAAAAAGCGCAATTCAAATCGGAGAAGAAGGAAGAAGGAAAGAAATGGTGTTCTAAGGTCGCACCCAAAACAGCGGCAAACCCACGAGAAACATTCGCCGCCCATGATGAAGTCGCGCCCCTTCGAAGGATCAAGCGTCCTAAGGAGGGAAGGCGCCGCATGCGGGCAAAAAAAAAAGGTTTGGAAAAATGAGAGAAAAAGAATCAGAACACGGAGGTCAAATAGGCAATTGAGGTCACGGGAGCGGCTGGCTCACCGGCAGGGGAGCGAACATGGGCGATGAAATGCAAAGTAAAGGGTGACGGAGGGGTGACCGAGGACTTTGCAGGAAGGGCAGAAACTGCGGGTCGCGTGGAAGGAAAAAGGGCCGCAAACCGAGTTCTACTGCGCTGAGTCAAAAAGTTGGGAGCAGCTCGGCGACCGACTCAACGCAAAAAAAACATGATAGTGGGGGGGGGGACAAGGTCGGTGCCCACTCCCTCAGGGGAATCACAAGAGTCGCGAGGAGGAGCGGAATGGAGCACATACTGGAAGGGGAAAACCGAAGGGCAACCTGGACGCGTGTCCGCTCAGGTACGATTGACCGGGAAGGCGCTAGCGGAATGTCGACTATGATTCACTGGATAGGGAAAACGGCAAAACCCGGCCGAGTCAAAAGCGATAAAACCGTGGGATAAAACAAGATTACTTAACACTCTTACCTAGTGAAACGCAGATCGCAAATCCTTGGGACGCGGTACGAAAATCAACCAGAAATAAAAAACACAGCTCATGCGATGTTTTTCAGAAGGACAGGGACACTCTAGCATCAAAAAAAAGGAAGACTCAAAAACCGGACTGTTGGGGGGTCATCGGCAATCAGCGTGGGAGGGCTTTGGGAGTAACCTACCGTGGTGGAAATGGGCAAAACCCAAAGCTACTACGAAAAACACCACCTCACCAGCCAAACCCAAAAGCGAGAAATTAAACAACCCGGAGAAGACGTTGTAAAAAGGAGACCACACTATGAATCAAAAAAAAAACAGTTGACCGAAAAAAAAAACGGAGTTGAACGCAACAGTAACATGGAGAACCTACCCACGTATCGAATCGTCCAGTCACAAGAGAAGCGGATCTATCTGATACAATACAAACTAACCAAGACATCTCCACTACAAAGCAGGCCGACTGAGGCTGAGGGAGGAAGGCGAGAAATCCTAACCAAAAAACGAGGAATAATCGAGAAAACAACAAACGGAGGAAAAGGCCGCGCCGGAGGGTAGGGGTCAATGACGCAAAGGCGCAAAAGCAAAGCGTCCGTCTCGGAGTCTCGGGTGGCGGGCCGATAATTCGTAGAACTACAGGTATACGCTTCGGGATGGAGAACCTTACTTCCAAAATTCTAAAGGAAACTATGTAGGAGCTTCCGACAAGGACGGTGCGCTGGAAACAAAATTACAAACGAACGAGGCTGTCTATCGTCTAAGAAAAGTCGTCGGAAGCCTGAGGGGGGGCTGCTAAAACACACGATCGCAGGGGGATGGTGCAGTGTTTCATGCTTCTCACAGGGAAGATTGTGGTGTTGTTAAAAAGGGGGGGAACGGGCTAAGAACGCGAAAAAATGCGAAAAAAGGAGGAATCAAAAAAAAAGGGGGGAAGCCAACTCGGGAAGTCGAGCGTCCTTCAAATTAAAAAAAAATAAAGGGAATGGGGTGTCGAAGTGAGGTCAAAAAAAAAAACTAAAACCGTATGAAGAGTCGTAAGAACGGGACTCATTCCGATGAGCCCTTAAATTGCTGCACAACGTGTGTGACAAAAGAGCTTACGCAAGCTGGGCAAAGGGAGGTGATGGGCCTTAAAAAAGGAAAATCGCCGATACAGGACGCCGAGAAAAGAAAGGGATACCGGAAGACGGCAGAGTCGCAACAAGCAATGGTGGGCCAGTCCGGAAACCACCGATCGCATGCATGTATCACCGCCGCGAGAATGAAAAAAAAAAATCAGAACTGGGGAGAGAGGGGTTTTGTCAAACCGAGCACCCTGCGGCGGGTGGGAGGATGAGCGTCAGCGAGCTTATCAAAAAAGGGGGCCAAGGTGGACGAAAGAGCTAGGGAGTTCACGAAAAAGCCACGGGAAACTCGAGAAGCGAAATAGAGAAAAACGCGGGACACGCAGCAGTTGGAGTCCCTCAGGGAAGAAAGCGCCAGGGGCGAAGGGTCCCCGCGGAAAAAGACTATGACCGAACTAGGACGAAACGTTGGCTGATGTGAAAAAAAAAAAACGGTCGATAGAAAACACAGCTCATCAACTCCAGGTGGGGGGGGGGAAAAACTCCTGAGTGCGAAACGCACGAAGAGCAGAAGAAGGGTCATCAAGAAGGAGTCTGAATGGTTTAGTACCAGTTGGGGTGACTGAGGTCGTGTGCCTACCTGAACTAAGAAACAGAAAACGCCGGGGTGAGGAGAGAGAAGGAGTCTTTGGAAACACACCGAAAAGATCATAATTCGTTATAACGCCAGAGAGAACGGAAGGAACTTCTTCTAGCAGCAACTGGATAACCAGAGGACGCGGAAATGCCGTCTATGATGTCAAGGAACACTTGACCGGGACGGGTCGACACCAAAACTAAAGTGGCGGACTCGGGGTACTACGAATTCATCCAGGAACCAGTTCGAAAAAAAGGGTTAATGTGCCGGGCAGGAAAGGGTCATCTCGACTTGCTGACGGGAACAAGCTCCAAAAAAACCCTATCCAGTGCAACCGGGGGCGAAGACACCAGCTAACTATGTGAATCAAAAACGACAGCTAAAGCAAGGTCCCGGAGAGAAGGAAACTTTGGACGGTCTGGGTATCTATCGGGAAAACCCTGGTTCATCCAAAGGTGGGATCGAAAAGAAAAAGCCAATTCAAAAGAGACGTGGCCGGGGAA
>Ga0179593_1401069_pt1 | contig 10909 bp, 13 predicted proteins | sample CZODoug2_1_08_16_FD_185931 | JGI IMG/M metagenome (GOLD analysis project Ga0179593, IMG submission 185931) | Vadose zone soil fungal communities from Angelo Coast Range Reserve, California, USA - CZODoug2_1_08_16fungal (PacBio error correction) | ecosystem: Environmental > Terrestrial > Soil >...
TTCACGACAAAAGAACAGAAGAGGGAGGGGAGGAGAGACCAGGGAAACATTGATGTGGCAAAATACAAACGGTCGCTACATGATCAGTGCCCCGGGGTGAGCTTCGAAAGGGGAGAGCAAAAAATCGAAAATAAAGACCTTGAAGGCAAGTGGAAAATACCCGAACTTGGGGAAAAGACATCGACGAGAGGGGAAGAGACCGTACAGGGCAACAGATCGGGAAATACGAAGCAACGCGGAACAAAAGACTTTAATCCAAAAGAAAAAATAAACCGTGTCGTATTGAGGAGACCTCAAAGGAAAGAGGGAAAGCTTTGAAGGGGGGGAGGAAAGAAGGAGAAAAAAACAAAATGCGACGTTTCGAAAATTCATCGACAAAAACATTGGAAAGAAAGAGCTGCAAAAAAAAAAAAGGTAAAAACAATTTTAGGGGGAACGGGAGAAATCACATATCGCTCAATGCAGAAAAGACCAGGAGGGGGGTCAAACAAACCAGGGAAGAAGGGGGGCAGTTAAGGGTCAGGAGGAAAAAGGCGAGCTAGGAAAGGCCGAGGAAAAAGAAAAGGCCAGCTCAGAAACGGCTCCGAAAGACATCTTTTACGGAGAAAAATAGAATAGTAGGAGGGGGATTTTGAAAAAAGGGACTAGGAAAGAGAGACCGAAGGAGGCGGTGGCGGAGGCTGGGAAAGAACCAACGCAAGAGACCAAAAAAAAAAAAAAGTAAAGACAAGTCAAAAACGTTCTGGCGGCTTTGCGGGCAGGATAAAAGAGTTGTGGAAAAAAAACACTCGGGGAGGGGAACTGTTTACAATGGGAGAGGACGGAACTGGACAAACTGCACAGCAAAGCATCATCTGAACCGAGCCCCAAACAGGTGGGCAGCAGAGGGACCCCGATAAGAAAGAAAGCGAAGCAATTATGACAAGCATGGGGAACCTTCTCATGGCCGGTACTCGCGCGGTAGGCTGGAGTCAGTGTGAAAAAGAGTCCCACCGGCAGTCTAAATGCCCGGAACTGTGAAGTCACCATCGCACTAACCAGGGGGCAACCAAGGAACGTCTACGAATCACGGTCGTGAAGAAGAGGAACCATGGAATCAATAATACAGACACTAGGAATTGGCAAGCGGAAGAAACGATCATCATGATTGGGAAGAGGGGACGCCGGGGCACAGGGCCAGGCTACATATTCGAAGTACGGGGGCGCTAAAGGAAAAAGGGCACCAGAAAAAAGGTACGAAAAATCGAATCAAACAAACGAAAAGAAAAAAGGAATAGGAAGTGGTGCGGAGAGATCCTCGTGCAAGGCATTAAAGCAAGAACGCGAGAAAAGTTCGAGAACGAGTATAGACCTGGCGGAGAGACCGGAGAAATGAAGAGACTGCCGGGGATTATGGGCGAAAAAGGGTGGATCTCTAGTTAGAGGGTAGGGGAGGACGTCGCAAGGAGGTGTGTCTGAAGAAAGAAGGAAGTAGAAAATTGTGCCAGGGAGCTACACAAAAGGGAGAGTACGAGAAGGTCTCTAATAAAAGTATATTCTCGCTACGGTTTCAGAATGGGGAACGTCTTGAACCAATTAAAAGAAAGAGGGGAAGGGGGGACAGATGAAACATGAGAAACGGGGAGGAACGCAACACTCATCTGACTTTCGTATAAGAACAAAGAAAAAAGGATTCCAAACCATACACCAGAATAGAGGGGGAAATGGCGACAGTGCGCGAGCGGAAAAAGATCTGAACTGGAAGGCAGCACCCTACATCAGGAAAAACGAATTAAGAGAATAAAAACCACAATCAGAAGGGTCTTAGGGCGCAGTCGAAGATGGGAGGGAGAGCATTCATGGGGGTAGGGGGAAAAGGTAAGGGCAGAAACTAAATCTCCTTCAGTAACTAAAAAGGACATAACACTTGTGTACACCGAAGAAACTTCGTGGAAAGAGAAAGAGGCAAGCCAATTTCCTACCCTACGGGGGGGAGGGGGAAATACCTTATCAATGGCAGTACCAGCCTGAAAGGAAGAAAAAGAGACGAGGAAAAAATCGGTAAGTCGTTATCGGTGTCGGCCAGACAAAAATCTCACAACACACTGAGGTGAAAAAGAGGAAAAGGGGGGGAATAGTTCCCAGCTAGACCTTTATCAACTTACCTATTCGAAGAAGATTGAGAAGGTGGTCCTTGCTTGGAAAGGCATATAAAAAGTCTTGACAAAGGCTCAGGTGGTAAGGGGAACAGATCTCGACGAAGAATGCATCGGAAAAAGAAGGGGAGGAAAGAATCTTGAATGACGTGGGGTAACCCTTGGGGAGGGGAGAGGAGGAAGGAAAAATGGAGGGAGACAGGGGAGGGCAAACAGGACCGGTCCATCAAATCAGATCGCGAGCGACTCGAATCCTCTCAAGGGAAGAAAAAGCGATTCTAATAGTTTAAGTAGGGAAGAGAAGGAGGTTATACCGCGCGGAGATAGGTTTGGGAAAGATAGAGAAGGAGGGACCCGGAAAGAATAGGAAGGGGGAAAGCCGATACGTTGGCATCGAAACTTCCAAGGGACGAGATGTCAAGCAGTGCAATAGAACGGTAGAGTAGGAAGGGGGGTATTCTGACAAAAGGGTCGCCTTCAAAGGGAAAAAAGCTGAAGAGGGCAACAGACAGGAACAGCGTGAGCAGACGTCAAAAACTTAGAACTTGGGTAGAAGAACAGAACCTGAGAAGAGACGTCAAAGATTGAAAAAGAAAAAACCGAGACGTCCTCGAAGACTGAAAGGCAGACGCCGAGAATTCCTTCAAAACATAAAACTCGCACCACAGCGTTGTGAGAAAGAAGGGAAATTCTGCACTAGGGAAATAGGAAGTGGAAGTCGTGAAGTGGGCCCCCGCTCTACTCAAGAGGAGAGATAAAATCTCGCGGTGAAGTTGTGGGTTTTCTGGGAGGGGTCAGTCCGAGAGAGGGGGAGAAGCTGTTGAGTGACCAGGTGAACAGGTAGAGAGAAAGAGTCGAGCAGGCAGACGAAAAAAAGAGGCACTGTGGGACCGTTAAGAAAAATCAAAATTATGAGGGGAGGCCGTCAAAAACGAGACAAGGACAGTAGGCTATTGGGAAATCTGAGAATAGCCTTCAAAGGAATGGACGACACTTCAGAAAGAGACTCAAAGGAGGACAAGGTCGGCACATGGCGTGGGGGGGGGGGAGATAAGGACGAAAGGGAGTAAAAACAATTCCTTAAATGAACGACGAAAAAAGGAAGGACCAGAAAAAAAGGGGCCAGCTAACACCCGGAAGCGGGAAGAAGAGAAACTGAGTGGCCGGGGGAGGGAATCCTGAAACAAATAGGGGGAACGGGGACCGAGTGGGGCAAAGGGGGAATGGGGGGAAGAAAGGGTCACTTAAACGCAGGCTTAAAGGGAAAGGACTAAGTCGCGTTAAACAAGAAAGAGGGAAGGACCGGGTGTTGTATAATAAAAAAACGTTGGTACAAAGAAAGCACCGCCAAAAATAAGGGTTGTTGAACAAAGGGGGTCAAGCTGGGTGAACGGCGTTGGGGAAGAAAGGGGGTGCCAGATAAGACAAAAGAAGAACGGGGGGCGGTGATCGGATCGAAAACACTTTTCTGAAAAACCACTGTCACAAAAAAAGAGGGCGATCAACTCGTAAAAAATTTTCCGACGGGAAACATTACGGATCAAAGCGGGGGAAAAGGGGGAGTGGGTCAGGGGTCAAAAAAAAAGTAATTCCTCGCTCGAGCATAACTTCTAAAGGAGAAGGGGAGAAGGCCATAAAAAAAAAACGTTGAGACTACCATAAGGGAGAGAAAGGGAGACGAGGACCGAAACGGAGGTGCCGGAGCGACCGCAAAGGGGGGGGGGAAAGGGGGGTGACGCTTATAAGGTTGGAAAAAGCGATAGTAAACCCTGTCTAGAAGGAGGGGGGGAAGAGGAGATGAAGAAATCATCAGCTGTGAAGAGGGGTCATGACGTGAAGCTGTTCTCACTCCGCCCGGGGCAGGGTTGGGGGATTACCAGGGAAGGAGGAAATAGATTGAAAGAATGAGTCATTGAGTAGGAAGAAATAGGGGAAAAAGAAACTCAAAGCCGGTAGGGGAAAAGTTGAGAAAGGGGGGGGAAAAGGGGTAGCATGAAAAGTCTTCTTTACCTTGCGCGTCGAGGGCCATTGAAAAAGGAGGAGTCAAGTCATCAAACAAAATGCGACTTTCGGAAAAAGAGCGAGGACAGGGGTGCAAAAGAAAGTACTTAACCTGGGGTCATAGAGAAGGAAGATAGGTGATCGTGGACCGGGCACCGATCCAAACGCATCAGAAAAGAAGAATTGGTTTAACACAGCAAATCGAGAATTATACTACGACAAAGGGTAATATCGTTGGGGGGACACACAACCCTGGCAGGCCCTAAAAAAACCAGTTGCCTGGGAAATGACGTCGGAAAAGGAAAGGTGAAGCGAAAAGCGGGGCACTTGGGAAGCAGTAAGAAAGAATGGCAGAATAAAAAAAACATCGACGTCAGGGCAAGAGCCGGGAATGGCCCCATAGATAGAGCGAAAAAAAGGGGGAAAAAGACAAAGAGAAAAGAAGTAACTGACTTAAAAAGAAGGGGAGGAGGGAAATTGAATAGAAGGACCTCAAATGAACAGAGGCAAAGAGAGGCCTGGCGGCAATAGGGACTAGGACCACCGTACAATGCCTTTGCATAGAGGGGAGAGGGGAAAAACACCCATTTAAAAAACCTAAAAAAAACCCTTGGAGTGAGAAAAGAAAAGGGCAGTTCTACTCTCGCTCAATGAGACAAAGAGGGGGAAAAGCAACGAAACGAATGACCGGACAAGCGAAAAATTATCAAGATCTCTCAAAATGAAAGGAGGAAAAGGAATCGACTCTGGGGAAAAACGTCCACTCATGATATCGGGGCGAGGACGCAAATTGGACTTCGAAAAAGGGAAAGGCGGGAAAGGAACAAAGGGAAGATCATCAAAAAAAAAGTCAGCGTCGGGTTAAACCTCACAAAGGGAGAGGAACTAACCACTCTAAAAGGGAGACAAAAAGAAAAGGAGGATTCTTGTGGGACCACGGCTGGTCAGGGGAACAAAATCGGAGGGGGGGGGAAAGGGCAATACACTTCCTTGAGGGGAGGAAGTAGTTAAAGGGACTTCACTTAAACAATTGGACCAAGCAAGAGGGGCAAAAACCGAAATGTGGGAAAAAGTTAACAATACTACCCCGCAAAAAATCTTCCCCGTAAGGGGATGGTACGGAGAAGGGCACGGCGGGCGAAATCAGGAGGGGGGGAAGGGGTGTACAGAAGTAAAAAGCAGCAAGCAAATCAAGGGAAATGTGATAAGCAAAAATACAGAAATGGCACAAGAAAAAAGGGATCTCAAAAGGGACTGGAGATCATGAAAAAACGAAAAGAGGTAAAAACTACTAAAGAAGGGCAACAAAGATAAGATGATGGGGGAAGAAGGGGACACTGGTCAGACCGGAAATCGGACAGCTCGACTCGAGTCTGAAAAAGGGTCAAAAGGAAAATTACTACAAAACCACGAAGGGGGGGAAAAGAAAGCAACTGACAGCGAGGTGGGGAGAGAAAAAGAGGGGGGGGGGGCAAGGAGTTGTAAGGTATATATCTCCAATCCAAGAAAAAGAGATCATAAGAAAAGGGAACGCCCGGTAGAACGAAGAGGGGAACTGGCAGCTGAGGATGCGACCAAGGTATCTACGCGGTGCGAACGGGGCGGGCCGCGGAGACGACTAAATCTTTGTGCGAGGAATAGAAAAAAGGAAATAAGAAAAGAACTGGTCGCTCCTCATGGAAGAAAAAGATAAAGCTCAGATAGAGAAGGTCAGAGAAAAGGAAGGATAGGGAGTTTGTCAAAGAATTCTTGTTGAAAAACCAAGAAAGAGGAGAGGGAAAGACAGCTAAAAAAGGCAACGAGCGGCCCAGCGGACAGGGGAGCTTACGTCTAGAAAAACGAGACCCACGGAGGGGAAAACCAGGAATACTAGAAAAAAAAATTAAAAGCCGGCACAAGATCGTGAGAAAAGGAAATAACACGAGGCAACAAAACAAAAAAAAAAGTTCCCCGAGGAGCACAAGGAAAAAAATACGAGAGGGCGAAATGGGCATGAGGAAGTCAAGACGCTCGTCAAGAGGGTAACGGGCAGTGACGAAAAGAAAATACTCGCCTACTTCTTCAACTCGACATAGGGGAAAAAAAAGAAGGGGCAAAAGAGGATGAAACAGGCAGGTTGCACGAAAGAGAAGCACATTTCTAGACCGGGGGGGAAACAAAAACCCGGGGGTTTGGTACGGGGAAAGTACCGGTTCGCCGGCAGGGAAACACCAGGACAAAGTAGAAGAGGATCACTATATCGGTAGAGAGAAACACGGAGTTCGAAGGATAGCAAAAAGAGCGAGCAACAACCAACAAATTATTATAAAAGAAATTGGAGTCTCCACATCGACAGCGGATAGAAGGGAAAGAGAGTAAGGACGCTTCTAAGGGGAAACTGCATTTGGGGACGGAAAAGGGCTCCAGGAAGGGGGAAAAAGCCAGTCGGGGGCAAGTCAACCAGGGAGAGGACCTGGCGTCATGCCTTAGGAATCAACACTGCATGCTTTATCGATTGACCTTCATTTGAAAAAAAAAGGTTCATTTCCTTCATAATTTAATATGAGGAGGGGGGAGAAACTGCCAGAAACTTACCCAGAAAAAAGAAGACAGAAAAAAAGCGTAAAGCGCGGGAATCGCCTTCCATTCCACGCGAGGGGGGGGGGGGGGTCTTCTACAACAAGGAATTGAATAAAGGAAAACGGGGAAGTCCGCCATTGAAAATCTTGTTGAAAAGAGAAAACGGTCGAAAAGTTCCTCGAGAAATGGGGTTGTCTGCAAAAGAACGCGGGGGAGGGAATGGAGACTACGAAGGAGATGTCGGCAGTTGTCAAATAGGAGTTAAAGAGCGGAGTTCAATCGTTAGTAAAAAGAAAGTCAGGCCTGAGGAAAACTAGGAAGGAAGAGCCAGGAAGAATCTAATCAACCTTGAGCGGCAAGGTTGAAAAGAAAGCCCTGTAAAGAAGGAAGGGGACACGCGGGATAGGAGGGAAACACGCCTTATGAGATACAGAAGAATAAGGACAGGAGCGCCGAGGGAAGAATCCACCTTATCAAAAACGCCTCGCCCAGTCGATATCTGACGGATCAAAAGGGTCTCAACGTAATGGAGCTCTCACTAGAAAGTGGAGAGGGAGGATAAAGGAAAAGAGAGGACTAAGCTACGCGAAAGAATCCTCCACCCACCTAGAAGTAGGGGGGGAGTGTTCGGTTAAAAGGGAGCTCGGTAATCTGGGGATTGAAAAGGACGTATCGACGAGGAAAAGAAAGGGAAGATAACTGGACAGGGTTGACCGGGGCGGACCCAGAGGGGCAAAAGCAGGATGGACTTCTGCCCAGAGAAGGCAGTAGTATGAGGAAGGAACTTTCAATCTCCCTGAGAGGAAAACGTTAACATAGACGAGCCCTGAGGGGACAACGGAGGGATGCAAAAGAAGGAGGGGGGGAAGGAATAAAGGAATTCTGTGCTACATCCAAGTTAAAGGGAAAAAGAGAAAAAAACTACCGCGAAAGAGACCATTACGCTCAGCCAGCACCTTAGACCGGGGAGAGCGGAAAAAAATGTCCTAGGGTTTTCCTGAAAAAGGAGGATCTGTGGAAGGAGTTACCGGGAGGGGGTGAAAAAAGAAAGGACGCCTCAAAGGAGAAGAAGGAAAGAGGACGATGGTACGCGTAGAAGGGGAAAAAATACCTTCCCCAAGACTTTTCAAAACTCAGAGGGGGGAAAAAGACAGTTGGGTCCGGAATACAAATTTGTTGAGGGAGGGGAAGGAGTGGGCGGACGGCAAGAAGACCAGGCCCAAAACCGAAGAAAGGCGGGGAGAAGGTCTGGATCGACCTGGTCAGGTTTAAACTCAGTTGAAGATGGGGTAGTCTAAGGTCTCGGGGAGGGGAGGTAAAAGCGGAGAGGGGGGAGTCAAGCTGAAAGGGCGGTGAAAGCGCAAGGGGGGAAGAGACTTATCAAGCCGAAGTCATTCTACGGAAACGAAAAAAAGGGTAGAGCTACATGGAGGACTAGAGTTCAGAACATGAGAAGGGGGCTAAAAGAAAAAGGGTTGACTGGAGAGAGAAAGGGTGTGGAAAAAAGCGAGAGGGGAAAGAAAACTCCCCGGAGCGGCTTTGACGGCCAGGTTCAGAAAGAGGGGGAAAAGGGGGGTGAGTCGAAAAGAGAAAAACAGCAATGTCCAGAAGGAAGTCAGGAAGGTTGATCCCGGGCTATTCGTATCGGTTCACGAACTGGGGAGCATGGGAAAGTTAAGAGAAGATAGAAAACTCTACAGAAATTCTAAGGATTGGGTTAGCATTATCGGTCAGGGGAAGAGTAGATTGTCCTTCCCTTAAAAGTCCGAGGAAGAAGAAAAGCTTTTAAGGATCATGTAGAAGACGGCGGATGTCAGTGGTCAAAAACAAATGAGCGTAAAAGGTGAATTCCGTAGTGATCTGCAAATTGAAAAATCAGAGAGAAAAAACAACAACGATGAGAAAAGAAGAGATTTGTTCAGACAAGAGAACCCTAAGAAGGGAATGGGACTCGACAAAGTGGGAGAAGTACAGTGAGGGGGAAAAAACTCAAATAGGCCGACCAATGAGCAAAAACGCAGTCAAGAGAGAAGAAGTTTTGAGGGAAATACTCAAAAAGACTCTGACAATTTAAACGCCCTCCTTGAAAGGGGCTAAGAATAAAAAATTTTAACCTCGAGCGCATAATCAAAGAAAAAGTAGGGAACGATACAGAGGTTCGAACGAAAAAGAGAGGAAGGAATTTCAAACTGCAATCCGCAAGAAGGGGGAACATTAATATAGGGGATTAGGAATACAGGAAACCATCCGGCACATTTCCTGAAGGCAGATCCGGTCAACCGCCAAAAGAGAAAAGGAAGGGCTCATTCAAAAGGTTCATGCACAAACAAAAAAGTGAAAGACGGCGCCCACCCGTGCCAACCTGTTGAAAGGGAATCCCGAACCTCAATCAGTTCAGGGACCTCAAACCGAAAAGGCACGGGGGGGAAAGAAAAAGGTTGATCCCCTCGCGGAAGGAAGGACACATATGAGGATAAATTTAGAAAGACACGCGAGAGGAGGGACAAGCCGCGTAACTGGACTCCATGATACTTGGTAATCCAAAATGAGGGGGAAAAATAGTTACTATATGAAAAAGCTTCTGTCATGGAGTGAGGGGAAAAATCATCTGCGAGGCGCAACGGCCGGAGGAGGGGTGAAGGGGAGTCCAGAAAGGGTCCAACCAAGCTACCCAGAAAATTTCAACTTCACAAGAGAGTTGAAACGGAAGATTTACCACTGCTGTGAAACGAAACTAAGAGGGATGAAGTTGGGGAAAAACAGAAAATACTAATATTGGAAGTATGAACGGGGAGGAGGGTTCAAGGGGGGAAGGGGAAATGCACAAACGGGGACAATCAATCGAAGACAAGACAGGTTCACGACAGAGGTAAACCCCGCCTAAAAGGCACAGGGCAAAGGTAGAGCAATGAGTCGGAAAGGTGGTCCCGCGCTTGGGTTAAGAGGCTAGCGGGAAAAGGGTCGGGAGGTTAAAAATGTAAAGCGTCAAAGGCAAGGGAAAAAGAAAATCAGGAAAAATTTTTCTCAACAAAAGACTAAGTGTCAAGGAAAGGGAAGCAAGGGCTATCTCGAATGAACGGGACTTAGGATAGGGAGGGAGGGGGAACAAATGAACTCTCAGAGAACGAAGACCCAAGGCCGTCTCTTTGGGGGCAGACGAAAAAACGAAGACACCATCGATTTTCCCGAGTACTCCGTTCAACTAGTGCCAGAGGTCGAGGAAAGATTCGTAGCTCCTTCCATCTAATAGCAACGGGGAAATCAAAAAGGAAAATGAACTACCAAGGAAACGCAAAATCACTAAAAAAAAAAAAAAACGAGAGTATGTGCAGGACAAAAAAAAAAAAAAAGAAAAAAATAGTAGGACCGCTTGCGGAGAAATTAATTGGTCCAAGCTCGACAAAGGGAGAGTTAAGGAAGCTGTGCCGAATTCGGACCTTTCTTCTAGAAGACACCAAAGAAGGGGGGACTGACGCGGAGGGCGCATTGTATCTTTAAAAAAAGAGGCGAACTCGTCGCGTTCTTCTAGAAAGGAAATGCAGTTTGTCGAGAAAAAGAGAAGCAGAGAGGAAAAAAGGGAAGGATCAACAAGGGGGAGAAACGATCAAGGGGAAACGAAGGGCTCGAATGCAAGCGGTCGAAAAAAGAGGGCCGGCGAAGTATTCGTGTGAAGAAGACAAGAAAAAATGCAATCGAAAAGCAGAGCAAAAAAAAAAACCAATTTACGCGGCAAAGGCTTAAGTCGATAAGTCGATGCACGATCCCAGCATGTTGAGGGAGCAGACCCCAATAAAGAGAACTAGGACTGGGCGCAGAGCGGGAGGAAAAAAGAAGAGTCATCCTGCAGGAGCCCCCCTGACATACAGGGAAAAAGATGGGTGGAAAGGAGCATACCCACAAGAAGCAGGGCAGGAGGCAAGAAAGTAAGGGAGAGGGTCTGACGCGTTGCGTCGAGCGAGGAGGCGGTACGGTAAGAAGGGTCAACCCCAAAGGAGAACTTAGTCTGCAGAAGAATCATGTAACACAAGAAGGAAGAAAGATAAACCAAAGAGGGGAGAAGAACCGCATGACGCCACAGGTAGAGATCTGGGGGGTACCTGAAAAAAAAGGGGTGTATGGTTCAAGTCCTGGCGCCTGCATTAAACAAAAGAGGTCAAGAAGATCTGACTATTACTTCGAGAAAGACAACGGGGTAAGCTGGGAGGAAGAACAAA
>Ga0179593_1574565_pt1 | contig 10909 bp, 13 predicted proteins | sample CZODoug2_1_08_16_FD_185931 | JGI IMG/M metagenome (GOLD analysis project Ga0179593, IMG submission 185931) | Vadose zone soil fungal communities from Angelo Coast Range Reserve, California, USA - CZODoug2_1_08_16fungal (PacBio error correction) | ecosystem: Environmental > Terrestrial > Soil >...
TGGCCTAAAAAATATCACAAAGGGGTCGGGAAAAAAAAGGAGGAGGCGAGAAAGCCAAAGGTGGGAGCCACCCTTTTGCCAAGGGGGAAAAGAGGGGTGTTGGATGGGTGAATGAAAACACATTGTGGTTTGGGACGGAGGACACTGGACAAGGGTAAAAAATCGAAAAAAAGAGGGAGCTTCCAAAAACTTCAGGTTTGTGTGGTGGGGGGGGGGGGGCAAAGGGAGAAAAATCTTGGGGCAGGAAGGGGTCGTGGGGTCGGGGCGTGAAATCCATGGCTGGTGGCGGCCAGACCAAGGTCAAAACGCCAAAAACAGCATCTGGGGGAGCACGGGGACGGGGGTACGGCGATAAGATCAGAGAAGAAAGCAAAACAACAAGAAAAAAAAAAAAAAACTTCGCCTTTAACTATTAAAGAAACTGGGGGGGGTGTCAGAACTTCACCAATCACTTTATTATTATTGAAAGACATTTACCGGAGGGGGGGGGAACCGGGGGGTCTTTCGCCGTGGGAGAGGCCGTGCCAAAAGGAGATTTTAAGCGACTGGGAAGGAAAGATATTCTGAACAAGAGGCCGGGATCCTAGGAAGAGACATCCCCAAACTAGGCTCCGCCCTTAAGGTCCCTCAGCAAAAAAAAACGATCGGGGGAGCATTAAAAAACCCTGCCAAAAAAGTCAAATCCAGCTTCGTACAAAGAAAAACAAAAAGGGGCATACAAAAAAAAAAAAAACGACACGGACAAACACCAGCGGAAAAACTCAAAAAAAAAATGATACGACCAGCATGCCTACCATCCGTCTGGAAGAAAAAACACCCAAGACTGCAAAGTGGGGGGAGGCCAGGGAACAAACAAAGAAAGACCCCAAACGGGAAAGCGCAACCAGTGCGGGGGACTTCACGAGAGGGCAAGAAGCACTTAGAGGGGGGGAAATCACACGAGAAAACAGGGCGAAAGAAGGGGCTGAAAAGATCGCTTACTTCTAGAAGTCCAAAGCGTGTTGCAGAAAAAAAAAGGTAAAAAGGGGAACCCATCAAAAAAGAGTCAAAAAGACCGAGGGAACAAAGCAACAAACGGGACAGTGAATAGTATACACAGGGAGGCTTCGCAAAAAAAAACAACGGTTGGTGCACTCCAGTAAAAGGGGAAACGGAAAAAGCAAGGCAATCATAAAAAAAAAAAAACCGAATATTTTGAGAACGTCAACGAAGCGTGCCGGAAGGAGCGAACCAGACACACCGCAAAACGCGAGTCTACGGTCTCTGCAAAAAGTAATAAAAAAAGATTCCAAGCTATACCAGTGGAAGAAAGGAAAAGCAAGGTCTGGGAGGCAAAGCAGGGGTTGAAAGTGCGGAAGAATAACTGATTCACATTATTAGCGGAACCGCCAATCAGGCTAAGGATAGGTTATAGGCAAAGCGTCTTGCTGGTGACTATATCAATACAGTCCGCAGGGGGTACCAAAACAAAACATCATTGGGGGAAAAAAAGAAAAAAAAGTAAAAAGGGTGTTTGTAAAGTAGAAAAAAACAATGAAAGTGGAACCAAACTCCAAGCCCCACAGCCGGCGGGCTTGAAAATGTCATGTAGAAGAGGCCGGGTAATGGAGGGGCACTCGGGATATTGTCATAATGAAAACATACGGGTGAAGGACCGAAAACAATCCAAAAAGAACGGCGGGATGCACAGGGTTGTGAGAATCACAAAAAAAATAAAAAAGTCATACGAGACTTCCCGCAAGGTAAGACAAAATTCGGGCGTGGGGACAGTTTGAGAAAAAAACCAACCTGCCGAGCTGCCCAGAGTGTCCGGGGAACCCACAAAAAAAAGGGCAGGGGGCGGGGCACGGAAAAAAATGGATTGGGGGGGGAGGTTTTGGCGGGGTTGGGAAGGAGGGCAAAGATTACAAGTCTAGGGAAACTGAAACTTTCGTGTGGGGGTGCATCCACGGAGTTCGGAAAAGAAACCGTCAAAAAGGGGATTGCCCGCTACAATCATTCAGAACGAGGGGGAACTTAACCATAAAAAAATTACGAAAAATAAAGGCTCGAACTTGTTCGGGACCAGCCATCCAGAGACTGTAGGGAAAAAGTAGGCAGGGAGCGGAAACCCAGGAGAAACGTTTAAAGTAGGGAGAGAAGATAAACACAACGGCGCACCCGGCGAGGAACCCAAAGTTACGTGAACAAGGAAGGAGTTTGTGGGCCTACACTGCTTTGCCATGTTCGTGAACACGAAAGGGGGAAGGAAAAAAAAACAAATTAGGGAGGAAAAGGATATAAGTGCCGGAGACGGTTTAAAAAACAGCGCCAGCCAGTCCGAAGGGGATGAAACACCACGGGGACGGTGAGGTCGAAAATGTGGCAGCCCTCTGAGAGACTGGAGAAGGGTGTGGTCAAAGCACCGAGGAAATATCGGGAACCCCAACAGGACCACTAAAGGGGGGGGGTCGACCCCTTCAGGATGGGGGGGCAAGGGGGGCGTACCTTGAACACTGGCATCTAAAAAACTAACTCAAAAAAAGAAACACAGTCAAAAGGGAAACGAGAAAAATGGGTAGAGGGGCCACCTCCTTTTCGGCAGGGGAAAAGCCAAAAAAGGGAATCCAAAGGACAGGAAAAAAAACGATAAGTGGAGAAAGAGGGAAGGAAAAAGCACGTTGTAAAAACCACAAAAGACGAGCCATTAAAACTGTGCAATAAAGACGAAAGCAAAAAGGAAAGGAAGTCCAAACCAGCAGGTTCTCACCTGAAGAAGAAAAGACAATCCCAGAAGTTGGGAATTGCAGGGGCACGGCGTTTTTAATTTTATGGGGTTGGGTGTCTTGGACTAGAAAAAACGGCATGTTTCCAAAACCCGAAAGCGTCGTTCGCACCGAAAACCGTAGCCACCAAAGTCCCGCGGAAGGAGCGGGGTACGAAGGCACCTCGGTGCAAGGGGGGCTGGCCGGAATGGCAGTGTGGGGCAGTGGACAAACCAAGTTGGGGCAGGGAAACTCTGGGTGAGGGGGAATCGGGAGGTCGGGGGTAATTTCAAAAAATACATGAAAGGGGCCAGGGAAACCTCTACGAGGAAAAAAGAAAAAGGTGCGAAAGCCTGTTGACCGGAAAAAAAAAGACAAAACATTGAGGGGGAACAGGCCGAAAAAGGAAAGCAACAAAACGGAGCGCGAAACCGGATTGCTGAATGCAAGACCCCCTCGAGACGAGCCGGGGGGAGGTGGAACGGGGGGGACGCGCAGTGAAGAGGGAACAAAAAAACTGCGGAATGCGGGGCAGCAAACTAGTAGGTTTGTTGGAGGAATTGGGGGGGGGAAGGGGGATTGGTTCGGGCCGTAAATGGGGGCAGACCAGAGCAGGAAGATACGGGCGAAATCCTCATGGGAGGGCGGTGGGTACACGAACCAAAGGGCACCTCGTGACCAAGAAAAAGGTCAAGGGCGCAAAACAGTGGGGATAAACCTCAAGCAAAGGAGTACCGCAGGAAGAAAAAGGGCGAAACAGCAAAAAGGGGGAGGAAGGGGAATTCAGGATAAAAACCTAAGCATCAGAATGGGCCATAAAGTGGGTTTATTGGAAGATGTCCCCGGAAGCAACAACACCGGGTACATGGAGGAGTGTGGGAAAAAAAAGGATCAGGAGGGTAAATCAAATCAAAGGGGGGGAAGGTGGTTGGCCGGGCAAAGTTTTTGTTACGGGGAAGTTCCTCATGGAGTGGTTGACAAAACGCGATGTAAGATTGACGGGCGTTCCTAGCCTGAACTATCTTTGGGGGGGGGGGAATGCGGCCCCGGACGGCCAAAGACAATAAGGGCGAGTGGGGGGCAAGATCCGGCTCCACCGAAAATCGAGGTTGGAGGATGACGAATAGGGGCAACCTCCAAGGGCCCCTGGGCTCGCAAAAAGGCCGCACAGCCACCCGGACCTGGAAAAAAAAGTGGGGCCGGGAAGAAGAAAGGGGGCTGACGGATGAAGGCCGGATGCAAACAGCGTGTCTCGTTACAGGAAAGAGTTGCCCTGCGAATGTGATGGGGGAAATTCAGAAAAAAGCCATCCGCCGTCAGGTGCCAGACGTCAACCCAAGGGCGGACCTGTGGGGAGAGAGGAAGACGCATGGAGAACTCCACAATATTCGACAATACCGGGCATGGGGGAAAGGGCGGAAAGAAACCGAAGCGACGAAAAGGGAGGGGGGGGGGGGGAAGAGGGCAAACAAAATCAAACCGGCAACGTTCCGAAGGACAAAATTGTTGCAAAGGTTATGGGAAAAGACCAGAACAAGAAAACCGCTTAAACCTGGGGGGAAAAGAGCCTGGGGGGGGGGGGGAGTGAGTTTTTCATCAAAGACGAAAAAAGTCCTAGTGAATTGTAGGGAACCAAGAAAAAAACAACAACGATGATGACAAGAGGAGAATTGAAGAAAAGAATGGAAACCCGGATTCGGCAAAAGGGCGGCTGGATTGGAAAAAGAAACAAGAACAAAAAGGGTCAAAGCTTGGTGAAACCACAAAAAAGGAGAAGGTGGATGGGGATGAACGACCATGGGTTGCCTTCGGAAATTGCCTCTCCCCAGCAAAAGGGGACGAAAGTGGCGGTAGGAGGTCTAGAGCGCAGGAAGCCCAGCCTGTGGGACGAGGCACTGTTTCTTTTCGGGTGGGGGGGAGATGAGGGAACGGTTGGAAGGCGAGGCTCATAACCACCGGGGAATCAGATAGGGGGGTGAAAAAGAGGGCTGAGGCCGATGCGAAATCATCGGACATAAATCACCCATAAACAGGTAAACGGCCAAAGTTAACCACTCTTGTCAGCGATCTCAAAAGCCAGCCGTAGTAATGCCCTTCCCGGAAAACCCTGGGTTACCTGAAGGAAGGGAACCGGATTGGGCGGTGAGATCAAGGAGCGAAAAAACTGGATGGGCACGATCGTAAAAAAAAATAAATAGCGTCGGGGCCGCCGAGGGGAAGGAACGGAAGCGAAGACACCAAGGAGTAAGAGGAAGAAAAAAAAGTTCGGGGGCCGCAGACAAAAGAAAATCTGGAAAGAAAACGGCCGGACAATACTTAAGTGCCTCAACACACAAAAAAGAACCAACGATACCGCAAAATAAACGGAAAAAAAGCACAGGGGGGGGGCACACCGGGTTAGGTACTACCAGAAAGAACACTATCCGTAACTGCAGGGCCCAAAACTTTCTAACGGTGGGGGGCTGAAAAAAACCAAACGATCAGCCTAAACCAACGGAAGGGAACAGATTCCCAATGGGGGAAACGTCAGAGGATGCAGGGGAAGAGTGGGCGAAACTGGACGCGCACTTTGCCGGGATCAGGGGGATAGGGAACGGTGACCGGGCCCGAGGAAGAACAGGGAGGAGAGTCTGCGGTCAAGCATGTGGGGAAGACCCCATTGGACGTGTCCAACACGGGGGGGAGCAGAACCAGAAGGAAAAAAATCCAATCCCCCTGGGGCAGGGGGATCTAACGGACGTAGAGGTCCGGCGCAAGGGTACGGCCGTCGAAAGGACCAGCCAACAGAAAAACCGAATAGGGGGACAATCATGGCAATCAAGCCAGAAAAAAACAAGACCTGCAGAGCATCCCCCGGACACACAAGACAACGGATAGTACCAAGAAAGAAGGGGCGCAGGGAAAGGGACACTAAGTTGTCGAACCAGTCCGACAGTTGGAAAAGAGAACGAAAGTTTTTAGCGACCGAAAAGTTAACACATAACAAAGGATAGACCGCGCAAACAAGGAAAAGCAGACCCAAGAGGGCTTTGTGATCCTGACGGCCCGCAATGCACAGGTTGAATAAAAAAAAGAAAAAAGGAAAAAGGCAGGGGGGAAAAAACAAACAGCAGGTGTTAAAAACTGAAAGGGTGAACAAGCGAAAAACGGGCAAAGGCAAGAGAGGGCTAAGCGCGAACATCTGGCGCTGGAGTGAGGTAGCGGGAACAGAAAGGCAGGACCGAGGAAATAAAAAATTGTGAGGGGGGAAGAAAAAAAAGTCCGACCGGGAAAAGAGAAATGGACGGCTAATTCCGTGGGTGAGATAATCAAAAAACCAATAAACGAAGCCGCAATCAAGGGGGGCTGGGGAGAGACACATGTTGCGAAGAAAAGGGGAAGAGTCTGAAAAAAAAAGAAAAAGGGTCCAGGAGGGAGTTCAACGTTCATGATGGGAGGTGTTTGGGAGGGGGTTTGAAGGGTCAGGCCCAGGAGCAACTTCCTCTGGGAATCCGTGCTTTACCAGGGCCATCACAGTCTTGGGAGGCTGAAAAAGACCGCCAAAGACGAGCGACAGAAAAGGGAAAAAGGGGAAATGACGGATGGGAGCGAAGCTTCCGACAGCAAAATGTAGCCCATTCGCAACATCAAGGTAAAAGTCGAACAGGTGGGGGGTATGGCTGTCACTGGGTCCGGGCTAAGGACCCTCGGGGTTATGGGGGGGGGGGGCACCGAGTCAAACCCCCTTGAGGGCGAAAAGTCCGAATATTAGGGATCACAACAAAAACGGGGAAAAAGTTGTGGGGGTGGCAACGGGGGGGAGTGATCCGCAGAAACCCTTGCACGGTTCAACAGAGGGATCTCTTATCTCCCAAATCAACCTAAACAAAAAAAGGGGGTAGAAAAGGAAAAGAGAGATACGGATACGTGTTGGGAAGCGACATGAACGACACGTGGGGAAACCCACTTTTGGCGGGTGGATAGAGAAGGCGGCAATCGAACAAAAAAGGGCGACGGTGGGGGTTGAGAAGGGGGGAATTAAAAGGGGCCCTCAGGCGGGACCCTCTACATCAAACGCAACAGGTTCTACCGAATTAGGTCGGATGAAAAAATGCTTGCTACCTCATGATGCAAGGAACGGGGACTGGGTACATCGTCCATGCCTCGAATTTTCTCTGGCAAAGCAAAAGAAAGGGTTGTCCTTGCGTGAAGCAGAAGGGGGGATGTAAGACCGGCCAAGGACACGAGTTGGATCAAAAGAGGGTCCGCACACAGGGGGAAACACCCAAAACCGAGAACCAAGAAAAACGTGCCGAAGACCAAAGGAAACAGCCTGGAACCGGGCGTCGGCCCCGGGGAGGTGAAAAAACGGAGCACGCCCCAAAGGGAAATTGGGGAACACACAACAGGGGGCAAACCCGCAGGGGGGGTTGGGTTGCTTGGGGGGACTGCACGGAAGAAAACGTAAACCGGTTCCTCCGCGACAAGGTCTGGCTGCCGGATAAGTGGAGAGTAGGTCTAAAGAACTAAAGAAAGGGACCTGCATCCTTCCAGCGTAGAAAAAGGGAAAAACGGTCAAATAGATGCGGCAGCCTGAGGGGATCCAGTGTGGCGCAGGTGTTTTCCCCCGGCACTAATGTTGGGGGGGGAGAACCTGGTCGGGGGTGATGGTAAATGGGAGGGACGTTAAAACGGAGAGAGAACAGACACGAGGGCAGAATACCTCGACCAACAATCGATTTCGGGGGGGGGAAAGGGAAACTTTCTCCAATCTGTTGACCAAACTTGAGTCAGTTCCATGGGCAAAAGGCCGCGCAAAAAAAAACGCGGCAAAAATGGGGGGGGGCCGACGCGAAACTATTGCTTCACTGGGAAAAAAAACTTCGAGACGCGCAGAACGGGCCTTGGGGGCTTGGGAAAAAGGCCGCGGTGAGAGTCACAAAGGGGAAACTTGACCAAAAAACAAACTATCGGTGGGGGGAGGGAGGATGCCTGGGTGGGACGCGGGGAAAAAAAGTACTTTCGACAAACAAGGACACCCTAAAGTGCGATCCTACTCAGCAGGGGGGTGAGCTTGGAATGGCGGCGAGAGGGGGCCTGCAAAGATTTCGCAAGTCAGGGGACGGAAGCCGCCGGAGAGGCGCAAAACGGTTATCTACCGCCCTTGGGGCTGCGGGAAGATGCCCTCTGCATCAAGAGGAAGGGAGAAAAAAAAGAAAAGGGTGGACGGGGCCGCCAAAAAAAGGCACGTGGTTTAGGGAGAAAAAAAAGTCCCTGCCGCAAACAAACGTGAACAATTTTGGGGGGGTCCCGGATCGGGAATCCGGGGGAGGTCCCCCTCCGGGCTTTTAAAGTTTTGGTGAAAGGGGCCCGTTGTGGGGGCCCAGGGCGGGGGTGTGACGCGCATGGGGAAAGAATTCCGGGTTTCCTGCGAACGCATCTTTTTGGGGGATGGAGACCCGAGCGGAACCGAAGCTACAAAGCGTGGCAGCGGTATGAAAGCCTCAACTCAAATTACGTGGGGGAGCGTTACGTAATCTGGAAAAAAAAAGAAAAGAAGAAAAAAAATCGGGACGGCGACCGTTATAACCAGCGCACGCACGGACCTTAAGACGGAAAACGGAATGCCCGGAAGGAACCTGCGGACGGATGATTACAAAAGACGGGACAATCTCTTACCGGGAAGAAACCGCGGAAGGTACAGATTTGTAGACGCGATCGCCTAACCAGAAAAAAAAAAAAAACCGCGTTGGGGTCCTAAAAGGCCCAGTATCACCCCGAGACAAGGGAAAAAAACAAATTCGAGAGAGGCCGCAAGCCATGGGGGGGAGCACGACATAGAGGCCCAAGACGGATTGGGGCCCCTAGAACGACAAAAACGAAAAAAGACAAGAAAGGAAGTCGAGGCAAAGCGCAACGGGCCTAAGAAAAAAATGTTTTCGTGACAAACATAGCAATAAAAAAATACCCAAAGAAAAGCAGGCAGCGGGGGCGGTGGGTCTTTGGGAAATCAAAAAAAACGGAGAACTGAGAGGAAGAAGTGGAGTCTGCAGAGGGAAATCCTCTCTGCAAAAAAAAAAATTATGAGGAGAGAGATGGGGGGGACCGACAAAGGGGGATCACCGGCGTCGACGTCAGACAGGAAACGAAAACGCCCAAGCTTCAACATTTGCAAAGGGGAAGGTTGTTGGGGGCGTAGATGAAACTGACATTGGGTGTTGGAGTGCCGCCGCGGCTAAGGGCGCAGAAGAGTCGGCGGTGGGCAGATCAGGCACCAACGGTCTTGCTAGCAGGGGTAAACGGTGGCGGGACACATTGGCTAACGGAAGAAGGGGTCCCGCGCTCACCCGCCTCAAGTCAGGGGTGATAGAATGACGGCGGAGACGCGAAGGGGGAAACAACTCCAACGACCTGAATAGGGAACCGAAAGGATGACCACGAGGGGGGGGGGGCCAAAGAGAAAAAGCGGGCTCGACAGACTTTATTTTAAAGAAAATTACAGGGGGTGGGTCCGGTTCCCGTCGGAGTGGAGTTTGCGGTGAGGGGAAAAAAGGCCCCGACTAGGGCAACGACCGGAAATCGGGAACAAAAGAGCAGCGGGGCCGGCTCATAAAAAGGCACGAGCGCGGTTTCAAGGACACGAAGTTCTGGCCGACTAAAAGAGGCAGCAGGACCGTGCCGGGAATCGGGGAAAACATAACCTTCGACGCACCGAATGAAAAACGCGAAGAAGAAAACTTCCCCTTCAACAACTGCAAACCCCAGGATGACGACCAGGAGCAGAGCAAAAAAAAGGCCGGGTCTGCCGGCCAAAACTTCTCCTTCAATGGACCCACACCATCCAGTAACCACGAAAAAAACTGGCCCAAAAGAGGCATCCGGGATGATGCGAAGGCTAACTCCATCACTGGACCGGAGGAACAGCGCACGAAACACGTGTGAAACTCGTCATTAGAGGAGGCTCACTTCAAGCAAAGTGGGGGGGGGGTGAGAACTCCATGGTGGAAAGGGGGGGACCGCCAGCCACAGAAAAGGGGGAAACGGAAGAAAAACAGAAATCCACGCGAGAAGCCAGAAAAGGGAGGGTTTGAAAAAAAAGCTGAAAGGGGTCGCCAGTCGGGCCGAAAAGCAGCAATCAGAAAAAAAGTAGTTTCTTCACATAATGTGCATGCAGCAGGCCGAAATAAACCGCAACTCACGAAAGAAAACGCAGCGCGTAGGTTCCTCTAAGGGGGCGACGGGAAGACAAAATAGGTCTAAGAGGCCAAGGTGGGGAAAAAAAGCAGTTGTTCGGGAAAACCATAATGTGGAACATGGGGGTAAGACTAGGTGAAACAGGGAGCATCAGGCACAGCAAGGGCAAAATCCAGGGCAGACCGTCGAGTCGGGGAAAAGGAAGAAGAAATGCGGGTAGCAATAGAGGAAAGGACGAAACCCAGGGGGAACATCACCAGCAGGTGAAATGGCCCAATAAGTTTGGGGGGGAAAAAGCGACAACCCAGGAAGCTAAACACACAACAAGGAGCAAAGCGGCCGCTGTGTGGGGTACGTTATTAGCGGGCAGGGGGAGGAAAGAAACAATGGTCCAAGGAGGAGAGAACTGGGTGAAGGCCCAGGACTAATGACGAGGAAGGAGTGCGAATAAAGGGGGTAGAGAAGCACAAAAAGCCAGAAAAAAGAGGAAACCCAACAAACCCCGCAAGTTCCCCGGATTGGGCGTGGGGGGGTCGAGCCAGGTTGCACCGTAACCACCGGCCGCAGCGGGACCCGCTTTTGGAACAGAGGGTAGGAGGGGGGCACGGTCATGGTTTGGTGGGGGGGCGTTTGTTGAAAGCCGTTGAAAGGCAAATAGGGGACCACTTCAAGTCCGGTCATGGCAAGGGTCCAGTCCATAAAACGGGGAGTAGAAACGCAAAGAACGGGGGCCCGACGGGAAAGAGCGCCGGAAACGGGGGCATCACAGCTCATCAATGGAGGGGGAAGGGTGATCCCCTCATCCAAAAAAGAAGAAGACTGGTGAGGACAGTGGGGAATTGTGACGATGGGGGTCCAACGAAGGCCAAAAAAAAATGTTGCACGAAAACAATTCTCCCCTGGGGAAGCAGAAAAGCAAGTGGGAGGAAGCGAAAAAGGGGGTTCCAGAAAGGGCCGGCAGTGGGTGGGAATCACGCCGAAGCAAAAAAGGA
>Ga0179593_1728406_pt1 | contig 10909 bp, 10 predicted proteins | sample CZODoug2_1_08_16_FD_185931 | JGI IMG/M metagenome (GOLD analysis project Ga0179593, IMG submission 185931) | Vadose zone soil fungal communities from Angelo Coast Range Reserve, California, USA - CZODoug2_1_08_16fungal (PacBio error correction) | ecosystem: Environmental > Terrestrial > Soil >...
CCAAATCGCGAAACAATCCTAGAGACGAGGGAAGGGTGGTGCCGGGCTGGAAACGGGTCGTGAGGTGCGATGTCCGGTTAGCGCGAGGCGGAACTCAAAAATTCTTGAAAGTTCCGGCAATCTTGAAGAAAAAAAACGGGTGCTGGGAGTTTAGGTGAGGAGAAAGTGAGCAAAAATCGGGGTATCAGACCTAACCCCACAAAAAAACTCTCCTCCAGCGGGGGGGGGGTCGAGATTGGGAGGAAGGAATGGTCAAAAAAGTCTAAAGGTTCCAAACCTAAAGGAAGCTGCCGACCGGCTGGGTTGAGTTCATCTGTCCCCGGGAAGTACAAGGGAAAGCGCGAGGTCAAGTCAGGGAGGTATTAAGTTGCGTCTCAACCCACAAAACCTCTCTACGAGAAGAAGGCAAGCCCGAAGCAAGCCGTCCGATCGCGCAAGCGAACCAAAACTTGCCGACCGGGAAAAACGCTGTAAAAACTCTCAAAAAAGAATTCTTCAGAGAGATCTGCAAGGGGAAAGAAAGGCGCGAAAAAGATAACAAACATCGAAAAAGCGAACCTCCAAGAAATCTTGAAAAGGGTAATATTTTGTGAGGGGGGAGAAGTCGACCGAGGGGGGCTCCATAAGGAACTCATCAAAAAAACCCAACGTTCGAGGGACACGGCGGAACTGAAAAAAAAGTGCTTATACGCCGCGCCGCGAAGGAAAAAAACTCAAGAAAGGTCTTATGGAACGTGTTCACTTAAATTGGTCTGAGACCTTTAAGTCTCAGTCAAAGCCGAGGGAAAGGAAAAGAATAGGGAAGGACCGAAGGGTCGGACGGGATGAAAAGAAAAAAAGGCGGCAAGAAATGAAATTGTCCTGTCGCGAAACCAGAAGGAATGGGACGAAAAAAGGTGAGCGGGGAGAACAAAAAAAATGTCGTAAAAGTCTGCAGGGGCTTGATCAGGCGCGCCATGTGGCTGTTAGACACAGGGGAACATTACGAAGAGGACGGGGGGGGAGGCCCAGTTGGCGCTAGTACGGGGAAGAGGACAGGAACGGGTGGGCGGAGAAAGGATACACCCTTCTGGTAAACGAAGACATGAGTGGGAAATAAAGAGAGTTAGCGGGAAATGTGCTCCATTGGGAAAGAAAACTGGGGAAGACCTGGGGGGTACTAGCGGGGAAGGCCACTGGAGGGGTTCAAAAAAAACGACTTAAGAGGGCGGGATCTCATTAAAGGAAAGCTCAAACTGGGGGGGGGGGACCCCTCGCGGAAAAACGTCTATGAGAAGGGTCACGAGACTCGATGAACCCAGAGAGAAGCTCTCCGCGGCCCCGAAGAAACTCGTAAAGAGGGGGAGACCTCCTCAAAGAAAAAAGAAAAAGGCAGGGATTTCGACGGAAAAAGAGCGGCACGGAGCCAGGGGACCTTCCTAGGCACGAAGAAGACCTCTGGGGAAACTCCGAAGACTTCTGCCTACTTGAAAAAGCCGGAGTCAAAGCGTTTTCCTTGTACGGGGATGAAGAAAAGTCACTTAAAGGGGGGGGAAGAAGGGGCGCTGCGCTGGGAAAAGGGGGAACGAAAAGCGGGGCAAATAATCAAAGAAAACCCAACCTCCGACGACAAGCCAAAGAGCCGACGAGAATTCTCAGTATCTTCCGGCAACAAAAAGAAATCTCTAAACAACAAAAGAACCTCGAGAGAGGGAGGGGAATGCCCTAAGAGGCGTGTCCTGCTTCAAAACGGGGTAGGCCGTAGGAGCTTCGATTAGGGGCCACCAGGCAGAGAACACCCTGGGATGAAGGGAAAGAGAAGGGAAACGACTGGGCAAGAGGAAGTAACCAGAAAAACAAACCGGCGCGGGAAAAGGGAGTGCCCTTGACCCTCTTAATGGACTCCCGAAAGGGGAAAAGATCTTGCCGGGAGAAGGGAAAGATCGTGGACTTTTCCGAGAGAAGCCGGCGGGGAATGTTCGGCAAAGGGGGGGTGGAGTCATAGACAGGGGGGGGAAATATCTCGAGGGAAGTCGGTGGTGGAAGGAAGGGGATAGGAGGAATCTGTGAACATCCATTGTCCAAAGAAAAAGGATAGGAGACCCCGATGAGCATTATATCCGCTAGGATAAAAAAGTCTCTAGTGGGGGGGGGGCCTCAAATGTAAAGTTTATCCGGGGAGACATGGAGCTCAACTGGTACACAAGAAAAGCTGCGAAGTAAAAAACGCAGGGCCGGTACCAGTTTTCAATACTGCGAGAAAAACTTCGGACAGGCCTCGAACTCGTCCCTGAAAATCACAACATAAAAAGGGGAGAACAACGACCAAGTCTTAAAAAATGGGGAGGGGGAAGGACTTAGAAAGAAGGCCAGAAAAAAATGCCGGGAAAAGTCCCTATTCGAGAAAGGGGGGTACGCTAACGGAAGCCCTCTCAAGATCTTGATGAAAAAGAAAGCGAAAAAGGAAAGGGGGAAAAGCAGCAGGAAAAAAGTTCGTGGCGTTTCCTGAAGAAAGTCGTCGAGGGTTTCAAAAAAATTCGGCCTTCCCGATGGAAGGAAAAAGACAGCAGAAAAGCAACTGGGAATAGAACAAAAGAGGGGGGATTTCCGGGACGCATGGCGAAAAAAAACGCACGAGGGAAAAAAAAATATCAGGGAAGACCCGTAAAGAACCACATTGCAGGGTGGGGGGATCGGAAACACCCGGCGGAGAACTTCGAAAGTCCTAGCTCAAAGCCAATAAAAAAAAAAATCAACGCAAGCGGGGGGGGGGGATTCAGAAAGGGGAGGGGCCTCCTACCGTCATCTTTTAAAAAAGAGGCGGGAGGGTGGAGGGAGTTCAATAGACCCTCGGAGTCGGAAAGGTAAGATCGAGAAGGACGGAGTTGGGTTCATCGTCTTTCTTTGGGGACTCAGAAACAAGAGTATTAAATAAGAGAGAATCCACGAACGCACGAAAATGCCGTAAGGCTCAAAGGAACTTCGCCCTGAATAGGGACCGGGGATTCACAACTCCACAATCCTCTTAGAAAAAATCTTCAAGGGGGGGACATTCAAGAAGGAAAGATAGACTATAATCCCTCGATACGAAGGGTCTTAGAGGGTCCGGTGTGGCTGTGCTCTATTACTTCTCCGGAAAAAAAGACTTTCAAGATAAAAAAAACTCACCCTAAGAGGGGCTTTTCAGCCGAGGATGAGATCTCTAAAGGGGGGAAGAAGGCGACGGAAAAAGGAAATCAAACGACTCAACAAATTTCTCGCTTCGAGGAGGGTCAGGGTGAGAAAACGTCCAAAGGGCAGGCAAAGAACACTACGACGGGGAATAAGTGCGCAACACAAGGGGGCGCCTGGGGAAGTTAAACGAGGCACTTAAAAAGGTAAAAAAGGGGTCACAGAGCAACAGAAGTAAATTGGGGCGGGGAAAAATGAGCAAGGAAGGAAGGAGGGGACCATATAGTGGGGACGTTCGGCGGGTAATGAAACGAGCATATTCGGTTAAACCGGGACGATAACAGGCGGCTTAGTCACACTGCTATTTGTCTCGCGGCAGGAGAAGCCGGTTGCGGGAAGCAACACCTTCTCGTAACAGCCGGAGAAGATGCATTGAGACCGAGAGGTCAAAAATAGGTAAAGGGGTTGAAACAAGTTTTGCGGGAGGAGGAGGGAGACTCCCGGGGGGGGGGGAAGGAGAGTTGATTCCACTAAAAAGGTTCCAGAGAAATAGATCTTTCCGGGCTCAGGATCTCAGGCTGCTGAAAAAAACCGCCGCTAAATCGCAGGAAAGGGGGGGGAAAAAAAGATCGTAAAGGGAAAGAGGTCTCCAAAAGGGAAGAAGAAACGGGAAAGGGAAAGATAGCTTATGAACGATAGTCTCACACAACCAGGCTGACGATTTCGAAACCAACAAAAAAGAAAAAAAAAAAAGACCAGAAACATAGGGCAAACAGAAGATGCGCGGCGAAAAGATAACACGATCCTGTGACGATCGGAACGATCATGTAAGGAGCGGGGAGGGGGAGGAAGAAAAGAAGAAGTGGCTACTAAAGCATCCCTCCAAAAAAAATTGTTGCATGGTACGGATGATTTGGAAACAAGTCGGAACAGGGGGTTTCAGGAAGAAAAAAGGCGAAGTCAAATAGGGGGGTACTATGAAAAAAGGAAGAAAACCTAAATCGCGAGTATACCAAAGACGACTACACCGAAGGAGGGAGGAAACTCCGGAGGCCTTAGAGGGAAAGACCAAGAAAGCAACAACACACGGAGGGAGAGAGGGATGGTCGTTTTAACCTGACGCGAAGAGAAGGGGGAGCGTCGTGAAGGGGAAAGAGATGAGCGGGGGTTTTGGGAAAAAAACGCTCAGTGGGCAGGACAGCTAAACAAGGCCGCACCGTTCAACCTAAACTAATCACGTACCAGAAAAAGGGGAAAGCCCAAAAAAGAGCGTCTTAAGGGCTCATCCGGGGAACGCAAAGCTGTTTCACCGTTCCTTAGGAAGACGTAAAAAGGAGAAGAATGCCCCCGAAACACCCGACAGAGGGGGCTGGCTTGCGGCAGACATAAGAAGGAGTTGGATAAGAAAAGAAGACGCGCGGGATTTTCCAGAAAGAGGAGGGATGGACTCGACTAGAAGGGAAGGGGGAAATCTGTTGTGAAGGGAACCTCCGGCCTTAAAGAAAAGATGCTATGAGAAACGAAACCTCCATGCAAGGCGCAGGAAAGGGGGGGACAGGGGAAAAAATGAAAAGGGGGACAGGGATCTAGACCGGGGGGGAAAACCCGAAGTGGGGAAAGGGGGTATGAAAAGAATAATCGAGCAAAAAAACGGGGGGAAAGAATCCTTTACAAAATAGCCTTGGGGGGAAGGAAGTTTGATATGAGGAACCCTCGGAAACTTCCTAGAACCACCATCGCCGTGCAAAGCAAAGGAAGACCTGCTTCTAAAAGGGGGGGGAGAACCAGCACTAGCGGAAAGAAAAGGAAGCACGAAACTACTGCTCAGAAAAATAAACCTCTTCAAAAAAGTGGTCGATCGCAAGGTCCGGGGGCCCCTCTCATCGAGGGAAAAAGAAGTGCGCGAAAAAAACCTTGAACGTGTAAGACAGAACCATAAGGGAGGAAGGACCTTGCGCGAAGTCCGTCGAAGTTTTCGTAACTGCAGGAGAACCGGAGGAAAAAGACACTAAAAACAAAATGGAAGGGCAGTAAGATTCCATTCTGCGTGAGTCGGATGGCCGTGAGAGGGGAAGAACACACAAAAACTAAACGTTGATCAAGAGCCGAGAAGAACCGCCCGCTTGAGGTGAGGGATCCAGAAAAAAATGTAGGGAATATACAGGGGGAGGGAGACCTAAGGCGAAACCCTCCAACCTCTCCCGCAGCGGGAGGGGGCTTCGAGGGGGTCGCCAGGTCTGCGAACCGAAGCGGTGTAATAGACCGCTGCCAAAGGGCGGCACGGTCCGGGCGGCGCTGGCTTAGAAAGGGCCAGGATCTTCAGATGGGAAGGAAAGCGTTGGTCAAGAGAGGCTTGCAGAGAAGAAAACTCAAAAAAAAAGGAGGAGGGAGAAGAGAAGATCAGCAAATCAAACGCCGCCTAACCAATTCGAGGGGCCAAAGAATACGCAAAAGAGGACTTTACGCCGAAGGGGAAAGCGGAGGAGAAACTCCAACCCAACATAAGCAATATAAAAAAGGGGGAAACGGGGAAGGCAGACAACGCGGCTTAATATCAGAACAGATCCCGCCGGGGGAGTGTGAAGGGGGGGGGGGCATGGTGAAGTGGATTTAAAAGGAAAAGGGGATTCCGATAACCACAACCTCAATCGGACTATGGGACATTTTCGTCTTGAAAGGAGAAAAGCAAAGGGGAGGCTCAGGGAGAAAAGACCTCCACAGCGTAAACGTCCCTCGGGGGAAAACCATAAATTTCGGATCACCGGCGACGATTGGTCTCCTTGTATCGGCGGAAAAAAAACGAGGAAAAGGCACGCAGCAAGAAGGGGGGGGAGTCATCTTGAAAGGAAGAATTTTGTCGGACACCGGGAATTTTCTCCAAAAGGAGCGGGTTTCGCATAGGCTGGGACCCGGCTAAGATTAGGTCAATAGTTTCGCGTGAGCAAAAGGGAGAAAGTTTATGGGTAGAGAAATGGGGGGGGGGGGTTTGGTGTAGAAAGGGATAATCACCTGTCAAGCCCGGTCGAGGTGTCACACTCAAGTACTGTGCGGGAGGTCTGGGGAAGGAGAAAGCCCTGCGGAGGAAAAGTTACCAGAAGGCGGCAGTGTGTGACGCCGAGAGTTGCTGCTGGAAGGCTGGGCGCCCATGTTTTCGGAAGGGGCCTTGGGGGGGAACTAGAGGGCGTCCATTGACCTGTAGGTCAGAGGAACTGGCCGGCAGGCCGTTAATCAATAGGGGGGTGAAGAAGAGACAATAGGGAAATTTGGAAAGGAAGGGAAGACTTCTCGTGAATCTATGAAAGTACGAAGGAACCGAAAGTTAAGAAAAGAGCCTCTAGGAAAGATCGCTCTGAAGAGGAAGCAAATTATCTTCGCAAAAAGAAAACTCCGCAAAAAAACCCATACTAAAAAAGGAAGGGGCTTTCGGAGTGGGAAAGAGAACTATCTTGAACTTATAAGTCACGATAAGTCGAAAAGCTGGCTCAAACCCGCCTGGGAGCAGGAGAGAGGGTATAGAAGGAGAAAAGAACCTCAGGCGGAAGAAGGGGGGGGAATGGGAAAGGGTGGAAAGAGGGTTCCATAGAGAACTTTGGGGCGCTTCCAGAATCTGCTCTTTCACGGAAAGAAACTGCCTGTGGGAAAAGAAAGGTAGGAGAAAAAGACTACAAGAAGGATCAAAGGAAACTACTCTAATTCAGAGTAGGAGGAACCCAAAACTCTCTCAAACAAAAACTATTAGGAATTAAAAAGAAAGGGGAGGGACGCTAAAGGGAAAGGAAGCTCGTTAAAGGGAGAAAGCTATCGCTTTGGGAGGGGGGTTATAACGCGAAATTCCTTCTACTAAAGAACGTTAGTTCAGGAGCAACTTTCTTAGATTGAAAAGAAAAGGGAGGCGCGAAGGGGGGGGGGGGGGGGGGGGTTGCACCACACACTTCAAAAAAAGGGCCCTCGGCGGGGGGATAAATGAGGGTCTCTTCATCGGGGTCCTCGGAAGCTCGGAGGGGACTTAGAAGAGAACACTGCCGACGGAAAGGGGGAAAGAAGACCGTTCGGTGTGGGGGGAGATGTTGAGGGGGAGGGTTACAGGTAGAAAGGTTGGCGTGGGAGCAGGATAGTTTCATCTCTGGTTGAGGAGTAGAGAAGGGAAAGAGACTGCGGGGGGGAATAGGTTGAAAAATTACCATACGCAGATGGAAAAGATACCAAGGAATGAAGAAAAGGATGCTCCAATTCTCTCGCAACATTTCCGAAAAAAAAACACCTGTGAAAGGGGGTTGTACACCGGATCTCAACCGAAAAGGACAAAACTCATTACCTACTAGGAAAACTAGCTGTACGGCTGGGAGAGGGAAGGGTTATATGCCAGAAAAAAAGGGGTACGCCAGATTCCTCGAAAAAAAATCGCACGGAAACGACACTTCTCTAGCTTCACGGGAACCAGCACTATGGCGGGATCCGGGGGAGAAAAAAAATTCCGCGAAAACATAGTTAAAAAAAGGCGCCGGGTGAGGGAATATCTCCAGAGGGAGGAACACCAAAATATATGAAGAAAGGGGGGAAACAAAAGGGCCAATCTCCAGGACTTTCAAAGCCCGGCAACAAAGTTCGGACTTCTGCTTGCTCGAAAATCGTCGGAAATTTCGGTGAAGGGATGTGACTTAAACAAGGGGAACTGCGCAACAGACTCATCAGGGGAAATTCTGGGGCGGAGAGGTCCACCCCCCCCCCCCCCCCCCAAAAACCAAACAACCAACCCACCAACCCCCCCACACAAAAACGCTGAAAGGGGCGGCTCTTCAAGGGCATCCAGCTGAAGAGGTTCCGAGATGAAAAGAAAAGAGTACAACTTTACCTTGTGAGGGGGGGGGGAACGGAATCAACAGGGAAATGGAGAGGAGAGGTCCTAGATGACAATACCCACTAACTAACAAGAATATAGTGATTTCGGCAATATAGAGTCGGTGTTAATTGTCTCTCAGCCCCATCTTTGGATGGACGAGGGAGGTGTTTTGGGATTGAAATCCGTAAAAGGAGGGTCCCTTGAATTGCAAATAAATACGCCCGTAACTGCCCTCGGACTGCGGGAAGTGGGGCAGGAAGATCTACTAAACAACAAAAACTTAGGAGAGGGATATATATAAACCTTCCAAGCGAGAAAAAAGATCGCGAAGCATGACAAACTGGCCGACTAGGAAAGAGGCACGCCAAAAAAAAGGAAAAACGTCTTCAAAGAGGGGAGGTTATAATACGGGGAAATAAGTTAAACCTCTGAGAATAGAAAAGAATCCGTTCATAAGTTTTAGGCGGAAAGGGTGCCTATATTGCCAGCCTCAAGGAAACTATCCCTAAAAGAAAACCCGAGAGAGGGGCGAGGGTGAGACATCGTAGGACAGGTCTAATCATAGTAAAAGGTCGCCGCAAGGCGAAGGTTCACCCCCAGAGCACGCAAGAAGGAGGAATTCACAACTTCGAATGCTTCTTGCCTTTGGAGAAAGAAAGAAAGCCCTAGGAGGCCGAAAAGGTACGAGAAGCAAGGCTACAAAAACAATGGGGACCGTTACTTTCTCGGCGAGAGGAAAGAAGTCGGTCGGTGGGAACAACGGATTTCATAAAGAAAAAGGCGGGGGGGGGGCACTAGGGTGGGGAAAGAGATTCGAAACAAAGAGAGGGCGGGAAAAGGGGGGCGGAAGGGGGAGTATGGCCGCCCATAGAGCCATGGGGAAAAGCAGGCGAAAGAATGTCAGGTCCAAAGGGTCCTCCATGAGAGGATACTGCCGGAAGGAAAGTGGGGGAGGGGGGATCATGAAAACCTTCAAGGGAAAACATTCGAAAACGGGGTGTGAGACAGTACTCGCTGGGGGGAGGGAGTGATCTCAAAAGGTCCGACGATGTCTCCATGTTGACGGGAAGGCCCTGCCAGGGGAGCGACGTCGTGCAAAAAAAGGATCTCATGAAGAGAAAGTGGGAGAAGCTCAATCGTAAGGGAGGAAGTTTGAACACGACCGCCGTCGAGAGAAAGACTATACTAATACGGTCACCCGATTCCACTCGCTCGAAGGAATATCAGAAAAAATGATGCGGGACATTCGTCCGGCCCGCAACCCTACCATACAACGCCGGTCTGTGGACGCAGGAAATCACCGGAAGGAAAACGTTGACTAAAAAGAAGGAATCATTCCGAAAAAAAGGCGATATAAGGAAGGGAAAAATAGTAACGGATAATGCGAACACTCGCATGGCGTCGGATTGGTTCAGGGGTACGGGAGGCTCGGAAAGGGTCACTTGGGAAGGGCCGGCAGGAAAAGATGGGTCGCGAAATGGGGGAAGGGGGGGAGACGCGGGGAACCTAAAACTTTGAAAAAAAGAGCCAAAAAGCCGAGCGGACCTAGCATGAACGGGCATCAAGGAGAAAAGGGGGAAAGGGTCATCACGACAACATCTTAAGAAAAAAAAAAGGAGGGTATGGGGGGGAAGGTCTGGGGGGGGAAACTATATTGGGTCCTTACTAAGGAGAGGGGTAGTTTGGGAAAAAAGGTCGATAGGTCCCCATTCATTCTGGCAAGAAAAAGGTTGAACTGGGGGGAGCAGCCGTTAGGGGCGGGTGCAGCGAAATGCTTGGGACTTCCATCACGGAAGAAAAAAGGAACTCCATGAGGAGGGAAGAGAAAGGGGTATCAGTCAGAATGCGATCTGAAGTTTATTAGCCAAGGGAGGGCAGAACTTTATCGTGCCTTAGGAAGAGGAGAAGATCGGGGGAGAGAAGGGGAGGTTTTCATGGGCCTGGACGTGCTTAGCGGGCGAAGCATGGGTGCGGAATCGCGTTCTGGGGCTTTAAGATAGAGGGGGGGGGACCTTCAACGAGAAAAGGTTCATGGATAAAAAAAGGCTTCACGTCGGTTACAAGACCATCCGCCTAGGTGAGAGACCGATGCTGCCAAAAAATGAGATCAAGAAAAAAAAAAACTCGAAGAAGAGGGAGAGGAAAGGTCAGGGCCACGAAGGAGAACCAACACCAGTGGCAGGTCTACAACGGGACGCAAAAGAGTTCCACCAGTACCTAGAGGCGAGCAAAACTAACGTCATGATGGGAGAAGGTTTCCCTATAGAAAAGACTACATCACCGGGAGGGGAAGAAGGATACTCGTAGAACCTCGCCCGGCAGAAGCTAAAAAACGAGCTAGGGCTAAAAATGGGAAATGGACCTGAGGAAAAAAAAAGAGCCCAACGGCGAGAAACAGATATTGACGAAAGAGACCAGGTGCGACTCCCAACTCAGGGAAAAAAACAAGCTCGGCTTACATCCCGTCTCGACACAAAAGGGGGGGTGCCGCGGAAAAGAAAACAATGTCGGGAGAGTGCTCGAGTCTTCGTAAGGGTGGAAAGGCCTGCCCGTGGGAACAAAAAAAAGCGCCGACAAGGAAAAAAGTGATAAAAACTTCGGAGGCATCTATGCGTGGGGGGGGGGGAGAGGCGGGCTAAGGAGTCGCGACTAGAAAAGGAATCCGATACGCCCTCTTGGTCGGTTATGGTGAGGGGGGATCAAAGGAATGGTGTAACTTCGGGCATCCAAGAGAAAAAAAAACACCAGAAAAAGAATAAAGTCTGTAGAGGGTCTAGAGACGTTAAGGTGCTTACAGGTTCAGGAAAATCTCAAAAAGATCTGGGCAGCAGGGTGGGTTGGGGTGGTGGAACGCGGCGAGAGGGGGTACAGGGCTCCTGCGCGATACCCGGCAATAGGGAAAGGAAACTCTTGCTTGCG
>Ga0179593_1449231_pt1 | contig 10908 bp, 10 predicted proteins | sample CZODoug2_1_08_16_FD_185931 | JGI IMG/M metagenome (GOLD analysis project Ga0179593, IMG submission 185931) | Vadose zone soil fungal communities from Angelo Coast Range Reserve, California, USA - CZODoug2_1_08_16fungal (PacBio error correction) | ecosystem: Environmental > Terrestrial > Soil >...
AAAAAGTAACATTAATTTCAGTAATCATATATTCATGCTGGTCTTGTGACGCTAACTCGGAGCCTTTGACAACAAGATTCCTCATTTCTTCGCAGAACCGGCACCATTAGAGGAGACGACCGGCAGGGTATCAGGGGGAAGGAGGAAAAAAGGGCTTATGAACTGAATCAAATGAGATCTGCGGGAAGGGTTGGTTTGCGGAAAACATGCGCCAGTGGGGGATGCAAGGGGGCTGCAAAGTCCAAGATGGAGGTCGTAAACGGGAGTCTCATGCAAGACTAACCCATTTCAGAAGAAGATCGTATCTAGGGGGGGGAAACACATAACCCTAAAGGTCTTAACTTATTGTGCACAAATAATCCCATTAAGGGACGGTGCGGTGCAAGGTGAAATTGGAAAAATACAAATCTCTCTCAAAAAATATTAGAAGAGAGAGGGGGTAGATAAACAAAGGGGGGGAAAGAAAGCCGAAAGAATGGGGGAAAAAATCAAGGAAAAGGAGGGGAGGAATACACGGTGTGGCCTCAATCGAGCACTAGAAGAGAGGCGAGGGGAGGGGTGAGGACAGGGGGGAGAGTACTGCCAGAAAAGAGGGGGAAGGGAACAAGATGAACAACAAATTGGCAGGCGGAAGAATCTGCATACTCTCTAGTCAGTCGTAGCAGTTGTCGAACGAGAGGAGACTGAAGGATACGCTGGCGCAGCGTGGTGCCAGGAAGGCAGAATTCATCTGGTGGGTCACCACTGAATCGCGTTCGACTCACAAAGGATAGAGAAGAAACGGCATTACACGGACGGAGGGTGAATCGGAGACGGCTCAAACTGCTACTTGGAAGAGGGCGAGGTATATCGTTTGCTTCTGGGCTGGCCGACTAATCAGGGTGGGAGTAAAATTTGGGGGTGAGGGGAGGGGAACTACACGAGTCACGGTTCTCGGGGTGCTAAATAGATGCCAATATAAAATAATGCAAAAATACCCTTGGCCATTCAAATGGGACCGCGGATTCCAAGATGGGCCGCCTATGACCCCACGGATTTGTAACGCACCTCACCGGTTTACGGGACATATCAATAATTGGCCCCAAATCCTGAAGGGGTGGATGCGTCTACATGATCGAAATTTCTCCCTTAATTTTGGGGGACCAGCAATTTGGAAATATAGTGGTGAAACCTTAGGTTAAGTTAAACGGACGCGAAAGGAAATAAGGCTCTTGCATGGAAAAGAACGATGGGTCTGCAGACCTGGGTGTTGAGTGGCCACAATGCGCCCAACGATTCCGCGGTAAGACGAAAGGGACGCAGTGTCATACACGAGAGGTGTGAAAGCAAATGCGAACTATGTGTGGGAGCAGGAGGCTCAGATCTGGTGGGGGGAAAATCGCGGGCAAGGGGGGGTCGCACGAAAACGGAAGAAAAAAAAGGGTAAAATCCTCTGCAATATAGGTCGAATAAAAGGAAGAGTTTGCGAAAGGGGCAACTATCAAGACGTTGGCACGACGCACCCCGCACATGAGAAGGGGGACACAAGTGGGGCGAGAGGACGAAGGGAAGGAAGGTTTACAAAAACAGTAGACGGTTGAAAAGCAAGAACTGTCCGAAAGGGTGGAATGGTCTACAAACCGTGACTTGAAAATGTTGAATGGGAGGGTCCGGGGAGTTGTGGAAGGGGTTAAGGGTACATGTGCCTGAAGGGGAGAGGAAAAGAGGGGCTGTTACGCAGGGGGACGCAACAAACGATTTCCAAGGACCGGGGAAGCTATCGGGGACCTTAAGGTAGTGAAATTCACGGAGGCATGGAGAAGAGGGGGAGAGCGCACAAATTGAGTAGGAAACCGCATGTGGAGAACGATTCTCGAAGGTCGAGAGTTTACCAATATTGGTAGTACACTCAAATCTTGTTAGGGGACAGACTGAGGGGAAGGGGGGACACATCATGCCAGGGGGGGCAAAGTATTTAGCCGAAAAACAAAAACTAAAAAAGCAATGGAGCAAAAACTAGAGCACATGGAACCGGGGAACGAAAGTAAAAACTGGATGACTCACAGGAAGTGGATCGCTGAGAGAGAACCACGCAGTGGGGGGGGGGCAACAACGTTCATAAACATCCGGGGGGGCATAAGAGCTTAAACCAGAGATAGAAATCTAGGGGAAATAAACAAGCGGAGAGCTTCACACTAGGTAAGAGAGTAAGAGAAGCTCGAAGAAGGTCATACCCAGAGAGGGGGGAAAAAAGCACGGTAGATGCACTCAGAAAAGTGGGAAGGCCCGAAAAAAATGAGGGGATAGAATTGAATACCACAGGAAGTCAAAAGGAAAGGAATGTGGAATAATCGACGCGGAGCAAAGGGGCGTGACCGGAAAAAACTTAAGCAGTCCTCAAAGTGGCGAAGAAAAAGGGGTTGAAACAAGTGATTGCTCGGCCATAGAGGGTCCAAGCAAAGAACTTGATGACAATAAGGGGAGGACTAAATTGCAAAGCATCTATCAGTGGAAGAAGTACATGGCCAGACAAGATGAGACGAGTTTCCTCTAGCTACAGGGCAAAAAAATGGTGAATCCTGACGCGAAAAAAAAAAGGAGGAAAAACGAGAAAGCTCTTGGAGGCACGAAGAAAAGAGAGGACAGGATCTCTCTCAAAAAAAACCACACACAACTTGGTTAAAATATAAGGGAAGCCTCGCAGCCGTAGAAGACAAAGCTAAGCCCGGAATGTCTGGGGGGGCGAGGGGGGGTTTCTCTCTTTAGGTAAGATTGTAGTCGAAGAGTAGCGGAACAAGGGGAAAAAAACGGGCTGTTGTGGTGGGGGTGGGTGGGGGGGGGTTGGGGGGGGGGAGGGGGGTTTGGGGGGGTGGGTGGTAAATGGGGGATTGGCCACCCAGTAGACTTTAAATTGCGGGCGGACGGTCAGGGGGGTCAATCTTCCGCGGGGTCGTCACCTGGAAGGAAACTCTTCCTTGCTGAAAGCCCGCTTTAAACCGTTTAGGACGTGCTGTAGCATTAGCAGGTTTGGGGTCCGGGGTGCGAGTCCTAAGCAGCGGGGGGAGGGGTTACAGGCGAATGCACGTCTAAAATGTCATGATGCACGGCTATTCCCAAATGGAAAGAATTGTCGGGCGGCGACACAGACGGGTGAAAACGGGGGGGGAAAGGGAAGTGGACCGTCGGGACGAGCGAAGAAAACCGTATGAACAGTATAGATGGTGATCTGTGTTGGGGGCAGACTAAGGGAAGGAAAATCTAACCTATGCGACTGTAGGGGGTAGAGGATCTAAGGATGAAATGACTTTGAAGAGTTTTGGGCCAGAAAGAGAGGGGAAAATCGTCTCAGAGAAATCAAATACTGTATTCTTCGCAGGGGGCTGGAGAGGTGGGAAGGAAAGCTCTGGGCGAAAAAACGTGGGGAGGGTGGGCTCGAATCTTACGCCTGAAAATGAAGAAGGAAAGGGGAAGACACTTCAGGGTCCGGGAGGAGGTGAACCATCGTCGACAAGCTTGACTCTGAATATCCTCGATGGGGGGATCAACCATAGGGGTGACAGAACAATGCGTACGATCGGAAAATATGATTATGGGCCGACAGGGACCGCGGCATCGGAGGTACATTGCATATCGTAAGAGAAGGACAATGAAAATCTCAGTACGGGGGAAGAGTTTTCTGGGTTAGACCTTCGCAACATCAAAGGAGAAACCCCAAGAGATGAAGACTAAGTGATAAAGGAAAAGCTGGACTAAGGGGGAAGACGAAGGGGGGAAGGGTGCCGCTCTGGGGAGTTTTTCTGCAACAGCGGAAGACTGGGAAAATTGATACAACGGAGGGTCATGGGCGGTCGGGTTGCTGCTTGTGGGGGGTACCAGATCGATGGGAACCCCGTCAGGCAAGAGAGGGGTGTGGAAGTCCTGTTAGCGTTTCAAGGGAGGTCAAAACAACTCCTTGGCCACAACTCGCAAGATTGAAGGGATGGAACGGGGGAGTAGCCGTGGGCACTGCCGGCGAAGCGGGGGGTGCCCACCGAAGATCATTATCCCTCGAAACCAACTGAATGGAAGGCGGACACGATGAGGCTGCTTATTTGAACACCTACGATTATGCACCGTGATGAGGGACGGAATTACTTAACGATGAGCAGCTGGCCTCTCAGTAAATAGGGCTGTAATCCCATATGTAGTCAAACCTGAGCCAAGCCTGGAGTTTCCGACAGAGGGCGGGGGGGGGAAAACCTCATCTTGTCAGATCAGTTAAGTGTCTTGTCAAAAACTTTTGCGACACCGGACCCGACATGTCCTTAATAGGGGGGGGGGGAAACGGAAAAGGAAATAGAGAGGCGGTAAAAATACGAACCAGAGGGTCCCCGGGAGCTCAAGGACGTTACTCTCCACCGACGGGTCACCTTGGGGGGGCAAAAAGGTAAGGGGCACTGGCTGACCACGTGGATGAGGGGAGAAAAAACCTATACCGTGTACAAAGGGCGTCTTCCATAACCTAAAAAAAGAAAGTCACGGGGGGAACTCATCCCTGAGGGTAGGGGGGAAGAAAGATGACAGAATTCCAAAAAAGCCAACATCAAGGGGCAAACCTGGTGTGTCCGTCGGCAATTGGCAAAAAGATAGTCCCACCTAGGATTGTATCAAAATGCCGGAAAGAATCTTTGGAGGGGATAAGAGAAATAGGAACAAGATGAATATTCTCGGAAATGGGCAAACCATCGGCAGTCTCTCCGACTCCGAGGAGGAGAGGGAAGGGGGAAAAGGCTTGGTAATAAAAATTCTGAGGAGAAAGATTTCGTCTGACTATTTCGGACAGGACCGTGGGGGGGGGAAGTATGGGGAACAATTAGGACCAGAACGGGAATCCACTGCAAATACATGAAGGCGTGACTCGCTCCGCAAGGAGGAAGGGGGCGGAGGGGGGAAACTTTCTTCTTCTCATCAAAAACATGAGGAAGGTGGGTGCTTCGGGGGACTGAGTTCTTGAGCGAAAAAGTCTCTCTGAACACAAGGAAGGAAGAAGCGAATGGGGGTAAGGAACACAAGGCCCCCGGTAAGCCATGGGGATGCACAAAAATTAAGCTGAGGGGACCGTTTTCGCTCAAAAGAAGAAATGCAAGACACATTGTGATCTTGCAGTTGGCGAAGCGTTGAAGGACGCTCAATTGGAAGTTAAAGCAAATGAAGGAAGCGGGGGAAGAAATATGGAAGAAAAAGCCAGAGAGGAGGACTCTGTTCAACGTATCCCCCGAAAAAACCAGAAAAGAAAAAGAAGTTCGTATACTACGGCGCGATGCAGGCGGCGAGGTCGCTGGTTGTCAAAAGGGGATCTTTTCAGCGGAAAAGCCAGGGAGGCGGGCAAATACCATCTGATGAACGGGGGAGGGAGTAGTGCTCGGACATCTAAGCGGGCTTGCGGAGTACGAGATGTTTGGCAGGGTAGGCTTAATTCTTAAAAGAGAGAGGAGAAGAACTGTTTCTGGGGTTTCGGGATGTGGGCAAAAGACGACACTGGACGGGGTCGTAAATCCGAAGGTGGGCAGCAAAGATTCAAGTAACAGTTGAAAGTCTATCGAGGAAATTTACGAATAAAAGGATAGGATGTAGGCAAACCGAAAAAGTGTGCCGCTTCCAAGTATTAAAAAATTTGCGTCCATTATCTTTCTAAATTCTGGACAAAACAATTTACGAAGTTAACCTTGATGGCAAGGTAAAAGGGGGGGGCGTTGACTAAGTAGCGGGAGGGGCTTCTGCATAGGTTTAGAGCAGGCGTGAAGGGTAGGGCCATCCAGAGGACGCCGAAGGGGAAATTATAACTGGGCCAACAGAAGGTGGATCCTGTGAGGGGTAATGCAGATCCTCAAGTGGGGGACAAAAGAACGACAGTTCGCGGGGAGAAAAGATCCTTTGTGTTAGGCGAGGGAAGTGGTCTCAACAGAACAGAATACAATGTATGCCTGGCAAAATGAATCAATAGTCACAGGCAAAGGGGGTGGAGGGGGGGGGGGGGCGGAGATTCAAGCTAAAAAAAATGAAAGACTGATCCACACCCCCAGGAGAAGGGAGTACAAAAGGTCCTCAATCGAGTACGGGGGGGGGAATAAACGGGTTTCAACCTCATTATTCGAGCGGAATTCAAAAAAGGGGGGGAATGGGCTGACGGGAAAGGAAATCAGAAAAAGGGGACAAGTGTCATTCACTTGTCTAGGTGGGGGGATTGGGGAATGGAGAGTTGTCCTACTACGTAGGACCTGTTAAAAAAATTGGCGCAAAAGGAAAAATCCGCATAAAAAACGGGCGCGCTTGAAAAGAAGGGCCGGTTCGCTCTAGGAAATGAGGGGGAATACAAGAATACGAAATGTTGGACAGAGAGGGACAAAAGTGGGGGGAGCCTCGAGGAATTCGTGTGTCGTTGGGAAATATGAGAGGATTGCACGCAGATCCCGACGTTAGAACCTCACGGACGCAGAGCGCACGCCTTGAAATGCTCATAGGGGCAGGATAAAAAAAAGAAGAGGCACCACACACACAAGGACGACATCGGCAAGCAAAGGGGGTTGGGGGAAAAGGAATAGTAAACAGGCAAAAAGAAACTAAATAGGATGGAACTCCCTGTAGTATGCTCAACCACGCATCGGATAGTCAGAAAGAAGGGCCACGGGTCAAATCCGAGAAAAAAATAGCGTGCTCATGGCGGCAGCTTAAAACTGTATCGAAAGCAACCAAAGAGGAAGAGGCGACAGATAACCTCGGGGGATCAAACGATACTACCAGAAAGTACCCGACATGCGATGCACTCCGGACTAATACTCCCTAAAAGAGACTCGGACACACGGAAAATCTACAGGACGAGAAAAATGAGGAAGTACTAAAAAGGAAAAGAGACGTGAAGGGAAAAAAAAATGAGGGCATTAAGCAATCTGTCTCCAACTGTGTTCCTATTTCTGGACGAAGTGGAAGTCTGCCAAGGCGATTCAACGGGTGAGAAAGAAACTGAGGCTCCCTTAACGCGAAACGAGAAAAGGGGGGGAATCAATGCCCATGTAGCAAAAGAATGCGGTCCGGAGAAGGAGGAATGGGGACAAAAGATAATTGAGAATGACGAAGACTCAAGAGAAAACCAACACTACCAAAGAAGCACTTGGTCGGTGCCTCAGAAACAAAAAGGAAGTCGACCAGGATCGAGACTCAAAAACAAACCATTGGGAGGAGTGTCGCTAATCGCCTCGCAATACGAACAGGTCAAGAAACCACTCGGGTCTTTAGGGTGGGGTCTCCTCTTCTTTCGCAGTATTACCAGGTTATGTTTGAAGAAACTGGAAGCAGGACAACGACGGGGAGGTTCATGGGACGCGGTAATGGGGAGCAACAGATGATCAGTAGGACAGAGACTGCGGCTGAAAGGAAAATCAACGTAGTAAGTGGGGCAAGAAAATTTCCTAATTATGGCCAAGCAAAAAACTCGTGGTAAACCATGGGAATTCTGGACCTAAACGAGGGGGAGGCCGCAAGGTTGCCTTTGAACGGACAGAAATATAGTCGAGGGATCCCAAAATGGTCGAATGAGGAGTTGATCTACAATTAAAGGACAGGGCGCTCTGGGCAACGGTCTGAGTCATCTCAGTAGGGCATACGAAAGACAAGGTCTGTCCGGAAAAAAGTCAGAAGAGGGGACGTAGGGAAAAGTACCTCTTTTTGGGGGCCAAATCGGGCAACTCGCAGGGGATACGGTTTGCGACTAGGGGGGGATGACCAGGGCTGGAGCGTTGAGGTCTCACGAGTGGTTCGTCCAAAAGGGAAAAAGAACCTGCGGGGTATCGCTTGGAAAAACGCGGGGTAACGGCGTGTCATGGAAACGGTGCAAAAGAGAAAATTTTGGTGTTGGAATCGAGGCAAATGGGCACGAGAGCATGAATCTTGGAACGAACTGTCCTGCAGTCCGAGGCAATCAGGAATCCAACTGGTCTCTGGCAAAATATCAAGCACGCAAAAATCGAAGCGAGCGTGCGAAGGGCACCAGGCGGCCCGCGAGAAAAGGTGGAAGGCTGCCTGCCTTCCAGTCTCTAGGGAGGAATGGCACGATCGGGAAATAATACCGGCCCTGGCAGGAAATAAATCTGGCGGGGGTAAAGCGGGATGTTACGTGGTTTCGACCAATATCGCAACAAAGGGCAACCCCCGCACATGAAAGAGACTCGACAGGGAGGGCAAATCACCACTCTACACAAATCCCCGTAACGAACGTAGGGGAATTGGGAACTAGGCAATGTGAAACAGGAAACAGAAGGGGATAATCTTCAATTTAGAAGAGAAAATTAAAAAAGAGAGTTAACAGTTCAAGGACGGGGGCCTGAGCTTACGCAAAATAGCATTTAACCCGTACATTCTCTGAAGGGTGGAGTTCAGACTTTAAAAAAAGCGTGGGCCCCGAGGCGAAAAAAGGCTTTTCAGTTAGGATCGCAAGAGAGGAAGATTGGAGAATAACTTGATCGGGGTCGTGGTAAAGGGGGGAAAGCCCTCTAATCTTACAAAGATATCGGCCGGAGAAAAAAAGGGCTATTGACCGAAATACGGGAAGCAGGATTGACTTTTTAGATAAACAAAAATGAAAATGAGTCTGAAACCAAAATGGACGTTTCAGGGGAACTCAGTTGCGGGCCTCGCTAAAGACTAAGGAACGCCGAAGACCCGGGGGGAAAATCGAGAGGCCGGTTCAGAGCTCCAGCTGAGTTAAAGGGCAATCCGCTATGGCCGATCGGATAGGGGTCTGCACAGGCAGCTAGATAAAACCCACCGACAAAGGAAAAAATGTCCGAACATGGGGGAGATCAAAAAGAAACGGGCGGCAGGGACAAAATACTAATACGGTGTCAGGGATCGCGTCCAGAGGCGCGTGCCAAATGGACGTTGAACTGTCTTTCTAGGGCATTCGTGGGGGGAACCCCGAAGTTTCTACCCTTGTGCGGGGAGACAATACCGAAACACTACAAAGAGCAGCCAGAATCCAGGAGGGGGAAGTCGGGAATAACTCAGATTGAACAAGGAAACAGGCTCCAAAACGGACACTGCTGAAAGGCAGACGAGGAGAAAAATAGCCACCTGAAAGTCAGAATGCGGGGGTAGCGCGAGCTGGTCCGAAGGCGAAAAAGTGGGCAACAGATGAACCAACCAGAATGGGCAGCGTCAGCTCCGCGGGTCCGGGAAAGGCCGGTTTTAAAGAAAATTAGTGGAACTAAGGGAGCAAGGGAATCGCCTAATTAGAAGAACGGCTTGTTGGGATACATGGAGACACATCCACTGGATGGGAAGACTCGCGACTGAACAAAGGCAAAAGGAGCGAGAAAGTCATGCACGGGCTTCGTCATCATTCGGTAAGGAAGGTGTGGAACCCAACTCCAGGGTAGGGAAAGGCGTTAAAAATTGCAAAGGGTGGTCAAAGAAACAGCTCTTCAGTTAGGGTAGAGAGAGGGTGGTATAAAAGTGACAAATTGAAAAGAAAAGGGATTGTGCACAATAGGAAATGAGGGAGAAGAACAACGTTGTTGCAAATACACTAAGAATTCTATGGAAGGAAATGTCGGGGGTTCGAAAGGGGACTGAACTCAATGTGGGGAAAGGGGGAGGACCAGGACCAGACGGCGAGGGAACTAAAAAAAAAACAAAAAAGAAAACATCAAAAAAAAAAACCAAAAAAAAAAAAAAACGAAAAAAAAGACGAACAAAACCAAAAAGCCACCAAGAAAAACCCAAACCGACCCAAAACGCAAACACACTCCAAACAAAACAAAACAAAAAAAAAAGAAAAGAACACCCAAGAAATGGAACAAAAACTAAAATAAATAACGACGATTGCGCGAGGGGCAAAAGCAGAACCTTGTTTCAAAACGAATCTCCTAAACTGAGACGAGGCGATGGTGACATGGCAGGGAGAGAGTACTAGGTGGTTAAATGACGAGTCCAAGCGGAAGACAGAAGAGGACTTCTCAACTGACCTGAAACCGTAGGTTAAGAGGGGCGACTCAATCTAGTGAACGAGACGTCGAGCGGGGAAGTCTGCCGTGCTCGGGATTCGACGTACATAAGGGATAAAGTAGACTTGGGTGAAAGGAGGGGAAAGACGACGGGGGACGCGGGGGGGGCGCAACAAACGAAGGCCCTTGAGGTAGAACATCAGTTTAAAGGAAAGTGGGTCGGCCACTAGGTCGGGACATGAGCCAAAACGAGTAAGCGTAACACTAGTAGTGGGGGAAGGACATCCCTTCGTGGACGGGAAGGGACTGTCCACGTATTATACCAAATTTTGGCGTCAAACAGTTTATCATTCTCAAGTGGGGGGACAAGACAGAGTGAAAGGGAAGGGGAACTCTGGAAAACGGGCTCTGGGCGATGAACGGAGATGAGAGGTCAGCAGGATCGTACATACAACGGGATTGTAGACAGAGACTAAAGGAAATCGTTGGCATCAGAGTAACAGAATGATCCGTTTGGGAAAAATAACAAAGCATCGTGGCAGCGAAACGCAAAAGTTGTTGGCGAGGAGAATCTCTCTGCAGTGCGCATGGGTCCAAAGCCGAGAAGGAACACGTTTTAATGAAAAATCCTACAACATAGCGCGTCCGCACTGGGGAACTTCTTGGGGGGGGCGAAGACGCGTAAACATCAATGTAAAGAAAGCCCACACTATCCGTAGAACGAGTAACGGCAATCTAGGCGAAAGCGATGGACGGTGGCACCGAAAAAGCAGAGAGTTCATCTCCAATTAAGAATTCCGCCGGGGGTGATGGAGGGGGAAAATCTGTGAAGATCCATGCACAATTAAAAGTGAAGGCGGGTGGGATGAATGGGGACGGGATTGTATGAGCGAGGTGGGCAAAAAAACGGTGTGCCGAAAAAATGGTGAAAATCCATGGGACCCCAGACGGG
>Ga0179593_1492141_pt1 | contig 10908 bp, 14 predicted proteins | sample CZODoug2_1_08_16_FD_185931 | JGI IMG/M metagenome (GOLD analysis project Ga0179593, IMG submission 185931) | Vadose zone soil fungal communities from Angelo Coast Range Reserve, California, USA - CZODoug2_1_08_16fungal (PacBio error correction) | ecosystem: Environmental > Terrestrial > Soil >...
AAAAAGAAAAAGAGGAGAAAAAGATTTGCCAAATCAGGGGGGGGGGTGGAAAACATCAGTCGGCGTTCAAATCCCCAGGAGGAAGAGGGGTAAGAAGAAGGGAGAGAGAAAAAAATTTCGAGAATATTGAAAAAGGAAAATAAAAAGGGGGAATATCCAAAGAGGGGTAACTGTTTAAAAGAGTAGAGCTTCGGATGGGGGGAAAGGTGGGAATGGGCGACGTGCCAATACTGGGGAAACCTATTGAACATGGGAGGTAAAAGTCGGGAGGGGAGGTGTTAATGGGAAACATGCTGATTGGGTTGACTCGAAACAGGGGTTTGGCTTATGGGGACAAGGGGTTGTTGGCTGAGGGAACATTCTAAAGAAGGATAAGACTGGGGAGGCAGCAGAGGTAAAGCAGGAAAACCCCCCCAATTAACTGTAGGAAAGAGTGAGGGAGGAGAGTTCTTTGAAAAGCAGAAATAAACCACGAGGCTGCACAAATCAAAAAAAGAGGAAAAATGCACCGAAGAAAAGGAGATAATGGGAAAAAGGTCTGAAGGTGAAAACAAAAACAAAAGAAGGTCATGATCTTAGCAGGACTGGACGGGGTTCAGCAAGGGAAGGAGGGAACAAGTTGAATGCGGGGAAGAAACATATGCCGACAACTGCAAAACAAGGCAGGATTTAGCTAGAAAATAAGGAGAGGTCAATAAAATATAAGGAGGGCCCCAGTAGAATGTGCCAAAGGGAAAGTTCAAAACTCCATCAAAGGGGCCAGGTTTAATATAAAAAAGCGGGTCCAAGGTCCTGTCAAGGAGAAAAAGATTGAGGTTTCAAAAAAGAGTCTAAGACTGTAAAGGACTTGGGAAAGGAGGAGGCTCAAAGGGAGAGGCCAAAAGGAGAGGGAGAGTTACTTAGAGACGAGAGGGTAGGGGGGGATCTAATAGTCACCATAAAAGGTCGGGTTCACCAAAAATAGGAAGATCAGCAAGGAGAGGCATTGGGAGAGAATCCGTAGAGAGGAAGGAGCAGCTAACCTCATAAATGAGGTGATGTGAAGGCAGGGAAAAGGTCAGCAGAGGATCAACCCTCCCCAAGAAAACTCCAAGCTGGTCGAAAGAAACCCAGAGAGAAACTGGAGAGAGGAGCCCGCACGGAGGAAGAAAAAAAGTACAAAGGGATCCCACTGGGTCCGGTAATGGTATTGGGTAAAACCCGTAGGGGAAAGGCAGACAAAACGTTAATAGATCGTAAGGGCATGGGAGAGGGGGAATAAGAAAAAAAAAAGAAGGAAGAAATATTGGAAGGGACAGAAACCAAAGGGGGGGGGAATCAGTAAAAGAGGGGGAAAAAAAGGGAACACATAGCAACATGCAACTTCAGAGGCGGAGCGATTAAAAGAAAGACAGGGGGGGAGAAAAAAACCCGTAGAAGTCACATTCTTTAAGAGGTTCCAAGGTGGAAGAAATAATCGGAAAAAGAAAAAGAAGTGAAGCTAACAGAGACTGCAAAGAGCCGAAAGAAGAGAAGGAAAACAAGGAAGGAGGGGGGGGGGAAGGGAGGGAGGGACGGCCTGGAACTGCGTTTTTGCGTAGCTGCCTTCGGCTGGGGAGCGAATCTCTGTAGGAAAAAAGGAAATAGGGGAACCCTCAATCAGAGGTATCAAAGGTTATCGAAAGAAGGGGGGAAGAGAAGGAAGGGGAGGGGTGGAAGAACATGGGGGGGGGGCTGGTTTTTTGAGGTACCAGAAACCGGCGAGGGAAACGAGAAGGTACTAGAGAAAAGTCGCAAAGAAATGGATTATATTCTCCTTGAAGCCTCAGGGCCCGGAAAGATAGAAAAGGGCCAGGGGGCCAAAAAGAGGGGGGGGAAGAACTGGGGTACCAGTCAAAAGATCAACTTTGGTGCGGGGCAATAGATTAGGGATTAAGACGGGAAGAGAAATTTTATCGGGGAAAAGGGGACTGAAGACATCAACTTGATCATTTAGGGTGTGATGAGTCGTCAGGAAAGGTAAAAAGAGGGAGAAGGTAGTCAAGGGGAGGGGGAAAAGAGGGCCATCGCAGGAATGACGAGGAAGAAAGAGCTAGCCAAGACTTAAAATGTTGGGAAAAGAAAAATGTTGTGGGAAAAAACAGTCCAGCACAAAAACGCTTGAGGGAAAAAAGGGAGAAAAAAAGAGAAAAAGGGAAAGAGGAATTGAATAGAGGGGAAAATAAGGGAGTGGATGACAATCGTGGTACATATTCCGACATCTATCCGATCCAAAGCCAATGGGAAAGAAGATAAAAAAGAAAGAAAAAGTAGGGGAGGGGAAGAAGTCAAAACCAGGTTTGATGGATTGGGAGCAAATTGTGAAAAAAAGCAAGGGGGGAGGGAGAGAAAGAAGGAATGAGCAGGAAGGCAGGAAAGGGGAGGGGGAAGAAGGAGGTCAGGTCCTTGGGAGGACTTTTTGGCAGTCCGAGCACTTAGTGTGCCTGAAAAGGAGGCAAATGGAAATGACGAGAGAAAAGAGTCCTTGAGCTGCAGTGAAGTTAGGGGAGGGGGGAAGAAGGCTAACTGGGGGGGAAAAGAGAGTTATCAAGGGGGTATTGAAAGGGGGGGGAAAGATGATGGAACGCATATAAGGGTAGTAAAAACTATACGCCGAGAATGTACATGAGGAAAGGCAAGGGGGGTGGGGGGGAGAGAGGCGGAAAACCGTACAGGCATAAGGTTATAAAGTTGGAGTGGACGGAACTGGAATAAAAAAGTTTATATCTCCCTGGAGAATCCTAAAAGAAAAAAACAGTTTTCGATAATCAGCCCATCTTTACAGGGGAACTTAACAAGAAAGAAGAAACCGACCCTAAGGGAAAAAGACTTCTGGAACTCCCGACTACAATGCACGCAAGTCGGAAGGCGGACGACTCCGGGGCCGGGGTAAACCTGTGGAAAAGCGGATAAAGGGGGGAAATATACCAGGGGGGGGAGGATTGCGACTGAGCGAACTCAAAAAACGATTGGTTGGTATGGGAAGAAAAGCGCGGTGAACCAACGGGGGAGAGGGGAAGGTGTGAAGCTGACTAAACCCTGGATCCTAAAGTTGAATCACAACGTGAAGAGGACAGAGAAGCCAGCAACAACAACAGGAAAAACGCTATAGAAGAGGGGGGGGGAAAAAAAACAACTCTCATTCGACAAGGGGATCAGGAGAAGGTTGGTTGTGGGACTCCCACAATAGAGGTGTGGACTAAGGGATCAAAAAAAAAAAGGGGGGAAGAGGAGAGGGAGGCATTGCAAAGAAAAGAAAGGAAACCCAAAGGGGGAGAAAAAGTTTGGGTGGACATCGGGGAAAAAGGGGGGGGGGGGGTTATTAACTGAGTGGAAAAGATTTCTAGTGGAACGTGCAGACGGGCGGAGGGGTGTCAACTGAGGAAAAAGATGGGACATAGGGAATGTGGGGGGGGTCAGTGGGAAGGTTTGCAAAAATCGTAAGGAAAAAAAAAGGAGGCTCTGGAATAGAACATGGTGATGTAAGTCTGGTGATAGAAAAAAAGGGGGAACAGGAAGGGGGGAAAGGGGGTCTTGGGAAAGGGTATCTAAATAGAACTTTACTGTGGGAAAGAGCCTAATGAAAAAGGAAAACCCAATTTCGAGTAGAGAGGGGGAGACGGATACTGGGACAAGGGGAAAACCGAGAGGACCAGCTGAAAAGAAAAAACAAATACACAGGGGGGTATGATTGGTGAGAATGGGGCTTCAAAAAGATGAGGCAGTAAAAAATCATTACTAGTGACCGGTTCATGGGGAAGGAAAATTTAAGACTCAACGGAAGGACTGCAAAAGTCAGTCAAGCTAAATTAGAGTCTGGAAAGAAAAAAAGGGCAAAGGAGCCAGAGAGCCAACCAAGAGCATTGGCAATGTGAAAATGGCAAACCAGAAAAAAGGAAATAACCTAAAATTTGAGGGGTCTAAACCTGGGAATACTTGGGGGAGACGTTGGGGGAAGGAGGAGCAACTGGGAAAAGGATATATGAGGGAACGTATCTGGAGAAGGAAATCAAGAGGCGCAGCAAAAAGGGGGGGGGCTTCAAGGAAAAGAGTGTTGCCATAGGTATTTAATTTTAATCAGCAGAAGAAAGGAAAGAGGGGTGGGGAGGCAGAGGAAAATTCCTATCTCCCGGGGGTGATAGAGAGTGGGAGAGAAAAGAAGAAGGTAAAAAATCGGAAAAAAAGACCAGGTTCAGGGGAGGGGTGGAAAATCCCAAGGAAGAATGAAATATAACAAGAAAAAGGGTGGCACAAGGACTGGGGGATATAAAAAAGGGAAAAACCAAAACGAGGAAGCGAGCCAAATCATCTAAAACACAACCTGGATACGATGGGAGCAAGTTTTTACAGGACCAGTAACCCTTATGTAAAAATGATTCGGAGGAGAAAGGAAGGGAAGCAGAGGATGAAAAAAAAAAAGGAATATATCAGGGAGGGGCGAAGTGGGTATATGGGAAGACGGCCAGAATAAAACGGGTCGAGGGGTAACCTAAAGGTAACACATAAGAACACACAATTTTGTCCAAAGTTCAAGCAAATGAGAAAAGACGAGAAAAGGGTGATAAAAACTGTGGAGGAGACATTCAGGTAATCATGAAAAAAAAACCAGGACAGAGAGCGGAAAAACTGACATGGGAGAAAACCATTCCATAAAGCGACGGGAAACTAAAAAACTCTCACAAACAACAAATAAGAGAGGAAGAAGGGGAGGGGGAAGGAGATGTGTGGCAGAGAGAGGGGGAAAGGGGGTATAGGATGCAACTCAGAACAAGAAAGAGGTCAAGGATGGAAATGTGGTAAGGGGGGAGGGGGGACAGTTTAATAGCAGGGGATTAGAAGGCTGTGAAGAGGGATTTAGTGGGGGAAGGGGGCGTGGGACAAAAAAAAATAATTTCCAAAGAAAGTCTGGAAAAATCACTTCTCATATCTACTGAGGAAATATTTCGATGCCTGGAGGGTGCTCCTGCCGCTTCCGGACCTGTCAGGAGGGGAGAGGGTTTGAACAAAGGGGAAAAAAAAAAAGCAAAGGTGAACGGGGATGCAGAGGGGAGGGGTCTGAAAGTTTATGGAAAATGAAAATGGATGCGCTGGGAAAAACCAACATTCAAAAGGTGAGACCATTGGGGGGGAGGGGATAAACTGTCAGGGAATCTGCATCTGGGAGCACACGAGGATGATGGGGGAAAAGGTAACAAAGGGTTGGGGAAAAAAAAGACAACGACGAGAAGAAAACTACGGGAAGGCGGACTTAAGAGGGGGGGGGGGGGTGGGGCAAAAAGAGTCTGGCCCGAGTGCGAAAAACTCTAATTCTTATCAAAGTGAAGAGGAAGGAAGTTCATCCATCAACACGTATACAGAGGAATGAGAAGGACGACCGACTAAAAAAAAGCTGAGCAAGCAAAAAAAAGACGAAACAGATTAGGGGATTCAACAAGAGGGGAGGTATGAATTGGAAAAAAAGGGCAAGGGGGAACAGGGGGCGATCGACAGCATGAAAGAAGGAGGCCATGGATGCGTGGATCTAATCTCATACTCAATTGAGTTTCAGGGGGGAACGAAACTTCAAGTCGACGAGTAGGAAAAGAGAAAAAAAGGGAAGCCGGCAGGGAAAAGAAATGAAGTGTGGGGAAGGCATTCGAATTCAATAGGGAATTATTCGATTGTGTTTGCAGAGGGTGAAAAGAGCAACGGGACCAGAAGGCATGGGAGAAGGGAACAGACGATACGACTCTGACTTCCAGGGACAAGGTGTACTCGTAGCTTGAAAGTGAAAGAAGTCACAACACGGGGATGGATCGGGATTTAAGGGAAACAAGGGAAGGGGGAATAAAAGCCTGCAGCACAGTCATCAGAACAATCACCTCCACCCAGGGATAGGACTTCCTTTTGAACCAATTGGCAACCTTCCAAGCACATCCGAGAAGAAAAACAGGCCAAGTTGCTTAATCCAGGAAAGCTGGAACCACATTAAAAAAGGAAAAAAGCGCCCGCAGAAGCAGGGAACAGTCAACCCGGAAGGGACCAAAAAACCTGTTGGAGGAACGTGTTGGGAGATTTGGGGGGACAATGCTAGCAGGCTGGGTGGTGATTAGCAAAAAAGGCGGCTAGGCCCAGAGACAGACTGGGAGGGCCAACATGATAAAAAAAATCGAAAGAAAAAAAAAATAGACAAAAAGGTGGATCACAAAAGCGAAATCGAAGCGTCGGGAGCAACACACACCAAAGGAGGGAAAAAGATGGGGAGATTAGGAGAAAAGCGCCAGATCGGTGCACGCTATTAGATCCGGAGGGAATCGATTGGCAGGGACCGTTTGCAAAAAAGTTGGGGAAAGGTGGGACGAAAAAAGGTGTTAACTAGAACCAACCAATGTGGGGGACCTAGCAGAGGGTTCGAAAAACGCCATCCAATCGGCAACACAAAAATTTGATTCACACTGGGGGCCAAGGGGACTTCACATCTGGAAAAGAATGGCAAGAAAGGCGGAGGAGGCGACTTTGGTCGTGGGGAAAGACTGGATAAGACTTGGCCAGGAGGGGGAAAGTCGTTTCGTTAAAACGAGATAGGAAGATTGCGAAAGGAGGTTATTGACTGGGATGGTGACCCGGTGATAATTCTGCCAGGATGCCCAAGAAAAAGAAAGATGAGGCAGGGAGAAAGGGTATCGCAAGAAGCCAAGAAAAAGGGAAAACAACCACTTTGAAGGGGCCAGGTCGCATGGAAGAAAGAAGAGACATCTGACTAGAGGGGTTCACCCACGAGGCAACGGAGGAAAACACGACCCACAAAAGTCAATCACTTGGGGAAACTTCGAAAGATGTCACCAACATGACTGAAATTTGAAGAGGAAGTAAGTCAAGGCAATCAAGGAGATCAGCCGGGGTAAGGGGTGAATTCGGGGCGAAAAAGTGCTGGAGGACTGCAAAAGAAAATAAAGAAGCAGGGATCATTCCGCTCGGAACTAGAAGAAGGTAGGTACCCAGAAAAGAAAATCAAGAAAGGCAGGGAGGGATCCCTCCAACCTGAGATTGCCAATCAAAGAAACGAAAAGGGCAAACACGGGGGGAGGGACCGTTATAACAAATGTGTATAAGAACTGGAGGGGTCAAAAGCTGACACAATCTGATGGAGGGGAGGAATAGGGGGGGAGGGGGGGATTGTCAGGGAGAGATCCTTTCGAGGCGGCAATGTCTCGTCAAGGAAGAGAGGGATTAAGTTAGAACAGAAGATTCCATGGGTGGGGAGTCCTAGAAAAGGGCCGTTGAAAAACAAGCTTCCAATATAGAAAAGTCAGCAAGTTAGAGGGAGTTTGGGATCCGTCGAGAAACAGAAACAGTTACGGGGGGCAGCAGAAGATAAGTATGCCAGAAGAAAGGGGCACTCCAGGAAAAGGATCCTAAGCCTCACCCGAAGTAGAAACAAAGGGGACAAAACCTGAAAAAAAAACGAGAGAACGTGGGATTCTCAGGAAAGAAAGGATCTTGGAACGATACACACCTCTTATCCCCTTTTGGAAAACTTACCACATGAAAAAGGAAAAAATGAGTTGAAAGGAGGAAAGATCGAGAAGGAAAAGATGCATCAAAAAGAAGAAGAACAGTAGATATGGGGAAGATTTTACAAGAAGAAGCAAATGGTAAACTGGGATGGGGAAAAAAATCTAACAGAACAAATACTAAAACAATGGGAGGAAGGACTTGAGAACGAGGTGAAGGGGCAACTAACGGACAGTCCAGGGGGGAATGCCTACCTGACCGGCTGGTTGAAGCTTTCCACTGTGTTAAGATTACAGAAAAGAAGATATCCCCTGCACATCAGCTACTGAAGAAGGAGGAAGAAATCAACAACAACGGGGGGGGAAAAAAAAGAGAGATTCTCGGGCAGTAGCGGCAAGTGGGAAGGGGTTGTAGGCTCAAGGCTTTCGCGTCAAAAGAAAAATTTGAAAATGACTTTAAAAGGATGTTATGCAAGGGTAAGATGGGAGAGTGGATCGAAAGGAGTGAGAGATAAACGAGGGGGAGGGTTGAGTATTTCTTGTTCAATTGGGAGGGGGCACCTCTGAAAAAGGCTGGTAGCCCGTCTTGGTAAATAGCAGGAAAAGGAATATTCTGCTTGAAACCCGCCCTGACATCGCGAAAGAAAACGGTCAAACTTGCTCAACAGGAAAAAAAAACAGGTGGAAAGAAGCAAGAGTGTCTGAGGGGGGATGGGCTCTATACTTATAATCCAGGTAAGAGAGGCGGGGGGGGGGGGATGTTTCTGAATAAAAGTCAAAATTGGGGGTGGAGAGGGAGGAAAAAAAAAAGGGTGCGGTCAGGCCAGTTAAGAAAAGCCTGCGCCTGGTAGCAATAGATATGAACATAGGCGTGTAAACGACATGACAGAGACTAAAGAGGGCGAAGGGGAAAGTACTGATGCTTCTGGGAATCGCAATACCAACCCCTGCTAGCGGGGGGAAAAAAGGAGAACAGCCTATGGAAGCGTGAAAGAGATTGAAAGAAGACAGGGGGGGGAGAATACTTGATTAAAGAAAATTTCAGTTATTCGAAGCGTCCTAACCAGAAAATCGGGGAAGGGGGGAAGCAACACATTACTCCAAGGAGGAGGAAAGGTGGACAAACACGTTGGAGGATGGAGGGGGACTGGACAAAGACCGTGGGAAGCGCGGATATTCTGAGGGTTCGAGGTATTTCAATCTAATCTTATCTTCTGATGAGTATGGTTTAGGGGGGGGAAGTTCCAGAAGGGGGGAGAATAGGAAAAAGGAAGATAAGCTAAAAGGGACGTAACACTTTCCAGACGCCATGAAGTTATGGCTGGGAAAAGAGTTTTCCCAACTCGTGGAGGGGGGGGGGCATTGGGTGGGCGATGTTTTATTGGCATAAGGCGTTTGGGAACCAGAAGAGGAAGGTATGCTTCGACATGGCGGGGGGGTAAAGAGGAGGGGATAAAAATCGAAAAGAGAAATTGTATCGCATTTAGAAGGACTTTGAAAAAAAAAAAAGAAGAGGGGGGGGGGGGGAATGTCATATCCAAAAAAAAAAAGACGCACAACCGGTTACACAAATCAGCCTATCAAGTTTAAAAGGCACACGGTACACGCACCGAAAAAAATGGGAAACCGAATTAAAAAGTAGCTGAACCGAAAAAGCTAGCAAGGACGAACAAGTCTGACCTTAAATCTTTAAAAGGGATGATAATCCTCAAAAACGTGGGGAAACAGCCTCAACGGGGGGGGGCCAGGTGGTTAGGGACAATGCTAGACAAAAAACATTTGTGGGCTGTGGAAAAAACTGCAGATACACGAGAACTGGGAACAGTCAGAAGCGGATAACTAAAAATGGGAGCACCAAGAGATCTGAGATTCAGCGACGGGCACCTCTCAGAAAATGAGGCAAAGAGAGATAACATAGAAAGAAAGGGGAATCAGGGGGGAAAATTACCCAGAGGTCTAGGGGGGTTCAATGCTCTTTGGGGCTGCGTGAAGCAAAAAAAAATGGGGGGAGGTAAAAAAATATTAACCGAACACCGCCAGCAAATCAAAAACAGCCATCGCCAAGGTAGTATCTACTGAAAAGGAAAGATTTGGCAAGAAAAGGCGGCGAAAGACAGAACTTTGCAAGGAGGAAAACGGACTATTCACAACCGGCCTTTAAGGGCTGGAAATTTGTTCAAACAGCTTTTCTTGAGAAGGTACATCATAGGAAAACAGGTGATGAGTTGGGGGGGAGGATATGATGAAGGGGAACCCTTTCGAAAACTGGGGGGGGGATCAGAATCTACCAATGAGTGAATGGCTTAAACTGGACTGTGCCAGAAGACTCCAGGGGGGAAGCACGAGTCCAAAACCACTTGCCGGGAATCTCGAGGGTCATACATCGGAAATGCAGATGGTTAAACGATGAACAGTGCAAAAGCAACAGAGCCCACAAGGACACTATAATGGGGGGGTCACAGATAAACGGGGGAGAACAACCACCACAATAACTGATGGCGAGAGAGGCAGGGTAGAGGTCAATTAAGCTGGGATGATGGGCTTCCAACCTTCGTGACCTGCAAAAAGTAATAACTACTAGCATGATAGGACTACTCGACTTCAATGCAGAAGATCAGTAATGCTGGAGATAAAGCCCCTCAAGTATCTTGGATAAAATCAAAGAAAAGTGCCAAGGAACAAGGGAATCATGATGAAAAATAAGTGGCGTCAATTAGCTTGAGTTTCAAAGCGCAAAAGGCGGCGGTAGAGGCGGAAGATCGGGGATGTGGTAGAGAAATGTCGAGGCTCAAGAGAGTCAAAGGGAGATGGAAATAGGGATTTAAGCTCATAAATTTTTGCTGCAAAAAGACGGGGAGGGTTACAAAAACCAAAGAGCAGATCCGCCACGGCTACAGCAAGTAGGGGAAATTCGTGGGGAAAGATCCTTCGAGGAAAGAACTAAAAATAAACATCATCCAAAGAAAAGATTTGGGGGACAGAAGGAAGACTCAAACCTCCAGTAAGCACAATGAAAGTGGCGGGGATGGAGAAAGGAAACACCCGAGAAGGGGTCATCAGGGAAGCCCAGAATCTGGGGAAGAAGGAAACGGTCCTGGGTACTGGTACCAAAGTAAAAACTGAGTTTGAAAAAAAAAGTCCTGAAGTAGAGATCGTAATAGATAGAAAAAGGTAAGCCAGGGTCATATATTCAGAGAGGGAGAATCTATAAAAGGGGGGTAAATTTCCCTCATTGAACGAAAAAAAAAGGTCTGTGTCAGGCCAAAGAAAAAGGAAAAGAAAACCCCAGGTGACGAAAAAACTTAAAAAAAGGAAGAAATACAGAAATTCTTTGTATAACTGTGTAAAAGGGCAGGATAGAAAAAAAGAAGAGGAAAGGACATAGAGACGGCCTACA
>Ga0179593_1505022_pt1 | contig 10908 bp, 6 predicted proteins | sample CZODoug2_1_08_16_FD_185931 | JGI IMG/M metagenome (GOLD analysis project Ga0179593, IMG submission 185931) | Vadose zone soil fungal communities from Angelo Coast Range Reserve, California, USA - CZODoug2_1_08_16fungal (PacBio error correction) | ecosystem: Environmental > Terrestrial > Soil >...
TACTACCTTCGCTTAAAACGACTCCCCTGGGCCGTCAACTAAATTCAGAAAACGTCTTATTGTGTGGGGAAGTGGTGCGAAAACACAATTATGGCTTTTTCCCGCGGGGTCACAGGGAAAGTAAGGGGGGGAGGGCTGAACCGCCCTAACACACGTCAAAAAACTCTGTTATCGAACGAGTCAGTTGAAGTAGCACCCGTCTTATTTTTTTCCTTTGGTGCCTGTCCAGGGCCCTGTGACGGTATCCCCCAACCACAATTTCATCCCCGCACGAAATCTCCAGCACCCCCCTGAGTCACGGGGAGATCGTCATCGACCATTGCTAGCACCCTGGATTTCAAAAGGGGGGAAGGGCCCCTTAATATAACCGGGAGGACCGCCAAATAAAAAAAAAGAGGGGGGCGGGTTTATGTATTCCATTCAAAAAAAAAAAAAAATAAAACGCCAGAAGGGCCCAAGCGGGGGGGGGGGGGCAAGGGGAGTGGGAGGGTAGCGGATTCTTTAGGGGAGTGCGGGAAATACATCACCCATGCCATTTTTGCGTTAAAAACCTTACGGGGGGCAACGCATGTTTTCAGCAGGGACCTCTTCCAAGCATGAAAGGCAAGTCCGTTACCGGAAAAATCATAGAAAAAGAAAAAAAATAAAAAAATAGGGCCGAGAAAAAAGGTTCGTCCAAGATATTACATAGTGACTCACGTTTCCCCAGCCCCAAGAGGGAGAGCTACCGCTGTTTCACGATCCTTCACTGGGCAAAAACACAAACAAGGGGCCGGCCAGGTATCGCCCAGACCCACAGGCATGAGCCTCGGGTCCGTAAAGGGGAATCGAGAGAGGGAACGAAGGAAAAAAAACGGGTCACACGGGTTTTACCTTTCTGGAGGAAAGGGGGGGGGAGGAAAAACTAAACAATGACCCGACTCGGAACTCGGACTTCTACGAAATTCAAAAAGAAGTAATTCCGTAAAAAATGGGGCCGCCAAAACGCGAAAAAAACAATTTTCTGGAAGGCCCTTACCGTGCCACTAAATAATAGGCAAGACAGTCAAAAAGGTACCAAACCAAAAAAAACCGTTGCTCCGATTCGCAAAGGAAAGAAAGGTCATGAAGAGGGGACATAATTCAAGACCGGTTTCGAAATGAGAGACACACGTAACATCCCCATCACGAAACGGGGTTATGAAGGTATTGGCAAATCTGTTCCAGGTGAGAGGGAAGGGAAAGGGGGAATTGGGGCCAAATCCTTACCAAAGAAAAAAAAAGACCGCCGCGGGGGGGAATGAAAACTACAAAAACCAGGAAAAGAAAAAACAGTCCTGAGACCCCGTTTCCCAAATCCACAGCTCACCAAATGAAAGGGGGAAGAATATTGGAAAGATGAAGAACCAAAAAAAAAAAAACCCGAAAAACAATTCGAATGCAAGAAAGAAGAAGACGGTGTGAAAAAACAACAACATGGAGAAAAAAAGAGATATCTGCGATTTCTAGGGAAAAAGGGTGGGAGGGGGGGTTTGGGGGGTGGCGGAGGTGGGGGGGGTGCGGCCTGGGAGGGGGGTGGCCAGCCGGTGGAGAAAAAGGGGGGCATCGGGGGAGTATTCCCTCCCTGGGTTTTTGGGGGAAAAAGAAATCGGCCCGTTTACACATAACTTGTGGTGGACCAGGTCAGGAAAGAAAAGGAGGGGGAAGGAAGGAAAGACAAGGGAAAAAATGCGTGCGTTCAGGAATTCTCAAAAAGGGAAATGTGGAAAAGTTGTCTGAAGGCTTAATGATTTTGGCCTTTTGTTCTTTATGGCGCCGGGTGGTGGGGAAAGGGGGGGGGGGGAAGGCCCACTGTAGTGCCGGATGATGGGTCCTAGCTGTAATTGCCCGACCCTGGGAAGCGTTCCCCGCCATTTTTACATACGATTGGCCTGCGGGGAGATTAGGTGGTGGGTGGACAAGGGGAAAAAACAAAGTGTTTTGGTCAAACTTTTTGTTTTTTGGTTGTCCAAGGAGGTGCCGAATAGAAAAGGACGAAAAAAGTATTGGTGTTCGTGGCGCATGGCAGGCATTGTTGGAGGGGTTTCATTAATTTCGCGTGAAGCGGAGACAACGGGTGAGTGACAAAGTCTCGAAGATCGGCGGAAAGGGGTGGGGAGAGGAGTATGTGATGGGGAACGGACGAGGCTTAGGTTTTTTTGTTTGGGTTGCCGGCGAAAAGGGAATGAATGGGGAAAAAAAAAGAGGGGAAGACGGGAGGACAGGAAGGACAAAGGTTAGGTAGGATGCCAACAGAGCGGACGAAAATCAGAAACCACTCCGGCCGGAGTGCGGGGGGTGAATGGGATAAAACGACAACTTCCCTTTTGAAATTGGCCAGGTACCAGGGGAGATGAAAGCGGTAGGGGGGGGGGGGGGAAGTCAACTTGGGCTGGGGGAGGGAAAATTGTTGGGGACCCTCCTGTCAAAAGGGAGTTAGGGTGTTTTTTTTTCCCACCCAAAAAAATGGGGAAACAAAAAACATCCGACCGCGATACCACAAGAACCTCCGTCGAGTGCGGTTGTCTTTTATTGGAGGCCGGGACAGAAAAAGACCGACGGCCGAGGGGAAAATGGGGGTGCAAGGAAGACAAACTAAACAAACAAAAGAAAAGCGGTATGTCCTCCTGCGTTTTACCCAGAACGGAAGGGGAAGGAAAAAAAAGGGCGAATGGGGATTAGGGGACCGCGGGGACTATCTTAAATCATAGCGCAGACCGGGGTTGTATCCGTCTCATGAAAAACGGCTGAATTTTACCTGCAAAGTCGCTGCATGGGTCATTACCAGAGGAGTGTTCAGACCAGTGTCGGCTTTTTCCGTAAGTGCCCCACTTTGGAAGGAGGAGGAAAAAAAAGGGAAGGGGGGAAAGGAGGGACGCTGGGATTCCTCTGGCGCGAATAATGATACCATCATGGTGGCACCACGGACCTTCGGAGGGAGAGACGTGAAGCGGCAAAGCTCCTGGTTTTTTCAAAAAAAAAAAGAAAGGCAAAAGAACAAAAAAAAAACGAAAACCATCAATCCATCAAGCGAGGCTGACTTGTGGGACTGCTAGCCACCCGTCGTTGGGGCGCAGTCGGATCTGAGGGACGGCGAAGGTGGGCCGCCGGATGGCCGGATTGGAATGACAGACCATTTGAATTGTCTGGAGTACCTGGCCGGCGCGGGTCAAGAGGGGAGGTGAGGAGGGGAATAATTTGTTTGTTTACATCCTTTCACACTTTGCTCCATTTCCAACGAACACAAACCAAAGGGAGAAGGAAAAAAAAGTACCAAAAAAAGAAACACAATTCGAGGGAAAGAAATCCTGTCGAAGGAGAAGTTGTTCAGACTAATTGCCGGGGCCGGCTTTGGGAGGGGGTTTGTCTATGAAAGGTTTAAAGTGTCCAAACAGCCCGAGTCGTTGATGGCCGTGCTACTCCCGGTCTTGCCCACAAGAATTTCTGGTCAATGCCAGCAACTAAAACGTTACGGAACACATATTGAAAAAGGCCATTGTTTCAGTGGCAAAAACCCAGGGAGGCATGCCTTGGCTGTGGTGGAGAGCAAAAAAAAGGAAAACTTTGATTCGCCTCGTAGAGTTGAGGCCAAGGTGAGACCACAGATGACCAACGCCATTTCACAACTGAGATTATTTGGATGGAGCAAGGGAGCACGCACCTAGATGAGTACCGTCACGGCGGAGAAAAAAAAAGGGCGTCCATCCCTAATTCACCTTTAGGCACGCCGGGGGAGAGAAAAAGGCCTAAACTTGTGTTTTAGCACCGGGGATGCGAAAACCGGCCGTCAGGGAAAAAAATTTTAAATTGTGAATCGCTGGCCCAGGTGGAGACAAAAGTTGTAACAAACTGCTTGGTATCCCTCCGAGCGGCCCGTGAGAAACTGAAGTTTTTTTTGATTGTGAGGGGCCCCAAAGATCGGGCGAATAAGGGGCCAACGCGGCTTTGCATTAAAAGGGGACGAGTCGCGAATAAGGATAATGCGTTTTGTCCTTTCGTGGAGCAGGGCGAAAAGGGGGTACCCAGGAAACAAAAACACACCCAGACAAAAACAAGTCATCCTCAAAAAAGGCTGTCCATGAGCAGGCGCAAAGAAATTACAGATCATTCCTTGAGCCTACGTGCAGAAATGGGGAAACGAAAGCGACGGAATAAAAAAATGGGGTGTCACAAGTAATTGCAAGGGAAAATTTGTATTGCGAGCTAGAAATTAAAGAAAATGAAACAAAAAGAAAGAAATGGACGACCTTTTGTTTGCGTGAAACTGACCTATTTCGCTCCGTAAATAAACCACAGAAAAAAGTTCCTGCGCAGTGTAGGTCTCGGGTATAGGTAAAGGCAAGAGTTCATGGCTTTGTCACAAACATTTGGGTGCAAAACGAAGTTGAGGAATCGGTGGCAAATTGCAGAAAGTGCATGGTCCACGATGGCCAAAAAGGGAAGTAAGCGGGCGCGCCTCTAAATTTTTAGCTATCCCCCGACGACGGAAAGAGAGGGGGCCGAGGGGGGGGAAACACGAAACATCGCAACAACAATCGGCGGCGTGTCCACAAAGGGGTTTTGTAGGGAAAATCCGCGATGCACCATCATTGATAATCGTACGGCCCGGGGAAAGGTGGCTGGACGAAACACGCAGGTACAATACCATCGTCATCAACTTGTTCCAAAGCTCCTATAAGTCTGCGTTGACCGTAAGTCCGCACAACGGTGTAATCCGGCCGGAAAGGCCTCCAGAGGGTTGCCCTTTTACTGTCAAATGGTCACGCCAATCATTTGACCCGTAAAAAAAGAGAAAGAGGGTGTTTGGCCATAGGGCCCAGCCCACCCGCTAGTCCATCCAACCCATTTGGGGGGAAGGGTCGCCCCAGGACCAAACCTGGAACCAAGCTTGGTCACAAGCTGGGTTCCGTAGGGGGAACGATAGGCCCGGGAAAAAACCAGGACAGGCCTTCTGACAATGCGCAGCTGAGCGGGGGGTGTCCACGCCAAACGACTCGAGTCATCAAGTCCAGTTTGGGCCCCAGTTGTGGGAACTCACGGAGTGTAGGTAGCAACCCATTCACGCTGGAACCAACATGAGGTGGCCAAAACGGCGTGGAGCGCAAACCAGGTACGTGGGAATAAAGTTTGTCAACTCCACCGAAACCCTCGGTGATAAACGGCAGGATAAGAAGCACTCGGCACCAAAGCAAAAGCCTGTTATACGAGGGCCACGACGCTGGCCAACCCCCACAAAACAATCGAGACGTACTCCGGTCGAAAACGCCTCCAAACCGGGCCATCGCACTAAAATCTCCGGGTAATTAGCCGCAACACCGAAAACATCACAGGTTCCAATGAATGGATACATTGCCCAGAAAAGTGGGACCACAAGCAATCGTCGACAATGACAGAAAGCCAACGGCCCAATGCTGTAGGAGGGCCATACAAAGTGGGGCAGACAGCACCGGGACGACCGAGTGAAATGCCTAGAAGAGTGCCCCGCGCAAGGAAACCGAAACCGAACCGTGTGATGTGAGAAATTGTACCGGACCCAACGACGACGCAGGGTGATGCATTAGTGGAAGGTAACCAACGACATGCCGGGCCCTTCTCCACCCAACCCCAAAAAAAATCTGGCAGCCACGCCCATGAGAAAAGGTGGCAGCGCTGGCGGGGGCAGAGAGGGAAATTAACACACCTTCAAATCAGAGGCCCAAAAAAAAAAGCATGACTTAAAGCGAGGTATCCAATCATGAATTTCAGTTCAATACCTGAAACACAGACAGCGTTCGGGATCGAAAAGGGCCGCACAAACGTTCCTAACCCCAAGCAAAATTTCAGCACCGATGGAACGGGGACAACCCAGACCGGCGAGGTCCGCCTGGCCCACGATTCAAAAACAGGGGGAAAAACGAAATTTGGGGGAAGTCAACAGATCCAGGGCGACATTCAGCGAGCATTCAAAAAAAAGCGGTCCCATGAAGACGGTAAGAAGGAAGCAAACGCAGGAAAAGACAACAACAGCGTGGCTGTACCCAAGAGCTGTTCGCAGGAGTCTGACTCGGTCAGGGGATACTGGGATTGGGGACAGGAATGCTTGCAAACGTCCCTTCAAAAGACCAAAAAAGCGCTCAATTCAGGCGGGAAGGGAAAACGCAACGAAGCCGACTAGATGAAGGTTGCAGAGCCGCCCCCTCAAAAAACTACCGAATGGAGTAAGCATCAGCCCAGGGACTCAACACAACGGAATAAAAAAGAGAGAAATGCAATAAAACGCCATTAGGGGAGCGGAAACCGTGCGAGGGGGCGCCGATCGAAAGGACTCATCTATGTCACTTGCCTTAGTAAGCAGTGTGTTGGTAACCGTGCCAAGGACCCAGAACCGGTCTGTGGGTACGGATTGACATCTCAGAATGCAGCAATCCTGCAGACATTCTACATACCCTAAACGGAAGATCTGAGACAAGCACAGCGGTTACAGCTGAGACGACAGGTTGTTGCTACCATTGTCGTTTTGTTGCTTCAGTCGACCCTCTTACGGGATAAAACGTACAACGGACTGTTTGGGAATCGCATCCACGAAAAGGCTAGTCACTGGTTGAAATACGAGTTTTGGAAAAAGTGTGCGGAAAAATCGGGGGGGGGCCAACGCGACATCGACTGGTCCCTAACGAACGTTCCAGAGTTGGCTGAACTGGGAAGGGGGCCCGGGTCAGGAACTGGGGGTTTCGGCCACGTTTAATGGGTAAAAAGATCAAGAAAACGCCCTGGGCTCTGGTTTCAGGAGGACGCCCGGGGCAGGAAGGGGAATTGGTCTATATCGCTGAGGCTACTAACGCGCTCGTGCCCTAAAAATCGTGTGACCAAATACTGTAAACAAGAAAGAGCCCAGCATGATGGGCAGGCCGGGTGCCTCGAAAAGTTTCTGTTTTTGGTGGAAAGACAACTTTCATTTCTGGGGGGTTGGCCGAAATCGATCGCAATCACGCGTTTGAGCGGTCTTGGCGTCCACAGTAAGGGGGGGGGTCCAAATTTCCGTGAAAAGGTTGCTCGGGGGAGTTCCGAGGAACAAAAATCGAGAGGCAAGGAGAACCTAGGGTCGACATTGTCATCTTCTGCCACCAACGGGTATACAACCCATTCAACAGGAGTAGCGGTTGCCGAAAGGGGTACAAAGATTGCGTTGGTCCAAACGAATGGGGTCCTGTTATCCATAATGGACCTGCCTGTTGGGGGGTCGGTGTTTTTCAGGCCGATGTACCGAGATACGTTCGAAATTTCCTCCGGTGGGTACGGGGGAGGGGGTTTTTTCGACGGACTGACGTAAATCGATAAAAGGGGGGGGGGTGCGGGTTGACGTTTCGCCAGGCGGATGGCCAAAATTGTCCAACGACAAGGTTCTCGGATCGGCGAAAAGGAAGATACCTCAGTTGAAGAGTCAACCGAGGCTACGGGAGCGAACCACGTTGGTATGCTTTCAGCTACAACAGCTATGGAAGGGCGACTCCCGTGCACCTCAGAAAAACAGCACATTTCAGGGGCGGAAAAATACCGAACCAGATATTCAAAAGGGGCACTCCTTTCCTTCAGGACGTGAGAACACTGCGAAAAGACCCCCGCCTCAGCCTTCGGATTCGCACAGACGAAAGGGAACTTTAAAAGGAAAAAAGGATAAATCGGGCCCCGAGGATTGACGTAACCACGTGGGACAAGCTGGCGGAGAAAAACCCCTTCTACAAAGGAAGTTGTAGACCGTAAAGTCTGGGCGCAAGGGGGACAACGCCAGATGAGCTGACGAACGGTCTTTAACCATACATAATTCCAGGAATGAGAGGAACAGGTTGTCAGGATCTCAGCAATTCACCAAATTCTTGAAAACCGACAGTACCCACCACGCTGATTCGGATCCAGGCAAGGAGGGCGATGGGGGGGTGAACCCTTGCTGCGGGTTTCTAATCCAGACCAACCCCTCAAGGAGGCGATTGCGAAGACAGAATGGTCCACCTCCAGAAGACGCCGGATATAACAAAAAAAACTGTGAACTGAACCCAAGAGGAGAGTCGAAGTGTGGGGGTGCGGGGGGGGAGCCCTGGCCCACCAACCCGGGATGCCTCCCGGTCCCGTGTGATTCGCACGAAATTCTACAAACCAGATCGATCAAATGCGTAAAGGATTTTCCCCCCGAAAGGAAAAATGAACCTACAAATGAGTACGCTCGCACTATGATCAAACCTCTTACTTGGGGTTTGCACAAAGGTTGGAAAAGCCCTATGACTCTGACAGGGAAAGTACAGACCGACGAAGAAGCTTTACTCTGCGCGCAACGGAGAGATAAGGCCCAGCGTATGTTTAGGGGAAAAAAGTCGTGGAATTTTTAATCGCATCGGGGGAATGAGGTGAGGGAGTCTAAGGGTAATTGCAAAAAGAATCAAACAAATGTCCGTCGCTCAAAAATTTTCCCTTGAGGGGAGGACCCCTCAAACCGTCAGCCGCGAATGAGCTAGCGCAGCATCCGGGAAAAAACATGTGGAATGGGGGGGGACTGGGGGGGCGCGCCCGGAAGTTTTTTACGAAATGAACAAAAAAAAAGAATGCAAAAAGCGCGATCTCTCTACTGCCGCGTAAGCGGTAACCTCAGAGGAAAAAGGAAGAACACTTTCCATCAAGAGGGCCGTCTCGGAGTTCCCCAATACCCCTGTCGGGCTCCCCGGGGGGGGAGGGCGGAAACACCAGCGTTACGTGCTCCCACCCGATTCAAGGGACCACGGGCACAGGGCTTGACTCAAAACTTCGTCTCCAAAAACAAATGGTTTTGGGGGACAAAAGCGCGCTACCCGGCTAAGTCGCGCTGAGGAAAAAACATCAAAGCCAAAAAGTCTCGGGTTACAACCCCTACGTTCCCACCTCCGTGGGAATAAACAGGAAATCTGCGAGGAGAAGTTTTGTAAATTCCTTCTGTAACTCTTGAGAAACACTAAAACTCAAAGGTCACAGAAAATTCTTCCAAAGGCGCAGGATTAAAAAGTTTCCCTTCAGTCTTTCTTTCTAGTTCTGCCAAAAAAAGAATGCCCGACCTGGGTTCACTTAAACAATGAAGGCATTTCTGTCGAAAAAAGGAAGGGAAAAAAATGGCCGACCATCATGTATGTGCAAACGCCCCGCAGGACATCCTCGCCCGTCCCAGGGGACACTCCCAATCAAAGAAAAGAGAGACCAGAACAAAGCATCGGAAAGCGTTGGCCGATTTTCTCGTTGCGATGGTGTGAGGGCGCACGTGCGTAAAGGGGACTGGGGAAGGGAGTCCCCAAAAAGTGGTGCCCATGGCCAAAGATCGAGCGTCCCTCCGCGAAAAGCAGTACACGCCCTGTAATAACCGCCACGAAAACTCATCCATTAAAAATCCGCCCCACAAAAAGAGAATAAGAGAATCCTATTTGGGCAAACTGCGTAGAAAGGCCATCCCTACGACCCTCGTGAAACTTTCCGGGAAAACGCCAGGTTGGGCTCTATCCCAGGCCCCGTGAAAAGTATGAATCAGGTATTCGGGAGGAAATGAGACAGAGGGAAAACGCAAATTTTCCGTCATCAGCAAAGCGTGTGTTTTGGGGGGTTGAAGTACGTCAGCGAAAGGTACGACCAGAAAAAAGGGGGTCCTTCCAACGACTGGTGTAGGAGAAATTGCCAAGATGCCCCATCGATTTCTAGAATGCGAACCGCAACAGCTAATTTTCCAACATCATCGGGAAAAGTCGGCCCAAAGCACCTTGAAAATGGAAAAACAACTTCGCGGGAACTCCGGGAGGGACGAGACCGGGGGGTGGGGGGGGGGGGATGTTTTTTGGGACCGCGCACCTCAATTACCCCCGCGTCCCGCGAATATTGACTTCCAACCAGCGGTCATACCCAAAAAAAAAATAAACGATTAAACACAAAAGACTACGAATTGCGGGTGCCCGCTCCCAGAGATTTTTTGTTTTCTTTTTGATTCACCTAATTAGTAGCGGGGAACACAAATTGCAAATCAAACCACGTGATTTCCCGCCGGAAATAGCCCAGTAACGGCAATCCCCGATTGGCGTGGTAACAAATCTCAAATGGGAAATCCCACACCAAAATCCGCGGGAGAGGGCGACTGCCGCCTTTGCAGAAAAAACCTTAAACTTATCTATTTAAAAAATGGGGGGGGACACGACCGTCTGTCCAATCCCTGTGGCAGTCTTTCATTCAATGTCCGTGACCCCAGGGAAAAAAATGAGGAGCCGCAGGCCAAAAAAAACAAACGCACATAATGGGATTCCGAGAAACATCAGCAGAGAAGGCAGATGTGACTCCACTGGGTCCAGGGAACTCAGGAAAAGAACTGAAAAAGAGACGGCCAAGGAATAAGCAAATAACCCCCAGAGGAATATCTCATTAAAAGCGGAAATACCACTTGTCTTTTGGCAGAAAAAAGAAGATGGGCGAAAGGGACCAATATTCCGTAAACATACGCCAAAATGGGGCTGAAATCTGAACGGGGCCAGCAGCATAGGAAATAAAAGGGGGACAGACAACAAAATTCAAACACAAAAACACTTCCTCCTATTCCCGGGAAGTAATTACACGGAAGCGCCGGAGTCCACAGATCGTCGGGTTTTTTTCTCCATGGAACCTCATACAAACCCGGGGGGCAAAACGCCAATCCACAGGGGAACCAAAGGTTTCATGATGTGTCACTGTCCAGGGCAATGAAGAAAAAAAATAAAAGGGGTTTGTGGAACGGTTTGGAAAGATTTCTTACCAAAACACAGACGCCGAGGGGAGCCCGAAACACCAATGTGACCACCCGTCTGAGCCGGTTGGAAAACCCACAAATCAGCAAAAAAATATTCCCGCCATAACAACACTAAAAATCGAAGTCAGCATAGA
>Ga0179593_1555090_pt1 | contig 10908 bp, 18 predicted proteins | sample CZODoug2_1_08_16_FD_185931 | JGI IMG/M metagenome (GOLD analysis project Ga0179593, IMG submission 185931) | Vadose zone soil fungal communities from Angelo Coast Range Reserve, California, USA - CZODoug2_1_08_16fungal (PacBio error correction) | ecosystem: Environmental > Terrestrial > Soil >...
AGGCGTTGAGGTTGGTTGCTTTTTTCGGTTGGGATCGTCGTTCATTGCCTACGCGATAGGCCGACGGTAAATACCACACCTCGGTCGAGGTTAGTCATCAAACGGCCTTAGTCGAGGAAGGGAGAAAATAAACTTTCGTTTTGAGGGGGAAGTCCTCGTCCAAAAAGGGGGAGTAGGAATGCGCTAGCGATTTGAGATTCGCGCGGCAGATCCCAGGTTCGCGAAGGCTGTAGGTTGCGCGGAATGCAAACTGGGGGTCGTAAGAACTGTAAACGTAACGGTGATATAGATCAACACTTATGAAGGCCTAGAAACAGTCCCCAAAAAATTGACCAGGTCGAACTGGGGTCGCAGAGAAAGGAGACTATTTGGACGGGGAAGCTGTCCATGAGGAAACAGATAATGTCAACGTCGGGGGAGGGACGTTGTGATAGGGGGCGGGCGTTGCATTGATCATGAGGTCTGCGGAGTCGGGCGGGAGTGAGTCAGGGGGTTTTCATTCCAGAGTTCATTGGGCGGATACGGTTCTGCAAGGACAAGCTGCTGGGAGGGGGGGGGTTCTTGTTTGAAGCGAAATCCCATCTCACGGGGCCCAACAAGAAAACGAACAACCGACGAAAAAGAAGAAAAACCGAAAAGGCCATCCACGTGTGGCAAAAAAAGATAGACCACGGGGAATCATAGGTTCAGAAAGGAAAACCAAGGGAGAACTTGATGAAGTACAGCTGAATCGAAGGTGGACTAGAGGCTCAGAAAGGCTGAAAAAAAATTGTCGAAGGAAAAGACACTCACCGACAGGCTGGTACCTGAGGGGATCCGTTGGGCAGCTGCCGAAGAGTCGGAGTGAGGCTGAGGGAATTCGAGGGTGGGTGACGAGGGGGGAAACGCGCAGTGAAGAGAGATTGAAGGGGGACCAAGGAAAAGAAGGGGGGGGGACGTTTTAACAAATAGTATCGGGGTATCGCGGTCGAGCACCAAGCCAGAAGGGGGAAGTTCCCGGACTAGACCTTCTAGGCGAAGTGGTAGGTACCACCTGCACATGACACGCGCGGGGAAAAAAAGGATGCGACTAGCGGGGCTGACATAACTGGCGCGGAAAGCGCATGTTTTCCTGCGCGGAACCAGAGAAAAAAGAGGATTACTTCAGCGAGGGTGTGGGGGAGGAAGGATGGGAAAACTAACTTCTAATTTAAGATTTTACTCGAGGGAAAAGGAATACAGGCCGAAGCTGAAACTATGAAGAGTCCCGCAATCTGCTCGGGGAAAACTGGTGTCTATTAGATTGTCTTCGAGGGAGGAAGAGAGGACTCTCATATGACGTAAGCGGAGGAGAGACGGGGGTAGGTGATTTTAATGGGCGGAAGAGGAGAGGGGGAACTCGATGCTGCTGCGACAGGAGGGGGAAGGAAGGGGCTGGGAACGCCTTGCTGGGGAGGGGGGACAGCATATCCCGGCGAGGTAGAGGGAGAGGCTGAGCAGGTCCTCGTGATTTAGACCGCCCAACAACAACGGGGAGTACGTAAATAAAACAATAGGAAATGCTCAGCCTCGACGACGCTCCGCGAAATGGGGTAGTACATTGGTAGAAGAAAAAGGCCGAACTAGAAGGAAAAGGCGCTGCTCGCAACTCGGCTTAATAAAAGTTACGCAACATCAAAACGAAAAACGCCTAGCCCGTCGCGAATACGTCAAATTGAGAAATCAAGGCCCGCTTTGACATGACTCGAGAAGGGAAGAGCAAACAGTGTTCCTACCGACGCACCGCCGCTCTGTGCGGGTACTAAGGATCCCGTCAGGGGCGGAAAAGCCCATGGCTTTCCGTATCTAGAGGACCGCTAATGCCGTCGTCGACCAATGCAAGGGCCACCTCAAAGGATCACGAAGTCATCACACAGTACGCCGCCATGAACCAGGAGCACTGACTCGATCTCAAAAGTGAATCAACAAAAAAAAAAAAAAAGGGGGTGCCCCAAATCTCATCCTCTTCTATGAAAAAGGGGAAAGCAAACTGGAGCCTATCAAGGGTTTTCCAAAACCATCCTCAACGAGTACCTCGAGACGGAAGGAAACCTATCCTCATCTTCCGGGGCCAGGATAACTCCGGGGGGACGGACCACCTCAAGGGAGCGGCCTGCTGATCGAAAAAGAAAGAAAGACGCGCCTTCAGCCCGCAGCTTCAGAGGGAAAAAGGAGGAAACCCTCTTGAGTCCGCAGGGGAGAGAGGGTAGGGGGGGGGATGGGGGGAGAGCTTGGACCAGGTGAGCAGACGGAAAAAAGAATCCTGCTCTTCCAACGCGACTTTAGAATGAAGAGGTCTCGAACCTTGCCTAAAAGGCTTGAAGTCGCTGGAAATTCCTTCCAAGAGAAAAGGGTCGCTGGTCGGGAAAACCGTGGATGGCCATTGGGTTGGGGGGGTTTGTCGTATGGGAAGACGGGGTTTCGTTGGGGTGGCGAAAGGAGAAGGGTATTCTACTCGTCGACAAAATTTCCCCAGGCGGGGGAAAAGAGAAAACACCGCAGACAAACAATGAGTCAAAAATAAATAAAAAAAGACAAAGAAAAAGCATGACATCTCCAGCAAACAGAAAGAGAGAGCCAAAAAAGGGACTTTTAACGTGAGCGCGGGTCCTCAAGAAAAAAGGAACTAATTGAGGGACCCGCCTCATCCGGCAATGCCAACAAGGGGCTTTCGACTACCTCCAGACGAAAATCGTCGACGGGGATCCGAAGCCACAAGAGGATCTCTAGCACGGTGCCTTCAGTTAGTAAGTTGTCGCAGCCGGGATAAAAGAAAAAAAGAACTTGATGGGCCCGCACGCAACTGGGGGTCCGGAAGAAATTGGACACAGAACCCACTTCCGGGAAGGGCTCTTAACTCGTGCCAAAAAGAAAGGGGGCAAAAAAGAAAAGTGGGGTAATCGGACCGGGGAAACAAAGGAAGGGGGCCTTAACTCGATGGAATTGGGGGGGGGTAGCTTAAGGCGATCTAGACGCAAGGGAAGATGATAGAACCAAACCATGCAACCAGGGAATATAAGAGCAGAAACCACAACTTATTAGGAGTAAAAGATAGGGAGGGTACAAAAGGGGTTGTGGAGTGGGAGGGGGAGAATCAGCTTGGGCCTTCGCGATAACTCAGACAGGAAGCTACCAAGGGCCAGGCAGGACAAAAAGAGGGGGAAAAAAGGGAAAAATAAAGGTCTAGGGTCCCATCTGGTTAGGGATGGAGGGGGGGGGTCACCTCGAAGAAGACTGGCCCGGAGGGGGTGAGGATGACAAGCCTTTAGGGTGTCAATTAGAGAGGCTACATTCAGGAGGCTAAGCTGGGCCGGAAAGAGAAGGGGGAAAACTGGGACGTAAGAACGAACACTGGAGATCAAAAATATTTATCTATCCACGCCGGAGGGGGGGACCATTTCTTCGAAATCTACTGCGGCAGCCGGAATGCAAAGGGCTATGTGAGAGTTGGGGAGGGAAAAGGAGGAAAGGACTAACGTTCACGTCGGTCAGGGAATGGAGGAAGGGATTGGGGTTGGGGGAATCGGAGGGGGAAGAGTTGCGTGAGGTCGTTGGTCGTTGGGGAGGGGGTCGGTCCTGGGGAGGCAAGGGCTGCTCTTTTGTCGGGCCCAAACTTCACTGAGTTTCGAATTGTTTAAGGTTGCAGGGGAAGAGGAAATGATCAAGCAACGAACGACTAAAAAAAAAAAAAAAACATAACGACCAACCGAAGAGCAGCCAAATTGGGGGGGGACAAATCGCACCACTCCAAAGACGGAAAAAAGGGGGAAAAATGTTCCGACTCGAAAGGAACACTTTGGAGGTGGCTATCAATCTCGAAGAAATGGGGGTTGGAAGCTGGTCTAAGACGAAAAAAAAAAAAGGTATCCTTCAAGCGAACAAGAAAGATGGGCCTGATGACTAAAGTTGGGAAGAATCTTTTCTCAATGATGGATTAAGGCGAAGGGATGTATTGGAACTTGGGAGGAGGGGGGTGAAGGGGGGTGTGAGCAGATAACAAGGAAGAAGAAAGAGCATGGACGGCCAAAGGGGGTTGAAAGGGCTGCCCTCGACCAAAGTATGGGGATGGATGTCGCGCAAGGGGGAGACAGAAAGGGGAAGAATTTGTTGGGAAGGTGAAAAAGCGAAGCCGTTTTCTGTAACAAAGTGTGCTCCCGTCTGAGGAGGGGGACCAGGAAGTCGACGGATTCACGGGAAGGATAAAAGAAGGGGGGGTTCCGTCGCGTATCACCAGGCATGAGAGGGGGATGTAAGGAAAGCAGTTGGGTGGAGAGGAAAGGATTGCGAGGAAGGAGTATATCGTTGGAAAGCCGGGAGGCGACGCCGAAGGCGTGCTGCTAGTCGGGTAAACGCAAAAAATGGGAGAATCATTTCTTAACTGTGAGAGGATAGGAGGAGAGCAGGGGGAAAACCTCTGGGCTACTTTCGATGCACTAGCATAGAAATGAAATTTCCGCGGCTTTAAGAGGAAGGTGATATGAGGGAACGATAAGGGGCACGAAAGGGGGAATGAGAAAGCTTGAAGAGGGAAGAAGCTGGACTTGCTGTCACGACCGGGACGAGGGGCCAAGGGGGCCCATTTTATGAGAGTCGTCGAGCTTGAGAAGGCCGTCGAGGGGATATCAAAGACAAAAGGGAGAGAGGGAGGACTCCATCTAGGACCTCTAGCTAAGAGAACTCGAAGGCTATGCAACCCGTCACGGGCGAACCAAGACTAGGGAAAAGCTGACAAACCCTCGTGGAAAATCTGCTTCAGGTAGACGCGAACACGCAATCCAAAAGAAGGTACGGTCTTTTCTATTCAAAATAGAAAAGAGAATGTCTCTCAACAAGATCCTCGCCAGGTCAAACGGGGGACGATCGTAGGGACAAAAGAAGGACAGGAAACCTTTCGGCGTCTAAGGAAACGGTAAGGCAGCTCGAAAAAAAAGAATGAACCGACCCCTAGGCCGTGGAATCAAAAAAAAAGCACCTCGCTGAAGTCATCCGTCAGACACCCTAAGAGCGCCAGGCCAAATCGCCAGTCTCTGCAGGGAAGGAGAAAAGGCTTCGTCGAAGAGGACCAGGATCAGACGCGGGAGAAAAGGGGGCAACATCAAGCTGAGCAGCAGGGTTCCGTTCAGTGAAAAGGACCCACCAGAAAGCAAAAAAAATTCTCGGCGAACCAAGTCATGCTGGTCAAGGGGGCCTGGACACTCAGCCCAAGGAAACCTTGGGGCCGTCCCCTGCCCTCTGATGGAAAAGGTCACGCCTCCTCACGAAAAAGACCGCGGGAAACCTGACAGACCGCAGAGTCTTGCGAAAGGGGGGGCAACCTATTCATTCAGGAAAAGTGGCTGGTGCTTGCGGAGGAAAAGGGCGCACGTCTACAGATGCTTAACCAAAGCGAGCATTTCCCGGCGGCTGAAGAAACCCCTTTTCTCCCCAAAGTTGGGTGGTACGAGGAAGGGATGGATTCCTGACATAGCCGAGAGAAAGTCGTGTATTGAAACGTGGATAAGGTTGAAGTGGCTTGGGTGGGTAGAACGTTTCGGTGCTTGGGTGAAACGAGGTTCTAATGGGAATCTCACAGAGCAGCCAAAAGACAGCAACCTTCGACAAGAACGACAAGACCGACCAACAAACTCACGAAAGAAATGAGACAGCTCAAACGGAACATCCCGCGAAGAAAAGGTAAAAACCCGTCCAGACCGACGTAAGTGGGGGGAGAAGGAACGCAAAAAAGGCCGCTACAGAAAACGAACAGTCATTACCGGCTGCGAGACATCCAAAGGAGAAAGAAAAAAATGTTTCCATAAGGCGTCGGGGGGACTTATCGCCACCCAAAATAGGGAAGTCTCTCTAGCACTTGCAGGCAGGGTTGCTCGGTTCTTCATACCGGAGGGGTTAGAAGAAGGAGAAGGGGAGAGGCCCGATGCTAGGGCCTAGTCGAGGAAAAACAGGGAAAACGTTCAAAGAAATCAGAACGCCTGCAGAAAAAAACAATTGGCTCCAAGAGAAGGACCTTAAGTAAAGGGACATTGAAAAGAGGTGCCGGTGAGGGCGAGGGCGTCGAGTCCTTCCTCAAATGTGGGGGGGGGGGTGGGGGGGGGGGGGGGGGGGGGGGGGGGGGGTTGGGGGGGGGGGGGGGTTGTTTTGGTGGTGGGGGGGGGGGGGTTGGGTGGGGTGGGTGGGGGTGGGGTGGTTTGTGGGGGGGGTTGGGGGTTCTTCCAAGAGACGGAAAATCCCAGAAAAACCTAGGAAAAGCCCTATACAGAAAACAAAAAAAAAAGAGAGGAGGGAATTGACTCGTGTTTGGGGGGATTGGGGCGGAAGACTTGCGCTCCGAAGGGAGGGGAGACCCAAAAATCATTCACCATCTATGGAAAGGAAGAATTCAGTTCAGGGGACCGAATGCCACTCGGTGGAGAACGGTTTTCTTTGTTCAGATTCCTAGCTTACTGAAGCGTGGGGAAAGAACTAGGGGGGCGGCGCAAAAAATAGACGGGCTGAACCCGAAGTAGGGTGAATGGCGCGCGGATGCAAGTCGGGGGGGGGTGTGGGGGTAGGGGGGTAGGTGAAGGGGAGTAGGAGACACCGATGTGTGGAGGAGAATAGGATAGGGGAGGGGCCTTATAATGAGGTGAAGGGCTGGGGTGCGGGGTGAGAGGGGGAGGGGGGGTGGGAGTAGATGAAGAATAGGAGATCAAAATGGTAGGTGAGGGAGGCGTGAGAAAAGGGATAGAGAGGGGGGGGCAAGAGTAGAGCATGGAGGAGTGGGGAAGAAATGGAGGGAAAATTGAAGGGGGCGGGAGACAGGAGGGGAGAGGAGGGTGTGGAGGAGGATAAAGGTAATTGGAGGAGGATAGGGAGTGGGGGGGAGAGAGTTAAGGGGGGGGGGGGGGTGGGCCGTGGCTGGGTGGAGGGAGGGGGCGTGGGTGACTAGGGGGGGGGTAAAATAAGTACAAGGGGGTTGAGGAGGGGAGAAGGGAAGAGGGGGCAAGAAGAGAAGAGAGTGAGATGGGGGGGGAAAGGGATAGAAGGAAAGATAGAAGGGGGTTATGGGGAAGGACAAGAGAAGATCGGGGAGAGGGGTGAGACGAGGAGGAGGGTAGGGGCAAAGTGGGAAGATGGGGGACGGGCTGGGGGGGGAGTAGGGGGGGCGGCAGGGTAATGGGGTAGAGGAAGCCAGGGTGGGGGTGTCGAGGTGAGGGGTAGAGGGTGTCATGCGAGAGAGGGGCGAGAGGGGAGAAGGAGGGGAGCAAGGAAGGAGGAGTAGAAGGAGGGATTCCGTAAGGTATGTGGCAAGAGGTATTCGCATCTGGAAGAGGGAGAAGAGAGAGGGAGCTAGAAGAAGGATGGGTGGGGAAAGAGGTGGGAGGGAAGGAGAGAAGGAGAGGGAAGGGGGGAGAGGGGGAGGTGGAGGGGCATAAGTAGTGGGGGGAAGGAGGTGAGGGCGGAGGAAGGGGGATAGAAAGGGCGGGGGGGGAGGGGAGGGAGAGCGGGTAGGGAGGAAGTGGAAGAAGCATGGAATTGAACAGAGAGGGGAAAGAGGGGCGGCGCGGGGGTATAGGAAAAAAGAGGATAGGAGGCGGGCAAACAGGGAAGAGGGGAGTAAGGGGGTGCCGAAGAGGGTAAAGGACGAGAAGGGGGGCGGCGGAATGAGGCAGGAGGAGAAAGGGTGTAAACAGGGAGGTGGAGAGAGTGGGTAGTGTGAGAAGGGGGTTAACAAACAGGGATGGGGGGGAAAGGGGAGGGTAGAGGGGGAGGGGATAGTAGAGGAGGGTAAGGGGTGAGGGGGAGAGTGCAACATCAGGTGAGAGGAGGTTCAGAACGGATAGGAAGTGTGGATAGGTGTTACTGTGGGGAGGGGAGTAATAAGGTGAGGGAGGAGCAGGGGGGAGGAAAAAGGAAGAGGAAATGGACAAGTGAGGGGAGTATCGTGGAGAGAAGGGGGTGATCGCGGGTGGGAGGATAGGTGGAGGGTAAAGGAGAAGAGGGGTGGGTGCCTGATTATAAGCGAGAGAGCATGGCGTGGAGGTGAGAGGATGTAGAGGGAGGGGAGAGGTGGGGGGTACTAGGGAGTAGTAATGCTGGGGGGGGGATTGAGAGGCCGTTGGGGGAGGATGAGATGTAGTTGGAGGCCATGGGGTGGGGAGAGGGTGTCGCGTGTGTCTTGGGGTTGGGGAAGAGAGGGGGTGAGGGGAGCGGGGAGATGCGCGTTTCCACAGGTGCGAGGCGCCGGAGTGAGGGATGGGACGTGAGTAAGAAGGATAGGAGAACTGGTGACTAGAGGGATGAGCAGGGAGCTAATTGGGAGAAGGAAGGGAGGGTTTGTGGGGAGAATAGGAGGAGGGTAGGTGACGAGCGAAGAGATGAGGCTGAGGAGTTGGGGGGAAAAGGCACAGGGGGGGGTTTGGGAGGGGGATGGAGGAGACGGAGGGTTAGTGGGTGGCGAGGACATGGGCGGCCAGGGGGTAAGGCAGGGGCGTGTGGAGGGGGGGAAGAGAATGGAGGAAGGTGGAGAGGGAATGGGGAGGGTCAATGGGGAAGACGAGGTAGGGAGAGAGAAGAAGGGACTGGAAGGGAAGTAACAGAGAGAGGGGCAGGGGGTAAGGAGTGTGAAGGGGAGAGGGGAGGGTAGGGGCGGAGGAAAGGGGAATAGGAAGGGGATGGGGGGAGCAAGACGTAGAAAGGGGGTGTGGGAGGGAAAGAAGGAGATGCAAGGCGGGGTCAAGAGGGGAGTGGGAAGCGGGTTGGGTGTTTCGAATAGACGGGCAGAGGGTAAAGGAGTCAGGGTAGTAGTGTGCGGCGGAGGGAGGGGGGGAGTGGAATGAGAGATGAAGAGGGTGGTGCGCGGAGTCGGGGGGAGTGAGTTGAGAAAAGGAGGGTGGGGAGAGCGGGGGAAAGTGATAAAACATAGGAAGGGGGGCGGAGGGGATTGATGGGGGGAATCGTAGAAGGGGGGAAGGGAGGGGAAGAGGGGAAGAGAAGGGGGAGGAAGGAGAAAGGGAGAAAAGAGGATGGTAAGAGGGAGAGGAAAAAGAGGAGAGTGAGGACGGGAAGGGAGGGGGAGAGGAGGGGGGGGGGGGGGGAGATGGCGGGCTTGAGAAAGAAGGGGGGCGGGGTAGGGATTGATAGGAGGGAAAGGCAGAATAGGATGGTGGAAGGGGGGGGCAGGGCGGCAGAGGGGGGGGACAAGAAGGCGAAGTTGTAAAATGAGGAGAGGCTGGGTGAGGGGGGAGGTGAAGGTGGGTAGGCGATCTGAATGAAAGGGTGAAGCGGGAAGTAGGACGCGAACGAGAAGGGGGGGGACGGGGAGGGGTTGGGGGGGGGCGGGGGTGAGGAGAATGGAGAAGTACGGAAGAGGGGGGGGGTTGCGGGTGGGCTTGGTCGGGAGGGAAGAAGGGTATGGGTAGGGGAGGGTGTCGAGCCATAAAGGGTGGGGGAGGGAGTATGGAGGTGGGGGTACGAGGGGGGAGGGTCGTGTGAGTATGGGACGGGGGAAGGGAAAAGTGGGGAGAGGGGAAGGAAAAGTAAGAGGGGGCTAGGGCGAGAGGAGAGAGGTGGGGGATAGGGAGCACGGGGGTTGGGAGGAGTGGGGGGGGAGGAGGAGGAGATGAGAGGTGGTAGGAAAGGCAGCGAGATAGTGGAGAAGGAATGGGGAGGGGAGGATGGAGGAGGGGTAAGAGAAAGAAACGGAGGAAGAGGGGAGTGGGAAGGGGAATCAACAGGAGGGGAGGGGTGAGGGGGAGGAAGGCGTAAGTAGGGGGGCGAAGAAACGGAAACGGGCGCTGGGGTGGGCAAAGGAGCTGGAAAGGGAAGGAGGGGGGAGGAGCGGGTAGGGCTGAGAAGGTAGAGGATAGGACTGGCTGGGGGGACACGGGAAATAGAGCGTACACTAGGAATGCCTCACGGAAGTCTTCTAAACTAAAAAAGCTTATTAGGGAGGCGAAGTAACTACAAAAAGGGGGGACCAGGGAGTCGAGAGTTGATCTAAGAAGCAGAAGGGAGGGGGCGGCTATGTAGAAAAGGTCCTGAAGCGTGGGGGGCTCTCTCAGGTCAAAAGAGTCGGGCAAGGGGGGATATGAATTCACAATTGGGGGGGAAAAGAACCTTGGGGAATTGGACGGACGTGGGGGAAAGTGAGTCGGTTGGGGAAAGTAGTCATTGGGGAATTTGTCAGACCAGGTGTCCTATGTAGGGACCGGATTTGACGAGGGGGTTTAGCCAGGAAAGAAAGGGAGATCACAGAAAACCCAACGCAGAACGACTACCAACAAACGACCAACAACAATGGTTTCAACGCAAACAACCGAGCGAAAATGAAGAATTTACAGCGGCGAAAATTTGGGAAAGGTCGATCAATAAAAAAGACCGCATTAAAACGGGGCGAGGGGGGGGTGGGGATAGAGCATTATGGTCGAAAACAGTCTGAAGGGGGGGATCGCAAGCTCACTCAATCAAGGAGAAGGGAAGAGGGGGGGGTCAATCCTTTGCTGGGTCGGACTGCAAAAGTTCAAAAGGCGAGCTGATGAGAGTCATTTTGATATAGGTTGAAAAAGCGCAAGTAGAAAGGTGACTTACAGCACGCGAGGGGCGGACGACCAAGGGATGGGAGCCAAGCGGAGGAAGAAAAAGGGAATCAATGGGGGAAGGTCCCAAACGAACGCCGCGGGACAAAAGTGGGTCTGTAACACCTTTGAACTCAAGAGGATTTTGGGGGAAGTTCTTAGGCGAGTGGGCAAAGCCAGGAAGGACGAGGAAGGCAAAGGGGTTGGGGAGGGGGCGGACAATTCGTACGTGCGGACGAATGACGAGGGGGGGTTGGATAGAAAGAAGCTGGTCGAAGGCAGGTAAGCGCAAAAAAAAAAGAAGCACGGGAGCAAGGCAGGAGAAGAGTTCACTAAA